>Ga0126371_10005480_pt1 | contig 11264 bp, 12 predicted proteins | sample PanSoiMetaPlot_4_FD_110145 | JGI IMG/M metagenome (GOLD analysis project Ga0126371, IMG submission 110145) | Tropical forest soil microbial communities from Panama - MetaG Plot_4 | ecosystem: Environmental > Terrestrial > Soil > Tropical forest > Bulk soil | place: Panama | collected 2016-02-17
AGGTAGAGATCCGGAATCCACTGCACAGGGAACCGGTCGATGAGTCCGAATGTATGCTCGCGTGCCCACTGGTCCAGGCCGGCTTGATCCGGTAGATCGCCTCCGCTGACGTCGGCCGGCAGCGAGGCCTGCCAGCGGTGGAACGCCTCACTGAACTGGTGGCCGGGTGTGGTCCACACCGCCACCGCACTCGCCACGAGCGGGTGCGGGTCGGCGAGCAGCGCGGCCGCCGCGTGCGACGCGGCATCGACGTCGCAGCCGAGTATCTCCTCGAGAGTGCCTCGATCCGAACCGCTACTCGCCGGACCCGCCAGCGCCAGCAGCAGCCAGGCCCCGAGCGGAGAAGCCACCTGGTGCCGAGCGCCGATCGCCGCATGCAGCCTGGCCGCATAGCCGGTAACGCAAGCAGCGACGTCGCAGAGCTGAGTGCTCATGGCGCAACGCTAGCCGTCGGCTTCGCTCCGCTTGAAAAAGCCCGGCTTGAACGTGCCCGGCTTGAACAAGCCAGGGGTCAACAGGCCTGGCCCCGGCTGTTCCTGCCGGCCAAGGAGCACGAAGCTGAAGATGCCGGCCAGCAGCACGAGCGCGGCGGACAGGTACAGGGCGGCATGCAGCCCGGCCTGGAACGCGCTGTAGGCGGCGTTCAGCACCTCCTTGCCGATGTTGCCGTAGGCGGCCGCCATCGCTGCTGCCTTGGGGCCGCCCGCCGTCCCGGTCTCGACTCCGTTGATGACCACGTTCTGCAGCGCCGCTGGCAAATGCAGCTTCTCCATGCTGGCGACGATGTCGGCATGAAGCTTCGAACTGACCAGCGCGCCGAGGACGGCAACGCCGGTTACCGCACCTATCTCACGGCTGGTGTTCGTGGCGGAGGCAGCCATCCCGGAGCGCTCAGGCGGGATCGCTGACAAGGCCGCCGATGTGGCCGGAACGACCGTCGCGCCGACACCGATCCCGGCCAGCGACAGTGCCGCCGCTAGCGGCAGGTACGACGGATGCGGGTTGATCGTGACTGCCGTCAGCACCAGGCCTCCCGCGAAGAGCACGCACCCGATGAAAATGGACCAGCGCAGCCCGGCACTGACGACCCAGAATCCGGCCAGGATAGAAGCAAGCACCATCAGCACCGTCATGGGCAGGAAGATCCCGGCAATCTCGAAACCGGAGTCGCCGACGACCTCGTCTAGGTACAAGGCGGTGAAGAAGAAGACGGCGAAAGTTGCGAAGTAGGCGCAGTACGCCACCACGTTTGCGGTCAGGAATCGGGGGACTCGGAAGAAGCGCACGTCCAGCAGCGGATGGGCGGCCTTGTACTCCCACCAGAGGAACGCCACAACGCCCACGGCACTGATGCACAGCAGCGCGATCACGATCGGCGAGCCGAAACCTGAGCTCTCCGCGATGATCACCGCGAACGCGATGGCGGAGATGGCAGCCGCGCCGAGGACCGTACCGGTGACGTCGACCCGATGCGCATCGGGATCGGAGTTCTCTGGCAGCACGATCGCCCCGGCGATCAATGCGATGAACCCGACGATCAGGTTGAACCAGAAGATCGCCCGCCAGTCCCATTCGCCGACCAGCGCCCCGCCGAGAACCGGGCCCATTGCCAGCGCCAGGCCCGATACGGCCGTCCAGACTCCGAGCGCCCGAGCACGGGTCCGCTCAGTGTTGTAGAGGTGACGGATCATCGACAGCGTGCCTGGCTCGCTCGCGGCGGCGCCGAATCCCATGACCGCACGACCAGCTATGAGCAGGGCTATCGCGTGCTTGCCGCTGGCCGTTGCGGACAGAACCGAGCCGCCGCAGAAAATCACGATGCCGATGAGCATCACGCGTTTGCGGCCGAACTCGTCGCCGACCATGCCGAAGGCCAGCATCGCGCCCGCAAACGTCAGGGCGTATGCGCCGACAACCCACTGCAACGCCGTGACACCGGCGTGGAGCTGAGTCTGAATGTTGCCAAGTCCGACACTAACGACGGTGTTATCCAGGAATGTCAGGAACAGAACGATGCACAGAACCGCCAGGGCGATGGGACGCCCGCCATGACGAACAGGCGCCGCCTCGCCCTCGGAGATGTCGACCCGGCTGACCACGTCAGCTAGCCAGTGCTTGAGCAGGCCGCCGGAAGGTTCTTAAGGCCCTCCAGCTTGAGCAGTCCGCAGAAGCTTCCCACGCCCACCTTCCAGGTTCCGTTCTGAAGCACGGCAGTGCCGGTCTGATTCGGCAGGGCAACCGCCCCACCGGCAAGGATGTCGTACTTGACCGTTGCTTGACTAGACGACGTTTTGGTCACTTTGAGCACCTTGGCCGATGCAGTGGCCGCCAGGCCTGAGCCTGACTGCGCCTTGATGATGGACGCGAACTGCTGGCCGTCTTGCAGCAAGGCGATCCGCTTCGAGGCTGGGGTTTTCGCGGCGAAGAAGGTCGTCCAGTTAGCCGCGATTTTCGAGGTTGCCGAGCCACCTGGCGCGGTAGTGGTTGGCGAGGTTGCAGGGGTGGTTGGCGACGTCGGCGGTGACGGCGAAGTGCCGCCTGACGAGCCGCTGCTGCCGCAGGCGGTCACAACGGCCGCTAGCGCGCAGGCGCCGAGTATCGCCGAGGCCTGCCTGTTGGTTTTCATACAGCTATTCTCCAACTTGTTCTCAGCCGGCGGCATTCCGCCTCGGGCTGGTTCTTCCGGACTTCAGTTATTTTTTCCGGAACGGGTAAGTCCTGGCCGACTCGTGTCCAAGACCGGCATGTAATGCTGCTGCAATGTCAGACCTTCAGGCGCTACGCGACCGCATGCGCGAGTTCACCGCTGACAGGCAGTGGAGCCCTTACCACGATCCGAAATCGGTACTCCTTGCGCTTGTTGGTGAAGTCGGGGAGCTGGCGGAGCTCTTCCAATGGCTACCCGCCGACGCCGCCCAGGAACTGGCCAGGGATGAGCCATTGCGCACCCGAGCTGGCGAGGAGCTCTCCGACGTGCTGCTATATCTCATCCTGCTCGCCGATGTGCTCGGGATCGACCTCGCTACCTCGGCAAACGCCAAGCTGACCGACGCCGCGCTGCGGTATCCGCCTGGCACCGGACCTGACTGGCCGTAATTGCGCTGGTAGCGGCCATATCAACGAGCCGCAGATTGTCGTCACCAAACCTGACACAGACGTCATTCCAGCTAGTCCAGTGGGCGCCTAAACGCGGTGCAACTGCATGTTAAGTCTGCTTCGTCACGAGTGCAGACATTACTCGCCGCCATTGCCGACAACACGGATTCGGATCGGCGTGCCGAATCCCGCGCGTCTAGCCAGAACTCCATAGTGATTGCAACTGGTTGTCGACCGCGGTGGCCAATGGTGCCAATGGCTTGAGTACCGGCCGCGACGGGGTCACTTCCGAGATCTCGCACTGGGCCAGCGCCGAAGCGCCCAGAAACCTGGTGAGCTGCGCATAGCTGTGCTTGTCGCTGGGGCCGGTCCGGTGATGGTGCATGCGCAGCGGCGCGTACAGGTATAGGCGATCGCGTGCCCTGGTCACAGCTACATAGAACAGGCGCTGCTCTTCCTCGAGACCCGCCGGAGTCGACAGCGCCATGTCGCTCGGCACGGCGCCATCGGCTAGCTGCGGCAGGTGCACCACCGGCCACTCCAGGCCCTTGGCCGAGTGCACTGTCGAGATGACCAGGAAATCGTCGTCTAGCCTCGGGCGCCCGGCTAGATCGGATGCCGAGACCGGCGGATCCAGTGCCAGCTCCACTAGCGCGTCGTGCAGGGACGGGCTAGCCGCAGCGGCGTCCGCGAGCCGCTCCAGGTCGGCCATCCTGATGGCCGCGTCGGCGTACCTGGCCTCGAGCGGCTCACGCAGGGCCGCCAGGATCGCGGTCGCCCGCTCGGCCGTACTCTCCAGCTCGGCGGCCTGCCCGAGCCCGTGCATCGTCGCGCCGAGCAGCCTTCTTCCCCGCTCGGGCAGGACCACCTCGGCCTGCGGCCAGCGCCCTAGCTGACCAGGCTCCTGCAAGCCCAGTGCGTCGATGACGCGCCTGGCCAGGACCGGTCCCACGCCCTCGTGCAGCCGTATCAGCCGGAACCAGGCAAGCTCGTCTGCCGGGTTCGCCACGACTCTGGCCGCGGCAAGGAAGTCCTTCACATGCGCGGCTTCGGTAAACCGAAGACCGCCGTACTTCACGTACGGGATGCCGCGAGCGGTCAGCTCGATCTCTAGCAGATCACTGTGGTGCGCGGTCCGAACGAGGACCGCCTGCTGCTGGAATTGCAGCCCTGCCTCATGCTCGGTCAGTACCCGCGCACAGATCTCGCGCGCCTGGGTTGCCTCGTCATGGCAGCGAATCAGCAGCGGGCGCTCACCAGCGCCACGCTCGGCGGCCAGCATCAGCTCGAGGCCTTCCGCCTGCGGCCTGATGTGGTTGGCCAGCAGCAGCACCTCAAGCCGTGACCGGTAATTGCGCGAGAGCCTGATGATGGCGAGGTTGGCATAGCTCGCCGCCAGGGCGCGCAGATGCTCAGGATCAGCGCCGCGGAAGGCGTAGATGGCTTGCGCGTCATCTCCGACGCAAGTCAGCCCCTCGCCCTCTGGTCGCAGCAGCCTGACGATGTCTGCCTGGACGGTGTTGACGTCCTGGTACTCATCGACAAGGACGGCGTCGAACAGGCTGCGCAGCGCAGGGCCAGCCGCCGGGTCCGAGAGCGCTGCACGCCAGAGCAGCAGCAAGTCATCGAAGTCGACCAGCCCGTGGCGGCGCTTGTAGCCGACGAAGTCCGTGAACAACCCGGCAAGCTGCTCGGTGAACGGCACGCACCACGGATAGCCAGCGGCAACGACCTCGGCCAGGTGGATCCCTGTGCTCACGCACTTGGTGTAGATGTCGGCGCAGGTAGCGGCTCGGGGCGCGCGGCGGCCAGTGCCAGCAAGGCCATGCTCGTCGCGCATGGTGTCCATCACATCGGCCACGTCGGCGGTGTCAATGACGCTGAACTCTGGCGGCAGCGCGAACGACTCCGCGTGCGCCCGGATGATGCGGTGGGCGACCGCGTGGAAGGTGCCGCCGAAGATCCGCTCGGCTGCCTGGCTGTCTGGCGGCTGTGCGCGCGCCAGCATGTCGTCGGCAGCGCGCCGGGTAAAGGTCAGAAGTAGGATCCGGCTCGGCTGGATCCCCTGGTCGCGCAGCCACGCTGCCCGCGCGACGAGCGTTCCGGTCTTACCGGTGCCAGCGCCGGCCAGAATCAGCAGCGGCCCGCCCTCATGCGTCGCGGCCGAGAGCTGATCCGGATTGAGCCTGTCAAGCACGCTCGGTGCCCTCGCCGCGCTCGCTACGTCCGCCACGCTCGCCGCTGCGATCATGGACACCGAATGTAGCCAGGACTACTGACAATGGCCCGGTGACACGAGGGCGGCGGCGATGAGAAGCTGACCGGCATGACTTCTTCCCCCCGAGTCGCGCTCGTCACCGGCGCATCTGCAGGCCTGGGCCGGGCCTGCGCTGACAGGCTTGCGGTACACGGCTGGACTGTCATCGGCGCGAGTCGGCGCGGCATTGGCGGAGCCGGCTGGGATGGCATGGTCATGGACGTAGCCATCGACGATGCCGTGCAAGCAGCTCTTGCCGACATCCTGGCCCGGCATGGCCGGATCGACGCGCTGGTAGCGGCAGCCGGCTGGGGCGTGGCCGGCGCCGCCGAGGACACCAGCATCGACGATGCCAAGGCTCAGTTCGAGACGAACTTCTGGGGCTGCGCGCGAGTCGTTCAGGCAGTGCTGCCGCAGATGCGCGCTCGTGGCAGCGGCAGGATCGTGCTGATGAGTTCCATCGGCGGCGTTGTCGGCATCCCGTTCCAGGCGTACTACAGCGCGAGCAAGTTCGCGCTCGAGGGTTTCGCGGAGTCGATCGCGTACGAGGTCGCGCCGTTCGGCGTCACGGTCACGCTGGTGCAGCCAGGCAACTTCGCTACTGACTTCACGGCCAGCCGCAAGAAAGTCTCGGCCGAGCACGGCGCTTATGCCGCCGCCATGACGAAGGCGATCGAGACGATGGAGCGAGATGAGCGGAACGGGGCGCCGCCAGGCGACGTCGCCACAGTCGTGCAGCGCGTACTCGAAGCACGCCGGCCGCCGCGCCGGGTCTCGGTCGGCAAGCCCAGCGAGCGCGTCGCGGTCATCGCCAAGCGTGTTGTGCCGTTCCGGTTGTTCGAGGCAGCGGCCAAGAGCGCCCTAGGCGTCTAGGCGAAGCAGCCTCAGATCGTTTACCAGCCCAGCTCGCGCAGCCGCTCGTCGCTGATGCCGAAGTAGTGCCCGACCTCGTGGATGACCGTCCGCCTTACCTGCTCCACCACCTCGGCCTCGGTGTCACAGACCGCACATATCGCCTGCTGATAGATCGTGATGCGGTCAGGCAGGACACCCGCATAGCTCGTGGCACGGTTCGGCAGCGGCACACCCTCGTAGAGGCCGAGCAGGCCGGGCGGGCCCGGATTGTGTTCTACCAGGACTGCAACGTTCTGCATCAGCTTGCCGAACTCATCCGGCAGGCCGTCCAGCGCTGCGGCGACCATCTGCTCGAAGGCCTCGGGGTCGACGGTGATCACGGATCTATTCTCGGCCAGCAGCCTTACCCTGATGAGCGTGGGACGTCCGGATGGTACAGGTCTCGGCACGGCGGAACATGCCGTGATGAGTGAGCGCGATGGCCGGCCGCGGCGGCCCACCCCAGCCGAACTGGCGGCAGCGACGGCGCTGACAGTCCCCGATGTCGTTGGCCCGGGGCTGCGCGTCCTCTTCTCCGGCATCAACCCAGGGCTGTATTCCGCCGCGACCGGCCACCACTTCGCCCGACCAGGCAACCGGTTCTGGCCAGCTCTCCACCAGGGCGGATTCACCAGCCGCCAGCTGCGGCCAGACGAGCAGGAGCTGCTGCCAGCTCTCGGGCTTGGCATTACCAACGTGGTCGCGCGTGCCACCGCAAGAGCCGATCAGCTCGCCGCGGCTGAGCTGAGGGCGGGCGGCGAGGTGCTGGCTGCCCTCACTGTCCGGATCAGGCCTCGCTGGCTGGCCATCCTTGGCGTCACCGCGTACCGGACGGCGTTCGATCGGCCCCGCGCGGCGGTCGGCCTGCAGCCTGAGCGTTTCGGTGAGACCGCGGTATGGGTGTTGCCGAATCCGAGCGGACTGAACGCGCACTGGAGCGCCGCGAACCTCGCCGCCGAGTTCGCCCGGCTCCGCGAGCAGGCTGCATAGCTATGGCCGACTGCCGATAACCACCGCCGCCGCCCAGTCCCGGTCCGTTACCACCTCCGCGGTCAGCCCGGAGTGGGTCACCGCCTCGGTAGTCAGAGGAGCCTGACCCTCACTGGTCTCGATAAGCAGGCGGCCACGCGGGGATAGCCAGTCCAGTGCGCCCGCTGCGACCCTGCGATGGATTTCCACCCCGTCGGGCCCGCCGTCCAGCGCGACGCGCGGCTCGTGCAGTCGTGCCTCAGCCGGCATCAGGTGGATCTCGTCCGTGGGCACATAGGGCGCGTTGGCAACCAGCAAGTCAATCCGGCCATGCAGGGCGCTCGGGAGCGGCTCATACAGGTTGCCCTCGTACACCTCGCCGACGGCGGCCAGGTTCCGGCGCGCGCAAGCCACCGCTACGGGATCGACATCGACTGCGTGCAGCTCGGCGCCGCCGAGCGCAGCGGCGAGAGCCACGCCGATCGCGCCCGATCCGCAGCACATGTCGAGAACAACATAGTGAGTCTGTGCTTCCTGGGACCGGTTGGCGGCGGTCGCCATAGCCCGGCCGAGCTTGGTGGCTTCACGCACCAGAAACTCGCTTCGACGTCGAGGAACGAACACGCCAGGAGACACGACAATCCGCAGCCCGCAGAACTCCGCCCAGCCGACGACCTGCTCTAGGGGCAGGCCGCTCGCCCGTCGATTGGTCATCGCGGCTAGGTCATCGGATGTACTTGCTGCCGACGCGAGCAGCCGTGCCTCGTCCTCGGCGAATACGCACCCCGCGCTTCGGAGTGTTGCCACAACTAGCGCGAGCTCGCTCGCAGACGGGGAGAACGCCAAAAGGCTGTCACCCCCTCTGCGTTGACTGGCTGCGTGATCTTACCCCGCGACGTCGAGTTCCTTCCGCCGCTGGATGAACGTGTGATGGACGGAGAATCCAACCCGTTCATAGACCCCGACCGCGCCGGTCAGGGAATCCGCATCAACGCTCAGCGCCGCCGAGGTTACGCCGTCCGCTCGCGCGGTACTCAGCGCGCGAGCGAGCAGCGCGGCTGCGATGCCTTGACCACGCCAGCCGCGGCGGGTCGCCACTAGCGCGATGTACAGGTCGCGTACGCCCATCGCCTCGTTGAAAGCGTCGTACTCGTGGCCGATGATCATGCCGACCGGCTCATTGCCGGAGTATGCGAGGAAGCTGAATCCCGGCCGGAACGCCCGGAAGCTCAGGAAGTGTGCCCAGCTCTCCGGGGTCTGATCTGTCGAGTCATAGTGATCGCGGAATGCCTCGTTCCGCACGAGCAGCGCGTCGCCAGCGCTCGCGTTCGTAAACCCGGTGATGCGCACGCCGTCAGGATCCGGGACGGACTTGACGCCGTCCGAGATGTCGCAAGTCATCGCGTGAAACCAGCGTGACGGCTGGTAACCACGGCCGCTTAGCAATGCTTCGGCGCCGGCGTCTCGGGTTAGCGCGCGTCCGCTGAGCGTCAGCCGCAAGGCAGGGAACCGTTCTCGATGCACGGAGGATGCTGCTCGCTCGGCCCAGTCGAGCAGCCTTGACCCGATGCCTCGCCGTCGATACTCAGGGTGGACTCCGGCGCTGAGCCACATGTTGTGCATGTCTTGCGCCGTCGACCGCGCGATGAGGACTCCGTATCCCACCATGTCCGGGCCGTGATAGGCGGCTATTGACCCGCGCTCGAAGTCGTGGTTCGGGTCGTCGAACTCTTCGGCTAGATCGTCCTCGCCGATGATTTCTTCCTCCTTGTCAACTGCCTCGATCGCGTCCAGCAATCGAGCCCAGTCCTTGACCGCGGTGCGCTCTAGCGGTCGCCAGCTCAGCTCAGCATCGAGATCCACCCGGCGATGGTGGTCAGAGGCCACGTGCCGCCGCAACAGGTTTTCGGTCTCAACCGACGCGACGACGCATTCCCTAACACGCGAATCGCCCGGACAGAAATTTCTGTGCTAGAACTAAATAAAATTCTGCTACAGAACCAAGGTGGCAGGTCGAGACAGTGAACGCTGTGCCAGCAAACGGTCCTGCCGCGTCGACCGCGCGAGCGCCGAAACGTTCCCTGCGGCCAGCAAAGCCGGGAGCGAGCGACCTAGCCGGATTGACGAGAAGGTCGGCCCGACCCGGGCTCGACCAGGTGGAAGGCACAGAACGGAATGCGCGACCTACGCAGGCCCAGGAGAAGCAGACAAGTCAGTCGAAGGGTCGGCCAGAAGCTCCTGACGTACTTGCCTTTCGCCTTGCCGGGCGGGTGGCCGATCACGAGCCAGGCTGGCACCTGCCGAGATTCACTGTTCTCGCGAGGCAATTCGGCGTGAAGCCACAACAGGTCGCTGCCGCCGTGGACAAACTCGTCGCAATCGATGTGGTCCGACGCCTTCCATCGGGCGAGTTCGGCCGGGTCAGCCCTGCCGAGTATCACATTCCGCTCAGGGCTCGGGCCGAGATGAGCGCCCGCATCGAGCCGGTGGGCGGGCCCCTAGCTTGTCGGTCGCAGACCGTCAGCCTCTATTCGGTCCCCGACGAAGTGGCGTACGCAATCGGGCCTGCAGCAGGTGAGCCGGGTTGCCTTCTCAAGCGCCAGTACGCAGTCGCAGATCAGCCAGCCTCTGTCTCGACAACCTATGCGGCTGCGTCTGCTACCCCTGTCCTGCAGGAGATCGCGTCGGCGCAGCACCCGGCCTTGCCCCCCTTGATGCCATCCGGCAACGAGGCACGAAATAGGTCCTCGTTTGCCTGTCCGGCTCTCCAGCTGGAAATGCAACAGCTCTCAGCCGGGACAAGCCAGCATTTTGCAGCTTGACACTACGGATCAGGCACTCGTGATCACAGCGAAGGTCGCCGACACGGAGCGGCCCAGGATGACTGCTGTCACCGTGGCGTGGCTGCGGCCCGACCTGTTCAAAGTCACGATCGAGTCCGTGGAACCGCCAGCGCGACAGGTCTAAACGCTGCTCGCCTAATCGCCCGATCCGAGGTGAAAGCTGTGCTCCTCGACCCAGCGATCACCGGTATAGACGATGAGCTCCACCGATTCGACCCTGATAGCGATGGGGAGATGTGGCGCGACATCTGCCTCGACCAGGTCAAAGACCTCGCGATCCTGGCCGTCGGCGATGGTGAGATGCGGGATGACCTCGTCGAACTGCCCTCCGTACGGCGGAGCCTGCGGCCACCGCTCCGCAATCTCGTCTGTGAGGGATCGGAAGCGGACGTCGGGCACCGGCGCGGCATAGAGGACAGAAGAAAACCTCCGGCACTCACGGAGCTCAGTCCGGAAGGCCTGGTGCCTCGCCATCAGGGCCTCCAGGTCCTCCTTGACGCGCCCATCGATGAGCTGCTCGTCGAGGAACGGAAACAAGATCGTAATGTGTGCGGGCACTCCTGCTGCGGCGGACATGTCGAATCTGCTGCGCCACTTCCCCACGATGCGCTCGGCCTCGGCCACAGTGACGATCAGGCCGGTGGACCCAGTCTGGAAGCTGTTCCGGTCATCGGAAGCCATGCGAGCCTACCCCCTGTCGCGACGATTCAGAAGATAAGCGTCGTGGAAAGGAAGAGCCAGCCGACGACCGCCATCGACGCAGCTGAAAGCGCGACGATCCCCTCATGTACGCCCGAGCGGCGCCCCAGTCTCGCTAGCGCCCAGAACAGCGGGAAAATTGGCAGCAGGAACCGCGGATCGCTCATCAGCGGCCGACTCGACCAGGCCGTACAGAGGAAGAACACAAGGCTCCCCCAGGTGTAGACCGCGTAGACGGGGCGAGTGCGAACTGCCACCCATACACCAAGCACGAGCCCGATCGCGACGAGCACGAAGTCCAGCATCCACCAGCCCGATCCGGTGCCAGGCGCGTATCTCCACGCCGCTATCCACCCCTCCCAGAGGGTGTGCCAGGGAGTGCTGAAGTCCCGGCCCCATGCGGCCTGCTCGACTCTGACCGGCCGATACCAATCGTGGAAGCGCAACTGCCAGAACAGCAGATACCCTCCGGCACCAGCCAGCGGCAACGCGCTCGCGGCGAGCCG
>Ga0126371_10005481_pt1 | contig 11263 bp, 7 predicted proteins | sample PanSoiMetaPlot_4_FD_110145 | JGI IMG/M metagenome (GOLD analysis project Ga0126371, IMG submission 110145) | Tropical forest soil microbial communities from Panama - MetaG Plot_4 | ecosystem: Environmental > Terrestrial > Soil > Tropical forest > Bulk soil | place: Panama | collected 2016-02-17
AGTCTTCGGTTTCCAGTTCATCGTGTGCATTCCGCCTATTGCTATCGCTGCCCAGCAGGCAAAACCCGCGCGACCTGCGATATCGATTGCCTCAAAAAGCTCGAGCGCTTGCTCGCCGAAAAACACGCCGAAATTGCTGCGCTGATCGTGGAGCCGCTACTTCAAGGAGCGGGCGGCATGATCGTACATCCGGTGGAGTTTCTTCAGCGTGTTCGGCGGCTGTGTAGCGAGCATAAGGTTCTGCTCATCGCCGACGAAGTCCTCTCCGGTTTTGGGCGCTGCGGCAAAATGTTCGCCTGCGAGATTGCCGGTGTCGTTCCGGATCTAATGTGCCTCTCCAAGGGACTGACCGGAGGGGTCCTTCCCATGGGCGCAACCGTGTGTACGAACGAAATTCACGAGGCCTTCGTGGGACGCGATCGCTCGCGAACTTTCTACCATGGCCACTCTTTTACCGGAAACCCCATCGCAGCTGCCGCGGGCGCCGCAAGCCTGAAGATCTTCGAGCGTGAACCCGTTTTCGAGCGCATCGCGAGGATTTCCCGAATTCATGCAGAGCGGCTGGCTGCCATTCGCAATCATCCGGCGGTGGGAGAAGCTCGCTCGATCGGCACCATGGCCGCTATTGAATTGAAGGCGAACGATCCAGGATACGCGTCGGCACTTCGACCGAAGCTTTACAATTTTTTCATTGAGGCAGGCGTATTGCTGCGACCGCTTGGCAATATTGTCTACGTTCTTCCCCCGTACGTGATCTCTAGCGACGAGCTTAATTACGTGCACGACCGCGTCGCCGAGGCGCTCGATCTCTGCGCGCATTGATAGCCATTCTCCGGCACTGGTTTGACACAGTAGCGCGTTAAAGGTAGAAACGCAGGGCACATTGAAAATGGCGGACATTGGCAGTCATTACAAACCTCTGGTCCTCGGTATCGGCGGAACAACCCGCATCGCCTCGTCAACGGATCGTGCGCTTCGCATCGCTCTCGAAGCTGCTGAAGCAGCAGGCGCTCGCACGTTTCTGTTGGATGGCCTGTTCCTCTCGCGTTTGCCCCATTTCTCGCCCGGAAATCACGAGCGCAGCGAGGAACAGCGTCAGCTTGTTGAGATGGTGCGGGAAGCAGACGGCTTGATGGTTGCCACCCCCGGTTATCACGGCGGAGTTTCCGGTCTAGTGAAGAACGCGCTCGATCTCCTGGAGGACCTTCGTGACGATCCCCGTAGCTACCTGGACGGCCGCGCCGTCGGCTGCATTATTACAGCGGCTGGCTGGCAAACGTGCGGTAGCGCCCTCGCCGCCCTGCGTTCCATCGTGCATGCACTGCGCGGTTGGCCCACGCCCTATGGCGCTACCCTGAATACCACAGAGAGAATCTTTGACGACTCCGGCGCCTGTTCCGATCCCAAGGTGCTGACGCAGCTGGCAACCGTCGCGCGGCAAGTGGTCGAGTTCGCTCACATGTACCACCGGTAAGAAAAAGGCCGGAACAGCTGATCGCCGGCCCGGCCTCTTTCTAGCGGTAAGGTTCTTCGTTAGTGTTCCTCTGACTTCTTTTCTTTCTCGTTACGCTGCGGAGCTGCGTTCTGCGCCGGGGGACGAGTCTCGTGCTGCGGCGCAGCTTGTCGCTGCTCCTGTCGGGGTGCTTCGCTGCGTTGCTCGGGCTGCGGACGCGGCTCGCGAGGCGCAGCAGACGGCGGCTCCGGAGGACGGTTTCTCATCTCTTGATTTTGCTGTTCGCGCTGCTGCTCGACTTGTTGTTGCCGCTCGCGATTGGTCGGCTGTTCATTCCGCCGCATGTTTTCCTGAGGTTGTGCTTGCTGTGGTTGGTTGCGCGGATTCTCTCGGGTGCCAGCAGGTGCCCGCTCAGGAGCATTGCGGTTGGGCTGCGCGGGTTGATTGTAGTTGCGATTGTCAGGACTTGCGGGATTGCCCGGATTCGCGCGGTTGCCCGGTGCCGCGTTTCGATTCGCCGGTGCTCCCGGATTGCTGTGCACTGTGCCCCCTTCTCGCGCCGCGACAACATTACTTCCCCGGAAATCAGTTGGTCTGGGAGTAGCAGCAATTGGAGGTCGGCCGTGATTCACAGATGCCCAGAGTTCGCGGTTTGAACGAGCGTCCTGCATCTGCTGTCTTTGAGCTGCTATCGGCGCGACATGCCTTTCGCGCCCAGCTGCTTCCTCTTGTGCAGTAGGTCGAGCCCTCAGCCCCCCGTTCCCACCGTTATAGCTGACCCGATTTTCACTGAAGCGCTCGACGCGTTCGTTGTACACATTGTGGACGACGGTGACGTTCACGTTGTTAACTTCGCGATTGTAGTAAAAGCGGTCGCGATCCCAATGACCTCCCACATAGCCGTCACCGAAATAACCAAAGCCATAATCCACGCCCCCGTAGAAACCCACGACCGGTCCCCAGTACCCGTCGATCCAGAAGAAGGAGGCGCCATTCCAAGACCAGTATCCAGGCGTCCAAAGGAGTCCTGGCCGAGGAACGAGCACCCACGTCCCCGGCACCCAGTAGTAGTCGACGCCATCAGCGTCCCAGGCCCAATAACCTGGCACCCAAATGTAATTGTCGGCCGGGCAGGGCGGCTGATCGTAGACCGGCAGGTCCGGTGGAGGAACTGTGATCGATACGGCGACGAATTGGCCGGGAGTGGCTGCCAGCGAGGGTCCTGCCGTTAAAAGTATGGCCAAGCCCGATATCAGAAATGAAGCCAGGCGGACCATTGTAGGTGTGCGCATGAACGTTCCTTTGCTGCGACGGGCACTGGCCACTGGGTTTGGTTAGGGCGGTCGCCTTGAGGATTTGCGTAGCTAAAGCTATTTCAGATTGTTGGCTTTAGATCGAAATCCCTCCATACAGCGGCTCTTGTACAACCCTGGTCGCAAATTACCTAGGTAATGGGTCGTAGTTGGCTGGCAACTGCCTGATGTTAAAGATAGTTGCCAAAGCGGAGGGCAAAGGATCAGAGGTCTGACGGTGAGTGGTCGGGCGCGGATGGGGCTTGAGGCAGGACGAGTTGGGGCCGCTAAGAGCCAGCCTAGCCTGCTATGGCCATCGACGGTGCCGGACGTTCATCGTGCGGAACAACGACACCATCGCGGAACGCAATGACCTTGCCAGAATTAGCCGCCACGCGTTCACCCGGCACAACGATCCCGACCAGGTTCAGCGGATCGGCTGCCGACACTCGAATCGTTTCCCCCGACCTAGGCTGATTGCGCGTCGTACGCAATGACTCCACTGCGACCGGCAGCGCAAATTGCTCTCCAAGAAAATTGCTCACGAATCGGCCGCCTCGGATTTCCCCACGATCTTCCAGCCGGCGAAAGGTGATCAGCAACTCGCGCCACTTGGGCAGGATTGCCTCACGCACGAGCAGCTCCCTAAATACGACTCCATAACGCCTGAGTAGCATCCAACAAGTGGCTTCGACAGCCCGAGATCGATCGTTCGCTTCGTCCGAATAGAGAAGGGACCACCGTCCAGCGCTGTGGCGTGGACGCGCTCCGCGCCCGCTGCCCTGCCCCGCGCGGCGCTTGGGATCGATCAACGCGCGCAAGTTGTCGAACCCATCCGCGGTTACCAGCCCCGCGGCAACCAGCTCCCACAGGCCCATCTCCACTTCCGATTTCAACTGGCTTACGCCGCGCAGAATATCGGCGAAGAAGGAGGCGCCTCGCTGTCGCAGGAATTGTAGAATTGCGACGGCATTCGCGCTGAGCCCCGTCAGTTCCGAATCCTCAGTCTCATGCCTCGAAACCATCCAATCGGAATCCTCGCGGACAAAAAACGTGATGGGAGCGCCCTTCGTCGGAATCACCCGGTGCTTCACGTCCGTCAGCGTCTCGACAGTGGCCGGATGCGGCGAGAGCCGCCCCCATCCAACAGCCCCTGTCAGGCAAAGCTGATCGAGGAGCTTTGGATCGTAATCCGCAACGCGCCTTCTGAGAATATCGCGTTCCCAGGAATTGGCAGGCGCTTCAAAACCTTGGATCTGCTGAATCGCCTCCAGCATTCCTCGCTCGCCGAGAAGCTGTGTTCCGGGCACCACGTGCAGCCAACGAAGCAGCCAGTCCATGAATTGCGCTGGCGCGACAGCCTGCACCTGTTTGCGAATTTCTCCCAAAGTGAGCCGGTGAATTCGCGCGAGCAGGCGCCGTTCACACCATTCCCTCTCTTCGCCGAGCGCGTTTGTGAACTTGCCGCGCAAGACCGCGCCGCTGGCTTCAAGTCGCAGAAACACTTTCTCGAGCTCCGAAGCAGGTAACGCGACAACATTGGCCAATTGATTTGACGCGATTGGACCTGCGGTGCCCATCCATCCCTGCGCGAGAGCGAGCATTGCTTGTTCAGCCGAAACCGCCGGCAAATTCAAGTCGGGCAGACGTGATTCAAATTGCGCGTTCGGATAGATGCTGGCAAACACGTTCGCTCGCTCCGCGGCAACCCAAAATGTCCGGTCGCCCAAGCGGGCGAGCCCTAATCTGGCGGAATCCGCAAGCTGATTGGCAAAACAGCTCCACTCAGGCAAGGATCGTCGAATTCTGTCACCCAACGGATTACCCGATTCTGCTTCCCGCGGAAGATTCGAAGGAAAAACAATCAACGTGAGCAGCGCATCGTGCAACTCTTCCGCGTCACGTACATCAGGCCACGCCTGATCGCAGACCTCCGTAATCGCCGCCGGATCGAGCCTCCCAATCTCGCCGAGCGCCGCTTCCGGCAGCATGCGGCGCATCTCGACGGCACGCGCGCGGCGCTCCTCAAGCGGCGCGTCATCCAGATACGCATACGGATTCGCGTTCAGAATTTCATGCGAGAACTGTGAAGGGATTGGAGTATCAACAGCCAGATACTTGATGCTTCCGTCGGCAAGCCCGCGAAGCACGCGTTCAAGCCCTTCGAGGTCCATCGCTTCGGTCAGGACATCCTTCATCACTTCACGAATCAGTGGGTGGTCCGAAATCGGTATATCAGCGGGAAGATTTTCCTGGCACGCGAGCGCCTCGGGAAATACCGCAGCCAGCAAATCATCCGCGCGCATTCGCTGAATCTGTGGAGGCACTCTTTTTCCGCCCCTAAAACGAAGCAGCGCCAACGCGCGGCCGGCGTCCCACCGCCAGCGCGTGGTGAAAAGAGGCGACGCAAGCACAGCCTGTTCGAGAACCGAACGGACTGAATTCGGGTGCAGGAAATGAAATACATCGGCTAACGGAAAGCTGTGCTGTTCGCCAAGTGAGATGTTCAGCCCGTTATCGGTGGCCGCGGCTTGCAGTTCGAAGTTGAACGAGCGGCAAAATCGCTTGCGTAGTGCGAGTCCCCAGGCCTTGTTAATCCGTCCTCCGAAGGGGGCATGGATCACGAGCTGCATGCCGCCGCTTTCATCGAAGAAGCGCTCGGCGATGACCGTCGTCTGCGTGGGCACCGCTCCCAGAACGACGCGTCCAGCCACAACATATTCAACCGCTTGTTCCGCTCCTGCTTGGTCGAGTCCGCAATCGCTCTTCAACCAATCGACAGCGGCTGAGGGCAGAGTCTTATCTCCGTTCTGCACAGAGAGAGCCTTCAGGCAAAGCTCGCTGATCCTCTCACGCAGCTCAGCAACGTGTTCAGAGAGCTCGATTGTTCGCGCAGGCGCTTCGCCACGCCAGAACGGCACGTTGGGCGGAGCACCCTGCGCGTCTTCGACGATCACGCTACCTGCTTCGACGCGCCGAATGCGCCAGGACGTGCTTCCGAGCAGCATGATGTCACCCGCGAGGCTCTCGACCGCGAAATCCTCATCCACTGTGCCAACGATCGTGCCTTCAGGGTGAACCACAACGGTGTAAAGCGAATTCTCTGGAATTGCGCCGCCGCTGGTTATCGCTGCGAGCCGGCTACCCCGTCGCGCCCGCAAAATCCCGTTGACTTGGTCGCGATGAAGGTATGCCGCGTATCGCCCCCGTTTGCTGCTGATCCCTTCCGACAACATCTCCACAATTTCGGCGAAGTCCGTGCGCGTAAGATTTCGATATGGGTAAGCGCGCCGCGCGGCACCAAATAGTTCCTGCTCATTCCAATCCTCGGCAGCGCACATGGCCACCATCTGCTGCGCCAGAATGTCCAGCGGAGCTTCGGGAATTTCCAGGCGATCGAGATCTCCCTGCCGAACCGCCCGCACCAGCGCAGCGCACTCGATAAGCTCATCGCGCGTCGTTGCAAATAAGCGCCCTTTGGGGATCGCCCCGCGCCAGTGCCCCGCCCGGCCGATCCGCTGCAAGCAGGTCGCAATTGAGCGCGGCGAGCCAATCTGGCAGACCAGGTCGAGTGTCCCGATATCAATGCCAAGTTCGAGCGACGCCGTCGCAACCAGCGCACGAATCTCACCGGCCTTGAGTTTTTTCTCTGCCGCTAATCGCAATTTGCGCGAAAGGCTTCCGTGATGCGCGGCGACTGCTTCTTTTCCCAGGCGCTCGCCAAGGTGATGAGCCATGCGCTCCGCCAAGCGCCGCGTGTTTACAAAAATGAGTGTCGAGCGGTGCTGCGTGGTCAGCTCGGCGATGCGATCGTAGATCTCTCCCCACATTTCGTTCGAGGCTACCGGTCCCAATTCGCTGCCCGGCACTTCAACCGCGAGATCGAATTCGCGGCGTTGCCCGATTTGCACGATCGTTGGCTCCGACCGTTCTGTGGCTAGGAGCTGTTCCGAACCGGCCAGAAAACGCGCGACCAGTTCAATTGGCTTTTGGGTCGCTGAAAGGCCAATGCGCTTCAGGCACTTCCCGGTCAGGTGATCCAGCCGCTCCAACGAAAGCGCCAGGTGCGCGCCTCTCTTGTCGTCGGCTACCGCATGAATCTCATCCACGATTACGCACTCGACCGTCTTCAGCACTTCCCGGCTTCTGGCTGCGGTCAGCAGGATGTAAAGCGATTCCGGCGTGGTGACCAAAATGTGCGGCGGCCGTGTCAGCATCGCTCGGCGTTCATGCGCGAGCGTGTCTCCCGTGCGCACGGCGGTCCGAATTTCGGGCATCAGGATTCCCCGCTCGCCCGCCAGTTGCAGAATTTCGCCGAGTGGGATTTCGAGATTCTTTTGAATGTCGTTGCTCAGCGCCTTGAGCGGCGATACGTACACAACCTCGGTGCGATCGCTCAATTCTCCGGCGAGCGCTTTCCGCACCAGCGCGTCAATGCAAACCAGAAACGCCGCCAGTGTTTTGCCGGAACCCGTCGGTGCAGAGATCAGAGTACTTTTCCGAGCCAAAATGTGCGGCCAGCCTTCGATTTGCGGCTCGGTCGGCGTGCCAAACCGGCCGATGAACCAATCCCGGACGAGCGGGTGGGCCCAGTCCAAACCGGACGGAGCCTCTAATGATGTCTGGTTTCGCATAGGTAATCTCGAATTATAACTTGGATGCTGTGCCGTCGTAGACGACGCAGAAGCCGAAGCAGAGCAGTGGGCCTGTGGCCGCCGGTGATTTGATACCACGATTCCAGCTGCTCCTTACCGTTGGGTGTGCTGTTAAATCGTGGATTCTTCTCTGTTTTTGCCCAGAAACGCGGCCTATAGAAAACTGTAAGCACTAGCATTTACGGGATTTAGGGAGGGTCGTTTTTCCAGCCAACCGGAAAGCCGGTCGAGCAACACCCGGATTGCGATACCACGAGGTAACGGGCGCTTCTCGTTTCAAAGTCAATCCATCAAACGGCTGCGCTCTACACCAACTCCCACACGGCGAATTTACCGCGATGCTAGAGGCTCGGAAACCCGGGAGAGCCTTTCGTAATCTTCTTTAGCCAAGCGCACGGAAGGCGCTGCGACGTTCTGTTCAAGATGTAGGAGCGAGGACGTTCCTGGGATGGGTAACATCACCGGCGACCGCTGCAGGAGCCAAGCCAACGCGACTTGTGTGGGGCTCGCGCCGTGAGCCTTTGCAGTCTGGCTAAGGACGTCGCCGGCAACTTTGCCTGCCCCCAACGGGAGCCACGGAATAAAGGCAACTCGATTGCGCTGACAGTAGTCCACCAGATAATCCCATTCGCGATCCGCAAAGCTGTAGCGATTCTGCACGGAGACGATAGGAACAATTCGGCGCGCTCGTTCAATGTGTTCCTGTGTGACATTGGACAACCCGACCAGGCGAATCTTACCCTCGTTATGCAATTGGGCCAGGGCTTCCACGGAAGCCTCAAACGGGACCATCGGGTCGGGAACATGCAGCTGATATAGATCAATGCACTCGAGGCGAAGGCGCTTCAGGCTCCCCTCGACAGCCCTACGAAGGTGCGCGGGAGTTGCGTCGTGGATCCACTGATTCGGCCCCGGACGATGCCAGCCGCCCTTAGTCGCGATTACCAGGCCAGTCGGGTAAGGAAACAACGCTTCCGCAATCAACTCCTCGCTTATGTTGGGGCCGTAGGAATCGGCGGTATCAATGAAATTGATATCCAGCTCGACGGCCCGGCGCAGAACCGCTAGCGCTCCTGTGCGATCCTTCGGCGGCCCCCAAACCCCTTCGCCGGTAAGACGCATCGCGCCGAAGCCTAGACGATGCACGGAGATTTCTCCTCCGAGCAAAATATCTCCTGCGGCGCTTGCTGAGAGCTCTTTCTTGTTCATGATTGCCTCCAAAAATGGCTTGACCGCTCAAGAATGGGATTGGACGCTCAAGAATCCCAACATGCCAGTTGAGATGAACGCACTGCCAACCCAGCTCTATTTCTTGCTCTGCCACCGGGCATCCGCGGCTCGCTGAGGATGTCTTCGAGCGCGCTTCCGCAACGAATAAGAGATGAGTGCTCTGCTGCCGGTCCTCTCCTCTTCGATACGGGCATTTACATGATTCCGGGTTGAATCTTTCACGTTCCGCGCACCTTGCATTGCACACCGATGACGGTCAGATAGGCCGTAAACTCGTTTTGACGGGTCGGTTACCGAAGCTCGAGCATAACAAGGGATATGTCATCCCCAGGTGGGCCTTCGCGCCAGGCCGCGATACGGTCGAGAATACCCTGTTTCATTTCAGGAAAAAGAAGGACTGCGGTCTCGCGGACGAATTCTTGTACGCCCTCAATGCCCAGTATCTCGCCGCGTGAATCGAACACGTCTGTGAGTCCATCCGTGTAGAGCACGACGCGGTCTCGCTGCCGAAGGTCCACTTCGAGTGTCGCCTCACCATCCACCGCGTCGGGCATCAATCCGAGGACCCCGCTACGCGATTCAAGCATGCGCGGCTCCTCGCCGGGCTGCACGATCATAGCGGGTGGATGGCCAGCGCCCGCAAAAATCATCCGGCGAGCGTCGCGATCCAACCGCGCCACAGCGAGCGTGCAAAAGAAAACCGAACCAGCGATGTCTTGCATGACGAATCGGTTCAATTGGCGAAGCATGTCGGCAAGCGGAATACCACTGCGCAGTGAAGAGATCGTTTCGCTGTAGATGCGGTTAGCGAGGAGCGCCGAGCCGATGCCATGGCCAGACACGTCGCAGACGAGCAGGCTGAGGAATTCATCGCCGTGCGGGAGGACCACGCCGAAGTCACCGCCGATACTCGTAGCAGGACTATACTACGATTCAACGGCGACATTGCTCCAAACCAAGCTACGCGGTGCAAGCGATTGCTGCACGCGCGCCGCCAACAACAGTTCGTCCTCGATTTCTTTCTGACGCTCCTCAAGCAACACGTTGGACTGTCGAAGCTGCTCCTCGACTCGTTTCTGTACACTAATGTCGGTGAGAATGATAAGCCTGTATTCCTGTCCATCGGGACCTTTGACCATCCGCGCACTGTAAAGAACCGGGATCTTATTACCGTCATGGCTCGGAAGGTAGAACTCGTTTCGATGATGTCCAAAGCGCTCGGTCATTGCGCGCTGCAGCATCAAATTCGGGACATCCTCGGGTGGGAAAATGGTGTCGGGTGTATGATTTTGAACCTCTTCGCGCTGGTAGCCTCCCAGACGAAGAAGGGCTTCGTTAACGAAAACCACGCGACTATTACTGTCCGCTACGACCACACCTTCGTTGAGTTCGTCGAGGATCGTCTCAATCTCGCGAAGCCAATCGGGAGCTTGGCTGTCAGGATTGAGCAAGGAGCATTGCCGCCTTTTTGACTTCTTCAAGCGTCAGCGGCTTGCGAATTCTGGCGGGAATGCGCCAGATGGTTCGGTCGCCATCTTCGCTGAAAGAGAAATCGAGGGAGCGTAGCACAAGAAATTCGGTGATTCTATCGGTTGGTTGCTCTCGTGCTGCTGCTCGCCAAATAGGTTCAAGTTCAAGCGGCAAACCTCACTGAATCTCTTGGGCGGATCTTCCCCGTTTCAAGGTCCAGCTCTCGATCTGCTCGGGACCAGTTTTCAGAATGCCACCTAAATCGGAAATATGAGGCTTCTGGCGCCGTAGTCCCAGCGATGGCAAGAGTTTTAGCTGAGCCAAGCCGAGTGGAAGAAGAAGTCCGGCCAACGCTTCGCAGTCTCGCAGATGAGGATAGCGAACAACTTCTGACACCAGAATTATAGTGGCCAGAAGCAACAAGGCGAGCGATATTCCGCGATGGAAGCGGCGGAGTTCCGACTCGACCCAGGTGTCTAAACGCCTTTCCAAAACGCGCCCCTCGTCAGAGTCCGTGCAGTTGAGCTTGAGCGAACAGGAATTACAGGCACTGGCGGGAGCTCGATACGAGGTGACCCGGCGCTGATGATCAGTGTGCAAGTGGACCAATTGATGGCCTGCAGGACATTCCCAAGAATCCAGTTCATGAAAATAGACGAATCCCGAGTTTCGGTAACCCTCCGCTCTCTTTTGCGAGCGGCGCGCCAGCCGCTCCAACACAAATGCCACTGCCATCAAGAAGAGCGCATAGGTCAGGGCGAGAATAACCTCAATATGTAAACCTTTAATCATGCATGCGGTCCCGTCGCTTCCACGACGTCGGTAAGCAGGACGTTTTGTGCTTGTTGCATGTCAACCTGAGGTTTCTGACGCCTCACCCCCAGCCATGCGATGTATAAAACGGGCAACGCACCCCCGATAATGAAGACCGCGTCTCCCGGAAGACGCAGCCACTCCAGAAAAGCATTGGTCCGATTGGTCAGATAGCTCAGAGAACGGGCATCGAAATAGCCGACGCTCACGGAATGATAGAGCTGCAAAATTCCTAGCGGGAACAGCGTGGCGAAGACCATCCAAGCAAGGCCAATATTCAACGACCAGAAACTCAGCTTCGCGGCGCGATCGCTCCAAGCATCCTCAGGAATGATGTAGCGCAGGCAGAA
>Ga0126371_10005482_pt1 | contig 11262 bp, 16 predicted proteins | sample PanSoiMetaPlot_4_FD_110145 | JGI IMG/M metagenome (GOLD analysis project Ga0126371, IMG submission 110145) | Tropical forest soil microbial communities from Panama - MetaG Plot_4 | ecosystem: Environmental > Terrestrial > Soil > Tropical forest > Bulk soil | place: Panama | collected 2016-02-17
GCAAGCGTCTAACTGGCCGGTCTGGCATGTGCCATTTAAGCGCGTGATGGCCAAGATTCCAACCATTAGCGCTTATAGTCCGGCAACTGGAGCGGGTGGCAATGTCCGGGATCTTAGCGCCAATATAGATCGCACTGCGACGAGTGGATTCAATATGGAGGATTCCGGTTTTGAGGGATTCCAAACAAGCACCACAAATGCAGCGAGTGTCCAATACAATTTTCACTACGTCGCAGACACGGGTTGGTAAAAATTTATGAGCGATTACACAATTTCCTACACGATTCGATACTCAACACCGCATTTGAGTCAGCAGACAGAAGTGTCAGTTGTCACTGCGGCGGTACAGATTCAGAACGAAGATCCTTTAACAGCCGATCACGCCAATCGCTTGCGCTGGGCTAACTGGGCGATTCCAAACTCAAGCGTTGCCTGGCAGCCGTTCGCCTGGCCGGTAGCCAATAACCCGTCGATTGTCGAAAAGGTTACTACTGATCCGAGCGGACAAACGGTGCCGGATAGCGATGTACAATTTGTCGTCAACAGCTACGTCGAAACGGTCATTACCGAATGGGTGACGAATAATCCATGACTAAGCAACAGATTTTAGAGCTTTATGGCCAATCTATTTATCAGATCCGGCTTTCGGTAGCTATGCATCTGTTTTGCACCGCGAAGAATTCGGAGAAAGCTTTGTCTGATGCTGACCAATTCGTAAAGGCGTTACAAGAGGAGCCCCATCAAGAATTACTGGACCGATATGAATGATTTTAGCTGTGACAACCGAAGTGATCGAAGATGCTCTCAAAGGGGTAGAGCGAGTCAGTTCCTGGCCAATCCAGGCATTGAATATCGGCTTATTTGTTTTGGTTTTATTCATTTGCTGGACCTTTGTTCAATCAACTCGCAAAGACATGGCAGCCTTGCAAAAAGCTCATGAAGGAGAACGACGAGAATATATCGAGAGTCTTCGAGGATTGGTCGCGGATACGGGCAAAATCGTCGAACGCAACAGCGTTATTTTTGAGAGAATCGATAGGAGGCTCGAACGGCTTGAGCAAAAACGTGACGGTGGCGGATGAGCAGCCAGTTCAGGCACTGAGACGTAAACGACGCTTTAGCGTCGAAAGTGCCAACGACCTTTTATTCTGGGGTTGTCATCTCTTAATCGTGGCAATTTCTCTCGGCATTATGTGGGTCAAATTCGATGGGACAAATAAAGCGCTGGAAAAGTTGCTTAAAGCGCAAAGTCACGAACTTGATCTCGTACGAGGTCAGGCACTCAAAGCTGATGAAGTAGCTCAGACCGCCCAAAACGCCGAACGCCAGCGCGCACTGGCCTTTTATGCGGCTCAGCACCAGATCGAAATGTTAGTGAACCAAACGCATGGGATCGAAAGCGACGTCAAGGCGGCCCTCACGAAGACGAACGAGACAAACGAGCTGGTTTTGCAAGCAATCAATGTTGCCAAGGCGGCAGCGCTTAAAAGTGAGCAGGCCGCTCAAAGTGCTGCCGGTTCAGCAGACATTGCCGCATCGCGGGCCGGAGCTGCAGCGGCCACTAGCGGACGCACCGCAAATGTGGTTGCTTCCAAGGTCGTCACTTCCGACGACAAAGCGCGGATAGCGCGAGAGCAGCAAGCTTTGGCTCAGAAACAGAAACAGCTTTCAAAGACGATTCAGCGCGTGAAAAAACAAGGACCGACGTTCTGGGACAAACTTGTTCATTAAAATGAAACCAAATCTCTTAGTGGTCGATCTTTCGCATTGGGATCCGGCAGAAGATTATGAAGCAGTAACAGCCGCTGGCGTCGTCGGCGTTATCTACAAGGCCACACAGGGAAGCGGATATCATGATCCAACCTATCACAAGCAACGAAGTGCAGCGCTAAAAGCTGATTTGCTTTGGGGCGCTTATCATTTTGGCGATGCTAGTAATCCGAAAAAACAAGCCGATAATTTTCTTGGGTTTGCCGAGATCAACGCGAATACCTTGTTTTGTCTGGATTTCGAGGATTATTCCAGCCAAATGAGCCTGGATGGCGCACGCGCATTTATCCAGGAATGCGAAGATCGACTCGGGCGTCCCGCTGAATGCGTGATTTATTCGGGCAACACGATCAAGGAATTTCTGGGCGATACCAATGATGAATTTTTCGGTGCTAGACGCTTGTGGTTGGCACAGTATGGCAATAAGGCTGTTTGCCAGTGTAGTTGGGACAATTATTGGCTTTGGCAATACACCGATGGCACTTACGGCCCGCAACCACATAGCGTAGATGGCTGCGATTCAGCCGGGGTCGATTGCAATCATTATGATGGCACAGCTGAACAACTTGCGGCGGAATGGGCGGGTGGAAGTGCTGTTCCGCCTGAACCTGTTCCGCCGGATTATATCGCGACCGTAACAGTCGTTGCACCGCCCAATATCCGGATTCAGATCGTGCAATCCGAATCGGCACCAAGTTGACACCGGGATTAAAGGCAGATCACCAAAAAAATCTGCTTTTAAATCTCGATGGATAAACCTGCTTTTGCCGAGCTCGTCGCTACAAGCAACACCGATCTAGCGGCCGTTCTGGTCTTTTTCGATTTCACTTTGCCGCGGGAAAATCCCGCGATGGTTTCCGAGATCTTTAAATGGTCCGATCTCCAAAAAGGGGTCAAAGACAAAAATCCGCCCAAACGCGTGATCTGGAAATTCAATTCCGACCGTAAAGCGTTTGCGATTACCCACGCTTTCGAAGCGGAAGATTCGCACGACCGTTTTGACAAATTTTTGGATTCTTTGCCGATCGAGCAAGAAGCGCTCGAGCAACTTAAGGCGCTGCACTCGGCGAGCGTAGCGCAGGCCGGCCGCGAGATTCTCAATATCCGCAAAGAACTTATTGAGTTGCTCAAGAGCGTTCCAGACCGCGCCTTATGGCAGGTCATCGTTTATGAGTCGGGTAAGATTAAATCACTGTTCCCGAAAGCCGCACCTGACGAAGTGAAAGCCAAATTTCTGGAGAAAGAATGATGAATAATGAGCTGATTGAAACCTCTGACGGAGCTTTTATCTCGGCGAGTATACCGAACCGATTGAAAGAAGTTGAGCTTTATCCGTTCAGTTTGATGCGTCAGTCAACTGCGCTTGCGCTCGGACTTGATAAGACTGAAGACGGAGACCATTTTTGGAATGCGATCATCATGATCTGGTTATGCACTCAAGACGAGGATGAATGCATATGGGCTAAGGAAAATAAGAAACCCGCAATCAAAAAAGCGTTTGCCTGGGGCGATTCCCAAGGTTACAGCCTGGCCAATTTCGAACCGGTTCTGGAGATTTATACGAAGATTAATCAGGAGATCAGGCGCTCAACTGATGCCGTCTTAAGCGGAAACGGAACCCAGGAAAAAAACTTTGGCGGGCAGCCGGCATCCTAGAAACCGCAACCTGCGCGGCTGCCGTAAGCAATCTCGATCTTAATTACATTCTCTGGCATATGCCGGTCGCGATCGCATTCCAACTCCAGCTTATCTATTACCAACGCCAAGGGAACAAGTTCTGGCGGGTATACGAAGCTGATCAAAGGGCTTTGACAACTTTGCTTAGTTGAAATGAAAAACCTTCCGCTCACAAATGATGGTTTTGCAATCGTCGATGACGACATTTATGAGCGAGCAAAAGATTTCAAATGGTACCTTGATCATCACGGTTATCCAAATTCCAATGGAAAAACTAGAGCCAAAATCAATCGAGGATGGCTGCACAAATTTGTTTTAGGATCTGCGCCAAAGCCTTTAGTCACAGACCATATCAATCGAAACAAATTGGATAACCGGCGAGAAAATCTTCGTTTTGTAAATCGCAGAATCAATAATCTGAACAGTTCAAAAAAGAAGTGGATCATCCGACACCAAAATAAATGGCGAGTGAGATTTCATATTGGTGAATTGGAAATCAGCATTGTTGGAATTCAGACAGAAGAAGCAGCAAGGAGCATTGCTGCTCTTTTAAAAGGTTCTCTGATCTATTACGAATTGACGAAAGGCGGGTAAATCTATCGCCAGCGATACCGTCACAACAACTTTCGGCGCCGATGATTCGCCGTTTCAGGCGGCCGCGCGCCGGGTTCGACAGGCTATGGGTGGTATTGAGCATGAGGCTCAAGCTGCTTCTGCCGGCATAAAGGGATTGGAAAGCGCATTGAGAGGCATCATGCCGCTGGTTACTGCCATCACGGGTGTTGCTACAGTTTTTGAAACGTTCCGCAAAAGTTTTGCTCAAGCAGCTGAACGTGAACAGGCCGGCCAACAGTTTGAAGCTATAGCAGGGGGTGCGGATAAGGCGGCAAGTGCAATTGCAAAATTGGAAGAAGTTTCGGCTGAAACCGGGACCGATTTCCCGGAACTCGCGAAAGGCGCCAAACGCCTGATGGAAGCCGGAATGTCTGCCGATGAAGCTGCCGAGGCAACCGAGCGCCTGCAGAAGATCGCACTCAATACCGGAAGCAGTTTCGAGGAACTTGCCGATATCTATGGCCGGATCATGACCAAGCAGGAGGTCTCGCTAAAAGATCTCAATAAGCTTGCCGCGGCCGGTATTCCAGGTATTGCCGATATCGCCAAAGAGTTCAAAAACTTCGAAATTAGTACTTCTGATGCGGATCGTGAACTTGAACGTTCTGGGGAGTTGATGCGGCGTAACTTCGACGAGGAAAGTGAACGAATTCATGAAATCCAAGAAGCACGTCGATTCGCTTTTGAACAACAACGCCAAGAAACCGATGCCGCAGTCGGCTTTGCCAGTAAAATCGGCATTGCTCAGAATATCTTCCAGAATTGGGCTAGATTGGGTGTTTTCCGCGGTGGCGGCGGTCTAGGTTTTGGTGGGTTGAATCGAGAAACGATCAGCGAGCTTTCGAGCGGCTTGGCAGAACTCTCGCAAGAAACCGGTTTGAGTTCCGGAATGTTACAGAAACTGGCAGCACAAGGAAAATTCGGTTTTGAGGAATTGCTTTCAGCAGCCAAGCGTTATGAGGATCAACAAGAGAAAATACGCGAATACAATGAAAGGATCGCCGAGCAGGAACGGCAAAAGAAGGAAAAAGTAGCTGAACAAAAAATCTCTGATGAACGCTACAAGAACCAGCAAGCTTTGCTTGAAAAACAGCGCGGATTATTAGGCCAGATTGCTGAGGCTATTAAAAGTGCGACGGATCCAGGCGGTGTGTTTGCTAATGTTAACAACGTTTTCGATACTATTGCCGGTAAATGGCGGAAAATATCCCTTGCTATCAGCCAAACTTTCGAAGCATTCGGCAAACAGTTGATTGACGCTTTTAAGCCGGTCACGGATGCAATCCATAATCAGCTCATGCCCAAATTGCAGGAAGCCGCAAATACATTTGGTAAATTGCTTGGAGAGGCAATTAAGACCGGGGATTTTACGCCGGTTGCAAATGGGATTGCCAATGCGTTAACCAGTCCCGAAGTGATTGGGGGAATCACAGCGTTTTCGGATGCTCTCGCTGCGGCATTAAGCAAAACACTTACTTCAGCTTTTAATCAGATTGCTGAACAGTTTTCCAGCCCTCAAAAGATCCTTGATACTCTCACCAAAGCCGGTCTCAATCCCGCTACAAAAGAATTCTGGATGGGCGGGCTTGGAGGAACGCCGACAACGCCGGCAACGACTCCGGGAACCATGCCTACACCTGCGCCGACCGCAACACAACAATCTGCGCCAGGTGACAAACCGGCAACTGAATCGACCTTAAAAGATGCAGTAGACCTTTTAATGAAGTTGCCTTTGCTCTTTACGGTCGGTGCCTAAGCCTATGATCTTTTCCACAGTCACAACATTTGTCGAACAAGTCGGCCGCCGCCTGGTCTGGCGATATGCCGAGCTCGACAACATGATTTGTATCTGGACCGGGCCGGCTAGCGGGGCTCTGGGATTCAAACCACAAATTAATTCTCCACATCCGCAATATCCGCTGATGTTTGTCACCGATGCGGACATTGTCACCAAAGAAGGCGCAGTCGCGGAACTAAGCGTTACTTACGTCGGCATCATCCAGACTAAAGGTCAATCCAATTATTATACTCCACCTGTTGTCAGTCTTTCACCGGTCCAGGGAAGCCGCGATTTCATTAGGGGTTGGTCTTATGTCTCCAGCTATCAAACCAAAGATATCTTTGGAGACGGCAGTGTGATTGAGTATATTCCGCAATATACCGGAGGCACGCAGACTACTACCGTTCGCTATGTCGGCACCGAATGTCAGGTGCGTTATCAAGCTTATCCCGGGCCGCCCAGTGGCGGTTATCATTACTCTGGCCTTGGTTTAAGCAAAGTAAGCTGGACAATTCTGAGCGAGACTTATGGTCCGCAAATGGTGAGTCTTAAGGACGCTTCCTATCAGGATATGCAAACAATGCTGAGAGAAATTCCGTCCATCCCGCCTTTGTATGCCGCTAAATTGGGTTTTGCCGCCGATCAGCGCGGCAATTGGTACATGGTTACTGAAACTTACGGACCCACTTTCTAATGCAGGTCAAAGATCACACATTGGGTTGGAAAGGATTGCATAGGATCGTCAAAGAACACGCTGATGCGATTAATCGTAATCAACCGATTGAAGGTACCGGGATTAGAATTACCAGCACGCCGAAGGGAAAACTTATCGAGGTGTCACCCGGTGGCGGTGGAGGTGGTGGCGGTGGATCTGCACCTAATTGGGTAACGATCTCGATCCTGAACCATACTGACGGGCAAATTTATAAACTGGATGTCTGGGCCAAGGGCGACCCTTACGATCCGCAACCCTGCACCACCGCCGCAGCACTGGCCAGCTCATGAGCAATGGGACTACCATAGCTTCATCTGGACTGGCCCTGTCACAATGGGCTTGCCTGGATAAATGTGTTCCTTGCCGGATGTGCGATTTCCAAGACAATGTGCCGCCTGGAATTCCTTACCACGTCCAGTTTGTCAGCCAGACCGTAGACATGCGCTCGACCAACTGGGGCCTTTCGTACTTTGATGGAATATCCAATGTCTCTGCACCATTAGTCACCAAACCGTACCGCGTCACCCATACGTTAAAGGTTGATCTGAATGCGCTCTATTCAGGCACCAATAATGTGCTCGGGTTTTGTAAACCGAACCTCATTTTCGATCTAATGAGTTATGGGGTCCAACCTGCGCCGTGGGGAGTTCAGATGCTGATCCTTGGAAATCCGGCAGCTTACGATCCATCGCTAGGTTATCATAACTATTCGCCGGCCAACGGCTTATTCAGTTTTTTGAATTGCTCATTTTCCGGTGCCGGCATCGGGAGCACTGGCTCAACAGGAGTTACTGCTTTCCTCCCAGCAACCGGATATAAAGGGCCTGGACCAGGCACTCCGACAGCTGGTTCACGCCAAGTTGCTTGGATGGAAGCCGATGGAATACCACCGATAAAGGATTTTCCAAGTTCCGGGATTTGGACCTTCGATCTGGTTCAGGAAACCGATAGCCTTTTTGATAACGGTGTTTATGACTGGTCTGGGAACATCTTCATCAACCGGATGATCCCGAACTATTTAGTCCCCTTCAAAAGGCGCATCCGCGTACCGCTCATAGGAGTTCGAGAATGAAAATCGTTATCGACTTAAATCTGCACGAAGCCATCCAAGACTTCACCATTACGGCGCCCGCGGGCGTTTACGATTTTAAGAGCGAGGATACCATTGATTGGTGGATCTATTTTGTTCGCGCTGGAATTGTGCAGGACATGGGTGCCGGATTTGCTCTTAAATTCGGGATGATCAAAACTGGCGACGCGAGTCTGACATTGCTGGCTTATCAGACCGCCTCAAGTCATCAGACAGATTCGGATGGAAATGTTTATTATTTGATGCAGGTGAATTTCAACACCTCGCAAATGGCTAGTGCAATTTCTGGCCAAACTCAACTCCCATGTACCATTGAGATTCGTTATCAGACTAGCGATAATCAGATCATTCATTCGCTTAATATTTCGGCTCTAGTTTTTCCGACAATCATTGCTGAAACTGGAGTTACTCCACCAGGAGTCAGTACTGGTTATCCAGATGCTAGTACTATTGAATTATTAGTCCACAAAAATGCCGCCAGCGGATACGCGGGGCTGGACGCCAGCAGCCATATTTACCCTGCACAACTGGGCGGGGTCGCCGAGTTGGTAGCGAACAAGGATGTTGCTAGTGGATATGCCGGACTGGATGCGGGTACGCTGATTCATCCAGCCGAGATTCCGATCGATAACAGCACCATTGTCGTCACGAGTGGAAAACTCACTGCGCCGTTTGTCGGCGGCGACATGAAAAAGAGCGTATACGATACCAACAATGACGGGATCGTTGATCATGCTGCCCTAGCTGATACGGCTACGAACGCCACGAACGCCAATACCGCGGCCACTCTGGCCAAGGCTACAGCTGTCGGAGCGCTTTCAACAGTCTGGGGGCAGGACGCCAGCGGCAATCAGAATCTCTACGCTGCCCCAACAACATTTACGCCTAAACCGGACTCGATGTCGGTCCACTTGGAGGCGCCGACTGTCAAAAATTACTATTTAGATTGTGCCGCTCCTTGCGCTTATACAATCACAGGCTTTTACGCCGTCTGCGTATCGGGGAGCGCCTCGATCAGCTTGCTGCAGAACGGGACCACGATTTCCGGCAGCGCACTGTCGGCAACCAGTTCGATTTCCAGCGTCTCGCTTTCGGTAGCGGTGGTGCAAAATGACAAGATCCAGCTTGCGGTGACTGCCACTTCAACCTGTGTCGATCTGGCAATCAGCGTACGGCTGCAAAAATGAGCGTCCACTTCATAGTTAAAAACCCAAGTGGAGGCGGTGGAGGAGGTGGCGGCACGACGATTGTGCAAGGGGTTCAGACCAGTGGTGCCGGTCCAGGCGGAAGCTCATCGCAATATGAGGCCTTTGCTGCTCCGGTAACGGCCGGTAACACATTAATCGCCACAATCGGCTGGGATAGTTCGGCGGCCAACTCGATTACCAGCGTCTCAGATAATCTGAACGGCAACTGGACAGCAGCTGGAGCGCTGGAGCAGGGAAACTCGTGTTCAGCGGCCATTTATTATTTTCACAATACTCTGGGCGGCACTTGTACCGTTACGGTCCACATTGCGACTTCGATGCCATATCTGGAGATTTCGGTTATCGAAGTCAGCGGACTCGCCGGAGTAATTGACGCTTACACAGCTAATACGCACGGATCGCCTGACACTACTGCTACACCTGGTAACCTCGTCGCCACTGGGCCGAACGATTTTCTAATTGCCTTCTGTGTTCCTGGCACCAATGTCAACGGCGGCACCACCGGCTGGAGTTTCACCAACTTCTCCGATTCCGGCAACGGTTACGAAACCTTGATTGCCGCCAGCGCCGGAACTTACAGCCCAACTTTTACGATGGACGGTTACAACTACGCCAGCGTCGCAGCAGCGTTTAAATAAGGAATTTAAGCGGTTCGAATCCACCAGACAATGAAAATTGCGATCGCGATCATCGCCAAAATCGTCTTCATTGCTTTTCACGTTCCCTGATCTCGATCTCAAACAGCGTTGCGAGACGAAGGTTTTTTCCCATCTCGGATCGGCGTTTGAAGCGAATAAGTTCTTCATCGGAAAAAAGCTCTAGGAACTGATGCAAAAGTTCTAGGGCCTGATTAGGCGAATTATCCTGAGCTGAAATTGCGGATTTATCAGATTCCATAATTTGCATTGCATTTGTGATAAAATCTTTTTTTCGTAATTTTGCCGATCGGGCAAGCTTAATTCCATTCCAGGATTCGATTTCTGCGTTATGAGCTGCGATATGGAAAAATCACAACCCTTGATCCTGAACGACTTACATTCAAATGCGTACCCCCTTTCAGGGAGTAAGTCGGATTCTCGAAGATCGCGAATTTCGTTCGCGTAAGTCGTTCGGAATCAATAAAGTGTAGATAAAATCTACGGTTCGGATTTATTCTTGCCAGATCTGAGAATTCGTTTAATTCTGGATAGTTCAGGTCGATTTCTGGTATAATATACCAAATCACAATGAAACCGAGAATGATAACAGCAGGAACATTAAAACTATCACCAGAAGAAGCTGAGAAATTTGCGATGGCTATTGCAGCTTATGATTTCGAACAGCCGACGAGATTTTTGCGGCTCTGTGCGCTCATGATCATCCAGCATTATGAGGCAGGAGACCAATTGGCTTGGCCCTTAAGATTAGGATTAGCCAATTCTATCGACAACGATTCCATCATGGATGACGGCAAAATAAAGCACAAAATCATGCCAGAAGAACCAATCGATCCATCGAAGGCGGAAAAGTTGTCTATGCAATATTTGCAATTCGATGAAGCGGAATGGCTTCGTTCGCCGAAAATGGTTCGATATTCGGGATTTCATTTGGCCAGCCTTTACCGGTTGCACGAGGCAGGGGAAATCAGATCCTTCCTTCTCAAGCGTGACCGCAATAACGTGCGAGGTATCCGGCTCTGGAATCGTCCAAGTTTTGATGCCTATCTCAAGCGTCAACACGAGGCTGCTATCGCTGCAGGAAATCCAAAAGGGCAAGTCGCTTGGGCTAAGCAAAAATAAATGAAACCGACTCGAATTAATAATAAAACAACTCCTTGGCGAGTCATGGTTCCGTCCAGATGGTTTGCGGACAAAAAACGCAGAGCCAAATATTTTAAAACCAGAGAAGCCGCTTCGAATTTCTGCAAATCATGCAAAGATCGCGGACCGGCAGCTCTGAGCGATTACGTTCCCGCGGTGCCTAAGACTGAACATGATCAGATGGAGACCGCGATCCGCTGGGCGCTGAACGAACTGGGTGGCGATTTCACGCGCGTTTATGATGCGGTCAATCATTTCAAGCTGACCCGGCTAAATATCACCCGGGCGACTGTTCGCGAAGCTTTTGAAGCGTATCAGGCGTTCCGCCGGACCCAAGGCAAAGCAGCGCGCACGATTCGCTCAGACGGCGGCAGTATCCGTAAACTCATGATCACCTACGAACAGACACAGATTTCCGAGCTCACGAAAGTGCAGCTCATGGAGTTCTTCGATGGGATCTCGCGCGGCAGTGTGCGCAGCGTTTATAAGCGGGTGCGAAAATTCTTTTCCTGGTGCCATAGCCGCGGGTTCCTGGGTGAAAACCCGATGTCGACGATTGAGCCGCAGGGCGAGTTCGGCGTGAACAATGAATTCTATTCAGTAGCGAC
>Ga0126371_10005484_pt1 | contig 11261 bp, 11 predicted proteins | sample PanSoiMetaPlot_4_FD_110145 | JGI IMG/M metagenome (GOLD analysis project Ga0126371, IMG submission 110145) | Tropical forest soil microbial communities from Panama - MetaG Plot_4 | ecosystem: Environmental > Terrestrial > Soil > Tropical forest > Bulk soil | place: Panama | collected 2016-02-17
ACGACACCCACCTGCTCCCCGTACTTCTCGTCAGGCACGGGGTAGGCTGCCGCCTCGGCGACCGCGGGATGGGTGAGCAGCACATCCTCAACCTCGTATGGCGAGATCTTCTCGCCGGCCCGGTTGATCAGCTCCTTCACGCGGCCGACCAGGCTGAGGTAGCCGTCCGCGCTGAGCTTGCCGACGTCGCCGGTACGGAACCAGCCATCACGGAAGGCGGCCGCCGTCGCGGCCGGGTTGCCGAGGTACTCATCGGCGACGGACGGGCCGCGCACCGCTACCTCGCCGTCCTGGCCGGCAGGTACGGGCTGCCAGTCGTCGTCGAGAGCGGCGACGCTGATGCCGGTTGCCAGCCCGACCGTGCCCGGCCGGCGTTCGCCGGGCGGCAGCGGGTTCGACGTCATCTGATGGGCTGCCTCGGTCATGCCGTACGCCTCGACGAGCGGCACACCGACCGCTTCCTCGTAGCGCTGCCACAAGACCGTCGGCAGCGGCGCCGAGCAGGAGCGGACAAACCGCAGCCGGTGCTCGGGCAGCGCGGGCAGCCCGAGGGCCACGGTGAGCAGGCGTGAGTGGATGGTCGGGACCGCGGTGTACCAGGTCGCGCCGTGGCCTGCCATGTCCTGCCAGAACGCCGACGGCCGGAATCGCGGCAGGACCACCGTGCCGCCGGTCGACAGCGTGGCCAGCACCGTGGCGACCAGGCCGTGCACGTGGAACAGCGGCATGACGCACATCGTCACGTCCGCCCCGGTCAGCTCATAAGTCTGCGCGACCGCACCGGTCGACGCGACGAGGTTGCGCTGCCGGATGGGCACGGTCTTCGGCTTGCTGGTCGTGCCGCTAGTGTGCAGCAATAGTGCGAGGGCGTCAGGGTTTGTGACGTCCGCGAGCGGATCGCCGGCCTGGCCGTCGATGTCCAGCACGGCGTCCGCCATTCCCATCACGCTGGCTGGCACGCTGGCCGATGCCGCGGCCGCCGCGGCCGTGGCCGCCCCGTCATGGAGCAGCCGGGTGGCGCGCAGGTCCTCGAGCTCCGCGATCAGCTCGGCGGTGCCCAGCGCGGGATTCAGCGGCGCGGCGGCCGCGCCGCGGGCAGCGAGGGCGAGGAAAGCCACGATTAGCGCCGGACCGTTGGCCGCGACCATGGCGACGCGGTCGCCTTCTGCCACGCCGAGTGCGGCCAGCCGCCCCGCCGCCCGATCGATCGCGCGCTGCAACATGGCATACGAAAGCGAGACCCCTGACTCAGGCACGACCAAGGCGGGATGGCCGTCAGACCGCGTAACAAGCTGCCGCAGAGAGGCTGACTCGGTTGTGCTCATAGTGCTTAGGCTAATGACGCACTGGCCGCTGCGGCTTCACATCAGGTGCGGACGGTAGACCGTTACGGTCTTGACCGGCACGTCTTCGAGCACGCCAAGCACTGGGACCTGGTAGGCGGCGAGCGGCCTCAGGGATGCGGCCGGCAGGAAGGCCCGGCCTGGGTCGGCGACGAGGACGTCCGCGCCCGCCGCAGCCGCACGGCGGAGGAACCGCAGCGCGAGGCCGGCGAGCTCGCGCTGGTAGAAGACGTCGGCGACGAGGACCACGTCGGCTTCGATCGCGCTCTGGTGCTCGAGGTCGAACGCGCAAGCGGTCACAGCCGTGCCGTTGGCCGCGGCGTTGATGCCGATCGCGGTCACCGCGTTCAGGTCGATGTCGCCCGCCACGACGCTCGCGGCGCCGGCCTTCGCGGCGGCGATCGCGACGAGGCCCGAGCCTGACGCCACGTCGAGCACTCGCTTGCCGGTGACGGTGGCCGGGTTGTCCAGGAGGTAGCGAGCCAGCGCCTGGCCGCCTGCCCAGGGGAACGCCCAGAACGGCGGCGCGTCACGCTCGGTCCGGCCCCAGAGCCCGAACGGCTCGGCGGCCGTGAGCAGCGTGATCTCCGGGACGAACGGAACCGCCGCCCAGGCGGTAGCCGACCGCACCAGGGCTTCCGGTGTCATTGCGAGGACGCTTGGCTGGCGGACTCCTCGGCCAGTTCCCGCAACTCGCCCTCTGACCAGGACAGCCGGCCCGTACGCAGGTCCTCGATGACCGAACGGAGCCAGGACAGCTGGGCGGTGGCCGTGGCCAGGACATACTCCGACTCCAGCATGACCACCCGGGGCAGGCTCCCGGCGAAGGCCAGGCCCGCTTGCAGGGCCTGATGCGTCGCGGTCAGTTCCGCCTCGCGTTGCTGTAGCAGGGGCAGCGCCTCCTGCGGGGTCAGCATCAGGATGTGTGACAGCGCGACGGGGAACTCAGGGAACTCCTGCCTGGGAACGGCGAGCATCTCCTCCAGCCACTCGCGCGCGGCCGCGCGCCCGGCGTCGGTGATCTCGTAGACGGTCCGCTCCGGGTACAACTGGTCCCGCTCGGTCTCCCTGACCCTGACCAGTCCGGCCGCGAGCAGCCGGTCGATCGTCCGGTACAGGCCAGCTCGCTGGCCGACGTTGACGACCTGGTCCTTGCCCCACTGCTTGATCAGCCGCTGGATGCCGTACGGGTGCAGCGGGCGGGTTTGCAGCATGCCAAGCACGGTGAGCGCGAGCGGGGAACTGCGGACGGGTGAACTCATGCCTCAGATACTAGCCGCATGAAGACTAGTTGACATACAACTAGTTGCAATGCAACTATATGACCATGACGACGACGGACATCCCCACCGGGACCACAGAGAACACCAACACCACAGCTCACTCCAGGGCCGAGCGCGTACAGGTAGACAACCGGTCGGCCAAGCACCTGGGCCACTGGACCACTGCCACCGCCTATCAGGTGCGAGCCCGCAAGGGCGTCCTGGTTCTCGACCTGCGCTCGCCGCGCATCGCCGGGGACCTCGACGTCCACCTTGACCTGCGGCGTTCGACCCTGATCGTGCTGCTCCCCGAAGACGCCGCGATCGACCAGTGGGAGCTGCGCTTCGACGGCCGGGGCCGGGTCGGGGACGACCAGCCGCCCGCGGCCGCCGTCCGCCGGGTCCGCCTACACGGCGCCGCCGCCGACAGCCAGATACGGGTCAGGCGCGGCGGCGTCGCCCAGCTGACCGCGATGTTGTCCAGGCCGTACCTGGCCGAGTTGCGCCGCGCGCGCCGGGCAGGCACCATCCCCACCGTCGACGACCCGGCCCGCGGCCAGGCCTGATCCCGACTAGCAGAAAAGAGACAATGACAATGACTCGCGACGTACGCACGGCCCTAGTCATCGGCGGCGGCATCGCCGGCCCCGTCTCGGCCATGGCCCTGCGCCAGGCGGGGATCGAGGCCACCGTCTACGAGGCCTACCCGCGCGGCCCGAAGGGGGTCGGCGGAGGCATGACGATCGCGCCCAACGGGCTGGACGCACTGGACGTGATCGGCGCCGGGGACCTGGTCAGGCCGGCCGGCGCCGACACGACCGGCATCGTCATGCAGGACTGGAAGGGCAGCCGGCTCGGTGAGTTCGCAAACCCGCCAGGCGTGCCGCCCATGCGGTTCTTTTATCGCGCCGACCTGCTCCGCCTGCTGGGGCAGGAAACTGCGCGGCGCGGCATCCGGATCGAGTACGGCAAGCGGCTCGTCCGTGCCACCGAGACCGCGGACGGGGTGACCGCGCACTTCGCCGACGGCACCGCGGCCACCGCCGACGTGCTCATCGGCGCTGACGGCATCCGCTCCACCGTCAGGACCCTGATCGACCCGGACGCCCCAGAGCCCCGGTACGCCGGCCTGATCAGCTTCGGGGCGAGAGTGGCCGAGCCGGGGCTGCCTTCCACGCTCGGTAAGATGCCGATGAGCTTCGGCAAGCGGGCCTTCTTCGGCTACCAGGTCTTCGACTCCGATGCGGTCTGGTTCGTGAACCTGCCGCACGCCGAGCCGATGACGGTAGCCGAGGCCAAGGGGACGCCGCCCGCCCAATGGCTGCCGCTGCTGCGGGCAATGTTCGCCGCGGACCGCACCCCGGCCGCACAGCTCATCGCCCGCACCGATCCGGCGAACCTGCTCATCGTGGGCCCGGTGGAGAACATGCCCCGGGTGCCTGTGTGGAGCAAGGGCAGGATGGTCCTGGTCGGCGATTCGGCGCACGCGCCGTCGTCGAGCTCGGGCCAGGGCGCCTCGCTGTCCATCGAGAGCGCGATCCAGCTCGCGCGCTGCCTGCGCGACCTGCCCCGCGACCGGGCCTTCGCGGCCTATGAGGCGGAGCGCCGTCCTCGGGTCGAGCGGATCATCCGCGAGACCACACACAAGAACAGCGCCAAGACCGCCGGCCCGGTGGGGCGCTTCGTCAACGCCTGGGCGTTGCGGATCTTCACCAGGCTGGCCAAGCCGGAGCGGATGGCCTGGATGTTCGACTACCGCATCGACTGGGACGCGCGGGTGGCCGACGCCGGCTCCCAGCCGGCGGCCGCCCTGAACACTGCCGCGTAGCGCCGGCGCCAACGAGCGGCGGAGCAGTCATACCCGGTCGAACGGCTCGGGATAGGCGAACATGCCGCGCAGGCCCGGCTGGTACGCGGTCAGCGCGCGAACCTGGAAGTGCGGCTGCCAGCGGACCACCGGTGGCTGGATCTGGTACTCGCCGCTGAGCCGGAACCCGAACCGGCCGTAGTAGGCGGGGGAGCCGAGCAACGCGACCAGCGGTTCGCCCAGCGCGTCGCCCGCGCCAAGAACCGCGTGCATGAGGGCGCTGCCGACACCGCGAAGCTGGCGGTCCGGCCGGACCGAGAGCGGTCCGAGCGCGAGCACCGGCGCCTGGCCGACGTGCCCGCGGGTGCAGACAACGTGCCCGATCACGTCGCCGCCGGCGCCGGTGGCCACCAGCGACAGCGCCGGCAGCCAGGCCTCGCTCGCGCGCAGCTCGTCGACCAGCGCCGCTTCCGGCGGCGGATAGTCCTTGCCCGGCGCGGTAAACGCGGCCGCGGTGACGTCCCTGATGGCCCCGGCATCGCCCGGTGACTCGCGGCGTATCAGCACAGGCTCACACTGGCCGGACGCCAGACGCGAACGCAACTTGATTTCCGCCGGGAATGGCTGGAGCCCGTGCCGCCGAGGCGGCACGGGCTCCAGCGCGTCAGGTCAGAACTTCGCCAGTTCTGACAGGAACTTGGACCCGGCCGAACCCAGTCCGGTAAGGCTGTCGAATCCGGAAGCGGCGCTGAGCGTGACCGGGCGGGTGGCGCAGTTGCCGGTCCCGTCACAGTACGTCTCAGGGCCCTGGTAGTCGATCGCCCGCAGGCTGACGAAGTAGCCGTTGGTGTTGTCGACGGTGTTCTGGTAGTCGACGCGGATCACGGCCGTGGCGTCGGGGTTGGTCGGCGGCAGGATGTCCCTGAACGTCGACTTGACCGCGGAGGCCTTGTAGAGCACCGGGTTGAGGAAGCCAAGCGAGACTCCTGCCCGCTGGTCAGCGAGCGCGATCACGCCGGCCAGCAGCGGTGAGGCCAGGCTCGTCCCGCCTTCCTTGAACTGGCCATAGCGCACCCCGTCCGGGAAGGTCTGGGTAAGCCCGATGAGCATGCCGCTTTGCGCGTCGGCGTCCATCGACATGTCCGGGATTACCCGCAGCGGCTGCGGCCCGAAGAGCGCCTCATTCCGCAGCGCGAGGGCTGGCGGCACCACGGCCGCCTGGTAGAACGGCTGGACGTAGGAGTAGCTGGTCCCGCCGCCACCGCCAGCCTGCCAGTTGAGGCTGCCCGCGGGGCTGGTCGCCGAACCGCAGGTCGTGGACGTGACCGCGCACAGGGTCTGCTTGGCAGTCGACCAGCCGAACTCGGCCGCCCGCTGGTTGCTCGCGTTCACCTCGAGCGTGGTCCCGCCAACGGCGGTGATGAACGGGCTGATCGCCGGGTAGTCAGGGACGGCGAGCCCGAAGTCGGCGAAGTTATCGCCGGAGTCGCCGCTTGAGAACAGGACGCTGACGCCGGTGGCGTCGGCGAGCATGAACGTGTCGTCAAACGCGGTCTTGGTGGCGGCGTCCGCGAACAGGTCGCCCATGGTGTCGCCCCAGGAGTCGCTGACGACTGAGGCGCCACTGGTGACCGCGGTCGTAAGCGAGGCCAGCAGGCTGGAGTCCAGGCAGTCCTGCGCCCCGACGAACAAGATGGCCGCGCCGGGTGCCATCGCGTGCGAGGATTCCACGTCGAGCGCCTGCTCGGCGTACCAGCCGCTGGCATCGCACAGTGCCTCGTTGCCAACCGTCGATGGCTCGGCATTGAAGAACTGGCTCGAGCTGAGCGGGTGGGTGGGGTCGTTCAGCTTGAAGTACTTCTGCGCGTCCGCGAGCAGCGTCGGCGAGTCATACGCGTCTACGATCGCGATCGCCACGCCCGAGCCGTCGTTGCCTGCGGCCGCTAGCCCGGCCAGGTTGTACGCGCCGCGCAGCTGGGCGGGCCGGTAGCCGCAGATGTCATAGGGCAGCGGGCTCGTGTAGGGCGAGTAGAGCGACCCGGCGTCCGCGGTGTCGGTCTTCTGGCCCCAGTACCTCGCGCACGGCTGCGGGTTGGCGAAGCCGGCCGGCGGCGGCGGCTCCTGGGCCGGGGTGGTCGCCGTGGCCGCGGCCGCGGCCGCGGGCTTGGCCGTCAGGTCGGTAGTCGCGACGGACTGGTTGACGCCGACGGCGCCGGAGACGACGCCGGCCATCGCCGACGGGATAGTCAGCGTGCCGTTAGCCAGCCGCACTCGGTGGCCGTTCACCGTGTAGTAACCAAGCGTGACGCCGAAGGCCTTCTCCACGCGGGCGGCCGTTCCCGAGACGGACACGTACAGCCGGTCTTTCGCCACCGCGCCGACCTTGAAACCTTGGCCGCGGGCCCACGACTCGGCCTTGGCCAGCGTGGTCGTGGTCGGCGCGTACCGGGAAATCCACGTCTTGTCGGTCAGGTAGTGGTGGAAGAGCTTCGAGCCCGGGGTGGAGACCTGCCGGACGAAAGCCTTGGCGCCGGCGGCGTTGCGCATCGTGAGCAGCAGGTCGAAACTCACCGTGGCGTTGGCCGCGATGGTTCCGGCGGGGTGCATTCGCTCCGTGGCAGGGGTCAGTGACCCGCGCAAGCTCGCCCGGGGCGGCTGGGGCGTGCTGTTCGCCGGCCACGCGGTCACGGCCACGCACCCCATGGCGAGTCCCACAGCCCCGGTTAGGGCCCACAATCGGGCAGATCTCATGACTTGCCTCCTGATGGAAAGATTGCGCGGGATGCCCGCTTGCGGCGGGTATGTGGTAGGACAGTAACGATGGCCGGCACAAAAAACAATGGGCCAATTTCGCAAGGCGAAAGTTTCTGCGGTCATCGGACCAGCCGGAGCCGGGTGAAATACAGGCAGCCACCATCGGCGTGACCACGGCAGCGCTCAGTGACGGCGACTCATCTCATACCGGATTTTCCGGACAATTCACTGGCTGGTGGCGTCCCCGGAGGTGCGCCCCGAGAACCCCGGTGCACGGCGCGGACGAGACGCGTTCGGCGCCTGCCGCTCGCAGCTGCGGTCCGCCCCGCGGAGCCGGCCAGCCCGGCCGCCATCGTCGTGTTCGCGTCCGCCGATGGTACGGCCGCAAATCCGCTGTGCACGTTCGCGTTTGCGCGGAAACTGCACGTGCAAATGCGGCGAGTGCAGTTTCCGCGCAAACACGCGGACCTGCATAAAGGTGTCGTGCAAATACGCATTCCGCTACTACGCGCGCAGGAGTAGGCTAGCAACGGCCGCAAGACATTGCGGGCCCGGCAGCCCGGCACTTCCCCGTGGGAAGGGAATCGCTCAGCCGGTCGGCATGACCATCGGTAAGGGATTCACGGATGTGCAACCAGAACGAGTGGATCGTTCGTGAGGCTTTCCTCGCTTACAACCGGGGCGATATAGCGAGGATGATGGACTTCGTCGACCCGGAACTGGAATGGACCTACCTCGATCCGGGCTTGGCCGGTCCGGACCCGCAGACCTGCCATGGTCGCGATGAGCTGGAGAAGGCGCTGCTCCGGCAGGCGGAGCGCGGACTGCGGGCCGAGCTCGAGCAGGTCATCGCGGCCGGGGAGAAGGTCATGGTGGTCATGCGGATGCCAGGTCTGGACCAGCACCGGCAGTGGCACGCTGGCGACCAGTCCTACGACGTGCTCACCCTCAGGGACGGAGTGATCGTCGCGCTGCGCGCCTGCCGTGACCGCGGCGAGGCGCAGGCGCTAGCCGGAATCGCGTAGACGGCCGCTGAGCGCCGAACATATATGGAGATGAATCGGTTCCAGCATTCTGCGCCGGGCTTGTGATCGCGGCCCCGAATATCGTCGCCGCGCCCAATGGTCTTGACGGGCTCACAGCGTCTACCGTTACCTGCGTGAGAGCAGCGGCCTGAGCCGACATCGTTATGCCAGGAGGGACGGATTCAGTGGAATATGCGAAGGGGCGTGACGGCCTGCCGTCGCGGATGGGGGACGAGGGCACGTTCAGCGGGCAGGCGATGCTCGACCCGCTGCTGGACGACGGGGCGGCCGCCAAGGTCCGGGTGAATAGCGTCATTTTCGCGCCGGGCGGGCGGACCAACTGGCACTCACACGCCGACGGCCAGGTGCTGCTCGTCGCGAGCGGCCGCGGCATGGTCGAGAACAGGGACGGTGACAGGCACGTGCTGCAGGCCGGCGACCTGGTCTGGGCCCCGCCAGGCGAAGAGCACTGGCACGGGGCGGCCCCGGATTCGTTCCTCAGCCACACCGCGGTCTCGCTCGGTCTCACGCGCTGGCATGAGGAGGTCGCCGACGAGCACTACGAGGGCGCCTTCGACGAGGAGTGACGCATGGCCGGTGACGGGGCGCGCGAGGTGCTCGCGGTCCGGTACGGGGACCGCGTCACCACGCGCGCAGAAAGTTTCCTGAATTATCACCTGTACGGCGAGCCCGACGCGGAGATCGGGATCGACTACTACTTCTGGGTCATCCGCGACACTGACGGCACGGTCACCATGGTCGACACCGGTTTCGCCCCGGCGGCCGCCGACCGCAGGCGCCGCAACTGGCACACCACGCCTGCCGACACCCTGCCGAAGCTGGGCATCGACCCGGCCGCCGTCGCAACCGTGGTCGTGACACACGCGCACTGGGACCACATCGGGAACCTGCACCAGTTCCCGCACGCGCAGATCGTTATCAGCCGGGCCGAGTACGACTTCTGGACCGGACCGGGCGCTCGGGTCGCCCGCCGTGCCCAGTTCGCCGCACACGCCGAACCGGGCGAACTGGCCCTGCTGCAGGCCGTGCACGGCGAGGGCAGGCTCACCCTCATCACCGGCCAGCACACAGTCGCACCCGGCGTGGACCTAGTCGAGGTCGGCGGCCACACGCCCGGTGAGCTGATCGTGACGGTCGCGATACCAGCCGGCACCCTGGTGCTAGCCTCGGACGCCGTGCACTTCTACGAGGAGGTCGAACGGGACCGCCCGTTCGCCATCGTCGCCGACCTGCCCGGCATGTACCGGGCCTACGACCTGCTCGCCGACCTCGCCGCGGAACCGGACACCTGGCTCGTGGCCGGCCACGACCCCGCCGTCCGCGACCGCTTCGCCCAGCACCCGGCCGACCCCGCGGTCACCGACCTGAGCCGGCCTAAGTTACCGTCACCAGCGTGCCGTAGGGCAGGATCGCGTACGCCTCCTGGGCCGCCGTGGTGCGTGAGATATTACGCACAGTGTTCCCTCAGTTACTCTGTGCATTGCTCTTTGGACAAGCGACATTTCCAGGCCCTGACGCAGTGTAATTTACTACGTTCCCTCTGTAGTTAATTTCTATGCCTAACCCCTCCGCGCGGTTGACATTGCACGGATCAGCGGTAAGTTTTTGGCACAGTCCAGCACCGGGCTCGCCGGCCGGATTGGCTGGCAAGTAGCAGTAGCATTGGTGGCGCGTCACGGCAGGGGCGGAGGCAGCCAGTCTTCGGATGCCGAGCGCGACGCGGGAGCTAGCCGGTGCATGTCCGGCTGTCAGGGGGTTGGGCCTGGAAAGGGCCCGGGCGGCTCAGTAGACAACGGAGACCGTGCTCGTTGCCGACGGGACGGATCCGGACCGAGGCGCTGCCCGGGCCCTCTTCCACCGCATAGCCGGACAGGAGAAGGTGAAGACAGGCAATGGCAGACTCGGCTGCAGCTACGGGCCGCGTGATCATCGTGATGCCAACGTACAACGAGCGGCAGAACCTCGAGATCATGGCCGGACGGATCAGGGAGACCGTACCGGACGCGGACCTGCTAGTGGTCGACGACAACAGCCCTGACGGCACCGGAGACCTAGCCGACAAGCTGGCAGAAACCGACAAGCGCGTCCAGGTCATGCACCGGACGGAGAAGGCGGGGCTCGGCCGCGCCTACGTCGCCGGCTTCGGCTGGGCGCTCGAGCGCGTCTACGACATCATCGTCGAGATGGACGCCGACGGCTCGCACCGGCCCGAGGACCTGCCTAGGCTACTAGCCGCGCTGGACGGCGCGGACGCCGTGATCGGCTCGCGATATGTGCCCGGTGGCACCGTCGTCAACTGGCCGAAGTCGCGCGAGTTCCTGTCCCGCGGCGCCAACCTCTACAACCGGGTGATGCTCGGGATCAGCGTCAAGGACGCTACCGGCGGCTTCCGGGTGTACAAGTCGGCAACGTTGCGCAAGCTCGACTTGAACAACATCGAGTCGGCCGGCTATTGCTTCCAGATCGACATGACGCTGCGCGTGCTGCAAGCGGGCCTCAAGCTGAAGGAGGTCCCGATCACGTTCGTCGAGCGCGAGCGCGGCACGTCCAAGATGAGCAACGCCGTTATCCGCGAGGCGTTCTTCCGTGTCGCTCAGTGGGGCATCGCGGCGCGCCTGCGCGGGCGCTCCGCGGCCAGCGTCCGCAGGTAAAACGCGGATTCAGGCGCTGCGGCGCTCGTGCTTGGCGGCCTCGGCGATGGCGCGGCCTTCCATGGCACGCCGTTCCCTGATGACCTCAAGACGCTCGGCGAGAACCGCTTCGAGGTCTTCGACGGTACGCCGCTCCATGAGCATGTCCCAGTGGCTGCGCGGCGGCTTGACCTTCTTGGGCGACGGCGACTGCCCAGTGCTCGCGGTGGCCATGGCCCCGCAGACACGACACTCCCACATGGGGGGTAGTTCCGCTTCAGCGGCGAACGGCACGCTAAAGTGGTGTCCGTTCGGACAGTCAAAAGGGACGTCCTGGCGGGGTGCCAGGTCCGTGTTACGGTCGTTCTCGTAGCTGGTCGCACCGAGTCGGGTTCCGCGTAGTGCGCGTTCGGCCATTA
>Ga0126371_10005485_pt1 | contig 11260 bp, 10 predicted proteins | sample PanSoiMetaPlot_4_FD_110145 | JGI IMG/M metagenome (GOLD analysis project Ga0126371, IMG submission 110145) | Tropical forest soil microbial communities from Panama - MetaG Plot_4 | ecosystem: Environmental > Terrestrial > Soil > Tropical forest > Bulk soil | place: Panama | collected 2016-02-17
TCGCTCGGCCTACCTTCCGTTGCCGATCGGCCGATCGCATAATCGCCGAACCGCCGGATACGGACCCGTACGTCCGGTGGTGTGGGAGGGGAGGCGTCGCGAGACGCCCCCCTATCCCGATGGGCGGCGCTGCTTTCGCGACGGAATCTGCACCGCTGGCGGGGAACCCTTTGCGCCTCCGGAGCCGTCAACCAAAAGGAACCCATGGACCGGAGATCGACGATGACAACCCGAATTGCGCTGATCCTGCTTGCGCTCGTAACCGCCTCCACGCCGGCGCTGGCCCGGCATTACCGCCACTGGTACAGCGGGAACTACAACTATGGCGGCCCGCACTATGCCGTCTCGGACTTCACTCACAACAGCCGGCAACTGGTCGGCACGCGCTAGCCGGCTGGGCGGCCGCGCGATACCTCACCAGGGGCCGGTCGGTACGACTGGCCCCAAAGTTTATAAAATCTATATTTTCGTTCAATGTGTTATGGCCATATTGCATCGCAATATCGACGCAATACCTGTGTAGCATCGTATCGACGAATCGGGCCGGCTCAGCCGTCCCGGGAGGAATCGCGTTGCCCGGAGGGTCTTGCATGACGACAGGTCAGGAGGACCGCAATGGACGAGCTGTTGGCCGACGGCGGCGTGATCCGCAAGCTGTGGATCGGCGAAGCCACGAGACATCTCGATCACCTGCTCCGGCTCGATCCTGAGAGCCGGCGCAACCGCTTCGGGCTCGCCATCGCCGACGAGCTGATCGAGGCCTATGTGGCGTCGCCGACCTGGAGCGGCGCCGTCCTGCACGGCTTCATCGTCGACGGCGTGCTGCGCGGCGTCGCCGAGCTCAAGCCGTTCGGCGCAAGGTTCCCGACCGAGGCCGAAGCCGCGTTCAGCGTCGAGAAGCCCTGGCAGAGCCATGGCGTCGGCTCGGCCCTGCTCGCACGCACGCTGCTCACGGCGCGCAACCGTGGCATCCGGCAAGTCCACATGGCGTGCCTGCCCGACAACGCGCGCATGCAGCAGCTCGCGCGCAAGTTCGCCGCAGAGCTGAGCTTCGATCTCGACAACGTGGTGGGCGAGGTCGCGGCGCCACATCCGACCCCGCTCTCGCTCCTGCATGAGATCGTCGCCGACAGCCATGGCTTCGCGACCGCCATGCTCGACGCGCAGGCGCGCTTGCTGCGGGCGGCGTAATCAGGCGAATGGGCGAATAGGGAAAAGTCGGTTGGCCTACTCGCTATTCGCCACTCGCTTCTAGGCGGCCAGCGGATAGGCCGCCTCGACCACGTAGGGTCCGCCGCCGACCGAGGCGCGGGAGGAGTACAGCACGAAGCGCGAGACGCGGAACGGCGCCGGCCGGAACGGATGGCGCGTGGCCAGATAATCCGCCACGTCGTGCGCCGATGAATCGCGCAGTCGCGCGAGTGTCACATGCGGCGTGTACTTGCGGCCCTCGGGCTCCAGGCCGACGCGCTGCATCAGCCGCTCGTGTTCGGCCTGCAGCTCGAATAGCTGCTGCGTTGGCGCGACCGTGGCGACCACCGCGCGCGGCCGCCGGCCGCCGAACGAGGTGAGGCCGTCGAGCCGCAGCTCGAAGCCGAGCCGCCGCACGTTTCCCAGCATGAACGCGATCTCGCGCGACAGCGTGTCGTCGATGTCGCCGATGAATCGCAGCGTCAGGTGATAGTTTTCCGGATCGATCCAGCGTGCGCCCGGCAGGCCGCCGCGCAGCAGCGAGAGCGATGATCCGGTTTGTACGGGAATTTCGAGCGCGGTGAACAACCGGGGCATGGAGAGGTATTCCAGACAGTCGCCCAGCTACATGTGGGGATTCGGCGCCCAGACGCAACAGCATTGTGTGGGTGGCCCGCTCGCTTACGTCCCTTGCTTCGCGCGCACCCGGGCGATCAGCTCCTCGACCTTGGGGAGGATTTTCGCGACAATGACGTCGACGCCGGCCGCGGTCGGATGCAGGCCGTCCTGCTGGTTGAGCTTGGCGTCGGCGGCGACGCCCTCGAGAAAGAACGGGTAGAACACGCTCCCGTACGTTCTGGCGAGCTCGGGAAAGATCGGATCGAAGGCGCGCGCGTAGTCGGCGCCGAGATTGCGCGGCGCCAGCATGCCGCACAGGAGCACCGGAATGTTGCGCTTGGCGAGCGCGCCGAGGATGGCGTCGAGCGCGCGCCGCGTCACCGCCGGGTCGAGGCCGCGCAAGGCATCGTTGGCGCCGAGCTCGAGGATCACCGCGTTGGTCTCGGGCGGCACCGACCAGCCGAGCCGCGCGAGCCCGCCCGACATGGTGTCGCCCGAGACGCCCGCATTGCTGATGGTGACCACAATGCCTTTCGCGGCGAGCGCCGACTGCAGCTTCGTCGGAAACGCGTCCCGGTTCGCCAGCCCGTATCCGGCGGTGAGCGAATCGCCGAGCGCCACGATGTTGACCGGCTTGTCGGCGGCCGCCGCGGGGCTCGCCCACAGGGCCAGTGCACAGGCCACGGCAGCTGCGACACGGCGGAAGGTCATCTCGTCCGGCATGCTATCAATCTCCTATGAGCGAATCCGCCATCTTCCCGCCGCCCCGCGGTGGAATTGCAACAGCCGCATGAACGACAGCTCGACCAAGCCCGCCTCCGCGATCAATCCCGCCGTCGCATCCGCCGTCGCCCTCGCGGGCGTCAACCTATCGCTCGGCAGCGGCGCGGCGCGCGTCCACATCCTCAAGGACATCACGCTCAATATAGGGCGCGGCGAGGCGGTCGGCCTGGTCGGCCCGTCAGGCTCGGGAAAATCCACTCTGCTGATGGTGATGGCGGGGCTCGAGCGCGCCGATACCGGCTCGGTCGTGGTGGCGGGCGAAGATATCGGCCGGCTCGACGAGGACGCGCTCGCGCGCTTTCGCGGCCGCCAGGTCGGCATCGTGTTTCAGTCGTTCCATCTGATCCCGACCATGACGGCGCTGGAGAACGTCGCGGTGCCGCTCGAGCTCGCCGGCGCGCGCGACGCTTTCGAGCAGGCCGCGCGCGAGCTCGCGGCGGTCGGCCTCGCCGAGCGTCTGTCGCATTATCCGGCGCAGCTCTCCGGCGGCGAGCAGCAGCGCGTCGCGCTGGCGCGTGCGCTCGCGCCGCACCCCGCGATCCTGGTGGCGGACGAGCCGACCGGCAATCTCGACGAGGCGACCGGCCGCGAGATCGTCGACCTGATGTTCGCCCGCCAGGCCGAGCGCGGCGCCACCTTCGTGCTCGTCACGCATGATCCGGCGCTTGCCGCGCGCTGCGATCGCGTCGTCCGCATGCGCTCCGGACATGTCGAACCGCCTTCCCTGTCCAGCAAGGTGACCGCATGAGCACGCAAACGATCGCCCCCGCCAACAGCGTGCCGCTGTGGCTCAAGCTCGCCTTCACGGCGTTCATGGCGGTGATGATCCCGGTTTACTGGGCGAACTACGGACCGACCAACTTTCTCTACTTCTGCGACGTCGCCATGCTGATCACGCTGGTGGCGATCTGGCTGGAGAGTCCGCTGCTCGTTTCCATGTGCGCGGTTGGCATCCTCGGCTCGCAGGCCGTGTGGGTGCTCGACTTCGTGCTGAACATCTTCGGCTTCAAGCTCACCGGCCTCACCGACTACATGTTCATGGAGGATCACTCGCTGTTTCTGCGCTTCCTGTCGCTGTTTCACGGCTGGCTGCCGTTCCTGCTGCTCTACCTCGTCTGGCGGCTCGGCTATGACCGACGCGGCCTGCCGGCCGCGACCGTGCTCGCCTGGGGGCTGATCCTCGTCTGCTACTTCTTCATGCCGCCGCCACGGCCAAATCCCGGCCTCGAGCCGGTGAACATCGATTACGTGTACGGGTTCAGCGACACCGAGCCCCAGCACTTGATGTCACCCGGCCTGTGGGTGGTCGGCCTGATGATCCTCATGCCGCTGATCCTCTTCGTGCCGGCGCATTTCCTGCTCCGCCGCTTCATGCCGAAGCCGACGAAGGCGTGGTGACGGCGTGACGTCGACGACGATCACGCCGCCGTCGCGCGGGCTGTCGCTGCGGCTGGCGTGGCGGGAGCTGCGCGGCGGCGTGCGCGGCTTCGGCGTGTTCATCGCCTGCATCGCGCTCGGCGTGTTCGCCATCGCCGGCGTCGGCTCGTCCGCGCAGGCGCTGGTGGACGGGCTTGCGCGCGAGGGCCGCGCCATTCTGGGCGGGGATCTTTCGTTCAACCTGATCCAGCGCGAGGCGACGCCGGCCGAGCGCGCCTTCCTCGATGGCCAAGGCCGCATCTCGGCCGCCGCCACCTTGCGCGCCATGGCGCGCGCCGACGGGCGCGCCACGCTGGTCGAGGTGAAGGCGGTGGATGCGGCCTATCCGCTCTACGGCGCGGTCGGCACCGACCAGGCGGCGCCGCTGTCCGATCTGCTGGCGCGCCGCGGCGACGTTTTTGGCGCGGTCGCGGATCCCGCCCTGCTGACGCGCCTCGGCGTTGCGCCTGGCGCGCGCATCACCATCGGCGAGGCCACGCTTGAGCTCACCGCCGCGCTCACCGCCGAGCCCGACAAGCTCGCCGGCGGCATCGGCTTCGGGCCGCGCGTTCTCATGAGCGAAGAGGCGCTGCGGGCCACCGGCCTGCTGCAGCCCGGCAGCCTGGTGCGCTGGCGCTATCGCGTGCGGCTTGCGGACGGGGCCGGCGAGGCCGACATCCGCCGCGTCACCGCTGCGGCCGCGCGCCAGACGCCCGACGCCGGCTGGGACATCCGCACCCGCACCAATGCGACGCCGCAGCTCGAACGCAATGTCGAGCGCTTCACCCAGTATCTGACGCTGGTCGGCCTCGCCGCGCTGCTGGTCGGCGGCGTCGGCGTCGCCAACTCGGCCAAGCACTACCTCGACCGCAAGCGCGACGTGATCGCCACCCTGAAGGCGCTGGGCGCGACCGGCACGCGCGTCTTCGTCGTCTACTTCATCGAGATCATGGCGCTCGCCATGGTCGGCATCGCGATCGGGCTCGCGCTCGGGGCGGCGCTTCCGTTCGTGATCGCCGGCGCGCTCGGGCCGATCCTGCCGCTGCCGTTCACGCCCGCGCTGCATCCGGGCGAGCTCCTGGCCGCCGTCGCCTACGGCCTGCTCACCGCCGCCGCTTTCGCGCTCTGGCCGCTCGGCCGCGCCCACGACGTGCCGGTCTCGGCCCTGTTTCGCGACGAGATCGCACCCGAGCGCCGCTTCCCGCGCGCCCGCTACGCCGCCGCCGCGGCGCTCGCCGCGCTGGCGCTGACCGCGCTCGCGATCGCGGCCGCCTACGACCGCAGGATCGCCGCGATCTTCGTGGTCGCGGCGGTGGTCGTCTTCCTCGCGCGGCGGCTCGTCGCGCTGGCGCTGATGGCGCTCGCGCGCCGCATCCCGCGGCCGCGCTCGACCGTGTGGCGGCTCGCCATCGCCAACATCCACCGGCCCGGGGCGCTCACGCCGACCGTGGTGCTTTCGCTCGGGCTCGGCCTCGCGCTGCTCGTCACCGTGCTCGAGATCGACGCCAACCTGCGGCAGCAGTTCATGGCGGCCCTGCCCGAGAAGGCGCCGTCGTTCTACTTCCTCGACATCCGGGGCGCGGATGCCGACCGCTTCGATGCCTTCCTGCGCGCGCAGGCGCCGCGCGCCGCGCTCGAGCGGGTGCCCATGCTGCGCGGCCGCATCATCGCGGCGGGCGGCCGCAAGGTCGAGGACATCAAGCCGCGCCAGGATGCCCAATGGGTGCTGCAGAGCGACCGCGGCATCACCTACACGGGCGAGATCCCGCAGGGCTCGCGCGTGGTCGAAGGCGAGTGGTGGGGCAAGGACTACGCCGGACCGCCGCTGCTCTCGTTCGAGAAGAAGCTCGCCGATGGCCTCGGCCTCAAGCTCGGCGACGACGTCACCGTCAACGTGCTCGGCCGCAACATCACGGCCCGCATCGCCAACATGCGCACGGTCGACTGGCAGTCGCTCGGCATCAATTTCGTCCTGGTGTTCTCGCCCGGCGCGTTCGCGGGTGCGCCCGCGACCGACATCGCCACCGTGACGTATCCGGGCGGCGCCAGCGCCGCCGAGGAGACCGCGCTGCTCAAGGCGGTCGGCGACGCCTTCCCGGCGGTGACCGCCGTGCGCGTCAAGGACGCGCTCGATGCGGTCAGCAACCTCGTGGTCAACCTGGTGCTGGCGGTGCGCGTCGCCAGCGCCGTGACGCTGATCGCCGCCGTGCTGGTGCTCGGCGGCGCGCTCGCCGCCGGCCACCGCCACCGGGTGTACGACGCCGTCATCCTCAAGACGCTGGGCGCGACGCGGCGTCAGCTGATCACCGCCTATGCGCTGGAGTACCTGCTGCTCGGGCTCGCGACCGTGCTGTTCGGCGTCGCGGCGGGCTCGCTCGCCGGCTGGCGCGTGGTCGCCGACATCATGACGCTGCGCTTTGCCTGGCAGGGCGGGCCGGCGGTTGCGGCGGCGCTGATCGCGCTCGCCGTCACGCTCGTGTTCGGCCTCGTCGGCACCTTTGCGGCGCTTGGTCGCAAGCCGGCCGCGGTGCTGCGAAATCTCTAGGCAATTCAGAATTTTGCCGGAACCGGCGCGCGATTTCGCCGCGCGACCTCACGGCTTTTTGCCACCATTACAACGACTTATCAAACATTTTAGTCTTGCCGTTGCCGCGCTTGGCGGCATGATAGGGCGCGCGCGATGGCCACCCGGCCGCCTGCGCCCGTGCGGGAACAGCGTTCGACATGGCGGACCTCAATCGCAACGTCGGCAGATTCGATGCCGTGTTGTCGCCGGCCGAGACCGCCGCGATCGACGCGGGCCTGCGCTCCTACATGCTGCGCCTCTACGCCTACATGGGCGGCGGGCTCGTGCTTGGCGGCCTCGCGGCGCTCGCCTTGCGCGCGGTGTCGATCACCGACGAGGTCGAGCAAGCCACGCACGTGGTTCGCGCCGGCCGCGTCATTCCGGTCCCGGCCGGGCTCGCCGTGCAGGGCCGCGACGTGCTGCTCACCGAGGTCGGGCACGCGGTGCTGGTGAGCCCGCTGAAATGGGCGATCATCTTCGCGCCGCTCGTCGTGGTGATCGGCTTGAGCTTCGGCGCCGCCCGCCTGCGGCCGGCGACCGCGCAACTGCTGTTCTGGCTCTATGCCGTCCTGATCGGGCTGTCGCTCGCCTCGATCTTCCTGTTCTACACCCACATGTCGATCGCGCCGGCCTTGTTCGTGGCGGCCGCCTCCTTCGCCGCCCTCTCGCTCTGGGGCTACGCCACGCGGCACGACCTGACCGCGCTGCGCTCGTTCGCCGTGATGGGCCTGTTCGGCCTCGTCGTCGCGAGCCTGGTCGACCTGGTGATCCAGGGCGCCACCCCGCTGCACTGGGCCATCTCGGTCGCCGGCGTCGGGGTGTTCGCCGCATTGACCGCCTGGGATACCCAGCGGCTCAAGAACGAATACCTCTACGGCGCGATGGGCGGCCGGGCGGCGGAGCGCTCCGCCATCCTCGGTGCGCTGTCGCTCTATCTCGACGTCATCAACCTGTTCACGCTGCTGGTATTGGTGCAGGTCCTGGGGCAGCGGGAGGAGTAACCGGCCGCACACCCGGGCGTTAAGGATTGGTAATGGGCCGGCGCTACGATCGGCCGTCCCGGACGCGTCAAAACGCCTGTCCGTGTTGGACTTTGAGACATCTTCCACTGGACCTCGACAATCACTAGATTCGCCCCAGCCGGCCGTCGGGCCCAAACCCCGACGCCACAGCGCCCGTAAATCGACCGGGCGACAGAAAGGAAGCTTCGATGTCGGACTTCGACCGGAATTACTCGGCCGTGCGCGGCTTCGGTGCCGACCGTGCCGTCGCGATCGATCAGGGCCTGCGCGCCCACATGATCCGCGTCTACAACTACATGGCGGCGGGCGTCGCGCTCACCGGCGTGCTCGCGTTCGTCGTCGCCCAGTACGCCATGAGCGATCCGGCCTTCGCTCGGGCGCTCTACGCCAGCCCGCTCGCATGGGTCCTGATGCTGGCGCCGCTCGGACTCGTGTTCTTCCTGAGCTTCAGGATCGGACACATCCAGGCCTCGACCGCGCGTCTCCTCTTCTTCGTCTATGCGGCGCTGCTCGGGGTCTCGCTGTCGGTCATATTCCTCGCCTACACGCAGGCGTCGATCACCCGCGTGTTCTTCGTGACGGCGGCTTCGTTCGGCGCGCTGTCGCTGTGGGGCTACACGACCCAGCGCAGCCTCGACGCGATGGGCTCGTTCATGATCATGGGCCTGTTCGGCATCATCATCGCGAGCCTGGTGAACATCTTCCTGAAATCGAGCGGCCTCGACTGGATCATCTCGGTGCTGGGCGTGGTCATCTTCGCCGGGCTCACCGCCTGGGACACGCAGAAGATCAAGGAGATGTACGACCCGATGGACGACGGCACGATGGCGGGCCGCAAGGCCGTCATGGGTGCGCTCGCGCTCTACCTCGACTTCATCAACATGTTCCTGTTCCTGTTGCGCTTGTTCGGCGATCGCCGCTGACCGGCGGAGGATAGGGATCTCGTACGAGCGCCCCGGGCGGTCCCCGGGGCGCTTTTTTTGCGTGACAGCCCGCACGGGGCGGCGGTATCGCGTCAGCGCATGAGCGTCCTGATCCGCGCTGCGACCGCGGCCGACATTCCCGCTATCACGGCCATCTACGACCACGCGGTGAGCCACGGCACCGCCTCGTTCGAGCTCGATCCGCCCGATGCGGCCGAGATGGTGCGGCGGCATCACGCGCTGGTCGAGGCCGGCTATCCTTATCTGGTGGCCGACGCCGACGGCACGGTCGCGGGTTACGCCTATGCGGGCCCCTACCGCGCACGCCCGGCCTATCGCTTCAGCGTCGAGGACTCGGTCTACGTCGCGCCGGCGCTGCACCGCTGCGGCGTCGGCCGGGCGCTGCTCGACCGGCTCGTCGCCGAGGCGGAGCAGCGCGGCTTTCGCCAGATGGTCGCGGTGATCGGCGACTCGGCGCAGACGCCGTCGATCGAGCTGCACCGCGCCGCGGGGTTCCGCCTGATCGGTGCCATCGAGCACGTCGGCTTCAAGTTCGGCCGCTGGCTCGACACCGTGCTGATGCAGCGGCCGCTCGGGCCGGGGGCGTCGACGCCGCCCTGACCATTCGGCTATGATTCGCGTCCCCGCCTCGTTCGGGGTTCCTCGAGCAGGAACCGGAAAAATGAACACCGGTTTTCGAAAAAGATCATGCTCCCAACAATGAGCTAAAGCGTGGGGACGATTCGAAGAAAAGCCATCATGCTTTGGTGTTGCGTCACTTCTGGCTGCGAACGCTGCACGGCACGTGCGTCCTGGGGCCGCGACCCCTGACGGTCTGCAACACAGGAGAGTTCCATGTTCGGCTTGTTGGTTCTCGTGGCGCTCGGCGCCGTGTTCTTCTTCATCGTCCCGCCGATCATCCCGCCGAACTACCGCAACGCCGTTACCGGCAACCTCGCGCGCGTGATCGGGGTCCTGTTCATCCTGTTCGCCATCGCGTCCACCTCCTTCGTGTTCGTGCCCGACGGCCATGTCGGCCACCTGTTTCGCGTCTACGGCGGCGGCCCGCTGACAGAGGGCCGCATCGTTGCGGCGAACGGCGAGAACGGACCGCAGGCCGAGATCTTCACGCCCGGCTTCCACGCCCGCTTCCTGCTCAACGTCATCTACAACGTCGACACCGCCCACGAGGAGGTGAACGTCCCGCAGGGCAAGGCCGCGATCCTCACCGCGCGCGACGGCGCGCCGCTGCGCTCGGGCCAGGCCTTCGCCGATCCGTTTCCGACCAAGCTCGGCTACCAGATGCTCGAGGCCGCCACGTTCCTCACCAACGGCGGCCAGCGCGGTCCGCAGCTGACCGTGCTCACCCCCGGCAAATGGCGCATCAATCGCTATCTCTGGGACGTCGCCCAGGTCGACGCCAAGGAGGTCAAGGCCGGCTATGTCGGCGTCGTCAAGTCGAACGTCCATGCCGACATCGATTTCGGCACGCTCAGGGCGAGCAAGCCCGCCAACTGCGACGTCATCGTCAACAGGGACGCCAACGCCGGCCGCCTCGATGCGCCGATCGTCCCGGTCGGCTGCATCGGCGTGTGGAAGGAGGCGCTGCCGCCCGGCAAGTACTACTTCCCGCCCGAGGCCTTCCTCATCACCGAGGTCGACACCCGCGCCCAGGTGTGGACCTACGCGGGCGGCTACAAGCGCAGCAACATCACGCTCACCGTCGACTCCAAGGGCGACATCGTGCAGACCCGCACCGAGGAGAACGTGCCGATCGACAAGGACAACGCCGACCGCGCCGTGTTCGTGAAGATGGAAGGCTGGGACGTGCCGCTCGAGCTGCGCGTGGTGGCGCAGGTCGCGCCGTCGGATGCGTCCTGCGTGGTCGCCGGCGTCGGCACCCTCAAGGACGTCGAGGATCGCGTGCTCACGCCGTCGATCCGCGCCATCACGCGCGACGTCGCCGGCGGCACCTACGAGGTCACCGAGGCGCGGGTCGACGAGAACAGCAAGCCGATCCTCGACCGCGACGGCAAGCCGATCTTCGTCACCATCAACCGGCCCACCAAGGTGCTCGACCTCATCAATCAGCGCCCGCTGATCGAGGGCGAGATCGAGCGGCGCATCCGTCCCGAGGCATCGAAATCCTGCATCACCATCCGCGAGGTGCGGCTCGGCGAGCCGGCGATACCGCCTGAGCTGCTCGTCGCGGTGCGGCGCGAGCAGCTCGCCACGCAGCTCGCCAAGGCGTTCATCCAGGAGCGCGCTGCCCAGGAGAAGCGCATCGATTCGGAGAAGGCGAAGGAGACCGCCAACCAGCAGGGCACGCTGGTGCGTGCCGAGATCGGCGTGCAGGCCTCGGTGCAGAACGCGCTCGCGGCGCGCAATGAAGGCCAGGGCGAGCGCGACAAGCTGACCGCGATCGCGGCCGGCCAGAAGGCGCAGGTCGAGGTGCTCGGGCCGGAGGCGACGCGGCAGCTGCGCCAGTTCGAGCTCACGCTGGAGACGCTGTCGAAGTTCGCCAACGCGCATCCCGAGGTGCTGAGCGCCGCGTTGACCAACGCCTACAAGTTCGTGCCGCAGACCTCGATCAATCTCGGCGGCGGCAGCGGATCGGGCTCGCTGCTCGATGCGGCAGGGCTGGTCGGCGGATTGCTGACCGCGGGACAGAGTGGGCCGGCGCAGCCGCAACAGACGGCGCCTGCGCGCGCGAGCTCCGGGCCGCCGCCGGTGTCGCGACA
>Ga0126371_10005487_pt1 | contig 11260 bp, 18 predicted proteins | sample PanSoiMetaPlot_4_FD_110145 | JGI IMG/M metagenome (GOLD analysis project Ga0126371, IMG submission 110145) | Tropical forest soil microbial communities from Panama - MetaG Plot_4 | ecosystem: Environmental > Terrestrial > Soil > Tropical forest > Bulk soil | place: Panama | collected 2016-02-17
CTCGGGTCGAGAGTGTCCACCAGTTTCTATGGTCGCCCCCTGGCCCCTGTGGAAACCGACAATTCGGTACACTAATCGTAACTGAATTGCCAACTCCGACTCCCGCCCACCCCCACCGACAGTGCACCGTCTAGTTCACTAGCGAAAATAATAATAGTAAAACCAATTGCGTAACGATTAACACCAATACGTCTTGTCCCACGCAACTGGGTCCTGCCATTGTCCTTGACCTGCCAATGGTTGTGGCCAACCATCCAGGCCGACCACTTGCAACATGCGCCCTTTCTCTTGCACCTTCTTGACGCGCTCATGATGGCGCCGACACAGGCTTTGCAGTTTACCATTCCAAAACAAGTCAGGATCGCCACGGTGCGGTTGGATGTGGTCGGCGATCTTTGCCTCTTGCACCTTCCCATCCTGCATACACATGCAACACAAGGGGTGCCGTTGCATCTGCAGCCTCGCCTTACGCCGCCAGCGCTCAGTCCCGTACCACCGACGCCAAGGCTGAAACCTGGGGCTGCGCCCTCGGAACCTTTGCAGTTTGAGGCTCGTATCCATGGTGCTGTGTGTATGGGGCTGGAGCTACCGCACGCAAGGTGTATCGGTTGCCCGACACAAACCCTGACTTCCTGTGCGTTGAGGTCGTTGCTTCCTGACTTTACGCAACCAACTGACACTGGTGCCTGGGGACCCCGACCGCACGTGCCTGACCCAGGAACTGCAGTAGTACACGAAATCGTTCGCCCGACATCACGCCTTCGTACTGACCGACGCGACCTTGCATCGGTCCACCGAGGATGTGCAGCAACTGATGCCAGCGCGGTCCGTTCGGCTTGACTTCCTCCGGTAACGAAATCAGGCCGTCACCATCTTCCTGTTTTCGTAACCCCACGATGATCGAATTTCTGACCCGCTCCGGCTTGTCGTCGTGCATCAGTACGTGCACGACGCCGAAGGTGTTTTTCAGGAACCACCAGTGCCGATGCACCAGTACGAACACGTAGCCACGGAACAACGGAGTGCCTCGCTCGTCATCGGCATCGTTGCGAAAGCGCGGGCAGTACGTGTCGGCACCCTGATTCTCGATGTTTTGCTGCGCCCACCGCTCGCGCCGCGCCAATGTGCGTACGACGATCCAATGGGGTGATACCAACCGTTGCATGATGGGGTTCAGTTTTTAACGCCATTGCAATCCCTTGTCAATCCCGCGCTGTGCGTTACTGACCTCAGCGACCAATTGGTCGCCGATGCCGACGTTCATTCGTCGCTTCACGCAGCAACCAGGCGAGAATGATCAGGCTCGGTGTGGTGACCACCATCGCACCGAACAGCATTGCTTTCCAACAAATGAACAATTCCAACATGGCTTCGACTCCTGTACTGACCAGCCCCAACGTCCTTCACGCCGGTAACAACTGCATTGCCCGACCGACCTGCACCTGCAACTCTCTGACTGCTTCCGCCGACTCTTCCTGCGCCATCCGCTGCAGGAGTGGCAACCCGGTGGCAATCGAATGCTGGACTTCCGCACGCGTCGCATGCTTCCCGTTGGCAAACCACTGCAGGCTCGTCGGTGCTGCCCCGAGGTAAAACAATACACCGTTGTCGACCTGACGCACGGTATACCCTCTCGTCGTCCAGATCAGGGCAACTCCGGGATTGCGCGTTATCATCTCACCGGGTGGTAGTTGATGCTCGGGCAAATCCTTTTCGTTGCGACGCATCCTCGGCCTCGTCAGGAATGGGCAGGTCCTGACCGCATACTCCGCACACTCACGGTGACACGGTGGTTCGGCACTGGTACGATTGATCGCGCACATCGGACCGATGACGAACGACACGAAGCGACCCAGAGGATACCCGCACAGCCAGCACAGTTGCAACCGAATGGCCTTGTGCAACTTGCCGGGACCAATGCAGCGAAAGTCCGCCTTACCGTCGACGAACGCAACGAACCACGGCACCGGGAAGCCCTCGTCGGAAATCGGCAGGTGCCGCATTCGGATCGGCAATCCTTGATGCCGAATGGAAGCATTCAGTTCAGTCATCGAGATTCTCCCTTGCCTTGTGCATGAATGCCAACCAGGTTCCGGTGACGACCCGGATCGGCCAACCGTTGCCGATCAGTTCGTCGATCACCAGGGTCACGTCATTGACGTCCTGGTTGAGGTAGTCGTGCCAAACCACCAACCCACCGGGACGGACGATTGCCTGCGCCAGCCTGCTGTCATGCGCAACGACGCGCTGACTGTGATCACCGTCAATGAACACGGCATCGACCGGTTGGAAATCCTGCGGCTCCAGGTCGAGTGTGCCCCGGTCCGGTAGCACCAGTTCGAACCGCGGGTCTTTGCGCATCAACCAACCCGGTCGCATCACCATCTCGGCGCGTTGCTGCGGCAAGCCCGGTCGGTAGCCCCACGGCACATCCACGCCGATGTAGCGGTTGAGGGTCGCGACATTGTGCAACAGTACCCGGGCTGTGCGTCCGTTGCGACAGCCGAACTCGACCATGCTCTCGGCCTTGATGCTGCGCACGAGTGCGACGAGGGCTTCCATCTCACCAGGCTGCAGATAATCACGCGGCAACCCCAGCCACTGTATCGGCTGCACCGGCAACTCGACGGACTCAACCATTCTGTTTCCTCAACACGGCAAACGGTGAGTGTGGACGATCATCGCCGCACGAATAGCTGACCACCGCCGACTGCGGTGATCGGTTCATTTCCGGGTGCCGCTCATTGTTGCACTTGCGGCAGGCAGCAACGATGTTGCCGGGCCTGGTCTTGCCACCCGCATGTTTTGGGATCAGGTGTTCGGCCGTCAAGAACTGCGGGTGGTTGGGCTCCACGTCGGTCCGCATCTCGATGCCGCACCAGTGGCACAGCATGTTCTGGCGCTGCGCCGCACGATCACGCAGGACGTGCAGCAGCTTGCCACCGCTGAGGCGGTAGGGTCGATGTCTATGCCCGCGTCGTGGCACGTTCGTGCATCTCCTTCAATGCGCGTGAGATCAGTTTCAGCTCACCCTCGAAGAACTTGATCGACTGGAACAGGCGATCGTCACCACCGATCCCGAACTGACGCAGGGCATCGTCAATCTCGGCAGCGAGGGCTTGCGGTTGGTCGGTGAACTTGACTTGCCGCACCTCACTCTTGAGCCGTTGGATCATGACTCCACCTACACATTCTTGCCGCTGAACATCCACAGTACGATGAGCGCGAACACCAACGGGGCAAGGATCATGCTGATCCCTCCTTCACTTGCGGGGCTTGCAGGTCGAACGGTTCGGCCTGCAACGAATGCAACTGCACCAGGCGGGCGACCGCAATCCGAACGCCGGGACCGCACCACTTGGACAGTTCATTCTCACTGACCTTGTCCTCTCCCAGTTGCAACAGCTCCTCCACCTTCACCCACGCCACTTCCCCGACCAACGTCTTGAACAACTCACGATCCAAGGTTGCCCGGGCTCCGTGCTCACCGAATACGATGTAAACATACTGCTGCTCGCTCATGGTGCCAGACCTCCGATGCCTTGCTTGATCAATCCGACCAACCGCTTACCCAACTGCGGTTCGGTGATGTACTTCTTCCACTTCCGCTTGGGAATCCAGTATTCGTCCACGACGCCGCAATCAAACTCGGTCAGCAGGAAGTGATCATGCCCGGGGATCGTGATCTCGACCTGGTAGCCGGCCCAAGTGAACTCACGCAACCCGCGGAAGTGGAACTTGACTGCCTTGTTGCCACGCATGTGCGGACGAACGATGTGCAGGATGCGCTGCTTGCGGCCACCCTCGGTCAGGGTAATGTCACGATCCTGGAAGAAGTACGGCAGCCGCTTGACGTTGACCCCGAATACCGCGGTCAGATCATCCTTGTGAACACTGATCCGGGCCATGCTGTACTGGGCCTGCTCAATTGAGTGGGCGGCGTCGATGAAGATCCCGGACAGCAAGGTGTTGGCATCGGTCCCGTTCTTCATGGCCCAGTTGACGTAGTGACGCGGGATGGTCCAGCAACGCTTCGGGATGTGAAAGTCACCGTCCTTACGACTGTGGATCCTGACCATCTCGGTCTTGCACATTGGCAGCACATGCACGTCATCACCCGACTGGCTGACGAATACCGCGTACTCTTCCGGGATGCCACCCTTGGTGCGTATCTTCTTGCGCTGATCGTACGGCCGATCCCACCAGATCGTCATCTTGTACACGTCACCACCGGTCGTCGGTTGCACCTCGGGCGGTGGCGTCTTGTACTTGACGAAGTACAGGAACTTGGGGATCCACACCACCTTGCGACCGCAGTCGATTGCCTCCTGCTGTTCGATCCGGCTGGCGATCCCGTAGGCAACGCATCCGAAGCCCGGTCGGTGCGTGCGCCACCACGGTGACAGCTTGGGCACGTGCCGCAGCGGCTCGGCGCGTATCGGGCGTACACCGTCCTGCAGCATCCAATGCAACAATGGCACCACCTGCGCTCCGACCCGCTTGTAGAAACCGTAACTGGAGGGGTCGTGCTGCTTCATCCGGCGCAGGTACACCCAGTAGCGATCGAGCTGATCCAGGATCGTGTCGCGGAAGGTAAAGCCACCATACAGTTCATCCTCCGAGTATATCGTGCCGTCGTCGCCCTCGATCAGCTTGCGCCCGTCATCCCATGTCTGAGCCGGGGACAGGGTGCCCTTCGGCTTGCGTGGGCCACGCGGATCCTTGATCGGCGTCGGGCCTTTCGGTGGCACGAACTTGTCGTTACGACGACGCTTGCGTTCCCACTCCTCCAACCCCTTGCCGCGCGGTGGAGGTATCGGTGGCAGCGGTGGCACCGGTGGCGGTTCCGGGGTCGCTGGTGGGATCGGTGGGGGTTCAGGTGGCGGTGGCATCGGTGCCAGTGGTGACGACCACGGCACCCGCCGGACCCAGTCACGAACCCGCTTCCACCACGTCTGCCACCACCGCATGTTGCTCCTCCGACAATAGGCTGTCGTGCAATTGCACGGCGAACCTGGTGACTACCAACAGTGCCGCCAACAGATCCCGCAGCCTCTCCTGTTCCAACATACTGCGCAGGCGCAGGTTCTCCTCGGCCAGTTCATGTGCCCGCACCGCCAAGTTACGATAACACTCCTGGCACACCGCACCGGCCACGTGGCCGCACGACCACTCCTCATTTTGCTTTTCGTCGGGCGCGTCGGCCAGAACCTCGAAATGGCAACCGGGGTGTGCTGTGTCGAAGTCGCGCAAGTGCTGCATCCAGGCCTGCGCAAACTGAGGCAGCACATGGGCGATGGTACAGATTTTCACAAGCTCGCTCATCTCACCTCTCCGCTAGAACCGTGGCAACGTCCAGGAACCGATGCTGTTGCTCGGTGACTATTCGCCGCTCGGTCTCGTGCCACTCGCCATCGGCCGCCATGGCCGGCGGGAAGATCGTCATAGCCTCCCGGTTGCTGTACCGGATCAGGGCCGCGTATCCCTCCTTGCCGCGCTCATTGAGGAAGGCGCGCAGCGCCGGATGGTGGTGCGCGTCCGGGTAGCTCGGATCAATCCACACCTGGACAACCGGAATGTTCTGACGCTCGCCGGTGTCGGTGTCGACCGTGGTCACAAAATCCGGCACGATGTCGACCACGTAATGCGCGCGGTCGGGACGCAGGCCGGTATCGTGGCCAGCGAGCCAGGCACAATTCCACAACGCGCACGACGTCGGCATTAGGCCACGCACATGGTAGACGCGGCACCCTTTGCCATGCGCCTGGTGCTTGCACCGTTGGCCCGCGAGCTTGTCCAGCTCTTGGACCGGCAGGAGCTTGCAGCAAAGTTGACACTCGCCACACGCGCGGTTACTACGCTTCCCCCACCAGACTCTTCCGGCACAGATCATAACTGCTATCTCCTCTGCTCTTGCTCTACCTCAATTTTGAAGCTTCCTGTGACGCGCTGTCTGATCACACGGCCGTCGCCTAGCGTGACGGTGAGTTCGGCCACACCTTTGTCATCTGGCTGACCAACGTCGATGTGCATCGACGGCTTCTTAGGTAGTTGACGATCACTCATTGTCAGGTGTCCTTCAGTTCGCGACGATCGACCACAACACCTCTTCCTCGTTCGAGTACTTGGTGCGCCAGATGATTTCGCCCGGGATCCCGTAACGCTGGGCCAACTGCCGGAAGTACTCCTTGTTCCGGGCCTTGCGGCAACCCAGGCAATACAGCAACAGCGCCCGGTCCAGGAACGGTGTCCGATATTCCCGCGTGTGCGCCATGCCACCGAGATTGACCCGGTCGAGGTTGATCGCGTGCATTGAACGCACGGTAGAATAGGTCTTCCATTCCAATTGCAGACCCGAGCAGGCCTGGTGCGAGGGGTAGCCACCGCCCAGTTCATCCGCACCTTCACCGCACAGGATGACGATACCGGGGGCATGCTTGGCGACAAACCAATTGCGGACCATGGCGGCGCGTTTGATCTTGTTCGGGATCGGGTCGTCGAGGGCAGCGACGATGGCCGGCAACTCGACCCGGATCTGGTCCGGTGTGATGACGACCAGGTCATGCGGCACACCCAACTGCCTGCACAGTTCGACCGCATTGGTCGCCTCGATCCCGTCACGATCCAGGCACACGGTGATGCAGTGCAGGTAATGCTGGTGACGGGCGGCGGCGACGGCGATCAAGCTGGAATCCAGCCCACCACTGAGGGCCAGGCAGACCGGGCGCTCGGAATGTTCAATGCGCCGCAACACTGCACGCTCGAACAGCATCTGCAGGTGGAAATGATCCATCGGCTCCAGGTGCAGGCTGGCCGGCTCCCAACGACGTTGCCGCAGCACCCGCCAACCACCATTGCGGGCAATCAACGTCACCACCTCACCCGGTTGCAGTTCCAGGCACGGTGTGCCGAGCCCCTTGCGTTCCGAACACACGCGCAGATCCGGTCGCGTCGTGTAGAACAGGGGAATGACACCGACGAGATCACGGGCCAGGGTCACGGTGCGCCGCTTGCGGTCGACATGAACGAAGGCGTAGTAACCGTCGAGGAAGCGGTCGAAATTGCCCGGATGGCGTTGCAGCAGGGCATTGATCACCTCGACCTCGGCGGCATCGTTCGGCTTGACCTCTTGGTCCTGAAGCATCAGCCGGTACAGTTCACGGCGATTGTAGATTTCCCCGTTGAATGCCAGTGCCTGGCCTTCCGTCAGCAAGGGTTGCTGGGCAAACGGGTCGTGCGAGTCGACGATTGCCAGGCGATTGACTCCGATCCACAATCCCATCTCGGGTAACTCATGCAACTGGCGGAAGTCACGACCCCGATGCTGGATCAGGTCCAACATGCGCTCTCCGACGTCATGACTGGGGGCAACGACGATCCCGCACATGGTCAGCGGTTCCTTTCCAATTCCTGATCCCGATTATGCAACAGATTGTCGATCATTGTCTGCCTCTGCCGGCAGTGGACACAATCACCGCAGCCTCCTGGGACGTCCCGGTAGCAGGTGTGCGTGTGCGTCACGATCTCGGGATCCAGGTAATAGCCGCGTCGCAGGATCTCGGTCCGCGTCAGGTGGGAGAACGGACACAGGATCGTCATCGGGTGATGGTAGGCGACATTGACCAGCGTCTGCATCTTGAGCACCGCGACCATCGTCGCGTCGGGGAACGGGGCATCCTCGGGTTCCTGGTGATAACCCAGGTACAGTTCGTTCCCACCGATGGTCGTGCAGTAGGTCGCCGCCAGCAGCACGAAAATGCAGTTACGACCCTCGAGTTTGTTGGAACCCGCGGTGCCACCCTTGAGAATGGCGCAATCGGCGATCAGTGACAGTCCCAGCGGGACGACGGTCACGGGTACGTCCAGTTTGCGGCACCAGTAACGCACGGCCTCGAGTTCCTGCTCCAGTGCCAGTTGCCCGTAGTCAAAGAAGATCGCGACGAGGGACTTGCGTTCATGTTTCAGGTGCAACAGCAGACTGGTCGAGTCCAGTCCACCGCCGAGTAGAATGACTCCTATTGTCATTTGAACCTCCTCTGCTTTCTTCGACCTGGATTTTCACTTCGACCTGGATTTTCATGCCCGCTTGACCGTCGTTTGTCGTACTGTTGCAACCATCGTGCTGCGGCATCATGTTTCATTTCTTCTTCCTCGTCCTGGATTGATCGTGTCAACTTGGATTTCCATCGTAACTTCCTCTTCATCTTCCTTCTCCCTTCGTCACTATTGACGGGTGGGGAAGACGCAAGGCCCCCTTCCCACGGATAGATAGTCTCCGTGACAAGGGAGCCTTGCATGGGACTTGACGGTATGGGTCCCAGACGCATGCCAATTTTACAATGACGTTTGACAAACGTCAGTTGGTGGCGAGATCGGGCATGTGATCTCCCAGCTGTGCCACTGGCCCTCCTGATCGCTGGTTGTCGCACACGTACACCAGTGGCGGGCACCCGTCAGTGTACGTGGTCACACTCTCGTGTGACTGGGCCTCTACCGGTGCCCTCCGGCTTGTTCCAGGCTCGGTCCTGTATTCCGGCCATCGTACCCTTTTGGCGGGTCTGGCTATCGCTTCACATCAACAACATACTGCCGTGATAATTTACTGCCGCGTGATGTCATGGACCCGACAGTCAACGGGGCCGGCAGTATGATATAAAGCACGGGACGGTACCGTCCTGGGAGGTGCTGACCATGTTACCGCCAGAGCTGATGAACCTGATCTCCAAGCTGACACCGGAGCAACTGGACGAACTGATTGCCCGGAGTAAGGCGTTCCGCAGTCTACCCGGTGGGGCAATCCCGATCGCTCCAGTATTCGACGACAGTGACGAGCATCTACTGTTGGACTGCATCGAGCAGGTGGCGCGGGCGCGGACCGGCGGGTCCCTACCACCGTCAATCCTGATCAAGCGGGCCAGTCGTAACTTCCGATTGATCCTGCCGCGCCTGGTTCGTTACGTGGAGGCGGCAGTCGGCAAGGAAAGACGCAACAGGGCCGCGTTCCTGTTGATGGCACTGCACCTCCTGGCCGATGACCTGGACTTGCTGCACCTGCCGATCACCAGTACGACGCTGTTGCGTCACGTCGGGCGCCTACCGGCGGTGGTGGCACGCGCCTTTCCCGGGTACTATCATGCCGGCCTGTTGCGCCATGTGATCACAAGGGAGATCGAAGATGTACGGGAAAAACCAAGTCAGCCATCAGTTCCCGCACGCTGACGGGAGTCTGCTGGTCAACTCGTTCTGGTACACGTTGCAGGGTGAAGGGCCGGACATGGGGAGTCCGGCCGTTTTCTTGCGCTTGGCCCTATGCAACCTGCGGTGCTGGTTTTGCGATACGGAGTTCGATGTCGGTGAACGCATGAACGTCGATGCCCTGGCCGACAATCTGCTGGCCCTCCTGCACCAGCACGATTGTCACCTGGTGGTGATCACCGGGGGCGAGCCGATGCTGCAGAACCTGATCCCACTGATGCACCGGTTGAACGCCGAGCGCGTCAGGGTGTCAATTGAGACCGCGGGAACGACGATGACCGGCAACTTCTTTCTCCACTTCAACCTGATCAATAATCTGATCGTGTGCTCACCGAAGACCCCGAAACTGTGCGAGGAGTTGCTGCCACTGATCGGTGCGTTCAAGTACATCGTCAACGACGGTGAGATCGACCCCGAGGACGGACTGCCGATCGTATCGACGCAAATGCCGGGCGAGCCCAGTCGCCTGTTCCGGCCGATCGCTGGGGTGCCGGTGTTCGTGCAGCCGATGGATGTCGGGGATCCCACGCGTAACGATGTCAATCGCCGGCTGGCGGCAGCAGTATGTATGCAGCATGGGTACAGGCTCAGCCTGCAAATGCACAAGCTAGTGGGAGTGCCGTGATGGAACAGCAAGTAGCAACTAAACCAGAGTACGAAGCAGAAGAAGCACTGGCAGCTCATGCTGAAGCAATCCGGGTATTGGGCAAGCGCGTCGTCAAGGATGTGATCGAGATCGGGCGACGGCTGACCGAAGTGAAGCGACTGATGGGTCACGGGAACTGGTTGCCGTGGCTCGACCGCGAGTTCGGGTGGAAAGAGCAGAGCGCTCGCAATTTCATGAACCTCTACGAGATGTCGCTCAAATCCCCAACCGTTGGGGATTTGAACCTCGACATGCGAAGCCTCTACCTGCTCGCCGCGCCGTCGACTTCCGAAGAGGCCCGCGACGAGATCATCGACGCCGCCAAGGATAAGAGACTATCACTGGCACAGATCAAGAAGATGATCGCCGATGCCCGGGCTGCTGACCGCAAGGAAGCCGAGCAGAAGTTAAAGCAACAGTTGACTAAGGCTGAAGCCGATTATGAACAACGAGAAAAGAAACTGCGGGAAGAACTCAGCAATCGCATGACTGACGCTGAAGTCAAGAAGGAAATTGACCGACAACTGAAGCCACTGCGCGAAGAATTGCGCAAAGCACAAGTTGCTTTAGGTGAGCTTGAACCAACAACTGACGACAAAGCTGAAGCAGCCCGACAGAAAAAAGCAGCACAACGACTTCACCGTAAGTATCGAACACAACACTTCGCCAATGCATTGGAGTATCTGGGTTACGACACGAAAGACGCCGCAGGCTACTGTGCTGACCTCAACCTCAACTCTGAGGATGCAGAACCCATCACCAGACGAAATATCCGACGCGCACTAAACTTCCTGCAAGCAATCGACGCGATCGCCAATAAGCGCAAGTGGAGATGAACATGAGAGCAACCAAGGCTTACCTTGAAGATCTACGGATCCACACGTATGAGTTTGGGCTGAAACGAAGAGGCACCTACACCAGGAATGATCTAATGCCTATAGCCCTGGAACTGCTGCTGAAGCATCATATCACTGATGCGGACCTACGACGTGGCTTTGCACTGGAGAATCTTCAAGCGATCCTGACGTCAGAACGGCAACAAACGAAAACCCATGGAGGGTTTTTCTCAGAACGTCGCACCATGATTTTGGGCGACTCAGATTTGTGCGTCCAAGTGAACGCAACCTTGGATATTTGTCAGCGAGAAGACGCAGTACACGAAGCTAACTTCAGGTCACAGGAGGAGGCGTTTGAAAGATACCGTGGATTTTCCAAGCAGCGGCGTCGTTTATTTATCGGCAGCTCACACGACACAACCTACGGCCAGATTATCCGTAAGCACAAACCAGGAGCAGCAGCGTAAGGAGAAGCTAGTATGACCACACTGCACCAATCGACCTTTGACTATCTGCAACCGAC
>Ga0126371_10005488_pt1 | contig 11260 bp, 10 predicted proteins | sample PanSoiMetaPlot_4_FD_110145 | JGI IMG/M metagenome (GOLD analysis project Ga0126371, IMG submission 110145) | Tropical forest soil microbial communities from Panama - MetaG Plot_4 | ecosystem: Environmental > Terrestrial > Soil > Tropical forest > Bulk soil | place: Panama | collected 2016-02-17
CAGCTGTCGACCGGGAGATCCTTGAGCCAATCGTGGCTGTAGTTGCCCTCGACGTGCATGATGGGGCCGAGCGCGCCCGATACGACCTCGCGCCGCAACGCCTTCATCGACGGCATCAGGCGGAAGTGATGCCCGACCGCAATGGAGACGCCGGCGCGCGCGCAGGCGTCGAGCATCGCCTGGGCATCGGCGCGGCTGAGCGCGAACGGCTTCTCGCAGTAGACGTGCTTGCCGGCGGCGGCCGCCGCCTCGACTTGGGCGCGGTGTCGGGTGTGCGGCGTCGCCAGGACCACCGCCTGGACCGACGCGTCCGCCAGCACATCCTCGAACGAGGTGCCGATCGCCAACCCGTGCCTCGCCGCGAACTCGCGCGCGAGCTCGGGCTCGAGGGTGATGCCGCGCGAGAAGCGGACCAGGTGCGAGCCCTGCGCCGCCTGGACGAGCCGCTGGCCCCACCAGCCGAGCCCGATGATTGCCGCGTTCAACATTGAATTGAGATGCGTACGTCGTCAGACCGTCGCCGGCGCCCCCGGCTGCTTGAGTGGATGGGCGCGCGCGAACGCGTCGATCTTCGCCACCTCGTCGGTGATGCGAACGAAGTTCGGGAACGGCGCCGTGTCGACGTTGAAGAATTTCGCGCCGGCCGCCTGGCTGGCGATGCAGATATCGGCGAGCGTCACCTGGTCGCCGTGGGCGAATTTGCCGGTCTCCTTGCCCTTGAGGTGCGTCTCGAGCCCGGTGAGCGCCTGGGTGTGCCAGTGCCGGCACCACGCCGTGACGGTCTGCTGGTCATGCTTGAGCTGATGCTCGAGATACTCGCGCACGCGCGGCACGATCAGCGGATGGGAGTCCGCGGCGACGAGTTGCGCAAGGCCGCGCACCCGGGCCCGGCCGCGCGGGTCCTTTGGGAGCAGCGGCGGGCTCGGATGCGTCTCGTCGAGATACTCGATGATCGCCAGCGACTCGATCATCACCGGCCCGTCGCCGTCGACCAGCGCCGGGATCGCCATCATCGGATTGACGGCGCGGAACTCGGCTTCGCGCTGCTGGCCCTTCATTAGGTTCACCTCGATGACCTTCTCGGGCACGATGCCCTTGAGGTTGAGCGCGATGCGCACCCGATAGGTCGCGAGCGAACGCCAGAACGAATAGATCTTCATCGAATGCACTCCTGTTCGAACCGAATGATGCGGTGACAGCGGCAGTGCCCGGCGTCAAGTTGCCTTGCGCTTCGCCCAATAGGCCGAGACGGCGGAGACTTCGGTCGGACCGAGGCCGTGGCGGGCCGCCTCCTCGTAACAGGCGATCGAGCGCTCGACGAGGGGCAGCTCGACACCGCGCGCGCGGCCCTCGGCCAGCATCGCCCGCAAATCCTTCAAGCCGCTGTCGACATCGAACGTCACGGCGCCGGCGTCGACGCCCTTGAGCTGCTTGGCGACGGTCGCTCCGCGCACCTTGAGCACGTTCGGTCCGCCCGACGTGTCGGACAGGAGATCCATCACCCGATCGGGATCGAGGCCGAGCGGCCCGCACAGCGCCAGCGCCTCGCCGAGCGCCTGCCAGTAGATCATCAGCGGCATGTTGATGGTGAACTTCATGACCTCGCCGGCGCCGATGGGGCCGACATGCTCGAGCCGCCGGCAGAGCTGATCGAGCAGCGGCTTTGCGCGCGCCGCATCGGCCGGCTCGGCGCCCATCAGGCCGATCAGCTTGCCCTGCCGCGCCGGCCCCGTCGAGCCGCCGACCGGGCATTCGACGTAGGCGCTGCCCTTGGCGCGCACCTTTTCGGCGAGCGCGGTCTGCACGCCCGGGCGCACGGTGCTCATCTCGATCACCAGCTTGCCCGTGAGATCGCCTGCGAGCAGGCCCGCTGGGCCGGCGTAGACGTTGTCGATCGCGTCCGCGTCGGTGAGGCAGGTGATGACGGTCTCGACCCCGCTCGCGAGCGCCGCCGGGCTCGCCGCCAGCTTGCCTCCCGCATCGACGATCGGCTTCGCCTTGCCGGCCGAGCGATTCCACACCGTCACCTCGTGACCGACCTCGATCAGCCGTGCCGCCATCGCGGCACCCATCCGGCCGAGGCCGGCAATTCCCACACGCATGGACTTCTCCTCACTCGCGCCGCTGCCGTCGTGTCGGCATTTCGTCCGGGCGCGGCGCAATCTTGAATGCGCGGACCATAGGAGAAAACCGGCAGCGAGAGAATGCCACCTTGCGTGCCGCGCGCCATCATGGGATAGCGTCGCGGCCTCGAAGATAGGGCTTGCCGAAGGAAGAGTCGAAATGCCGGGACGCAGCAAAGGCACGGTCGGAGTCGTCGGCCTCGGAATCATGGGCGGCGCCTTCGCGCGCAACCTGGTCGACTCCGGCTGGCGAGTGCTGGGTTACGACATCGATCCGGCGCGCCGCCGCGCCCTCGCCAAGGCCGGCGTCGAGATCACGCCCGATACGGCGACGCTCGCGCAGTCAGCGCCCGTCATCATCACCAGCCTGCCGAGCCCGCAGGCACTCGACGCGGTGGTGGGCGAGATCACTGGTAAGAAGCTGCCGCCGCGGGTGGTGATCGAGGCCAGCACCTTCACGCTCGACGACAAGTTTCGCGCCGAGCGCGCGCTCAAGAACGCCGGACACGTGCCGCTCGACTGCCCGATCAGCGGCACCGGCGCGCAGGCCGCCGTGAAGGATCTGGTCGTCTATGCGAGCGGCGATGCGAAGGCGATCGCCCGGCTCAAGCCGATGTTTCTCGGCTTTTCCCGCGCCGTCCACGACCTGGGCGAGTACGGCAACGGCAGCCGGATGAAATACGTCGCCAACCTGCTGGTCGCCATCCACAACGTGGCGAGCGCCGAGGCGATGGTGCTGGGCATGAAGTCCGGGCTCGACCCGCGGACGATTTTCGACCTGGTGAAAATCGGCGCCGGCAACTCGCGCGTGTTCGAGCTGCGGGCGCCGATGATGGTCAAGGACAAGTACGACGACGCCAGCATGAAGATCAAAATCTGGCAGAAGGACATGGACGTGATCGGCGCGCATGCGAAGGCGCTCGGCGTGCCGACGCCGCTGTTCTCCGCCACCATGCCGATCTACGACAAGGCCATGGCGATGGGTCTCGGCCTGCAGGACACCGCCGCCGTCTGCGCCGTGCTGGAGAAGCAGGGGCGCGTCAAGCGCGGCGGCAAGCGACGCAAGTCGCGTCGCTGATCCGGCGCCGCCTCCGGATGCTTCCGTGACATCGGCCGCGGCGCAGATGCGGTAAGGACTACGGGTATGGCGGCCCGAGTGGTGGCCGGCTGCCGAACGAAGCGCCGTGCCTGCCCACCCAGATAGATTCACGTTTCGTCGGCACGGCGCGCACCCATCTCGGGCTTGCCCGGCATCGGCAAACATCATATGCGCATGCGCAGGTCGGGCCGCTGGCTCGACCTGCGTGCGTCTTTTTCAACCTGTGAGCGAACGATATCGAGGACTCGTGCATGTCGAAGGACTGGAACCGCTACGGCCCGACCGCGGCGCGCCCGAAGGGCAAACCCGGGCGCACCCTGCGGCCGCAGAGCCTGACCATCGACCTGCACGCGCATGTGGCGGTCCCACGCGCTGCCGAGTTCGTCAAGCCGCACCTCGACCTCGCGACCAACCCGCTCGCGCGTTACTCGACGCCCGACACCAGGGCGATCAACACCCGCCAGGACGCCGAGCGTACGCCGGTGATGGTGAGCCACGATCAGCGCCTCGCCGACCTCGACGCCATGGGCATCGATCTCCAGCTGGTGATGTGCGCGCCGAACCAGTGCTACTACACGGTGCCGCTCGACGTCGCGGCGCCGGCAGCCCGCATGGTCAACGACGGCATCGCCGAATACGTCGCCGGCAGGCCCGATCGCTTCGTCGCGCTCGGAACCGTGCCCATGATCGACGGCGGCGAGGCCGCCAGCGAGCTCGAGCGCTGCGTGACGACGCTCAAGTTCAAGGGCGTGCAGATCCTCACCAATGTGGCGGGGCGCGAGCTGTCGGACCCGGCGTTCGCGCCGTTCTGGAAGAAGGCCGAGGAGCTCGGGGCGCTGGTGCTGCTGCATCCGCTCGGCTTCACCGAGGCGCAGCGGCTGTCGCGGTTCTACTTCAACAACGTGATCGGCAACCCGTTCGAGACGACCCTGGCGCTGCACTACCTGATCTTCGACGGCGTGCTGGAGCGGCATCCCGACCTGAAGATCCTCGCGGTGCACGGCGGCGGCTATCTCGGCGCCTATTCGGGGCGCATCGATCACGCCTGGGGCGCGCGCGCCGACTGCCAGGCCAACCTGCCGAAGCCGCCGACGCATTATCTGAAGAAGGTCTACTTCGACACCGTCGTGTTCACCGCGCCGCAGCTGCGCGCGCTGATCGAGACGTTCGGGGCCGACCACGTCGTGCTGGGCACCGACTATCCCTACGACATGGCGGAGTACGAGCCGATCGAGCATCTCGTCTCGTCCGGGCTCGACGGCTCGACGGTCGCGGCGATCGCGGGTCTGAACGCGAAGAAGCTGCTCGGACTGTAGAGCCCGTCATTGCGAGCGACCCGCCTTCGCTCGCTGCGCGAGCTACGGAACGGGTTTGAGTCCGCCGAAGCGTGGAGCGCGTAGGCGGAAGCGAAGCAATCTCTTTTCACTCGCGCATGCGCAGACAACGGAGATTGCTTCGGCGTGCTGCGCGCGCCTCGCAATGACCGTATTCATTTCTTCGGGATCGGCCTCGCGTTGGGATCGTTGAGATCGGTGCCGATGATCAGCTTGGTCATCCAGCGGTCGGAGCCGCCGGTCAGCCCGTAGCCGACACCGAAGTTCACGTCGAACTGGCCGATCTTGAAATCGACCACGCCGTAGATGTTGTGCTGCTGCTCGTTGAGCGGCAGGAAGCTCCCGATCGGGCCGAGTGCCGCGTAGTACTCGACGCCGATGGACAGATCCTCCTTGAGCTTGCGCGCGAGGCGCGCAGCCGGGACGAACTCGTGATCGCCGTTGTTGCCGAAGCCGATGTCGACGATCGGATTGACGATGAACTCCCAATCGTTCTTGCGGATGCCGATGATCGGGCGGATCTCGATGTTGAACCGCGTCTCCGAGAACAGCGGCGTCGCGTAGCTGTACTCGATATTCAGGCCGTAGAAGACTTCGCGCTTCGCCGCATTCGGCGTCACGAACAGCGTGCGGATCTTTGCGCCGTTGCTGTGGAAATCGCCGTTCTGGTCGATCGCGAAGGGCGCGTACCAGCCCAGCTCGAACCAGTCGGTGACGCCGTAGGCGAGCTCGGGCGTGCCGTTGAGCGCGTGATGCGGGATGAGGCCGCCGGGAAAATCCGGGTCCTTGCGGCCATTGATGCAGCGTCCACTGGCCAACGTCGGCGATCTCGGCGTTGTAGACCTGGATTTCGTCGACGGCGCGCGCTGCCGCGGGTGCAAGGCACGCCGCGAGCGCCAGGATACCCGTCGCAACCCTCCCCCTATCGCCCATGAAACAATGCTACGCCAAATCGCAACACTTGCCAGCCCTGCCGGACGATTGTGCCGGGGTGATGCCGAAACGCCGCAGTCACGGCGCGCTCACGCGTAGAGGAAATCCAGCACCGCGGTCTCCGCCATCACGGCGGCCGGAATGCCGTGCCGCTCGGAGCGCGCGCGTTCCTCGGCGGTCTGCGTCGCCTGCAGGTAGGCGCCGAGGTGACGGGCGCGCTCGATGATGCGCGTGTTGATGGGCAGCCGGCGCGCCTCGAACCGGCGCAGCGCTTCCGCCACGTCATCCGCAGCATCGAGCGCCTCGGCGAGCACCTGCGCGTCCTCGGCGGCCTTCGATACGCCAGCCGCCACGTGCGGCCGCGCCACGAAGGCGGCGTCGCCGATGATCGCGATGCGGCCGAACGCCATGCGCGGGCTTTCGAGATCGTAGATCGGCTGCAGGATCGGCTCCGCCATCAGCCGCACGATGGTCGCGAGCTCGGGCGCGAGCAGGCGCTTGGCGGCGGCGCGCATGTCGGCCACGGCGGCGCGGCGGATCAGCGGCGGCGGGATCGAGATCGCATGCGTGACGCCGCTCTCGTCGGTGAGCAGCCGCCGCAGTTCGGTGCCCTCCTCGGCCGGGCGATACCAGACGACGTTGTAGCGCCGGTGCCCCGGCCGCAGGTCGTTGTCGGGACCGGCGACCGGGTAGCCGAGAAACTGCTCACCCGGCGGCAGGCAGAACGTCATGTATTCGAACAGCTCCGGCGGTATCGCCTCCTCGGGGAGGAGCGAGCGCCAGGCGACGTAGCCGGCATAGAGCGGCGCAACCTCGGGCAGGTTGGCCTGGCGCACGGTCGAGCGCAGGCCGTCGGCGCCGAGCAGGAAATCGCCCTCGAGACTGCGTCCGTCGGTCAGGTGCGCGATCACCGAAACCGCATTCTGTTCGAAGCTCCTCAGCCCGACACCGCGATGGTAGAGCTCCGACGGAAACGCGTCGCGCAGCACGCGAAAGACCCGCTCCCAGGCGGTCAGCACCTGCGGGCAGTCGATCCGGTCGCTCACGCGGCCGGAGGACTCGAGGATCTGCCGCGTCTTGAGCTCGACGCCGAGGTCGCGCGTGTCGAGCCGGAGCGCCTTCAGGATCGCGATCAACTCGCCCTGCGCCACGATGCCGGCGCCGCGCCCGGAGAGCTCGCTCTCGACCCGCTCGAAGACGTCGACCTCCCAGCCGCGCTCGCGCAGCATCAGCCCGGCCAGGAGCCCGCTCATCGAGCCGCCGATCACCAGCGCGCGCCGTCTCATTCGCCGACCGCCACGTCCATTTTCATCACCGCACCTGCCGCCATGTCCGACCGTGAACGCCCTCCCCTTCGCCGCAAAATCCGTTATACATGACGTCGAACATCACTGGAGGAATGCCATGGCGATGTCCATGACCGACAAGGCCGCCGCGCGCAGCGAGAAGACCGAGTGGCCGAAGGCGTTGCAGCAGGAGTTCGAGCGCGAGGCGCAGAACCACAACGGCTGCGTCGGCAGCGAGTTCGTCTCGGAAAGCGACCGCGTGCGGGTGTGGACGATCCGGCTCAAGCCCGGCCAGCGCTTCGGCTTCCACCGCCATGTGCTCGACTATTTCTGGACCTCGGTCTCGGGCGGGCGCGGCCGTCAGCACCTGATGGACGGAAGCACCGTCGAATACACCTATCAGCCGGGCGAGACGCGCCATGAGACCTACGGCCCGGGCGAGTACAAGGTGCACGACCTGGAGAACATCGGCGACAAGGAGCTGGTGTTCATGACGGTCGAGTTCCTCAACAGCGCGAACAAGCCGCTGCCGCTGCCGCAGGCGGTGCGCGACGCGGCGGCCGCGTAAGCTCGGCGCGAAGGTCGGCTTTCCAACCCGCGGCCCAACTCGGCGCGCCCGAGTTGGGCCGTCGCCATGAAGGCCCCGGCGGCCTGGTTCAGGCTAGCCAAGCGCTTGACCTTCCTGCACACTGCCCGGAAAGAAGCTGCCCGCACGCCGCCGGCCGATGGGACAAGGCCGCGAGCCAGCGCGCGGGACGATCGACGCAGGACTGAACTGGCGCAGGACTCTGGGGGAGGATGCGGGCTTCTACCGGGATGACTCACGTTCACGGCTCGACCGGGCGACCCTTGCGCGGCGCATCGCCGCGCCGGCGGCATCGCCGTTGAGCGCCGTGCCGTCCTGGTGGCAATAGGTTCCCGTGGGAGGCGGTGTATGTTGGCCTGCGTCACGTCTGCGGATCTCATGACGAACGCGCTGATCGCAGGGCTGCTGCTCGGCGGCTTCTATGCGGCGGTGACGGTCGGCATCTCGGTCTCATTCGGCATTCTCGACATCGTCAACATCGCGCATCCGGCCTTCATCATCGTCGGCTCGTACATCGCCTACATCGTCAACGCACAGCTCGGGGTCGACCCGGTGCTGGTCGGAATCGTGGCGTTGCCGGCGTTCTATGCGCTCGGCGCGCTGACCTACCAGGTCTATTACGTCTCGTTCGAGAAGCGCGGCCAGGAGGCGCTGCGCGGTCTCGCCTTCTTTTTCGGCATTTTGTTCATCGCCGAGGTCGTGCTGATCCTCGTGTTCGGGGTCGACTATCGCTATGTCAGCGCCGCCTACATCGACAGATCGTACAGCCTCGGTTTCGTCCAGTTGCCGATGCGCATGGTGGTGCCCTGCGTCATATCGCTCGCGATGCTGGGCGCGCTCCAGCTCTTCCTCGGCAACACGTTCCTCGGCCGCGCCATCATGGCGGTCGCACAGGACCAGGGGGCGCTGCGGCTGATGGCAGCCGACCCGATCAAGATCAAGCGCATCGCCTTCGCGCTGTCGATTGCGACCTGCGCGCTCGCCGGCGCGTGCCTGATCATCATCCAGCCGGTCGAGCCCTCGATCGGCCGCGACTACATCGGCCGCGTGTTCGCCATTTGCGTGCTGGGCGGGCTCGGCAGCCTGCCGGGCACGCTGATCGGCGCGATGCTGCTCGGGATCGTCGAGAGCTTCACCTCGACCTGCGCCGGGCCCTCCTGGGCGCCGGCGGTCGCCTTCGGCCTCCTGCTGCTGACGCTGGCGGTGCGGCCGGCCGGATTGCTGGGACGCTAGGCCGTGCGCAACACCATTTTCTTCGGCGTTTCGATCGTCGCCGCCCTCCTGGTGTTCGCCCTCGCGCGCGCCTTGAACAACGACTACCTGTTCTTCGCCGGCTACACAGTGGTGCAGTTCGTCGTGCTGGCGACCGCGTGGAACATCCTCGGCGGCTACTGCGGTTACGTGAATTTCGGCACCGCGGCATTCTTCGCGCTCGGCGCCTATTCGACCGTGTTCTTCCACAAGACCTATCCGCTGCCGATCCCGGTCCTGCTGGTCATCGCGGCCACCGTCTCGGGCCTAGTCGGTCTCGGCACGGGGTACCTGACGCTGCGACTGCGCGGCGCGTTCTTCTCGATCGCGACGCTCGCAATGGCGGTCGTGCTGCAGACCTTCGTGGTGAATTGGAACTACGTCGGCGGCTCGCGCGGCGCCTACGTGATCCGTCCGAGCGATCTCGAGGTCTTCGGCGTCAAGCTACCCTACATCCAGTATCTCTTTCTCATCATGCTGGTGCTCGCAGCGGTCTCGATCGCGATCGCGCGGGCGATCGAGCGCTCCAAGCTCGGCTACGGCTTCGCCACCATCCGGGACGACGAGCTCGCCGCCGAGGCGTCGGGCGTGCCGACCTTGAAGCTCAAGCTGATCGCCACCACGCTGTCGGGCGCACTGATGGGCATGGCCGGGGCGCCGCTGCCCTACTACATCGGCTATCTCGAGCCGGCCTCGGCATTCGGCCTGCCCTACGCGGTCAACTCGATCGCCATGCCGATGATCGGCGGCACCACCATCTGGTTCGGCCCGCTGATCGGCTCGCTCCTGCTCGGCACGCTGACGCAGATCGCGACCGTCACGATCTCGTCCGCCGTGAACCTGCTGCTGGTCGGCCTCCTACTGGTCGGGTTCGTCATCGTCGCGCCGAGCGGGCTGGTCGGCCTGCTCCAGCAATTCCTGCGTGCTGCTGCGCCCACGCGCGTCGATGCGCGCGCGGTCGGCCTCATCATGTTCGCGAGCTATGGTTTCATCGCCGGCCTGCTGGAGGTGGTGTTCAGCCTTGCCATCATCACGACCTCACCCGATTCGATCGGAATGGCTGTAGCGGTCGTGGGCCTGGTTCTCGCCGCGCTGCTTCTCGTATCGGCCTACGGCCTGATGACGCTCCAGAGTCGGAGCCCGCTGCTGGCGACGTTCGCCTTCGCGCTGTCGATCGCGATCGGCGCAGTTCACATCTGGCTCGATCCCAATTCCAGCGTCACCTACCGCGGACTCGGTATTGCGATCGCGGTGGCGGCCTGCGGCTGGTTCCAACTGCGCAACGTGCGGCAGCTCTATCAGCCGCGCCTCACCGACCGACAGGCCGTTGCATGAGCGCACTCCTGCAGGTCCACGGTCTCGGCAAGCGCTTCGGCGGCTTCGTTGCGCTCGACGGAATCGACCTGGAGGTCGCCGAAGGCGAGCGCGTCGGACTGATCGGGCCGAATGGCTCGGGGAAGAGTACGCTCGTCAACTGCCTATGCGGCACGCTCGCCAACGAGACCGGCACGGTGAGGTTCGAGGGCCGGGCGCTCGACGGTCTGCCGGCGCACGCCCGCACCCGTCTCGGCATGGCGCGCAGCTTCCAGCTGCCGCGGCCGTTCGTCAGCATGTCGGTCGCCGACAATCTGAAGGTGCCGCTGCTCTATGCGCTCGGCTCGCACGCGCGTCATCTCACGGAGGCACAGGCCGACGCGCGCTGCGCCGAGCTTCTCGGCCTGGTCGGCCTGGTCGACTGCGCGCACAAGTACCCGCGCGACTTGACACAAGTCGACATGCGCAAGCTCGAGCTCGCCCGCGCCATGGCGGCGGAGCCGAAGCTCTTGATCGCCGACGAGGCGATGGCGGGGCTGTCGCACTCGGAGGTGAGCGACATCGTGGCGCTGCTGATCCGCCTCAACGAGCACGGCACCACCGTGATCCTGATCGAGCACATCATGCGCGCCGTGATGCATTTCTCGCAGCGTCTTGTCGTCCTGGTGTCGGGCAAGAAGATCGCGGACGGCAAACCCGACGACGTTATCCGCGATGCCGAAGTCGAGAGGGCGTATCTTGGCCAATAGCATCACCATCGAGGGCGTTCACGCCGCCTACGGCGCGGTCCGCGTGCTCGAGGACGTGACGCTCAACGTCGCCGGCGGCGAGACCGTGGTGCTGCTCGGCACCAACGGCAACGGCAAGAGCACCCTGATGAAGAGCATCATGGGGATCGTGCGGCCGCGCGCCGGGCGGATCATGGTCGAGATCGACGGCATCAATCACGATCTGATCGGCCGCACCACCGAGGAGATCGTCGACCTCGGGATCGCGCTGGTGCCCGAGGGACGGCGGCTGTTTCCGCGCCTGTCGGTCGAGGAGAACCTGCTGCTCGGCGCGTTCCGCCCGAAGGCGCGCGCCGAGATCAAGGCCAATCTCGAGTTCTGCTTCGAGGCGTTTCCGCGCCTCGCCGAACGGCGCACCCAGCTCGCCGGCAGCATGAGCGGCGGCGAGCAGCAGATGCTGGCGCTCGGCCGCGCGCTGATGACGGCGCCACGCATCCTGCTGGTGGACGAGCCGTCGGTGGGCCTGGCACCCGTGCTGGTCAGCCGCACCATCGACAAGATCAAGGAGCTCAAGGACCGCTATCAGCTCACCGTGCTGATGGCCGA
>Ga0126371_10005489_pt1 | contig 11259 bp, 12 predicted proteins | sample PanSoiMetaPlot_4_FD_110145 | JGI IMG/M metagenome (GOLD analysis project Ga0126371, IMG submission 110145) | Tropical forest soil microbial communities from Panama - MetaG Plot_4 | ecosystem: Environmental > Terrestrial > Soil > Tropical forest > Bulk soil | place: Panama | collected 2016-02-17
CCGCGGTCGAGCACGACCTCCAAAAAGCCGAAGAACAACGAAACCAACAAAAATCCGATCCAGTCGAGCCGAAAGCCATATCTCCGTATCCGCTCTTTACGCTCGCGTTCGAGGGCGTCAGGCTGTGTCACCAGCCATTGCACAAGAATGAGGGAAATCAGTCCAATTGGACCATTAATGAAAAAGATCCAATTCCAGGAATAATTATCGGTGATCCACCCGCCGAGCGAAGGGCCAATGGTGGGCGCGACAATGACAGCGACACCGTAAAGCGCGAAAGCCTGATTTCGTTTCTCGGGAGGAAACGTGTCCGCGAGTATTGCCTGTTCACTTGGGGCCATGCCTCCGCCACCGAGACCCTGCAAGACGCGAAAAAAAATCAATGCGCTGAGGTTCGTTGCAAATCCGCAAAGAATCGAACTCACCGTAAAAACCGCAACGCAAATCATGTAATAGCGTTTGCGGCCAATCAGGTCGGCAAGGCTGCCACTGACAGGAATAATTACAGCGCTGGCGATCAGATAGGTCGTTACGACCCATGTTGCCTCGTCGACACCAGCAGCGAGACTTCCCGCAATATAGCGTAACGCGACATTTGCGATCGCCGTATCAAGCACTTGCATGAAGGTTGCGATAGACACCACGCATGCAATCAGCCACGGATTGCGGTCGCCGGCGGCCGAGCGACTGTTGTCCCATGCCATTATTGGACCTTCACGGCCGGCACGACCGACATTCCCGGACCAAGTTCGACGTCCGGCATCTGATCGAAGACGATCTTGACGGGCACGCGCTGAACGACTTTCACGAAATTACCAGTCGCGTTCTCGGCGGGAAGCAAACTGAAGACGGTGCCACTTCCTGCCTGAATGCTGTCGACGTGACCATGGAATGAACGTCCACCGAGCGCATCAATTGAGATGTCGACCGGTTGACCCACTCTAATGTGATCGAGTTGGGTCTCCTTGAAGTTGGCCGTGACCCAAATGGCATTGGGTACGAACATCATGACGGCCTGGCCAGGCGCGACGTAGGCGCCCTTTGCTGCAGTTAATTTGGTGACGCGGCCGTCTGTCGGCGCCTTGATGATAGTGTAAGAGAGATTGGTATCTGCCAGGTCTACCTGCGCTTGCGCATTTTCCAGTTGCGCCACGGCTGCACTGCGCTGGGCTTGCAGGATTGCCAATTGCTTGATGGCAGCTACCGTGTTCGCCGCGGCTCCCTCGACATTGGCTTGAGCTTGTTTGAGATTTGATTGAGTTTGTTGGGCCTGCTGAACTGTTCCATTTCCGGTCTTCGCCAACTCAGCGGCGCGGTCAAATTCCTGCTGCGCGAACGTGAGCGCCGCACGTGTCTGTGTTTCCTGATTTTTGGCTTGATCGATACGTGCCTGCTGAGCGTCGAGTTGCGCATCCAGGTTGGCGATGTTTGCCTTCGCCTGATCCACCTGCGCGGCCGATTGGGCGCGCTGCGCACGATAAATCGAGTCGTCGATCTGCACGAGAATGGTGCCGGCCTTAACAACCTGATTATCATTGACGGGCACGTCTCTGATATCGCCGCTAATCTGCGGACTAATGGTCACAGTACGCGCGTCGATGAATGCATCGTCCGTCGACTCATATTGACGTGCGTGCAGCCACCAGATGATCCCGATTGCGATCAGAATTACCGCGGCAATCGAAGCACCTATGATCGCTATCGCATGCTGGCGCATACGCTGCAGGACGGTCGTTTTCACGGTTTCCGAATTCTTTTCCCGCTGGTCATTGTCGATCCGCGGCGGCGACCTCGTGCGATCGCCTGGCGTACTTTCGCCCAGCTCGCGTCTGTGCGCGGTCGAGATATCGGGTTTCGCTGCGGTATCCATGCGGGGCCCGCTCAAGTGGACTATGAGAAACGGGGAACCCACTAGAAACGGCTGAACTGATTGAAAGTTCAGGGTTCAGTGCTGATCTGGTCTGTCCCCATGATCAGCGTTTTTCGGACGGACCGCGGGCAGTTTGCAGTGTTTGCGGAGGACGCTCTTCCGCTTTGGGTCATTAGCGGACGCAGCGCATCAACTCATGTCCGCTTTTCCCCCGAAGCGGACCTGTGCGATGCAAATAGGGATGTCTGCTTTGAGCCAATAGCGGACATAGAACGCAGACGTCAGCGGCGTCACTTGGCATCGTGAAAGATGATGCCAAGGGTGTGACGCGTTCCGCTACGAACACGACTCACACCATGCCGAAGGTTAACGCGATACTCACCCCGCGTTCCTTTGACTGGGCGGTTATGGACGGCGAATGCCACCGCGTCGCCTTGTCGTAACGGCACAACTTCCGCTCTGCTTTGCATGCGCGGACGTTGCTCGGTAATGACGAATTCACCTCCGGTGAAATCGTGGCCAGGTTCGGACAGCAGAATCGCGACCTGAAGAGGAAACACGAGATCTCCGTAAAGGTCTTGATGCAAACAATTAAAGTCGCCCTGCACGTATTGCAAAAGCAATGGCGTCGGTCGGTTCTGACCTTCGTCATGGCATTTCTTTAGAAAGTCGGCGTGGCGCTCAGGGTAGCGCTGATCAATTCCCATTCGCTCATTCCAAGTGTTCGCCACCTCGGCAAGGCACGGATAAAGCGCCGTGCGAAGCCCACCAATCAGATCGGGCAGCGGATATTTAAAATATCGATACTCACCTTTTCCGAAACCATGGCGGGCCATGTGGATGTGACTTCGGAACCACTCTTCCCGCGGATATAACTGAGCGATCTGCCGACATTCGTCGGGCGTTATTAGCCGCTGGATCCTCGCACAGCCGAAATCACTCAACTCGTTCGAAATGATCTTCCAATCGTACTGTGTGACCCGACTCTCGGCTGAGCTCACCGCCAATGCCGCCCGCGCGACCTTCGCAACATTCATGAATGCCTCCGAAATTGCCCGCCGCTTCAGGAAGCTCGCTTTAAATTGTCTTTCTGTTGGCTTTCCCGATCAATGAGTCGATGCTTGCGATCGATCCCCCATGCGTAGCCTGACAGAGAACCGTCTGTGCGAACCACCCGGTGACACGGAATGGCGACTGCTATGTTGTTTGCGGCGCAAGCGCCGGCGACAGCCCGTACTGACTTGGGTGATCCGATCCTCTTGGCGATTTCAGCATACGACACGGTCGTTCCAGCGGAAATACGCTGCAGGGCACACCAAACCCGTCGCTGAAAGGCAGTGCCGCGGATGTCGAGTGGCAGAGTCAGTCCTTGGCCGGGAGCCTCAATTAAGCCAACCACGCGGGCAACCAGCTTTTCGTACTCTTCGTCGGCGCCGATCAATTTTGCCCTTGGAAACCGATCTTGCAAATCGCGCAGAAGCTTGTCTGGGTCGTCGCCGAGAAGTATCGCAACGACACCTTTCTTGCTCGACGCCACGAGGATTGCGCCGAGCGTGGTCTGCCCGAGCGCGAAATTGATCTCTTCATTGACGCCGCCGTTACGGAATTGTGTCGGCGTCATGCCGAGAAGTTCTTTTGATTTTTCGTAGAACCGCCCGCTTGAATTGAAGCCTGCTTCATAGATCGCTTCGGTTACGCTTGTATTCGTCATGAGACCCTTCCTAATCCGCGTGGCGCGATGCGCGTCCGCATATCCCTTCGGTGTGAGACCCGTAGTTGCCTTGAACAGTCGGTGAAAGTAACCAGGACTGCGCCTGACGGCAGCCGCCAAGCTGCCGAGCGACAATTCCTCCTCGCTGCTCTCGATCAGACGACACGCCTTTGCGACCAGATCCGCGGCTATGTCATCAGCTGACTGGCCGTCGGGGTTGCAGCGTTTGCATGGTCGGAATCCGCTCGCCCTTGCGTCGGCAAGCGTGGCATGAAGCCGTACATTTTTGGGATTAGCAGTGCGCGATGGGCAAGACGGGCGGCAATAAACACCCGTCGTGAGAACCGAATACCAGAAAAGACCATCCGCATGCTTATCCCGCGCTATGATCCGCGCCCAGCGCGGGTCATCGGCTGCCGTCTCGGAAGTGTGGACTTTGTTTGTCGTCATTGCAGCATCCAATTTCGATGTGGCCATTGTGACAACGGTGCCTTTTACGTTCACTCCGGCTCTTGCTTTCAAATTGGATTGAATCGAGCCAAAGCTACTTCCATCTGATTTGCCACTGAAAATAAGCAGCGCAACCCGATTTCTGACGAATGCCACCGAATGCCGGAGCTAAAGTGTGTTGCGTCAGATGACACCGACGCAAACCCATCAGGTCGGCGATGCAAGACGGCCTTTCCTGCAGAAGTTGATGTGCGGAAGCGGTGAATCCCTTTTAAGGGCCCGCGCGAATTGCGCGAGGCCCCTTCTGTTTGACAGACGATGGCAAGGCTAGCCTAGGCTTTGGCCAACAGGCCAAGTTGGGTGAGTGCGGTAACCCCATCGTCGAGGCCAATTTCCTCGACAATCTTCTTGTCCTTCAGACGCAGGACCGTCGTACCGGTGAAATGCATCTTGCGGCCAGAGTTTGCCCGAAGCGATCCCATCAAGAAGTCGCTGAAGGCGGGCCCGGTGTGAGTTCCTCCGCCTTCCCATTGGCCGACGACATAGTCTCCTTCCGCGATAAGGCCGGTCGTGCCCCAGAAATTTAAATCGGGAAACGCGTTACGGAAATCGGTCATGAACGCCTTGATATCGGCGCGCCCGCGCCGCGGCTCGTGCAAGGAATACTTCAGCAACATATCCGGCGCGGCGATCTCATCGACAATCTGGAGATTGCAAGTCTTTCCCCAAAAGTGGGTGAACCAAGCCCCGACCACGTCTTTATTATCTTCCTGCTTATTGCGTGAGTAATAAGGGGCTTTCAACAGCTTTTCTTTGTCCTCGGTCGTCATGAGCATGTCCTTATTGGTTTTGCACGAACGTCACCGTCATTCTCGATGACGCCCAAAGAAATAGAACTCGGGATGCGGAATGAACTCCGATTCTTGTGCTCGCATCGAAATTGCCGGAACGATTTTTTTGATTTGAACGCAGGATCCGGACTGCGAAACAACCGGGTAATCGATTATGCAAGCGTATGCCGATCAAAACGCGATTTGACGCCCTTCGGTTTAAGTCATTTCATGCAATGGCCGCGTCACGCGGCGACGGTTTGCATCCTGAACTCGTTCAACTCTTTGAGCGTTTGGCAGAAGGCGCTGACGCGAACCTTTCGGAGACTATCGAAACCTACAAAAGGATGAATGCTTTTGATCAATCTCGCGTCGAAAGACGTTGCGCGCGACCGAGAAGTGCTCCGAATCCCAAAACTAAATGACAACAGCCGCCTGCCCGCAATGTGCGAACATCTGCGAATATGATGTGGTGCCCAGGGGCGGAATCGAACCACCGACACCGTGATTTTCAGTCACGTGCTCTACCAACTGAGCTACCTGGGCGCCGGGCCGGCCCGGTTGGGCCGCTCAGCAAGGCGCGGGCGTTATAGAGGCTCGAATCCACACTGTCCAGAACGCTGCTCAAGGGCCTAAACCACGCCATTAAGCGCGTCCGCCTAACGATCAGGCGCGGACGCCTAGCGCCGCACGAAACCGCTCTTTCAGCGCAACGCCGTCGCGCAGCGGCAGCACGCGAGGCGGCTCCTCCGCGGCAATGAGCACGCGCGCGAAAAGTGTCTCGTTGAGAGTCTTCAGCCTCTGCGCAAGGCTGGCCAGGGCACTTTCCTCGCGCACGTCGAGACACGTCGCAATGCCGCAAGCCCCGGCCACAGCGATGAGGTCCACCCCGCTTTGCGTGTGGCTCGGCTGCATGCCGGTCTCGCCATAAACGCCATTATCGAAAACAATGACGGCGAGATTGCGCGGCTTCTGGATGCCGATGGTCGCCAACGAGCCAAGCCCCATGAGCATCTCGCCGTCGCCGGTGATCACGGCAACGCGCCGCCTGGGTTGCGCCAACGCGAGTCCCAATCCGATCATCGCGGCGCCACCCATGGCGCCCCACAGATAGAAGTTGCGGTCGTTGTCGCCTGCAGCCGCCGCGTCCCAGGCGGTCGATCCAAGACCGGGAATCACCAGGAGGTTATCGTCCCGACCCGCGAGCAGCGTGGCCATGGCGGCGCGGCGTTCGAGCCTCATTTGGTCCACACTTTCTTTCCGATCAGCTGCTGCGACAGGATCACGGCGGCAATGCCTTCGTTTCCGAAAGCCTGTTGGATAGCGCGCTCGGCGGCGCCGGCGACCTCCCCTGACGTGTTTGCACGATAGACTTCGGTCTCGCACAACTTGAGTACCGGGTCGACGATCGATCCCATCGGCACTTGCCAGGGGTTGAACTCCTCCCACTCGCCACGCATCGTGATAAACATGAGCATCGGAAAACGGCATGTGCGCGCGAGCGAAAACATGTTGATGCAATTGCCGACGCCACTGGATTGCATCAGTAGGGCCGCGCGCTCGCCTCCGAGCCATGCTCCGGCCGCAAGGGCGACTCCCTCTTCCTCGGTGGTCAGCGCCACATCATGGATTTCACTATCAGCACGGACGCACTCGATCAGACGCGCGTGGCCGGCGTCCGGCACGTAGCCGACCTGCCGGACACCGGCGCGTTTGAGACTTTCGAAAAGCCGGTCTGGCCAATCGGGATTGCGCTCGCTCATTTATCGCTCACTTCGCCTTCGGCCGGGCGTTCGCCATCTTCATCTTCATCGTCCTTTGCCGGGATGGCATAGACGCCGGAGAGCCAGCGATTGAGATCGATGTCGCCGCAGCGCTTGGAACAGAAGGGCTTGAATGCCGGATCGACCGGCTTCCCGCAGATAGGACAGGAATGCGCAGCAGGCGTTTTGCTATCGAGCTTGATCATCGAGCGCGCTTCCTGTTGCGAGCAAAGACGCCGCGTCACACCGCGTTCAACCAGCCGAAACGAATCGGATAGCCCTCGCCGCCCAAGAGCGCCATGACTTCATAAAGTGGCAGGCCAACAACGTTGCTATATGAGCCGACGATCTTCACGATGAAAGTGCCGGCAATGCCCTGCGCCGCATAGCCGCCAGCCTTGCCGCGCCATTCGCCTGAGGCGAGGTAGGCTTCAATATCCTCTTCCGTCAGCCGTCTGAAGCGCACACGCGTTTCCACCAGCCGCTGGCGAAAATTCTCTTTTGGAGTCACCAGGCAGATCGCGGTGTAGACCCGGTGGTTTCGGCCTGAAAGCAGGCGCAGACATTGCGCCGCCTCGTCAAGCAACTCCGCCTTTGGAAGAATGCGCCGGCCGACCGCCACGACCGTGTCGGCCGCCAGGATATAAGCGCCGCGCAGTTCATCATCCAGATTGACATTTCCCAAAGCCGCTTCTGCCTTGGCCTGCGCCAGCCGTGTGGCATACGCACGCGGGATCTCGCCACGGCGCGGAGTTTCATCGAGGTCCGCCGGCTTAAGCGCATCCGGCTCGATCCCGGCCTGGTTGATCAGGGCAAGTCGGCGGGGCGAACCCGAAGCCAGCACAAATTTTGGGCGACCGATCATCTGTGCGCGTGAAGACGATGACTGAAGGAACGGTTTGAATGGGCGCGGAAGCTAGCGGAATGATCCAATTTCCACAACCCGACAGCGCACCCTCGCCTCATTCATTGCCTCCGCTCGGCCGCCCGAACCGTTCATGGATGCGCGCCATCAATTGGTCCCGCACATCGCGATAATCGTTGAGGCGTTGCTCGCGGCTGCCTTCGCTCACCGCCGGATCGACCATCGGCCAATATTCGACATCGGATGCGACTTTGTGGGTCAATTCCAGGGCCTTGTGGTGTGCGGGCGGCGAAAGCGTGACAATGAGATCGAAATTGAGCCCTTCCAGGTCTTCAAGTTCCTCAAACGTGATGGGCTTGTGGCGGGAGATGTCGATGCCGATTTCCTGCATGACGGCCACCGCGAAAGGATCAAGCTCGCCCTTCTGCACGCCGGCCGAGCCGACATAAATCGTTTTTCCCAACATTTGCTTGAGCAGCCCGGCAGCCATCGGCGAGCGGACCGCGTTCATGCTGCATGCAAACAATACCGCATGGGGACGCGAAAGGCGCTCGGATGCCGCCATCCGCTCGTCAACCTTTCCAGTGCAGGACGCAAATCAAGGTGAACAGGCGCCGCGCAGTATCGATATCGACCGTCACCTTTCCCTTGAGACGCTCCATCAAGATGCGCGAGCCATCATTGTGGACGGCGCGGCGGCCCATATCGATTGCCTCGATCTTGTCCGGGGTCGCCGTGCGGATCGCCTGATAGTAGCTGTCGCAGATCATGTAGTAGTCCTTGACGATCCGGCGCAGCGGCGTGAGCGAGAACAGGTGTGCGACCACGGGTGTTCCGCTCTCAAGCCGGATATCGAAGACCAGCCGGTTTCCGTTGATGCTCAGATGAAGCGTATAGGGGCCGTCGTCATGCCCGACCGGCGCAAAGGAATTTTGCTCGAGCAAATCGTAGATGGCGACCTGCCGCTCGTGTTCGACATCCGGATTGGACCGGCCGATCGATTCCTCGTCGAGGAAGACGGCGGCGAGACGCCGCTTCATTGCGGGGGGCGTTGATTTCGCCGGGCTCATTTCTGGTTTAGGCGGATCGCCACAGAGCGCGCATGCGCACCTAAGCCTTCCGCCTGACCAAGCGCAATCGCAGCGGGACCGAGCGCGCGCAATTGCTCCGGCCCGCATTTGAGCAATGAGGTACGTTTCATGAAATCAAGCACGCCGAGTCCGGACGAAAACCGCGCCGAGCGCGCAGTTGGCAATACATGGTTTGAGCCTGCGACGTAGTCTCCGATTGCCTCCGGAGTGTACGCCCCGATGAAGATCGCACCAGCATTGCGGATCCGCGCCACAAGCTCATCGGCATTAGCTGACATGATCTCAAGGTGCTCAGGCGCAAGTTGATCCACCAAGGTGACCGCATCGGAAAGCTTCGGCACGACAATAACGGCACCGAATTTGTTCCATGAGGCGGCCGCGACGTTGCCCCGCGACAGTGTCTTAAGCTGGGAGTCGACCGCCATTTCGACCCGGCTTGCGAGCGTCGCATCGTCAGTGATCAGAATCGACTGAGCACTCGCATCGTGCTCGGCCTGCGCCAGCAGATCGGCAGCGATCCAGTCGGCGTTCCCGGTTTTGTCGGCCAATATCAAGACTTCCGACGGCCCTGCGATCATGTCGATGCCAACTTTGCCAAAAACCAGGCGTTTCGCCGCCGCGACATAGGCATTGCCAGGTCCGACAATCTTAGCCACGGGCGCGATTGTTTCAGTCCCGTAAGCGAGCGCAGCCACCGCTTGCGCGCCGCCGACCCGGTAAACTTCATCGACGCCAGCGAGCTTCGCGGCTGCCAGCACCAGGGGATTGAGCTCGCCGTTTGGCGCCGGGACGACCATTGCCAGCCTCGGTACGCCGGCAACTTTGGCCGGCACCGCATTCATAAGGACCGATGACGGATACGCCGCTGTACCGCCAGGGACATAAAGGCCGACCGCCTCAATTGCAGTCCACTTTGTCCCCAATTCAACGCCCAGCGAATCGGTGAAGCGGTCATCACGCGGCATTTGTCTGCGGTGATAGGCCTCGATGCGGTCGCGGGCGAGCTTGAGGCTTGCCAAAGCCTCGTCCTGGCAGGCCTTCTGCCCCGCCTCAATTTCAGCGGCGGTGACCCGCAAACCCGCCTTGGCGAGATCAATGTGATCAAACCTTGCCGTCGATTCGAAGACGGCCCGGTCGCCGCGCTCCGCCACATCGGCGACGATGGCCCGCACAGCCTGTTCGACGTCCTGCGCCGCCTCACGCTTGGCGGCGAGAAGGCCGCGAAAACGTGCGGGGAAATCCGCTTTTTGGCTGTCCAAACGAAGGGGCATGGCCCAATCCTGCCGGCTCGAAACCAACGACAGGTCAATGGGTGATGCGCGCCTTGGCGTCAACCCTGACGCCCCTACCCCAAAATAAGAGACTCCGCCGGAGCGGAGCCTGTTCGATGCGCGATTAACGATTTATGCCACTTTGTTTGCGGTCTTTTTGTCGTCGTGGCAGGGGCAGGCAGCCGTTGTCCAGGATGGACCAAGATCAGCAAGCTCGGCCTCCAGACATTCAACATCGAGCCGCAATGTAGCGCCGCCCGAGAACGTCAGCATGACCACGCCCGACGGCGCCTCTGTCTCGGAAAACTCAACAGCCAGGAGATTGAGGACCGCGTCTTTGTGCGCCGGGTCTATTTGCCGGCATTTACATGCCATGACACGCTCGAAGCGCAGGGCGGCGCGCCGCCTGCGATACTCGCAAGCGACGCCTTGCGACGCTTGAACACATTCCCAATCAAACCGGTTAAGAGCCACCACGAGGCGTTTTTCGTTCGGTCGCCACAGAACGTCGGAAACCTTCACGACCGCGTCCTGCAGGTGGGTCGACGCGACTTCGAGATCTTCTTCGTCAAGGACCACGAATTTAAGTACGTCCATCGCGGTCTCACTCCCCGTTTGCAAATAGTTAGGCGAGGCCGGCTCGCCCTGCAAGGTGTCAGCGGGCGGGAAATGCGGGCTCCAAACCGGCGGCGGTCCAGCGTGGTCGAGTCGAGGCATCGGTCAGCTTGCGCAACAGGGCCCTGCCCCCTTCAGGCAAGGCGGCGCGTGCATGAATGGCCGCCGTATAGGTGTTGGCGTTATGCAATTCGCCCGGCAATGGCCCCACCACCTTGGCGCCCTTTACCGGCAGAACTTCGCTGATGAAAGTGGTCCCGATTTCGGCCCTGCCTTCGGCAACTGATACCGCAACATCGTGACCACCTTTTCCAAGCATCGCTTTGTTGTTGATCTCATTGGCAATGCCAAGCTTCTGGAGGAGCGCGGCAAACATAATGCCTCCCGAACCGCCCGCCTTCGGGTCGGTGTAGGCTACCGAACGGGCCGCCAACAAGGCCTGCCGGAATGCTTCAGGTGTCGAGACGTCGGGGGCTGGTGCACCTTCGCGGACGATCACCCCGGTCACTGTACGGCCGAGATCGGTGCGGCTGTCGGCCACCACCAGGCCCAACTGTCCGAGTTCGGCGATTGCGGATTCCGACAAAATGACAAGGTCGGCGGTCTCTCCGTTCTTGATCCGCTCGCGCAGCGACCCCGCCGTGCCAAAGTTGAGGTTGAGTTTGTTGCCCGTTTCCGCTTCGAACTCCGCGCCGAGGGCCGCGACCATCGACTTCACGGCACCTGCGCTCATGACCTTGATTTCAGCCACGACAAACCTCTCCCCTGATTGCGGAAGGATCGTGGACGAGTA
>Ga0126371_10005490_pt1 | contig 11259 bp, 8 predicted proteins | sample PanSoiMetaPlot_4_FD_110145 | JGI IMG/M metagenome (GOLD analysis project Ga0126371, IMG submission 110145) | Tropical forest soil microbial communities from Panama - MetaG Plot_4 | ecosystem: Environmental > Terrestrial > Soil > Tropical forest > Bulk soil | place: Panama | collected 2016-02-17
AAAATTGTGGTACCAGCTTGAACTCCTTCTGCGTCTTCGGATCGACCCAAATCTCTTTGAGCGGCCAGCCGGAACCGGAATCGAAACCCAGCGCCTTGTCGCTCGTGAAAAGATCGCGTGCCTCCCGCCAGGGGATAACCTTCTCGACCGGAATTGGTTGTAGCAGCCCGGCATTCCAAAGTGCCGCATTGCGATTGGCGTTAGTCTCATTGGTATCATAGTTCCTGTATCCACCTGCCAACCATTCGGTGATCATCGGTGTGAGGCCCGTCACCTTGCCTGTCGCCTTGTGCCCGGTCCGCCGCTCGAATTCGCGCAGAAAACGATCCTGCACCGACACGCCAAGGCCGATCGTGCGAAGTTGGAGGTTTGTAGAGGGGCTAGTCTGGCCCTGCGGAAGGTCGTCCCAGGCATTGCGCGGTTCGGCGGCAGCTCCCCCAACTATCGTTAGTCCGCCCAGCCCGCCGATTCCAAGCGCAGCCCCCGCGCTGAGTCCTGCCTTCAGGACGTCGCGTCTGTATATTTGCGTTCCCTTCTCGATCATCGCCTTGTGCTCCCTGATCTATTCGACTAGGTCCCAGTCACGTCGTTGGCAGCAGATAGGCATCATTTGCCGTCCACCTGACTGTGACGCTTGCGCCATGTCGTGGCGCCGTCTCTCCGCGGCTCAAGCTTTCATGCTGCTCGACCTTAAGCTCCCCTCCGTCGCCAAGGTCCAGCACCATGAGGACTACGCTGCCCGCGTATTCCAAGCCCTTTATCACACCAGATATTGTGTTTTCGGCGCTGTTAGCACTTGGAGTTGCAACGGGGCGCATCAAATCCGCCCGCACCACGAAAGTGGCTTTCTGGCCGACCATTACGCCGCCGTCCGCCGCGGCGGCGAAGGCTCCGTGCCGTGTCTGGACCCGCACCGTGCCGTTCCGCGCTTGGATCACCTGCCCCTCGAATATGTTGTTGCGCCCCACAAACTCGGCGACAAAGCGAGTGTGCGGCTGCTGGTAAATTGCTTGCGGCGGCCCGATTTGCTCGAAGCGACCTTCATTCATGACGGCGATGCGATCAGCCATCACGAGCGCTTCGCTTTGATTGTGGGAGACATGAATGAAGGTAATTCCCATCTGCCGTTGCAAGGATTTGAGCTCGCTCTGCATTTCAATGCGCAGCTTGGCATCAAGAGACCCGAGCGGTTCATCAAGCAGGATGAGGGCGGGTTCGACGACCAGGGCACGTGCCAGCGCGACTCGCTGTTTCTGACCCCCAGAGAGCTGCTCGACGCCCCGCCGCGCCAGGCTTTCCATCCCAACAGCGCGTAATGCCTTGAACGACTTACCTTCTCTACGCTCCAGCGACTCCCTGCGCATGCGCAGGCCGAAGGCAACGTTCTCCAGCACATTGAGATGTGGAAACAGTGCAAAGGATTGAAAGACCAGGCCGACGTTGCGCTGATAGGGTGGGACGCCTTCCATTCGGCGACCCCGGATCAGAATGTGTCCCGCGTCGGGTTGGTCGAGGCCGGCAACCAGCCGCATTGTCGTCGTCTTACCACAGCCGCTGGGACCAATGATGGACAGGAACTCACCGCGGTAGACCTCAAGATCCAACGCATCGACAGCGGTAATGCTGCCGAAGCGCTTTGTGACGCCGATCAGCTGAACATCCGCTTCCGGCATCGCCGAAATCCCTTATGGTGCGCCGATGCGCGTCGCGGACGCGGCGCTCGCTGCCTTTGGCAGGTATTCTTTGAGCACTGCATGCACGGCTTTAGCAACTGCTAGAGCCCCTGGCGTGTCGCTATGAACACAGATCGTCTCGGCCACCACGTCGACGTCCCTACCACTGAGCCCTTGCGTCTTCCCCTCTCGTACGGCGCGTAGCACTTTGCTAGCGGCAGCTTCTGGGGCGACCGGATCATGGGTCATTGTGATGATCTGTCGACCGGCATCGTCATAGTTGAGGTCGGCGTAAAACTCGCAAGTAAAGGGAACACCGCGGCGACTGAACACGTCCGACATCGAGCAGTTGGCGTAGCCAATCACCGGTAACCGCAGGGCTAACGCTGCATCCGCGATGCCGTTAGCGACGGTCTCATCTTTCTGCGCCATCCCGAACAAGGCGCCGTGAGGCTTGATGTGTGAGAGGGCCATACCTTCGGAAGCTAGGAAAGCCTGCAGCGCCCCGGTCTGGTAGAGCACGAGGGCCGCCACCTCCCGCCGAGAGACCTTCATTTCCCGGCGGCCGAAACCCTCGCGGTCGGGCAAGCCCGGGTGCGAACCCACCATAATCCCATGACGCTTGGCCGCCTGGACAGTCCGCCACATGACGACTGGGTCGGAGGCATGAAAACCACAAGCAATATTCGCATGCGTCACGTACGGCATGCAGGCCTCATCATCGCCCAAATTGTAGATGCCGAAGCCTTCACCCATGTCACAGTTAATCGTCACCGTCATGGGAGCCTCCAAGACGGACGAAAAATGACCGCGGCCATAAGAGGACCACGCGATCAGAATGTTACAATACTACAACGACACGCGCCGACAAAGGCTTTTTGTGATATCGTATATCATATGCGAGGGTGGAAGGCCTGCCCAGTGGCTAGGCAACTGACCACGGTTTAACGATGCCGAAACTAGAATATCAGACGCTGAATGACCGCGCCTACGCTGCCCTCAAGAAGTGCCTGATGTCCGGCCACTTCAAGCCCGGGCAGGTGCTCACTATTCGAGGGCTCGCCGATGAGTACGGCATTTCCCCGACGCCGATCCGCGAGGCACTACAGCGCCTAATCGCTGAGCGGTCGCTCGAACTGCTGCGCAACCGCTCGATCGGAGTACCACACCTGACCGGCGAGAAGTTGGCGGAGCTAAAACGCATCCGCTGCGTGTTGGAGGGACTGGCCGGCGAGTTGGCGGCGCCGAACCTTGTCGTTGCGGACATCTCGCGCCTGTCGCAGCTCATACAGGCGATAGATACTGACATCGCCGCTACCAACATTGCCGGCTATCTAAGGCACAATGAGAAATTCCATTCGCTGATCTACGAGCGGGCACGTTCGCCGATTCTACTTCTCATTATTCAAGATTTGTGGACGCAGGTCGGACCCTTTTTGAACGGTCTATTCGAAGATACCGGCTATTTGCGCCGAGCAAATGTCGGTCACCGGAAGATCCTTGCAGCGGTTAGGCGTGGTGACGCAGCGGCGGTGCGCCGCAGCATCGTCTGGGACATCTCAGAAGCCGCCGCAAGCCTTATGCGTCGCTTTCACGGGATGGATGTCAAAGCCCGGCTGTCGGTGGGCGCGCCGACACCGCCGATGCGGCCGCGAAGGAATGGAAGAATTGCTACCGTCTGACAGCAAGCCTGGACTGCACTCTATCGAGCGGCGTGGTCGCCAAGCACGCGTGATTAGCGCCGGTATACTGGGTATTCCGCTGCGGCATGGTTGCTTGCGTTTACCTGTCCGACCGCATGCATAACGTCAGCTACCGGCGCACGGACCTCGAACTTTGAATGCCACGCTACCTTTTGCACAAACGGCGGCGAACCATGGACACGCACGAGGCTCGTCGACAATGGGCTTGTTAAAATCATCCTGCGGTCGCCAACGCGACTGGCTTGACGGTAAGGAGGCTCCGCTGCCTAGCTCGGGCTGTTGCCGGCTCACTCGCTGTGGCCGAGGCAACGTGCGGCAACATCTTTGCCTGAGCGGCGTCTGACCGGAGCAGGACCTGCGCGCGTTAAGAATGAGGGAGAGTCACGCGATGAGGCTCAAGGGCAGAGTGGCCATCGTCACTGGAGGATCCCAAGGGATCGGCGAAGCAATTGCCCTCCGCTATGCCACTGAGGGAGCGAGGGTAGCCATTGTCTACCACACGAACGACGAGGCGGCGGTGCGGACCGTCCACAACATAAACTCGGCAGGTGGCATCGCCCGCGCGGTAAAGGCCAACTGCTCTAAAATCTCAGAGATTGAGCGAATGGTTGCCGACGTTCTCGCAGCATTCGACACTGTGCACATTCTTGTGAACAATGCCGGCGTGTTTCGTACGGTACCCGTGAGTGAAACGACGGAAGCCATCTGGGACGAACAAATTGACCTCAATTTGAAAGGCGCTTTCTTTTGCGTCAAGGCCGTCCTACCTGAATTCGTCAAGAATGGCGGGGGCAAGGTCATCAACGTCACCTCGATCGCCGGGGTCGGCGCCTTCCCCAACTGCCCAGCCTACTGTGCCTCGAAGGGCGGCCTCGAGATCCTAACCAAAGCGCTCGCGGCGGAACTTGGTCGACTGAACATCAATATCAACTCGCTTGCACCCGGGAATGTTGCCACGCCCCTCAACGCGCATCTGCGTGCCCCGGGTAACGACGCGTACCTGAACCTCATGCGCACGATGACACCCACTGGCAGAGATTTTCTCTCACCCGAGGAGATGACCGGCGCCGCTGTGTTCCTTGCCTCCGACGACTCTGCGGCGATGCACGGGGCGACGGTCATGGTCGATGCCGGCTGGTCGGCCTGGTAGCGGGCCCTTGGTCGTTTTCCTTCGCCAGCTGTGCCGCATTTTAGGCGGCATTTCCTGGCGAAGACATTGTCGGTCCAGCGGCGGCCCGGCTCGGCGCCAAGTGGATCTTAGCGATTGGAACCTTCCTGTTTGTTGAGTACGGCCGGTTTGCCTATGACGAAGCTAATGCGTTTCGCGACGGACACAGGGGGAACGTTTACGGACCTCCTCATCGAAGATGAGGTGGGCTCGATTCATATGTTCAAGGCAGCGACCGTTCCGAGCGAGCCGGTCAAGGGCGTGTTAGCGGCGTTCGACGCCGCGGCCAAGCATTTTCAGATCGACCGTCGCACTCTTCTGAGTCGCGGCGAAATGTTCGTTCATGGCACCACCCACGCCATCAACGCTATTGTAACAAAGAATACGGCGAAGACCGCGTTACTGGTCACAAGCGGCCACCCCGACATCCTTGTGCTTCGCGAAGGCGGGCGCCTGGAGCCGTTTAATCACGCGGTGCCGTATCCGGATCCCTATATTCCGCGCTCGCTGATCTTCGAAGTCCCCGAACGCATCCTGGGCTCCGGTGAGATTCGTCGTCCGCTGGACGCCGCAGCAGTCGTTGAAATTGCCAACGAGCTTAGGCGCCGCGGCGTCGAGGCGGTAGCCGTTTGCCTGCTCTGGTCAGTTCTCCATCCCAGGCACGAGCGCCAGGTTGGCGAAATTCTGGCGGCGCATCTCCCTGGTATCCCAATCACGCTTTCTCACGCGCTAAATCCGGCGCTGCGCGAATATCGGCGGACCATTGCCTCAGCGATCGACGCCTCGCTCAAACCGCTAATGAACAAATACCTCACTGGACTTACGCGCTCGATGCGCGAGGCCGGATTCGAAAAACGCATTCTGGTGCTGACCTCACAAGGCAGCATGGTCGACCTCGATGAGGTTCAGAGCGCGCCAATCCTCGCGATCAATTCGGGACCCTCAATGGCGCCGATCGCTGGCGCACGGCTCGCCGCCATCGAGGTGCCGGGCGCTGATGCCATCGTATTCGATACCGGCGGGACAACCTTCGACGTATCATTGGTGCGCGGCGGCCGCATACCGTTCACGCACGAGACTTGGCTCGGCCGGCCGTTCCAGAGCGACCTTACTGGCTTTCCCTCCGTCGATGTCAGAAGCATCGGCGCAGGTGGGGGCAGCATCGCCTGGGCGGAGGAAGGCCGCGTCCTGCGCGTGGGTCCGCAAAGCGCTGGCGCCGTGCCCGGTCCAGCCTGTTACCGCACGGGCGGTCACCACGCGACTGTCACCGACGCCGCGTTAGTGCTGGGTTACATCGATCCGTCGTTCTTCCTGGGCGGCAGGATCCGCCTTGACCGCAACGCGGCGATGGCGGCTCTGCAGCGCGATGTAGCAAGCCCGTTTGCTATGTCCCTTGAGGCGGCTGCGAGCGCGGTCATGTCGGTCTGGTCCGAAAACATGGTGCAGGCCATTTCGGACATTACCGTCAACCAGGGCATTGACCCGGCGAGAGCTGCCATCGTCGGCGGCGGCGGAGCCGCTGGCTTGAATGCGCTGACAATTGCCGAACGGCTTGGCTGCAAGCGACTGATCATTCCCGAGATCGGCGCGGCCTTGAGCGCTTATGGCGCCATCGTTTCCGATATCGGGCGAGAATACCGCCGCGTGTTCGTGACCAGCAGCGCACAGTTCGATCGGGACGGTGCGGCCGCGGTTATCGCCGATCTGCGTGGGCGGGCAGCGGCATTTGCGAACAGCGCCGGAGCCGCCGCCGGCGACGTCCGCGTCGATTTTCTGGTCGAGGCGCGATACGTCCACCAAGTGTGGGAAATAGATGTCGCTATAGAGCCGGATCGGCTGCTTGCCCCCGGCGGCGTCGACCTGTTGACGCAGAATTTTCATCGTGCCCACGAGGACGTCTTTGCGTTCTCCGACCCGCGCTCGCCGATCGAGGTAATTGCTTGGCGCATCGCTGTTCATTGCAAGGTGTTGTCCTACGCCCAGCTGAAACTCGCCCACGCGACCGCGCCTGCGAAGGAGCCGAAATGGCGTCGTGCATTCTTCCCAAACAGTGGGTGGCTGGACGTACCAGTCCTGACATTCACCGAGATCGAGCCTGACGTCCGGATCGAAGGGCCGGCCATCGTCGAATCGCCTTTCACATCGATCGTCATCAATCAAGACGGAGCCTTTAGTCGAAGCAAAAACGGCAACCTGGTCGTCGTTCCGGGCCGCACGCGCGCGAGCCGCTACAAAGCTTATATAACGAGAGGTTAGTAATGAACGAACAACTCTTAGACGGGGCCGAAATGGCAATCTTGGTCAATCGGATCGAGGGGATCGCGCGGAAGATGACCAACACTCTTTATCGAACCGGGCGCTCCGGCGTGTTAAATCGCGCTCGCGACTTTTCCTGCTGCATCGTAACGAGCGATTGCGATTTGCTCGCAACGGCCGACAGTCTCCCGATTCACGTCCTGGTCGGCCCAAACCTCATGGCCCGCGCCATGAAGCAATTTCATCCCGTGCTCGAGCGTGGCGATGCCTTCCTCCACAATTCACCGTATCACGGCAACTCGCACGCCGCCGACCACACGATCCTCGTTCCGGTTATCGACGACGAGGGCGTCCACCGGTTTACTGTGTTGACCAAGGCCCATCAGGCCGACTGCGGCAATGCGCTGCCGACGACGTATATGGGCGCTGCCATGGACGTGTACGCGGAAGGCGCCCTGATATTTCCAGCAACTAAGGTGCAGCAGGACTATCAAGACATAGAAGACATCGTGCGGATGTGCGAGTTGCGGATTCGGGTACCGAGTCAGTGGAAGGGTGATTTTCTAGCGATGGTCGGCTCCGCCAGAATCGGTGAGCGCGAGATGCTGGCGCTCGGCCGCGAAGTCGGATGGGCGAAGCTCGAAGCATTTTCGCGACAGTGGTTCGACTTCAGCGAGGAGTGCATGACGGCTCGTATCCGCGAGATGCCGAAGGGCCGCGCGACCGCGTCGAGCACACACGATCCAATCCCTGGCACACCGAGCGACGGGGTACGCATCGTCGCTACGGTCGAAGCGGACCCCGAGCACGGCCGCATCACAGTCGACCTGCGCGACAATATGGACGCCCTCCCCTGCGGTCTTAATCTCACGGAAGCGTGTTGTCGCACGGCAGTGTGCATCGGCGTCTTTAACAGCATCGGCGGCGATATTCCGCGCAATTCCGGAAGCTTTCGACGCATCGATATCGAGCTCCGAGAAAACAGCGTCGCCGGAATTCCGCAACACCCGACCAGTTGCTCGGTTTCGACGACGAACGTGGCCGACCGATTGACGCACGCGGTTTCACTGGCGATCGCCCAGCTAGGCGACGGTTACGGCATGGCCGAATGCGGCGGCTGTTTGCCTCCCTCATCGTCGGTCATATCTGGGGTCGATCCGCGCAGCGGCGAACGCTTCGTCAACCAGCTGTTTCTCGGCTCGACCGCCGGGCCAGGCACGCCATTCGGCGACTGTTGGCTCACCTATTTGCACATTGGCAATGGCGGGATGTGTTTCATCGACAGCGTCGAGCTCGATGAACTCTATCAGCCGATCTGGGTGGCCGAGCGCAGGCTGATTCCCGATACCGAGGGTGCCGGGCGAAATCGCGGCGCGCCGAGCCTGTTCGTCGAGTTCGGACCGGTCGGCTGCGCCGTAGAACTCGGTTATGTCAGCGACGGCTCGGTTAATGCGGCATGCGGCGCCCGCGGAGGCGGCCGTGGCGGTGCGGCCGGGCATCGCAAACGCCGACTCGACGGCGCTATCGAGGTCCTGTCGAACTGTGCGCAGATCACCTTGGCGGACGGCGAGACCGTCCAGTCCATCTGCTGCGGCGGTGGCGGCTACGGACCACCGACCGAGCGCGAGGCTGGCCGGGTGCTCCATGACGTCACCGAGGGATGGATTTCGAAGGAGCGCGCGCGCGAGGTCTACGGAGTGGTCATTGACGATGCGATGCAGATTGACAATGCGACCACGCGGCAACTGCGCGCTCGAGTGTCTGCATCGAGCGATGTCAGTCCAACGAACGGTCGGCTTTGAATGAGTACGCCATGGTAAAAGTCGATTGGAAGACCCTATCAGCGGCCTTATCCTCACCGATGCCGGCGCAATCTAGGCGGCGGCCGAGGGACAATGAAGTGCTGTTCGGCGAGGCCACATCGCTCAGCGGCTGGATGGCTGCCTTCGATACCTCGCCGACGGGATCCGCCGAGGTGGCCAGGGACGACATCGAAGCCGGCATGAAAGGCCGCTTCAAAGTCGCTCAATTCCACGCCGAGAGCGACGGCGACGAATCGTCGTGAGCACACGCCTAAGCTAAGAACTGCGACAGGCTCTCGGCGGCGCTTCCAGTCGGGGGGCAAGGAGCAGGCGAGTTAGCCAGGAAGCACTTGGAGCAGGTTGCACCATGACGTCCGTCAAACCCATCCTGGTCACTGGAGCTGCGGGGCTCATTGGCAACAAGGTCCGCCAAATCTTGGAGGAGCGTGGCGACGGAGTGATCGCCGTGGACCGCCAGACCGGTTCCGACACATTCGGGCAGGTGATCGAATGCGATCTCGGCGACGTCCACCGGGTTCACGAGCTCACACGCGACGGCATTTCTGGCGTCATCCATTGCGGCGCCCATTCCGGCCCAATGGTGGCGCGGGACAATCCGCATTCGATTGTGCAGGTCAACATCGTGGGCACCGCCAATGTGCTGGAGGTCGCACGTGTTCATAAGGCGACACGCTTCATCTACTGCTCCTCGACCAGCGCCTACGGCCCAACGCCGCCTGGGCCGGTGCCAGAAGACGTCACGATGAGGCCCTCGACCGTCTATGGCGCCAGCAAAGTGGCGGGCGAGCAACTGGTCAGCACCTATGCGTCGCAATACAAACTGAATGGCACCAGCCTGCGCCTGTCCTGGGTTTACGGCCCGCGGCGAACTACCGATTGTGTGATCCGCACGATGATCACCGATGCTCAGGCGGGCCGGCCCACACGTGTGAGGTTTGGCCGAGATTTTCCGCGCCAGTACATCCATGTGGAGGATGCCGCCGCGGCGCTGGTCATGGCCTTCGACAAGATTGTGCTGCCGCGGCGCATCTACACAGTCACCGGTGGTACCTACAAGACACTCGGTCAGATTGCCGACATCATCCGGGCGCAGTTCCCACTTGCCGACATCGAACTCGGGGCCGGATCCGACCCCCTCGACGACGTCCAGCACGAATTCGACATTTCGGCTGCACGTCGCGATCTGGGCTATTCACCTCACTACGACCTCGAGAAGGGCATCCGCGATTACGCTGCTTGGCTTGCGGCCCAAAACTCCCAGAAGTAAGGACTACTCGATAGGAATCTTTTTCCTTGTTGGAGTACAGCGTTCGTCACCAATAGCGGCATCGGTCGCGCGATTGTAGAACTGTTCGCTGCCAACGGGCCAAGATCGGCATCAGACGGTTCCAGCGCGAAGGCCAGGCCGCCGAGGTCGTCTTGGCGCTGAAGGCTAAGGGCGCGGAGGTGTACGCGACCGAATGCGACGTCTCAGCGGAGAGTCCGTAGCTGCTGCAAAGCATGGTGCGCCGAGCACCTTGGTCCCGTCGACATCCTCGTCAGCTGTGCCGGGATCGGCGGCGATAAAGCCTTCGCCGACCTAACTGTCGCGGAATGGGACCGGATGATCGGTGTTCTGCGGGACCTTTCTAGACGTTATGTCCGTGGTCCACCGAGGCGAGGCGGCACGCCCCGACGGAATTCCGAAACCGGTTCGTGACATTGCCTGGAAGGCCCAGGTTCGCCTGTGTGGCCGGTTTCGCCCGCTTACAGCGATTGGCAAGAGGAGACCCGTCACCGTCGCCGCTATTGCTCGCGAGACGGCCGCCTTTCTGTGGGCGATCGGCCCAGCAATCGCTCCTGCTTGCTGATAAGGCGAGTTCCCAAAACGATTAACGCAAATAGCCTGCGACCCTCGTGTGAGTATCGCGTGCGCTCGAGAGCGCCACAGTCACGATGAAGTCCGCTGCACTGTCCTGCACTGGGATGGAGCCACGGAGGGGAACTCCCGGAGTAACTATGTGGCCGAACTTTCAGTCCGACCCCGCCCTCTAGACACGGGACTGGCCCGAGACGGAACACGGAAGTCGGTATCCAACCCGCGGATAAAGAGCTTGATCCGTACAGAATCGTCTATCAAACAAACGATCCCGATAAGGGATCGCAGTAAGTGAAGGGTGTTGCTCGATCGTTGTCGGCACCTATCAAAGGCATGAGTACGCGAACGAAAAGCGCGAGGCCTTGGATAAATATGCCGGACACGTCGAGAAACTTACAATAAGGCCACTGGGAGGGTAGCTCGCTTCGGTGTCAACGACACAATCTACGCACAAACGAACGAAGCCATTTGTTGATGGGAAGCCACCGCAACACGTCATAACGCAAAAGAAGTTGGATTGCTCCGCCCCTTCATTCGTCAGCGCTTGATCAGTCCCAAGGCCTTACGGGCTATAATCTTTTGGATACGTCAAGAGGATGTTCTCAGTACAATAACTCGTAATGCTCATTCTTAATCGATGAGGGTCTACTACCAATGGAGCAAGGAACATCAGTAGTTTCTTTGAATAGACAAAGAGATCGTCAAGAGTAGCAATGACCAACAACAGCCATACGTATACTAGTAGTGTAGTACACATAAGCCACCCTGTATCATTGAG
>Ga0126371_10005491_pt1 | contig 11259 bp, 10 predicted proteins | sample PanSoiMetaPlot_4_FD_110145 | JGI IMG/M metagenome (GOLD analysis project Ga0126371, IMG submission 110145) | Tropical forest soil microbial communities from Panama - MetaG Plot_4 | ecosystem: Environmental > Terrestrial > Soil > Tropical forest > Bulk soil | place: Panama | collected 2016-02-17
ACAATGCCTGCTTTGGCGGTCCGTGATGACATTAGTTCGGAGGAGCTGCGCCGACAGGCGCGACGGGAGCGCGATGGTCGCGTCAGCGCCCGGCTGATCGCGATCGCCAACGCTCTGGAGCGGCTACGGCTGCATCTCAGAGATAATCGCCTCTCGCACGGCGTCTTCCAGACCACCGGCGAGATTGTCGACACCTGGTTGTGACACCTGGAATTGGCTGCTCTGCCAAACCCGACGAATTCGATCCCTGTGCTCCTATCCCTGGCTCAAACGGGTCAGCAACTAATCAGGTCGGTATTATTCGTCGATTTAAATGGTGCCGCGCGCCTCGACGACGATTAACCTCGTTTCCTAAAAATATTCGTGGAGTGTTGGGTAGCGGCATCACCTTCCTTGCTGCAGTAACCATAAATTTGCGGGAAAATTCGTCCTGTTTACGATTGTTTAGATATTTCCGTGCAGCCTCTGCGCATCGCAAGTCTGTGTTAGGAGAATCGCGGTGCGCTCAATTATCAGGAAGCTGATCAAGGATGAAGCCGGTGTCACGGCAATCGAGTATGGACTGATTGCGGCACTGATCGCCGTCGCGGCGATCACTGCGATGAACACACTCGGCGGTAGTCTCACTACCCTCTTCAGCGATATTGCCAACTCGCTCTAAGATCGCAGCAGAGAAGCACTATTCTGCGGGCGGCGCTCGAATCGTGTTAGTCACCGCGGCGAACGCCGACCGGGCGCGCGGACTCTGAGCGGCATTGCGAGACCGGTTCATCGCGGATCACATGCTATGCTCGCTGCCGCCTTTGTCATCGGCGCCGGGCGCCGGGCACTACGAGGTCCGGCGCGCAGCGTGCTCTTTTCGATGCCCGCAACGAGAGTTGCCGTCGACTGAAATGAGTCGACGATGGGGGATATTAGCCCAACGCGCTGGTCTGGAGTGATGCCGGACCGGAAGCGTATACATACCGGTTGCAGGCTCCTGCTAATCATCGAGCTCGCGCTATTCATCTTTATGATCGCGGGTACTCACGGGCTGATCGTACCGCTCGACAAACCAACGACGACGGATTTCGTAAGCTTTTACGCTGCCGGAAGCTTGGCAGCGAGCGCGACGCCAGAGCTCGCCTACAACGCGGACGCCCACCGAGCCGCCGAGGAGCAAACCACAGCGGCCGGAATCAGCTATAATTTCTTTTATTACCCGCCGACATTTTTGTTGCTGTGCGCGGCGCTCGCGCATTTGCCGTATCTGGTCGCGTTCTTGTTGTTCGAAACGGCGACCCTTTGCCTCTATCTATTCGTCGCCTGCCGCATTCTCGGTGAGCGCGGCTGGGCGGTCATTGTGCCCCTCCTCGCTTTCGCGCCAGTGTTGTGGACGCTTGGCTTGGGGCAAAATTCGCTTCTGACTGCGGCCTTGTTTGGAGCTGGGACGCTTCTTGTCGATCGCCGGCCAGTGACCGCCGGTATCCTCTTTGGCGCGCTGTGCTACAAGCCGCAATTTGCGCTTCTGCTACCGGTCGCACTTGCTGCCGGCAGGCGCTGGCACGCGCTTTGGGCGGTTTTGGCCTCAGCCGTCGTGCTTTCGCTGTTATCGGTGGCGGTTTTCGGCTGGCAAACATGGGACGATTTCATTATCGCGGCGGCCGGATCCTCTGCGGTTTATATCACGGGGCGCGTTCCATTCAGTGGTTACATTAACCCGCTCGGCGCCGTGCGTGAACTTGGTGGTGCGCCAAATATTGCGTATGCGGTCCAAGTCGTCGCGACCCTAACTGGAGCCCTGCTGGTAGCGCTTGTCTGGCGGCGCGATTTTCCGCTGCCATTGAGGGCCGCGACGCTCTCGTCGGCAGCGCTCGTGGCTGCCCCTTTGGTATTGTTTTACGATTTGACGCTGGGCGCCGTGGCGACCTTGTGGCTGATACGCGCGGACGGCGAGTATCGCCTCGCCGAGTGGCAAAAAGTCACGTTGGCGGTTCTTTTTCTACTTTCGCTCACGCCGCGAATTTTGGCCGAGGCTTTGCACTTTCCGGTCGGATCGTGCATCGCACTGGCGCTCCTCGCGCTTGTCGCGGCGCAGGGGTTACGGTCGATGGCGAGTGTCAGGACTCGCGCGATGGCCGAGCCAGCGGGCGACAGCCGACGGGAAATCCTCGGCCCCTCGTATAGCGCCATTGGCGATAGCGGCGTGGCTACGCGAAATGTCTTCTTTGTCGATCGCCGTTCGTCCCTACTGTCGTCTGTTGCTTCGCCAGACTGCCGCTCGAGAAGATTGGGCTGACAGTTCGGGTAGCGTTAGCGATTAAGAAATGCGCCTTTACGTCTATCGCTTTGCCGCGTCGATTAGCGCGCTCCTCGTCTTCTTTGCGATGTCGTACCTCTACGCGCACGGCAGTCGACAGTCATATTTTGATATTCTGCATTCATATGGGGTTCTACCTTTCCGTTTTCCATTTCTCGATACCGCTGCGCTGCTGTCGGCTTGGGAATGTGCACGGCAGGGCATCGATGTGATACCGGCCAACCTTTGCGACGTATTGCATCGGCCTTTTGACTATTCGCCGCTGTGGATGGCGGCTTCGGCGATTCCATTGGCCGGCGGCGACACAATGGCCGTCGGCTGGGGTCTCGGCTTTATCTTCCTGCTGTCTCTAAGCCTCCTACCGGCGCCGCGACGTCTGTCGGAGCTGATGCTCGTTATGTCGGCAACTCTTTCGACGACGGTGGCCTTTGCAATAGAGCGCGCCAATGCCGATCTCCTGATGTTTTTATTGGCGTTAGCAACAGGCCTTCTTGCCAGTTACCGATTGCCGGCGCGCCTGCTCGGGTACGGGCTCGCTCTCCTCGCCGCATCGGTGAAATATTATCCGATCCTGATCTTGATCACCACTTTTCGTGAACGCTGTTCCGTCTGTTGGGCCGTTGGTTTGACGACGATTGGGTCAGTTGTCGTCTTTTGGAAGGCATATCATGCCGATATCGTGAGAGGGCTACCCTTCTCCGAGGAAGGGCACTACGTCACGGAATTTTTCTCTGCGCAGAATTTGCCGTTTTTGTTCGGCGAGATAGCGGGGAAAGCCGCGAACTCGGCCCTCGTAGGGCAGCTGGAGGCCGGCGGGCTTCTTGTCGCACTGGTCGGTCTCAGCGCCGCCATCTGCACCAGGCTACTGCGTTTCGCGGCGCTGCGTGCTGCCCTCGATTCGCTTTCCGATGTTGAACGGGCTCTGCTTGTGATCGGCAGCGCAGTGATCGCTGGCTGCTTTTTCGCCGGGCAAAGCATTGTATACCGCGGCGTGTTTCTGCTCATGGTCCTGCCGGGATTGCTGGCGATATCGCGGTCGGCGGGGCGCGGGTTGCGCAATTTGGCACTCGGGACCAGTCTCGTCATCGTGCTGCTGATGTGGAGCGAATGTTTTCGGCTCGCCATTTGGACCAGCGGCTATATATTTGGATTCTGGTTGTTACGCGAACTCTGTTGGTGGTGGTCGATCAGCGTCATGCTCACCGTGCTCTTCGACTTCCTGGAGAGTTCCCTCGTTTTACCGCAATCCCTGTTTTTGTTCCGCCGCGCGGCCGGCCTGGTTGTAAGCGGTATTAGGAGAGAAGGTAACCGGACGAAGCTGCCGACGTTATGATGCCAACGGTCGTGGCGATGACTGTATCGCAGCGGGTCACGAGCGGCTCGGGTATTTGCTTCGTTAGTCCGCAAATATTTTTTAACTGATCGCCGTCAAGATATATATGGTATTGACAAGGCGGGCTCGGCCCTTCCGATGCTGGTTCACCTCCATCTCGCAGCGCGTGTGGGCTTCGCCGGATTGATGACAGTGGCCGCGGTGGAAGATTTGCGCCGTCTCACCGTGCCAAACTCTGTAATCATAGGCTTCTGTGCCCTCTGGCATTGCTATCTCGCGCCAGCGCCGAACGCAGCCTGGGCGGCGGACGCCTGCGCGGTCGTTCTCGGTGGAGCTCTCCTATTCGCGAGAGGTCTTGTCGGCGGCGGTGACGTGAAGCTGCTCGCCGCCGCAGGGCTCTGGGCCGGTCCGAACAAAACTCTGCCCTTTTTGATCGTCACCGGCCTTCTCGGCGGGCTGCTGGCTCTTCTCTTTTTGATCCCCTTCGCCACCATGCTCGCTGAATTTGGGTGGCTCAATTCTAGCCGAGTCAATGCTGCCGCGCCGCAAGCTCCCTCCATCGTGGTGCCCTATGGCATTGCGATCGCCGCCGCGGGAGTAATCGTGACCACCCCTTCTAACTTTAGCTGACCGTGAAAAATGCGCGCTCGTGCCCTGCTCGTTTTCCTGATCGCAATCCTCCTTGCCGGTGGCACCGGGCTTCTGGTTCGGTCTTGGCTCGCTCAGCGCCCGGCGCAAGTCGAAATAGCACCACGGGAAGTCCCGGCCCCACCGCAAAAATCCATCCTTGTCGCTCGTACCGCAATCGCGCGCGGACAGATCCTCAAAGCCGAAGATCTCGCGTGGCAGCCGTGGCCCGAGGCTGGCATCGACTCGATGTATATCCAGGCGGGCCCCCGGCCTCTCGAGGCTTTCGCGGGTTGGGTGGCTCGCGACTCCATTGGAAAGAGCGACCCGATCACCGAAGCCAAAATTTTTGCTCCCGGCAGTCGCGGCTTTCTTGCCGCCGTGTTGCGCCCGGGCATGCGGGCCATCTCCGTGCCGGTCACGGCGATCTCCGGAATCTCGGGTTTTGTTTTCCCAGGCGACGAGGTCGACATTCTGATCACGCAAACGCTGCCGATGGGCACTGGAAATGGAGGTAGTACCATTCAGCACAAAGCTTCCGAGACGGTGCTGAGCGATGTCCGAGTGATTGCGATCGACCAAAAGCTCGACAACAAAGGTAGCGAGGCGGTGCTCGCACATACCGCAACCCTGGAAGTGACCCCAAAGCAGAGCGAGATCATCGCGGTTGCGACCGAGATGGGTAAATTATCGCTTAGTCTTCGTAGCCTAACGGGCTCTGAAAACAAAGAAATCACTGGTAATTCTTCCGATTTTTTGGAAGCAGGTACGCATACGATGGACAGTGATGTGAGCAGATTGCTACCTAAACCGGTAAGTGAAGACGGTGTGGATGCTGTGACTATATTACGTGGGAAAGGCAAACCTGGTTAAGCCGGTGAAAGTAGTCCGGTCCCTTCGCAGATTTCGGCACACTGTCGTGCCATTCACGCCTTCGTCGGATGAGGAGGGCGACGCCGATGGTATGCCCTGCAAAGTGGCTGAACAGCGACATGGAGCCGGTTGCGGAGGAAAAAAATGAAGGCATTGCGCTCGACAGCCGCGCTCAAGTCCGAGCGCACGGGTATTCTCGCCGCATTGCGGGATCAATCGATGCTGGAGCGGCTGCAAGGGGTCATTCGTGACCTGCAGTTGGATGACGAGTTCGTGGTCACCGAGACGCTGGATTCAGCACTACGGCGGATACGTTCGGGTTCGATGCCGCGGATACTTCTTGTCGATCTCACTGATTCGACCGGTCCAATTGCGGAGATCAGTGCGGCGCGGGCGGTCGCGGGCGGCGATCTGAAGCTGGTTGCGCTCGGCAGAATCAACGATGTTGCTTTGTTCCGCGACCTTCGCTCCGCTGGAGCCGACGACTACTTGGTCGAACCGTCAACTCGCGAGGCGCTGACCGCGGTATTGGAAAAGCGGTCGAGAGCCGCTGGAATAACCCCAGACGGGCTGGGTCAAGTGATCGTCTTTGTTGGCAGCCGCGGCGGAGTCGGCGCGACAACGTCGGCGGTTTCCTGCGCTTGGCTTCTTGCCGAAGAACACGGCCAGCGGATTGCGTTGGTCGATCTCGATCCGCATTTTGGGACGGTCGCGCTCAAGCTCGATCTTGATCCGGGCAACGGCCTGAGTGAGGCATTGGAACAGCCCTCGCGAATCGACAGTCTGTTTATTGAGCGCGCAACGGTCAAAGTAACCGACACGTTGAGGGTTCTGGCAGCTGAAACGTCGGCGTCTCAGCATCTCACAATAGATGCCGGGGCGATCGACTCACTGCTTCACGAACTGCGCCGCAAATTTGTCCGCGTGGTGATTGATCTGCCGCGGGGCGCCGGTGCGATGCATAGGGTCGTGCTCACGGCGGCAAGTCACGTCATGGTCTTCTGTGACCGCAGCCTGGCCGGTCTGCGCGACACGATCCGGATTCAGACACTAGTGCGCGAACAGGCTCCTCAGGCGCGCCTTTGGCTCGTCGAAGCGGGCGCCACCGGCGAGCGCGCATTAATCGCCAAGAGCGAGTTTGAGAAGGGCGTCGGCAAGGCATTCGACGCGAGCCTTCCACACGACCCGAAAGCCGCCGGTGCCGCCGCCAATTCTGGGCAGCCCCTGCCCCTCGCTGCGCCACGAAGCCCAATCGTGCGCGAGTTGCGCCAACTCGCCGAGTTAGTCGCCGGTCCGCCGCAAGCCGCACCGAAACGTCGGATGTTTGCCCTTCCCTCGCTATGGTGAGCTTCTTTAAACGTCCGACGTCGGAGGAAACGCTCGATGCTCGCATCGCTGTTCTTTCGGCGAGGCGGGCGCAATCCGCGGTCGGAATGCAAGAAACGGCTCCGGCGCCAAATACGGACCGTGCAGACCACCCAATTCCGCCCATAGCCGCTCCACCCCCACCTGATGCGTCCGATGAGGATCGTCTGCTGTTAGCGCGCGAAGAGCTGTGCGCCCAACTGAGTGCTGAGATCCGCACGGATCGCCTCAGTATTCTCAGCCGCGGTGAACTCGCCAAAGTGGTGGAAGCGGCGGTGCAGCCCTACCTGGTTCGCAATGGGATAAACGCCGACGCGGGGGCCGAGCGCGATCTAATTACGGCGCTGATGAAGGCCCTTCTCGACCCGAGCAAACCGAAACCGGTATCGGATGACGGAGGTTCGCGGCGTCACAATCGTTCGGCGGTCGACGCCGCCAAAGAGCAAATCGGCCCACTCGTCGTCGAACACATGGACGTCACCGCTGCCGCCGAAATGCCGCGCGCAACGTTCGAGGCTCAGCTTGCCAGCTGGGTCAAAGACTTGCTGATCGAACATAAGATCCAGCTGAATTTTCTCGAGCAGCGCGCGCTCATCGAATCGCTCATCGCCGACATGCTGGGGCTCGGCCCGCTCGAGCCATTGCTCCAAGACGAGACCGTGAACGATATCATGGTCAATGGAGCCGGACAGATCTATGTCGAGCGTCGCGGCAAGCTCGAACTAACTGATATTCGCTTTCGCGACGACGACCATGTTATGAACATTGCGACGAAGATCGTCACGCGCGTCGGCCGCCGCGTAGACGAGTCACAGCCGCTCGTCGATGCTCGCCTCCCGGATGGCAGCCGGGTCAATATCATCGTTCCTCCTCTCGCGATCGACGGGCCGGCTATCTCGATCCGCAAGTTCTCGAAGAAGACCATCACGCTCGACGTGATGGCGCAGCACGCCAACATCTCCCCGGAGATGGCAACGTTGCTGAAGATCGCCGCACGCTGCCGTCTCAACATCCTCATTTCCGGAGGCACCGGTTCGGGGAAGACGACGCTCCTGAACGCTCTATCACGAATGATAGACCCAGCCGAGCGAACCGTCACGATCGAGGACGCGGCCGAACTGCAATTGCAGCAGCCGCACGTCGTGCGGCTCGAGACGCGTCCGCCGAACCTTGAAGGCACAGGTGAGATAACGATGCGGGACCTATTGCGCAACGCACTGCGCATGCGTCCGGATCGCATCATCCTAGGCGAGATCCGCGGCGCGGAGGCGCTCGATGTGCTGCAAGCAATGAACACCGGCCACGACGGCTCGATGAGCACGATCCACGCTAACGCGCCGCGCGAGGCGCTGACCCGGCTCGAAAACATGGTTGGGATGACAGGTATTAACTTGCCGTCGCGTGCCGTGCGGACCCAAATCGCCGCGGCAGTCAACTTAATCGTGCAAACCAACCGAATGCGCGACGGAATACGGCGCGTGACCAATATTATCGAAGTTATTGGAATGGAAGGCGACGTGATCACTACCCAGGAGTTGTTCTCCTTCCAGTTCCAAGGTGAAGCAAGCGACGGAAAGTTGCGCGGCCTGTTTCAATCGAGCGGGATCCGACCGCATTTTCTGCCGCGCGCCGAATATTACGGTCTCGATCGCTCGTTGATCGAGATCATTTGACCCGCCATGCCTCTCCCCTTTGATCTAGAGACTTCGATCGCGCTCGTCTGCGCGATTACCATCGCATTGCTGGTTTGCCTAGTGGCGTTCGCGTTAGGCGGCGGCGTGGTCTACAGCCGACGAATGAGACGGCGGCTCAATCTGGTGCGCGACCGGGCGGAAGGCATCTTGCCGGCCAATGCCGTCACCCTCCGGCCGCTATCGCGGCAGCAGAGCGCCACACCAAGAATTGATCGCCTAGCCGGGTGGTTACCTCGTCGCGACCTACTTACTGTTCGTCTTGCGCGCACCGGTCGGACCATCAGCGTCGGCCAATACGCCATGGCGACCGTGGGTCTCACGGTCGCGGCGGCATTCCTACTCGCTCTCGCCTTTCCAATTGGCATCATCCCGAGCCTCCTGATCGGGCTCCTGGTAGGAATTGCGCTGCCGCACATGCTCATCGGGCGGATGGGAAGGCGCCGCGTTGCTGCTTTCATCTCTCTTTTTCCGGAGGCGATCGATCTGATGGTACGGGCGCTGCGCTCCGGCTTGCCGATCAGCGAAGCAATTGTCGGGGCAGGGCGAGAAATTGGTGATCCCGTCGGTAGCGAGTTGCGTCGAGTCGAGGCCGGAATGCGGCTCGGCCGAGACCTCGAGAGCTTGCTCTGGGACATCGCCCAACGCGTTGATGTTCCCGAGTTCCGCTTCTTTATCATCGCACTTGGCGTGCAGCGCGAGACCGGCGGGAACCTCGCCGAAACGCTCGCCAACCTCGCCGATATCCTCCGACGGCGACGGCAGATGCAGGCAAAAGTCCGAGCTATGTCGAGCGAAACCCGCGCGACGACGATGATCCTCGGCGGACTGCCGGTCATAATGATTTTGCTACTTTCGCTGACCTCACCTGGCTATCTGGTCCCCCTTTACAATGACATTCGCGGTCTGATCCTCGACGGCCTTGCTCTGGCGATGCTTGGCAGCGGGGTCCTCATCATGAGCAAAATGGCACGGTTCGAGATATGAGGAGCACTCGGCTTCGGGATTTTCAGATCGCTGACTGGCTGCCCCCAGGTGTGAGCCTCGACGACGTGATCATCGTGTTCGCTGGGCTCGCAGTACTGGCGATGTGTCTTGCGATCTGGGAAGCGCTGCGACCGAGCAGCCCCTACGAGCGCCGGCTCCTGCAAGTAATTGATCACAAGGAGGCACTGCGTCAAAAAGCCCTGGCAGTGCGCCGCCGCAATCTGGCGCGGAGCCCAGCCGGGCTGATGCGTCAGGCGGTAACTCATCTCAATCTGCTGCGCTCCCGCCACGCGGCGGAAGCGCGTAACATGCTCGCGCGCGCCGGGATCCGGTCACGAGAAGCCGTAGTGCGCTACCTTTTCGCACAGATCAGCCTCCCCTTTGCCTTTGGCGCTGCGATTTCGGCAGATTCGCAGTTTCTTCATTTGCTCCCGCTACCGCGCGGGTTGGGCTTTCTGCCTGGGGTTGTTGCCGTCTTAATCGGCTTTTACGCGCCGCGAACCTACCTCAAGAATGCCGCCATCAAGCGCGCCAAGCAGATCCAGCGGGCACTGCCGGACGGGCTCGATCTCATGGTGATTTGCGCCGAAGCAGGGTTGAGCCTTGACGCGGCTCTGCTGCGGGTATCACGGGAACTGGGTAATAGCTGGCCGGAGCTCGCAGAGGAGTTCAGTATCACTGCGGCGGAGTTGAGCTTTCTTCCCGAGCGCCGCATGGCATTTGAAAATCTCAACACTCGTACCAACTCTGAGGCCATTCGAGCTCTTGCCAACTCATTGCAGCAGACGGCCAAATTTGGCACACCGCTAGCGCAGTCGTTGCGCGTGCTCGCAGCGGAGATGCGTGCAGCGCGTATGACCCGGGCGGAGGAGAAGGCGGCGCGGCTGCCAGCGCTGATGACAGTGCCAATGATTGTGTTCATCTTGCCCACGCTCTTTATTGTGCTGCTCGGCCCGGCGGCACTCAATCTTATCGACACGCTTGCGAAACGATAAGCCGTCCGAGGGACACCGGAGGACCGGCATCGTAACCAGTCACTGGGCCCATCGCCTCAGGCTTAGTTGTTTGACGCCAACACTTGGTACCCTAGATTGATCTTCTCGACGATGCGGTCTGGATCGGCCGTCCAGACGGAGGGTTTTGGTTTGCGGTTGTGCTCGCCGAGCTAGCGGTTGATTGCGGCCTGCAGGTCGACGAGCGAGCGAAAGACGCCGCGCTACAATCGCCGGCGGGTGAGCGTGGCAAAGAAGGTCTCGACCGCATTGGCCCAAGAGCAGGAGGTGGGTGTGAAATGAAACACCAGCGGGGGTGCCGGCTAGCCAAGCGCGCACTTTGGGATGCTTATGGGCGGCATAGTTGCCGAGGATGGCATGGATCAGCGTGCCGGCCGGTACGGCATCCCGTAGCGGATTGCCGGCCCAATAGCACCCATCGTGATCGGCAGCGATGCGCACCCACAGCAGCGAAGACATGGGCACTCAGTTCGGCTCGCTCGACCGTCTTGCTTAGCCGCAAAGAGCCCGCTCGCGCGGCTCTATTTATTGACTGACTTGCCGCGCAATTCAAGCACTGGATTCGCAGTAACCGATTTTCCTAACCGCAGATGAGCACGCGCGGCCAGATGGTGAGCTACGAACTCGAAAAGGGTAACTGTCCCCATTGCTTCCGGCCTGTTCAATAAACCTGCGATGCATGCCGTCATCGCCCTGCTGTTGAAATTGGTCGCGGCCGTTCCTGGTCTTTCACTGAAAATGGGCGAAGGTGTGCTCGGGCTTACGCGACTAACAGTGATTACCGACGACTCATGCGAAGCGAGCCATGACTTCGGATGCGAATAGTTTGTGAGTTTCGATGTCGGTTCGGGAGTCACTGTTGAATGAGCCTTCGGCCTCCGCGGTGCGCAGCTTTACGCTCGGCTTAGAGGATCATGTTGAACGGCGTCTCGGCGGCGCGCCGATCAGCTGCCGGCACTATCATTATGGTTCTAAGCAGACGGCTGACACTTGGTTTACGTTTCGTTAACGTGGATCGTTTAACCTTAGCGGCGTTAATGGGTGCAACCTTCCGGCCGCACTGCGAGCCCG
>Ga0126371_10005492_pt1 | contig 11257 bp, 11 predicted proteins | sample PanSoiMetaPlot_4_FD_110145 | JGI IMG/M metagenome (GOLD analysis project Ga0126371, IMG submission 110145) | Tropical forest soil microbial communities from Panama - MetaG Plot_4 | ecosystem: Environmental > Terrestrial > Soil > Tropical forest > Bulk soil | place: Panama | collected 2016-02-17
CCTCAACAATCCCGCGATAAAGTTCCCGGACTTTGTTGTTGGCCACCAGTTCCCGGGGTGAGCTGAAGTTCACCTGATTGGCATGGGCCCAGTCTTCCAGCAGAGGGAAGTGGGGCGAGATGATTACGGAAGCATATTTTCGTTTGTCACCGACGACCGCTGCCTGAGCGATAAGGACATTGTTTTTGAGCGCATTTTCAATCGGCTGGGGCGCGATGAATTTTCCTCCAGAAGTCTTGATCAGGTCCTTCTTTCGGTCGGTGATGGTGATAAAGCCTTCGCTATCCACCTGGCCGATGTCGCCGGTCTTGAACCAGCCATCCGGAGCAAACGCCGCTCGCGACTCCTCAGGCATGTTCCAGTAGCCTTTGAAGACCTGCGGACCTTTGACCAGGAGTTCGCCATCGTCGGCGACCCGCACCTGGATAATCTCATTGGCTTTGCCGACCGTCCCCAGCTTGAAGGCGCCGCGCCGGTTCACGCAGATGGTGGGCGAGGTCTCGGTTAGACCGTAACCTTCAGCGATAGGAATGCCCATATGGCAGAACCATTCAGCCATCTCTTTGCCGAGGGGAGCGCCGCCGGAAAAATATGCGCGGCTGCGGCCACCGAATCCGCCGCGGATTCTGGAGTAGACCAGCTTGTCGGCCAGTTTCCAGGCGAGACTCGATGGCTTTTCATCGCCAAGAATCTCCTGTTCATGCTTCTGGCCAACCCGCAGCGCCCAGTCAAAAATCTTGCGCTTGAAGCCGGTGGCGCGGCGCTCCGCCTCCTGACGCACTTTTTCGTACACTCGCGGCACGGCCACAATGATTGTCGGCTTGGTTTCCTGGAGCGCCTGCGGGAGTTGATCAAAGAATGGGCAATAGGCGATGGTCACGCCGTTGAGAAAACAAACGTAATCCAGGTGGCGAGCGGTGACATGGGATAGCGGCAGGAAAGAAAGATAAAGATCGCCCAGTTCCCATTCGGACTGTTTGGTTGATTCCAGCGCAACGGAGGTCAAATTCCCATGAGTCAGCATTACGCCCTTGGAGGTCCCGGTGGTGCCTGAGGTGTAAATCAAGGTCGCCAGATCGTCGGGCTGGATCTGGTGAGCGCGAGCATCGAACTCGGGATCGGCGTCCGTTGTTGCTTCATCGAGAATGGACCACATGCGAATGACGTTGATTTCGGCAACGTCATCCATGACCACAATTTTTTCCAGGCTGGTCTGCGCTTGAATGGACTGCACTTTGCGCAGTTGTTCCAGGGAGGAAAGAAATATGACGCGCGCGCCGGAATGGCGCAGAAGATAAGCAGTCTGATCGGCGGTAAGGGTGGAATAGATGGGGACATCGGCGATGCCGCTGCACACGCAGGCAAAATCAGCGATCATCCACTCGGGACGGTTCTCGCTCAGAATGGCAACGCGATCTCCGGCCTGGATGCCCCATTGTTTGAGCGCGCGCGCCACGGCAGTTACATATCCGTAGTATTGGCGGGAGGAGATCGGCTGCCAGCGGTCGCCGCGCTTGAACATGACGTGCCGCTCGAGATCGTGGCCTACTGAGGCAAAGAAAATATCAGCTAAGGTCCTGGTTTCCATTTCAAGGCTTGGTTTCCATGCCCTTTAGAACAATATCAACAATTACGTCGGCCAGGCTGGAAAGAGGATAGTCGCGTTCCTTATCGAACAGAATCCAGGAGGTTACCATCTCGTCCACTGCGCCAAAGAAACAGTTTACCGCGATCTTGACCGGCAACTCCGAACGAAACACGCCGGCCTCCTGACCTTCGCGCAGCACTGATTTGATCAAGTCAAAGTATTCCACCAGGAGGTTGTGAGAAAACTGAGCCAGAAATTTAGCGCTGTGGCGCAATTCGGTTTGGAAAACAATGGCCATGTTGCGGTTTTTGCCAAGGGCGTCCAGGTGCAGGAAGGCCATTTTTCGCAGCTTTTCCCTGGGATCAGATAGTTTGCTCAATTCACGCTGCGCGCGCCCGATGAAGCCATGAAAGGCGGAGTCAATGGCCGCCATGAGCAGTTCATCTTTATTCTTGAAGTAGAGATAGATGGTTCCATCAGCGACTCCGGCGCGATCAGCAATCTCAGAGACGCGCGAGTGGAAAAAACCCTTTTCGGCAATGACTTCAACGGCGGCATCCAGAATGCGCTGGTACTTGTCGGAAGTGCTGGCGGCGGCCCTGGCAGCGGTCTCAGAGGAGCGTTTCACAGGAAATAGGTGAATGTAATTGGATTTGCGACTGAACGCAACCGGAAAGTTCTAATCGGGTACCTGGTCATCGGTTCATCGGGTCAGCGGTGGCAATCTCCAACGAGTTCCGACTGCATATCGATTCGTTGTTGGGTATAAGGGTTCCAAAGTTGCTCCTGCTCAGGATCAAATCCGTGAGCCGTGCTGGTCCACGTCTCATAGACGGAGCTTTACCCCATCACGCTCAAACCTACCCCAAGCGTGCTGGGGAGCCCGGCTGAGCACCGTCTGGACCACCGTCTCTACCACTGCACCAGGCAAGAAATTTGCGGAAGGCCTTTCCGCGGTGGCTGTATTTGGCTTTTTCTTCCGCGGGAATCTGGCCAAACGTTTTGCCCAGTGCGGGAAAATAAAATAAGGGATCGTATCCAAAGCCGTACTGACCCTGGGGAACGGTTACCATTTGCCCGCGCACTTCATCGCAGAAAGTCTCAAGCGTGACTCCGCCTTTGGCGACGGCAATCACGCAGACGAACTTTCCTGAGCGCTGCGATTCCGGGAGGCGCTCGAGTTGGCTGATCAAGAGCCGGTTGTTCTCTTCGTCGTTGGAATTCGACTGCGTAGTTGGTCCACCGGCAAACACCGCGGCATAGCGGGCGGAGTGGACTCCGGGAGCGCCATCAAGGGCGTCCACCACCAGCCCGGAATCATCCGCCACCAGGAGATTTCCCGGCGAGAAACGGCTGTAGTGCTCGGCTTTGAGCCGGGCGTTCTCTTCGAAGGTAGAGCCGCTCTCAATCGCCAGGGGGAAACTGTTAAATTCCGGTAAAGTTTCCACGGTAATGCCCAAATTTGCGGCCGCCGCTTTAAAATCCCTGATCTTGCCGGGGTTTGAGGTGGCCAGATAGATTCGAGATAATGGCTTAGAGGCGGTTGTCATGCATTTATTGCGATAATAATCGATCTTAGGGCAAGGAGCCTTATGTTAAGACGGTGTTGGGCTGTTCTTTTATCGGCACTTTTGTTATTTCTGAGCGGCTGTGTAATTTCTCCGCGGCGGAATGTGGTGGGCGGGGGTAGCAATGGTAACGGGACAGGTCATCTGTATGTTTCTGATCAGAGCGCTAACGCCATACTGACGTTTGCCGGCGCAACTGGAGATAACGGCAACATTTCTCCCACCGCGACCATTGCCGGTGGGAACACACTGCTTTCCAATCCGCAGCAGATTTTTTCCGATGCCAGCAATGATCGGTTGTATGTGGCCAATTCAGGCGGCGCCAACATTCTGGTTTTTAATTCTGTGAGCACTTTAAGCGGCAACATGAATATCGCCCCGGGGCGCACGATCAGCTCCCCTAATCTGACCACGCCGGTAGGCGTTGCTTTGGACCGCACCCGGGACCGTCTTTACGTAGCGGACGCAGGCGAAGTAGCTGCCTTCGGCAGCGCGTCAACGGCAAATGGATCGACAGGAGCTTCCGCAGTTCTGCGCCTGTCATTCACGCCGAGCGCAGTGTTTATCGATTCGGCAAACGATCGCCTGTTTGTTGCCGATACTACAAATAACAATATCGATATTTTCGATAATGCCAGCACGCTCAATGGCACGGTAACTGCGCCGCGTATCCTGGGCGGACCCACGAATGCTCAGTTGAACCAGCCGAACGGCATACAGATCGATGGCGCGGGCCGATTGATTGTGAGCAACGCGGGGAGCGGCAGCATCAAGATCTATTCCAATGCGGCTACGGTGAACGGCGACCAGCTGCCGGCAACAATTATTGCCGGCAACAATTCCACGCTTGTTGCTCCCGCGCAGCTTGCCCTTGATCCAACAACCAATTCCGGTGAGCTTTATGTGGCCGATCCGAATGCGGGCGAAGTAGCAATCTTTAGCAACATTACCACGGCTGCAGGATCTTTAAACGCTACTCCCAATCGCAAAATCAGTGGTTCTAATACGCAGCTGACCGGCACCGGGAACGTGACGGCCCGGGGAGTGGCGATTGATACGAGTCACTGAAACACCGGTTACTTAAGCAGAAAACCCCACACCACCACACCGATGCCGATGATGGTGGTTATAAACGACAGCACCCAGTACAGACGGTTTCCCGCCAGCAATGAAATAGAACAGAGGACGATCGAGACTTCCAGAAAAAGCTCTGCGCCGTCGTAGTAGTTGGCGCGATGTCCGGCCAGCACCGTTTCAGCGTCTCGTTCTTTCGCTTGATCCTGAATTTTGTCGGCTCCGTCCTTTGCCTGCTTTCCATTCCGGGCGGGAGCGCCTTCACGTTCAACCTTGGCGTCTTCCAGGAATTCTTTTGCAAGCTCTGCACCATTGGGTATGAGGGCGGCCAGCTTCGCATCCGCTTCATACATGTGAACGCGGATGTTCTTGGCCTGGTAGTAGGCCCACTTATCGTTGGCATCCCCTTTCAACACCATTTCCTCAGTGTGTGAGTTATGGCCCAACAGAGTTGCCACAGCCAGCAGAACAGCCACGATGGCCATGGTGAGCCCAATCCCCTTTTCTCCCGAGTGATGTGCGTGTTCCGTTTGTTCCTGCAGTTCGTGTGGTTCCATAAGTTTCGATTGCCTCGATGTTGTAGTCCTGCTTTTTTGTTTTGCTAATTGTTAACTGCTGCTTCTCTAATGCTTATGCAAAAACTTGAGCCGCTTTTGCGGTTTCAGGCTGTTGGGGACGTCGTCGTATTTGAGGACGCTGATGGAGCCATCCACTTCCAGAACGGCCAATGCCACTTCTGCGATGCTGCCTACACCGTGCTCGCGCAGAGCGCGTTCTACTTCATCCACGGTGCAATGCTCGCGGGCAAGATGCGGAGTGAGGAGTTGCCCGTTGTGAATCAGCAGCGTTGGGGAGCCCTCCAGCACGCTGCGAAACCGGCGATTCATTCCTGACAGCTCGGCCAGGAGGTAATTCAGAATCAGCAGCACCATGGCCGCCACCACGCCGCCCATCAGGGAATTATCGGGGCCGGTCATAGCATTTTGCACTGAGTTGCTGAGCAAAAGAAGTAAGGTGAGGTCAAATGGGGTCATCTGGCCGACCTCACGCTTGCCGGTGAGCCGAATTCCGACCAGCACCAGCACGTAGATCACTCCGGTACGCGCAGCGATCTCCAGGGCGGTATGCCAGTTGGTAAACATTTTGGGAGAAGTTTAAGAGGAGATTTTAAGGTTGAAATTTAAGATTTCAAATTTTTAATTTCATCCGACGCTAATACGTGACGCAGAATCGAACCGGATAGACGGCATGTTAAAATTGGTATGTTCACCTCGTACGCGCCCTTAGCTCAGCTGGATAGAGCGTCTGACTACGAATCAGAAGGCCGGGAGTTCGAATCTCTCAGGGCGCGCCATACACTCTGCGCGCTAAAATAAGCTGGAACAGACAGGCAAGTGTTATTTCCCGTTGGAGAGGTCTTCATGAAGAGAGCCGCCGCATTCTTATTCGTCTTAGTTGCAGGTGTGTATCTTCCGTCAATTCTGAGCGCACAATCCCCGGCCAGCCAACAGTCGTGGTTCCGGATCGAGTTAATGAATCCCGGCGTGCTCCCGCCGAGTTTCATAGCCACGAATCTCACGAACAAAACCGTGACAGCGTGCGTCATCAAATTGAGCTTCTCCTCGGGCAGCGAAAAGTCTACGTTGGAAATATGGGACGCCATCCTGCAAGGCGCGTCGCCCATAAAGCCAGGCGCAAGTTTTGGGCAGGTTTTCGAACAATCTCCCTCCGGTACTACGCCTGATAACGTCGAAATCCTCGCTGGCCAGTGGGACGACGGCTCGACCTTCGGCCCCGCCGAATCTATAGAGCACATCGCCGATGGACGCCAGAAATGGGCTGCCGCCTACGAAGCAGGTGTCGCGCTCTTGCAGCAGGGACTCGATCAGAATTGGACGCGCGATGAATATCTCCAGGCGCTGAACGACAGTGCGACTCCGGTAGCCATTGCCCCGGTCCGCTCCACCATCGCCGATAACTTGCAACCCGTAAAAAATCACCCGTCATTGGCAAAGGCGGTACAAGCGATGCTGGCCTCGTTCACGCAAAAGCTTGTACAGCTTAAGGCTGCAGGCATCTCCTGAGCTAGACTAAAGTGCGGACCTTAGGCGAAGCAGAAAAGATCGCCGAACTCACGCCGAGAATGCGGTTCAATGCCGTTGGTCGGCTGTTTGTCTGGAAATCAGCGCGAGTTCGTCGTCTACCGCAGTTTTCAGGGCATCGAGAGAAATGGCGCCGCTGATTCTGCGGCCGTTGATAAAGAGCGTGGGAGTAGCGGTGACGCCAAAGGCGTCTTCATCAGCAGTCCGGGTTTCCACGCGGGTGGCGGTTTCCGGCGATTGCGCGCAACGATCGTATGCTGTTGGCTGAGCGCCGCACTGGACGGCAATGACCCGCAATTGCCGGACCGCACCTTCGGGAGTAATCTCGTCCTGGCGCTGGAAGATCAGATGCTCGAACTTCCAGAACACGGTCGCGCCCTGCTGGGCGACGCATTCCCCTGAAATGGCCGCTGTCCGGGCCCAGGGATGAATGTGGGTGAGGGGATAATTGCGGAAGATCCAGCGCAACGTTTTGGGATAGGCAGCGCGAAGTTGTTCCAACTCGCCATTGAGCTGTGCGCAGAATGGACATTCAAAGTCGCCGAATTCCACTACCGTGACCGTGGCATCGGCGGGGCCGATGGCCGGCGCACCGGCGATGAGCGGCGCAAGTTTTTCTCGCGTGCCGCTCCAGGGATCGGACGACAGTTCTTCCAAGGGCCCGCGCAGTACCTCGCCGCCATCAGCCGTTATGTACAGGATGTTCGTAACCGGCGGCTGGCTGTTATTCAGCCGCACAACCACTTTGCGGATGCCGTGAGCGTCTGCAGGACCCAGTTCCGCGATTTCAATGTCCTTCAGCGGCACGAGCACGACAGAGCGCGCAACGTAGTCCCGTACAAGCTGGCGCAATTGTTCATCGGTTGGAGCGCCATTCGTTTGACTCAGAAGCAGGCCCGGGGACCAAAGTGCCAAGGTCAGCCCACTTAATAGAACGGCAAATTTGAAAAGAAGAAAGCCCGGCTGCGGGGGCGATTTCGTCTTGCAGCCGGGAATAGGATTCAGATGCATTGTGTGATGGCCCAAAAAGGAGCGGCGCTACGGATTCTTCCTGGCTACTGCGTTCGGCTTCGCCACCGCCGCGCCGCCGCAGGCCGCGATACATTCAGCGTGTTGAGCCGGGGTCGTCCAGCAGCATATAAGACCGTTGTCGCAAAGGATGCAAGGGTCTGCAGCGTCACCAGGGCAGGATTGTGCGCTCAGGTCGGCCTTGATGACTTTCAATGTCAAGGATGGAAGACCGAACTCTGCCAGGTCAGCGAGCTGAATTGAATCGCCAGTCTTGCCGATCACGTAAGAGCCAAGCGGTCTGGTTGCTTTAGCATGGGCCTTCTGGAGCGTGGGCCCCAGGGAGGCAATCCAGCTATCGCCGGTCACGGCGGAGATTTTCACCGCTACCTTCTGGCCCGACATGTAGGGCTGGAGTTGTACGCCAAAGACGCCTTTGACGCCGGGAGTGGGAATGATGCTCGAGGCTTTTTTCTGCACCGGGACGACTTCAGACGAGCCATCGGGCAGACTCACGGAAATTCCCACGGTTGGGTTTGCCTTGGCAGCCTGATGCTGCTTAGGGGATGCGGCCAATATTGGCAAAACGAGCAGAAAGAGACAACAGAACAAGCCAAGGCTTACTCGACTTGATTTCATTTGAGTTTGCTCCTTTCCTAATGGACGCTCGGCAGTTTCCCAAAACGGGTTCCGAATTGGTACTTCCGTCTGCGGCACAAACATACTCGAAACGAAGTGGGAGCGCAACAGCCTGAAGGCGGTAATTCGGCCGATCTATTGGATGGACTGAACGGACAGGGTGGACTATTTGGACGGGCGTTTACTCACAGGGGACATTTCGAATCGCCTAACCTTGAGATGTGAGCAGGAGCAGGGTTCCCCCCGGAAGCACCAATTAAGCTAGCAAAAGTAGGTGGCGCTTCTCGCCCGGTCTGACCGAATCGTTTGTTGGCAGAGGGTTGCCGGTCTGCAGAACGATTCGTCGCACCAGTCCCACGCACAGTCTTCCGTATTTCGAAGAGACCCTCATACACAACTTTGCTAACCTTTACCAAAATTAGGAGAGCCTCGGGACAATTCAGAGTCAAATGGGTTGTGCTGCTCAGGTGCCCGGAAATCATGGGTGGGCCACCGAACTACCAGGAGAAGCGCATGTTGAACATCTGGCCGACAAAAACTTTATCCATCGCCGCGCGGCGGCTTGCGCTTGCGCTGGTGTTTGTAACGCTCTGCGCTGCACAAGAAGTGCATGTGCCGGTTCCCCAGCAGGCGGTCGACTCGCGGCCCAAAACAAAGATCGTGGTTCCTGTGGGAACGCAGGTAACGCTGGCGCTAACCAGTCCGATCATGGCCCAAGGCGCGGCCATCGGAAGCCCGATCTATGCGCGGACGGTTTTTCCCGTAACCCTCAACAACCAGATGGCGATTCCGGCGGGAACCTATATGCAGGGCACGATTGACGCGCTGAAGCGGCCCGGTTTCTTTTCGCACCATGCCGAGTTTCAGTTTCATTTTACAAAGATGATTTTCGCCAACGGCTATACGGTTGTCCTGCCGCAGACGCACCATTCAGCGAGCGGGCAAACATCTCCCGATGACGTGATCCCCGCCGTGGCCAGCCCGTATGTGGATGTCACTTCGAGCAATGATGTCCTGCTCGATAATGGCGCGCAGTTCGATATGGTTCTGCAGGAGCCGCTGCGGCTGAATGCCAGCCTGGTAGAGAATGCGACGGCGCTGCTTAAAGCCACGCATCTTCCGCAGTTCCGCTCAGCCACCACATGCCGGTATATTCCGGGCACACCGGGAACCCCTGACACGGTGATCCCCGGCACGCCCGGCACGCCGGGAACTCCACCCACCGTTATTCCCGGAGTGAACGGAATGCCTGACACAGTGATCCCCGGCACACCAGCTACACCGGGGACGCCGGATACGGTCATACCCGGCAGTCCTGGTACGCCAGACGTAACCTGCCCCGGTCCTCCGGTGGTAGTTCCGGGCAAAGCGCAGGATTACAAGGAATCGTTCCAGATCGCCGCGCCGGCACAGGTCGCCGGAAAACAATTACCAGCAGGCAACTACCGGCTCACATGGAAAGGTCCCGGCCCAACGGTTCAAGTCGAGATTTCCCAAAGTGGAAAGATGGTTGCGAGGGTTCCGGCGCGATTGGTTCTGTTGAACGCGAAATCGCCGGTTACCACACCGGAGATGCAGAGCAATCCGGATGGTTCGAGTTCACTGCTGTCGCTTCGATTTTCAAAACAGAGCTTCGCGCTGTACTTTGATTCGGGAGCGGCGTGATATTCCACCAGATCAAGCAGAGGAAAAATTTCTAGACGAAGACAGGAGAAGGAATCATATGCGCAGATTAGTTATTGTCGCCTTCCTGGCCAGCATGGCGTGCATGGCGCAACAGTTACCGGCGGCAAAGGACCAGTCACAACAGCCGCCGCCTGCGAAGGAACAGGTTGTCACTATTCCCGCGGGGACTCGAATTCCTTTATCGCTTGCCAGTCCCATCACGAACAAAGCGGCTCGGCCGGGCGAGCCGGTGCGTGCGACAACGGGGTTCCCAGTCACTGTAGGTACGCAAGTGGTGATTCCGAGCGGCGCTTATGTCTATGGCGTGATTGACCACGTAACCAAAAATGGTGGCTCCGGACCCAGCTTGCAAATCCACTTTACCCGCCTTACCTACCCGAGCGGCTATACCGTGATGCTCGATGGCATGAATGTCCAGGCCAAAACGGACGAGGAAAATTCCAATGCTCCACAGTCGGCTGCTTTGTCACAAACAGGCGCGACGACCCTGGCTTTTGCCGGACAGCAATCACCGCCTCCGCTGCCTCCTCTTCCGCCGCTGCCCCATTCGGGGCCAAATACTGGACTCATTGTAGGCGGGTTGGTCGGCACGGTTGCAGTTGCGACCCTGGCGATTGTTCTCACTGGTCATCATCGGGGAGGCAACGCTCTGCTCTTTGATACCGGGTGGCAGTTTGACATGGTATTGCAAAATCCATTGGTGATCGACCTGGGAAGCGCCCGCATTAACGGGGCAGGTGGTCAGTAATCGGATTCAAAATCCTGATTCTGTATCATGGTACGGATGGCGAATGCGAGCCAGAACAACCATGTTGCCGGAAGGGAACCTTTCCGCCTGATTGTGGCGATTACGGGCGCAACGGGAGCCATTTACGGCATCCGACTCCTGCAGGCTTTGCGTGAACTCAATGTGGAGTCACACCTGATACTCAGTAAATGGGGTGCGCGCACCATGCTGCATGAGACGCCCCACACGTTGGAACAGGTGCAGGAAATGGCCAGTCATCATTACGCATCCCAGGATCAGGGAGCGGTGATTTCCAGCGGATCTTTCATCACGCGAGGCATGGTCATTTGTCCCTGCAGCGTGCGCTCACTGGGCGCGATCGCTCATGGATGGGGCGACACCCTGGTTCATCGCGCCGCGGACGTGGTGCTGAAAGAACGCCGCCGTTTAGTGCTTGTGGTGCGCGAGACGCCGCTCAATGATATCCACCTGGAAAACATGCTGAAGCTTTCCCGCATGGGTGCAACGATTTTCCCGCCGGTACCGGCCTTCTATACCCATCCGCAGACAATTGATGACATTGTTGACCAGACGGTGATGCGGGTGATGGATCAGTTTGGCCTTCATCTACGCTCAGGTAGGCGTTGGCAAGGTTTGCGCTCGCAGCCGGAAACGGCAGGAAAGAAAGCTCACCAAAGAAACTGATTCAGCTTTTCACAAAGCGCAGAGAAGCTGAATTCATGCAGTAGCGTAGACCTGTAGGTCGTGGACCATCCTCGAAAACATGGCCCAGATGTGCGCCACAACGGCGGCAAAGAACCTCGGTGCGACGCATTCCGTAAGCGTGATCTTCGCGCAATTCAAC
>Ga0126371_10005493_pt1 | contig 11257 bp, 8 predicted proteins | sample PanSoiMetaPlot_4_FD_110145 | JGI IMG/M metagenome (GOLD analysis project Ga0126371, IMG submission 110145) | Tropical forest soil microbial communities from Panama - MetaG Plot_4 | ecosystem: Environmental > Terrestrial > Soil > Tropical forest > Bulk soil | place: Panama | collected 2016-02-17
GTAGGTATAGGCGGATCCGGCGACGGGGATCATCGCCGCGATCTCGGCATAGCAGAGCGCGGCGACGATGCAGATCGCGCCGGCAATGGCGAAGGCGAGCATGGCTAGCCAGTCGCGGCGACAGTCCGGGATCCTGCGCCGGCCCGCCGCCAGGAATGCCGCGAACAACAGGACGCCCGACAGCAGGTCGGCGTACTGCATGGCGGTGGCGTAGTGCTGGCCGGACACCTCGAGGTTGCTGAAGAGCTCGTTCGGCGAGGTCATGAGGCCTGGCTTGAGCGGCACCAGGAGCCACCAGTTGTAGAGCAGTAGCCCAGCAATCGCGAGTGCCCAGACCAGGATCTGGCGGGGCTGGGAAAGGGTCGGCACGGAGCTGGCCGACAGGTGAGCAGGCCGTGCCTCGTCGGCGGTTGCCGTCGACCCCGTGGCCATCCCTGCGTACCCCCGATGACTCGGCACCCGCCCGGCGCAGTACCGAGCGCCGAGCCGGACAGGCGCAGCCGCACAGCAACACCCTTACTTGCCGACAGGTCAGCCACACCCTTTGTTTCAGGTTAAGCGTGGTACAAGCGAGCGTCAATGAGGTTCTTGCGTACTGCAAACTAACGAGTCCGGCGATCACACCTCCTGGAAACTTGTGGGTCTATGCAGCGTAAAAGCTTCCACTGTCATGCGCTGACAGGATTTATGCGTGGCTGGGCGTGGGCTACCGCGCTCAGAAGGCACGGGACTGTAGGCTGCCGCGGTGATCTTGTTGAACCCGGCTGACGCCGCCGTCGACGCAGCCGCGGCCGTGGACGGTGCGGTCCTTGCGGGGTCAGTGGACGAGTCCGGGATCACGGCGGACCGGCCTGCCGCCAAGCTTCCAGCCAGGCCGCTCAATCAGATGGACGTGCCTGAGGTCGCGCCTTTGCCGGTCGACTCGCTGCGGCGAGTCCTAGATGGGCTGAGGCAGCTCGGCTGACGACGCTCATTGAAGTACTCCCTGCATCGCTCGCTGATAAGCCTTGGTGGTTCTTAGTTGCAGCGCCCGCGCGACCGGCGCGCCAAGCCGCGCCAGCGGATGTCGCGGCCTGGAGAACGCAGCGATGGTGAACGTGAGCCGCGCGCCATACCGGCTGAGGTGGAACGCCTCTTCGCCCTGTTCCGGGTGCGCAGGCAGGGTGCCGTAGGCGAACCCATAACGTCCAGGCTCGTCAGTCACGTAGACGACCCGCCCCGCGGCCTTGACGTAACCGACGGGGAGCTTCAGTGCGAGGGCGAACGTCAAGCCGGGCTCGACTGGACTCGACGGAAACACCGTTATGCCTGCCCCGCGCTGTACCGCCCAGGTGCCAAGTGCCGTTGCTGCCCGGACGAACAACTCCTCGTCGAACGCGCCCAGGTCGCAGGTCCACCGATCGTGGGCGTAACCGGGCGGCATGGCCTCGTGCCCTACTTCTGCGGCGGTCGCTCCAACCTGCGGGTAGGAGAGGCGGCGGGCTGACTGCTCGGCCACGATCTCCGCCAGGGCCGCCTCCGACGGCTTACGCAGGGAGAACATGCGCGAACACTATCCGCGTCCTGGCCGTCTGGCGCTGCCGGGACGGACGATGGCCCGCCCCCGGTTTCCCGGGAGCGGGCCTGGCTAGTAAGGCCTAGTCTCGCTGAGCTCAGCGAGGCTTGAGGTGCAGGATGACGACCTCGTCAGTCCCCGAACCTGCTCCGTTGTTGGTGCCGGACGGCTGTCCGGTCTCATATGCGTTCTGCTGGGTTGGCCAGCCGACGAAGCGCTGCGAGTTGTACTCGAACCACTCCGAGGCGGTGGTGATCGGGATGACCGGCAGGTTCGTGGCCACGTAATCCATGATCGGCGTAAGGTCGGCGGTCTGCGCCTGCACGCTCTGGTCGCCCCTGAGCTTGGCCAGCGCGGCGTCCATCGCCGGTGCCTTCAGCCCCTCGTAGTCGCCAGTGGCGTTCTTGCCGGGGTTAAGCGAGCTGTCCAGCCAGTTGTCGTACAGGTTGTACGGCGTCAGGCCGTTGTTGGACCAGTGCTCGCTGATCGAGAAGTCACCGCCGGCGACGTCCGCGTTCCAGGCGTTCACGGTGAGCCCCTGGAAGTTGGCGTTGATGCCGGCGGCCTTCAGCTCCTGCGCGATGATCGAGCCGACCTCCGCGTAGTCGGTGTAGGCGGATGGGCTGACGAGAGTGACAGCGACTTCCTTGCCGCCCAGAGCGAAGAAGCCCTTGGAATCCTTCTTGTAGCCGGCGGCCGTCAGCACTGCCTGGGCTGCCGAAGCGCTGCCGGTGGGGGACACAGTGTCGGCTGCGGCCGGGCCTGCCCAGGCCTGGAAAGTCGGCAGCGTGATGCCGCTGGTGTTCGTGATCGGGTTCTCCAAGCCCGCCTCGCCCTCGGAAGCGACGAGGTTGCGGTTGATGGCCAGACTGATCGCCTTACGGACGGCGAGCTGGTTAGTCGGCCACTTGTGCAGGTTCGGCATCAGGGCGTTGGTGCTGCCCGGTGCCTCCCAGAAGTGGTGATAGGCAGGCGCCTTGTTCACGAACTGCTGCTGCAGGCCGGGGATGAAGTTTCCGGTCCAGTCGATCTGGCCCGAGAACAGTGCCTGCAGCGCCCCGGTGTTCGAGGTGTAGACAGGGAAGAAGACGTTCTCGATCTTCACCTGCGACGCTTGCCAGTACTTCGTATTCTTCATCAGCGTGAAGCCCTGCGACGTGAAGTTCTTCAGCACGTAGGGCCCGGTGCCGACCGGTGTGGAGTCGGTGAATGTCGTCGGGTCACTCACGCTGCCCCAGACCGACTGCGGGAGGATCGGGACGCCCGCGATCTCCTGCAGGTTGGTGTACTGAGGGTCAGGGAAGGTCAGCGTGACGGTGTTGCCCGACGTGCTCACGCTGGAGATCTGCAAGCCGGCGAGGTTAATCGCGGCGTGCGCCTTGACGTAGTTGTAGGTGAATGCCACGTCCGCTGGAGTCATGGCGCTGCCGTTGTTCCACTTCACGCCCTGCCGAATCGTGAAGGTGATGGTCTTGCCGCCGTTGCTCCAGGAGTAAGCAGTCGCTAGCCAGTTGTAGTACTTGGGTGGTGCAGCCAGGTCGAACTGCAGTAGTGGCTCGTAGATCAGGCCTGTCGCGCCCATTCCCTGCGGGGCAACAGTCGAGACGAATGGGTTGAAGTCCTGGGTGATCGAGCTCTCCGGTGAGCTCTCCATGACCAGGGTGCCCGACGCGCCCGTATTCGACGAGCCGCCAGTTGATGGTGCCGGGGTGGAGGAGCACGCGCCGACGCCGAGGGCGAGCACCCCCGTCGCGGCAATAGCCAGGAGCCCTGGGTGGCTCATGTGTCTCCGGATCATTGCTGCCTTTCCTATTGGTTGAAGGATCCGCTTTTCCCCTAGTCGGGGACGTGTTCTAGCTCGTAAAGTCCCCACCCCCTTGTCGGCTGGCGAGGAGCTCAGGAGCGGCGACGTCGAGATGCCAGCACGCCGCCGCGCGGTCGGCCGCGACCTGATGCAACGCAGGAGCCTCGTTCCGGCACTTGTCGTCGGCGAACGGGCACCGGGGGCTGAACGGACAACCGATCGTGGGCGCGGTAGCCGCCGTCGTGGCCGCGGTCGTCGTCGCTGGCGCGGCTGTTATAGGTGCGGTGGCCGACGCCGGCCGGCCGTCTGAGCGGCTCGACCGCAAGAGGCTTTCACCGAGATGGTCTGGATCGGGCGCGGAGGCGACCAGCAACTGGGTGTAGGGATGCGCGGGGTGCTGCGTTAGCTCCTCGGCTGGGCCCCGTTCGACTACCTCGCCGGCATACAGCACGATGATCTCGTCGGCGAAGTAGCGCGCCGATGCGATGTCGTGCGTGATGTAGAGCAAGGCGAGCTGGAATCGCCGGCGAAGGTCGTCGAGCACGCTCAGCATCTCCAGCCGGATGGAGACGTCCAGCATCGACACCGGCTCGTCGGCTAGCAGCACCCGAGGCCGAGCGGCAAGGGCCCGGGCGAACGAAACCCGCTGGCGTTGGCCGCCAGACAGCTCGTGCGGGAACTTGCCGATGAAACTGTCAGGGGGCGTGAGCCGTACCTGCTTGAGCAGCGTCTTGATCTCCTGCTGCACCTCTTCTTTGGACGCCTTGCCCTGGTGCAGGCGGACCGGGCGCTCCAGGTGATAGCGCACTGTATGCACCGGGTTCAGCGAGGAGAACGGGTCCTGGAATACGAGCTGGACCTCGCTCTTGTAGCGGCGGAACGCCCGGCGAGTAGACAGGTGGACGAGGTCGCCGTCGAGCCGGACGGTCCCGGACGTCAATCGTTCCTGACCTGCAAGCATCCGGGCGACGGTGGACTTGCCGGAGCCGCTCTCACCGACGAGGGCAACAACGCCGCCTCGATAGAGATTCAGGGATACCCCGCGCACCGCATGCACGACCTGGCCGCGGCCGATCCGGAAGTCCTTGCAAAGCTCGACGGCCTCCATCGCGAGCGGGCCGCGCGCGGCCGCCGCCGACTGCACGGGTCCATTCGTGACAGGCGCGGCGCCGCCGATGCTCGCGCCGGTCGTGCCGCTCAGGGCACCGCTGGCGCCGTCGCTGCTCATTCGGAACTCCCTGACGCTGTCACCGGTCTTGGTCCTCGTGGCCTTGGCCGGACACATCGGCAACGCTGATTGTCGCGTTGACCTCCGGCGCGAGTGCATGGGTTAGCGGTTCCGCATCCGCAGGCCTGGCCGCCTCGGCGGCTGCGTTCGGACGCGGCGTCTCGGGTAGCACGAACGGGCATGCAGTGACGTGCGCGGGATCGTTGGAGGAGGCGACCGGGGCCAACCGCATGTCGATCTGCGTGCACGCATTCGTTCCGTAGTCGCATCGCGGCAGGAACGCGCAGCCAGGCGGCGGGTTGTGCAAGTCGGGCGGTGAGCCCGGAATGCCAGCGAGCTCTCGCCGCGGTCCGCGCAGCGAGGGGAACGAGCTAAGCAGTCCCTTCGTGTACGGATGTGCTGCCTCGTGGTGCATCTCATCGGCCGTGCCGACCTCGATCAGCTGTCCCGCATACATCACCGCGATTCGGTCAGCTAGCTCGAGGAGGAGCGAGATGTCGTGCGTGATGAACAGGATCGCGAATCCGAGCTGCTCCTTGAGTTCCACGATCTGGGCGAGGATGTCGCGCTGTACCACCACGTCGAGAGCGGTGGTTGGCTCGTCCATGATCACGACTTCCGGATCTGTCGCGAGGGCCATCGCGATCATCACCCGCTGCCGCATTCCGCCCGAGAGCTCGTGCGGGTAGCTGCGCAGCCGTGAGCGCGGGATGCGGACGAGGTCGAGTAGCGTGCTTGCCTTCGCCATTGCCTCTTGCCTTGGCACCTGCAGGTGCGCCCGGATGACGTCGACGAGCTGATCGCGGACGCTGAGCACCGGGTTGAGCGCGTTCATCGCGCTCTGGAAGACGATGGCGATCTCACGCCAGCGGAGTTGCCGCAGCTGGCGGGCATCAAGGCGGAGGACATCGACCGGCTCGCCCATCCGCCGTCCGCGGTATTCCACGCTGCCGCCAGTGATGACCGCTGGCGCGCGGAGCAGACGGCAGGCGCCGTAAGCGAGCGTTGACTTCCCGGCGCCGCTCTCGCCTGCCAGGCCCACAACCTCGCCGGCGTGCAGCGTGAGATCCACCTTGTCGACGGCACGTACGTCGCCTGACTGAGTCCGGTAGGCGATAGAGAGGTTCCTGATGTCAAGCACCGGCTCGCCCGACCGGCCAGCCAGGCCGTGCCCCGAGAGCTGGATCCCTGGTGCCTGTGTCATGGCTGACCGCCGTTCGATGAGCGGCTGGTCGTGCTGCGCCGGGAGATCGCGCCGTTGCCGCCGCCGCCGTCAGCAAGAGAGCTGCGGGAGAAGGAGTGCAAGAAGGCCGATACCCGGGTTCGCTGCAGGCTGAGGTCGGCCAGCACGGGCGTCGGATCCGTCGGCTGCAACCGCCGGCCGGCAATCCGGCTGGCATTCGCCGCGTCCCGCAGTCGCGGGTTAACCAGCTCGTCGATACCGGTATTCAGCAGGACAAGGCCAGTACCTATCAGCGCCACGGCCAGGCCAGGTGGCGCGAACCACCACCAGGCGCCCAGGGTGAGCGCCTGCTGGCTCTGGGCCCAGTAGAGCATGGTGCCCAGGCTCCAGCTCGACAAGTCGGCGAGGCCGATGAATGCCAGGGCGACCGACGTGGCGATCGCGTAGAGCACTGTGTTGACGAAATTCGCGGCGATCAGGCTCACCTGGTTAGGGATGATCTCGAATGCCAGGATCCGCCAGGTGCTCTCGCCTGTCTCCCGTGCCGCGGCGACGAAGTCCCGGTTGCGGATAGCGAGTGTCTGCGCCCGGATCACCTTCGCGCCCCACGGCCAGCCGAGGATGCTCAGCACAATGATGGTCGGCGCTTGCCCCTTCTGCGGCAGCATGCCAAGCAGAACCACAAGGAGCGGGAGGGCCGGTATTACCAGGAAGACATTCGACACCAGCGAGAGGAACTCGTCCCACAGGCCGCCGAATGTGGCGGCAGCCACGCCGACCACCACCGAGAGAACTGTCGCGATGGCGCCGACCAGGATTGCCAGTTCCATGGTCAGCCGGATGCCGACAAGAAGCTGCGACAGCACGTCCTGACCGCTTGAAGTGGTACCGAGTAGGTGCGCGGCGTAGGGCCCGTGCAATGACAGGCTCAGCGACGGGTTCTGGTACGACGGATCGTAAGGCGTCACGAACGGCCCGATAATGGCCGCCAGCACGAAGATTCCGAGCAGGATGGCGCCGGCCTTGGCCTTAGTCGGCAGCCGGCTCCAGCGGCCGAGGCGCTGGCGGCCCTCGACCAGCGCCCCGGCGTCTACAGTGGTGACTGGCAGTACGACGGCCATCAGGTCGCCTCCCTTGTCCGCGCGCGCGGATCGACGAAGACGATGACAATGTCGACGATCAGGTTCGCGAGCAGCACCGCAAACGTGATCACCAGGAAGATCGCCTGCATCAGCGGATAGTCATTCGAGGTCACGGCGTTGACGAGCAACAGGCCGATGCCGGGGTAGGAGAAGACGATCTCCATGACTATCGCTCCGGAGACAACGAATCCGAGCGCCAGGCCGAAGCCCTGCAGCTGCGGAAGCAGGGCGTTTCTGGCCGCATAGGTGAGGATGACCCTGCGGTCCTTGAGTCCCTTGGCCTGGCCGGCCAGCACATAGTCCTCGCCGATCGTCGTGATCATCACGTTGCGCATCTGCAGCATCCAGCCGGCAACCGACGTGATGACGATCGTGAACGCTGGCAGCAGCGCGTGATAGATGGCACTGCCGATGAATGCCGAGTTCCAGCCCGGCACGTCGCCCTGGCCGTATCCGGAGCCGATCGGGAAGACGTGGACTTGCAGCGCCAGCAGATCGAGCAGGATCAGTGCCAGGAAGAAGTACGGAATCGCCTGCAAGAACATCAGGCCCGGCAGGGCTCGGTCGAATGACCCTCCGTGCCGCCAGCCAGCCATGATGCCGAGCGCAGTGCCGAGGACGAAAGCAATGATGGTCGCGGTCCCGACCAGCGTCAGCGTCCACGGGACCGTCTGGCCGATCAGCGTGGACACCTTGGCCGGGTACTGAGAGACGTCCGTTCCGAAGTTGAACCGGGCGACGTCGCCGAGATACGACACGTACTGGTGCCACAGCGAGCCTGGGTGTCCAACGCCGAGCATCGCCTGCAGTGCCTTGTAAGTGCTCGGCTGCAGGCCGGGGAACTTCGACATGATGGCCTGGATGGCGTTCCCCGGCATGGCTCGCGGGAGGAAGAAGTTGACCGTGAGCGCGACCCAGGCCGCGACGATGTAGAAAGCGACCCGCCGAGCGAGGAATGCCATCTACGCACCTGCCTCGAGTACGGCCGCAGGCGCGGCTAGCTGCGAATCGGAAAGGAGCGCGTTCGAAGCTGAGCCGTCCGCATCCCGGTCGATAACTCGTGCGGCGACACTCGGCTGGCTCGAGCCCCCGTTGGCCTGTCCATGACAGCCACAACTCTCCCGCACAACAAGGGCCGTTGGCAGCAGTTCCACGCGGTGCGGCAGCGCCGGATCGGCAATCCGGTCAAGCAGTCGCCGACACGCCCGCTCACCGAGCAGGCGCATGGGCTGCCGCACCGTCGTCAGCGGCGGCGCGATGAGGGTGCCGGGATAGATGTCATCGAATCCGACGACCGCGATGTCGGCCGGCACGCGCACCCCGTTGGCCTGTAGCTCGCGCATTGCACCGATCGCCATCTGGTCGTTGGCGCAGATAACCGCGTCCGGCATCTCACGCCGCGGCAGGGCGAGGATCTCCTGGGCGGCGAGTTTGCCGCCCACGCCTGCGAAGCGACCTTCAAAGATCCCGCACGCCGTGACGCCCGGGTAGTCTGCCAGCGCCTCGTTGAAAGCGCTGTGCCGCGCCTGCGCGTCAGGCGCGTCCGAAGGGCCGGCCACGTAGAAAAGCCGGGTCCGGTTGTGCGCCTCGACCAGGTGGCAGACCAGAGCCTTGGTGCCAGTGCGGTTGTCCGCGTCAACGACATCGACATTTGGCTCGTCCGGCGATCCGGCGACTAGCACGATCGGCAGTCTGGCTGCCAGCTTGGCTAGCTGCGCAGAACTGACGATGCCCTCGGCGATCAGCAGCCCGTCAACCTTGCCCGACATGGACTGCAGCCGCTGCTGAGCGGAGTCGCTGGCATGCAGGAACGAGATGAGAAGGGACCAGCCGATCTCGCCGAGCGAGGACTCGACGCCGCGCAGAACTTCCTCGACGAACAACAGGCTGTTCTGCTCGATGTCGGAATCGGGACCGCGGCTCTCGACCGCGACCAGGCCGACGACCTGCTTGCGCTTCCTGGACAAGCTCTGTGCGGCACCGTCAGGGACATATCCAAGTGCTTCGATCACACCGAGAACGCGCTGGCGCGTCGATGCCTTCACCCGGTCGTAGCCATGCACCACCCGCGACACCGTCGCAGTGGAGACGCCCGCCTCCCGCGCCACGTCGTAGAGCGTGGCCGTCGAGGAGGGTGGGGGCCCGGAGGGCAGGCCTTCGTCCGTGGGAATCACCTGGCTACGTCGCGAATCAGCTCACAGCGCTCCTAGGCTGCGGCACCGTGAAGTTACCATCTAACCGCTTACATGTCACCGCTTACACATTAAAGTGTCACCGCTTACACTAAGGACGGCGATTGGAGGCGTCAAGGGTCTCCCGCGGCGGCATGGAGGGCCGATGAGCATCGATGGGTTCAGCACAGCGACATCGCAGCGACGCTTTCCCAGTGGTTTCCTGTGGGGCGTAGCGACGGCCTCGTATCAGATCGAAGGCGGCGCGTACCAGGGCGGACGCGGCACGTCGATCTGGGACACCTTCAGCCACACGCCGGGCAAAATACGCCATGGTGACACCGGCGATGTGGCGTGCGATGCCTATAACCGTCTGGACTCCGACCTGCAGTTGCTCAGCGACCTTGGCATTCGTGCCTACCGCTTCTCCATCGCCTGGCCGCGCATCCAGCCCGCGGGCAATGGCGCTATCAACACCGAGGGCCTGGATTACTACAAGCGCCTTGTCGCAGGCCTGCGTGAGCGCAACATCGAGCCAGTGGCGACCCTGTATCACTGGGATCTGCCGCAGACGCTCGAAGACGCTGGCGGATGGCCGAGGCGTGAGACGGCCGAACTCTTCGCCGAGTACGCAGCGATCCTCGGCCGCGAGCTGGGCGACGGAGTCGCGCGCTGGATCACGCTGAACGAGCCATTCGTGGTGGCTAACCACGGCTATCGCGTCGGCGTGCACGCACCTGGCCGGACGAACTCGGCCGACGCCGCTGCAGCTACGCACCACTTGCTACTTGCCCACGGTCTCGCGGTGCAGGCGCTGCGCGCAGAGCTCGACTCCGGGTCGCAGGTGGGATTCACGCTGAACCTCACGGTGGTCCGCCCGACGAGTGCAGAGGCGAAGGCCGCTGCCGAGGAAATCGAGGCCGAGACGAACAAGGTGTTCCTCGACCCCGTGCTGAACGGCGCCTATCCCCTCGGAGCCGTCCGTGCCGAGCTGCTGCCACCGCCGAAGCTGATTCGCGACGGCGACATGTCGACCATCAGCGCGCCGATCGACTTCCTCGGCATCAACTACTACCGGCCTGGCACGGTTGGCTGGCGACCGGAGGGCGAGGAGCTTCGCCGGGGCGAAGAGCGTGTCCCCGGGCATCCGGGCGCGGTCAACATCATTAGGGACGGCATCGAGCGCAGCGCGATGGGCTGGCCGATCGACGCGAGCGGGCTGTATGACCTGCTGGTCCAACTGCACGTGCAGGCACCGCACTTGCCCCTGTACGTCACCGAGAACGGCATGGCGGCAGAGGACTACATCGACCCTGAGGGCGGCGTCGATGACTTCGAGCGCATCTCCTACCTGCGCGATCACCTGGACGCCGCGGCCAGGGCCATTGAGAGCGGTGTCGACTTGCGCGGTTACTTCTGCTGGTCGTTCCTGGACAACTTCGAGTGGGCCGAGGGATACCAGAAGCGCTTCGGGCTGGTGTACATCGATTACGGGACGCAGCGCCGGATCCCGAAGGCCAGCGCGGCCTACTACGCGAAGGTGATCGAGGCGAACGCGATACCCAGGCTCACCCCGTAACGGCCCAAGCTGGGTGAGCGGTGTCAGTAACGCACCCGCTCCAGCGCCTCGGTCGCGAACTCAAGCCCGTGTCCCGGCGGCGTCTGCGCCTGCAGACTGTCGCCGGTGACCACGACTCCGCTCGGCCTGGACAGCGCGCCGAGCGCGGCGAACGAGCCAGTGTCGATGTCCTCGACCATCGCCGCCAGCGGCAGGCACAAGGCGAGCTGACCGGAGATGTCCGGCAGCAAGTGCGGCATGACTGGCACATCGAACATGCGCGCCATGCGTGCAATTCGGAGGAACGGGGTGATCCCGCCGACTCGGCAGACATTGGGCTGGAGGTAGTCCACTGCGCCGGCGAGCAGAACGTCGCGGAACTGTGCTTCTGTATAGAGGCTCTCGCCGGAGGCGAGTGGGATGTCGGTTGCCGCGCGCAGCCTGGCATATCCCTGGGTGTCTTCAGCCGGCAGCGGCTCCTCGAGCCAGAAGATGTCAAAGGCTGACAGCTCCCTGGCGGCGTGGCGGGCGGTTGGCAGATCCCAGAGCTGGTTTGCGTCGATCATCGGCAGCCGGGATGGTCCTATGATCCGCCGGACCGCGGCGACCCGCTGGA
>Ga0126371_10005494_pt1 | contig 11256 bp, 9 predicted proteins | sample PanSoiMetaPlot_4_FD_110145 | JGI IMG/M metagenome (GOLD analysis project Ga0126371, IMG submission 110145) | Tropical forest soil microbial communities from Panama - MetaG Plot_4 | ecosystem: Environmental > Terrestrial > Soil > Tropical forest > Bulk soil | place: Panama | collected 2016-02-17
ACGGGCGAAGGCTCGCAGACGTCGATCGGCGACGACAACCTGCTGCTCGCGTACGTCCACATCGCGCACAACTGCCAGATCGGCAACTTCGTCGTCATGTCGAACTCCGCGCAGCTCGCGGGGCACGTCACCGTCGAGGACTACGCGGGCATCGGCGGCATGGTCGGCGTCCACCAGTTCGTGCGCATAGGAAAGATGTCGTTCATCGGTGGCTACAGCAAACTGCTCAAAGACGTGCCGCCGTACTTCATGATCCAGGGGAATCCCGGTTACGTCCGCGGCCTCAACATCGAAGGCATGAAGCGGCGCAACGTCGCGCGCGAAGCGGTCAATGAGTTGAAGGAAGCGTACCGGCAGCTCTATCGATCGGAAGATCGCCGCTCTTCGGCGCTCGGCGAGCTGCGCAAGAGCTTGTCGACCAACGAAGGCAAAGAGCTCATCGACTTCTTCATGCTGCCGACCGAGCGAGGCATCGTCACGCGGCCGGCCTCGAGGCGCCGCGGGAGCAACGGCCAGGTCGCAGCGACGGCCGACGCGTTCGACGAAGCGTAGAACGGGATGCCCGCCGATCTGTTCGTCAGCGCGGGCGAAGCATCGGGCGACCTTCAGGCGTCGCTGCTCGTCGCCGCGCTTCGCGAACTGCGTCCTTCACTGAGCGTCCGCGCCATCGGCGGCGAACGTCTGCGCGCGGCCGGCGCCGAGATCATCGAAGATTCGGTCGCCGGCCGTTGGGCGAGCATGGGTCATCTGCGCGCCTATCTCAACATCCCATGGCTGCTCGGCCGGATGCTCGCGCTCGCGAACGGCATCATGCGCGATCCGCCGCGCCTGCTCGTGTGCGTCGACTTCGGTGCGTTCAATCTGCGAATGCTCGAGTGGCTCCGGTTTCGCGGCTACCGAGGCCGAGCGCTTTACTACTTCCCGCCGGCCGCTTGGCTCGATCGTTCTGCGCAGGCGCGCAAAGTCGCGCGCGTAGCTGAGGCGATCACGCCGTTCGAACACCAGTCGGATTTCTACAAGAGCCTCGGACTGCGCATCGAGTGGTTCGGTCATCCGCTCGTGTCGATCATCCGGGAGCGCGCACCTCGCGTACCGTCGACGCCGCCGCTCGTCGCCGTGATGCCTGGAAGCCGCGATGGTGAAGTCGATTGCCATCTGCCGGTGCTCGCCGCCGCGGCCGAACGTTTCGCACGCGAGCGCGGCGCGCGGTTTCGCGTCGTCGCTGCTTCCGATGCGCTTCTCGCATCGATCGGTGCGCGCTGGCCGCAGACGTGCGGCGGACCCGCATCGGTCGTGCGTTCCGATGCTGCGACAGCGGCGGTCGACGCAGACGTCGCTTGGGTCGCGTCGGGTACCGCCGTGCTCGAGACCGCGCTGGTCGGCACGCCGCAGGTGACGTTCTATCGCGTCTCCGATGCTCAATACAAAGTCGTCGAGCGGCATTTGCCGCATCTGCTCGTCGGGCCGGTCACGCTTCCGAATCTCGTGCTCGGCGACCGCATCGTCGTCGAGCTGCTTCAGCATGCGATGTCGCCCGAGCGGCTGCTCGCCGAGACATCGCCGTTGCTCGACGACCGCGCTCGGCGCGAGACGATGCTCGAGGGTTATTCGCGGATGCGCCGCGCGCTCGGGCCGCCCGATTCGCTCGAGCGGATCGCCGCGCGAGTCGCTTCGATGCTCGACGCGGCGGCTGCCGTCTCGTGATCGGATCGCCGCGACTCGTCATCTATCACACGTCCGACGTCCACGATAGGCGCGGTTTCGGCGCGAAGCTCGCATCGATGGTGGAACCGGACAGTCTGCTCGTCGATTGCGGTGACGCGCTGCGCGGATCGTCGACCGTCTATCGCGCGTCGGAAGGCATCATGGACGAGCTCGCGCAGGCGCCGTACAAAGCGCAGGCGGTCGGCAATCGCGAGTTCCACTATCTCCATTCGAAGATGCTCGCGCGCTCGCGCGCATCGCGCGTACCGTGGGTGTGCTCGAATCTCATCGACTTGCGCGATCGTCCGCCTGCATTTGCGCGCTCGCTCGTCGTCGAGGCGGGCAGTCTGCGCATACGCGTTGTAGCCCTGCTCGTGCCGCAATACCGGACGGGGAGCGGTTGGGAACGCTTCTTCGGTTGGCGCTTTCTCGCGCCGGATATCGCTCTGCGCGACGTGTTGGCATCGTCGACCGATGTCGTCGACGCGACGTTGCTGCTTTCGCATCTCGGACTCGAAGCCGATCGATCGCTCGCGCCCCGATTCACCGAGCTCGCCGCGATCGTCGGCGGCCACAGTCACGACACGCTTGCGCAGCCGGAGATCGTCGCCGGCGTTCCGATCGTGCAAGCCGGTCCGTTCGCGCGCTATGCCGGCAGGCTCGAGCTCGGCCTCGACGGCCACGAGGCTAGGGTCATCTCCTATAATTTGATCCCGCTGCTCGCGACGGGCACGAGCGCGTGAGCGCGGGCTTTCGCATCTTGCTCGTCAGCAACGGCTTCGGCGAGATGGCGATACTCGAGACGATCGCCAAGGCGATCGCCGCGCGCGAACCAAGCGCGACGCTCGCGCACATGCCGCTCGTCGGTCGACTGGATGCTTCAGCATGGCCGCCGCCGGTAGGGCCGCAGGCAGCAATGCCGTCAGGCGGACTCGTCACATATTGGAACCTGCCGAATATCGTGCGCGATGTCGGCGCGGGCCTCGTCGGCCTGTCGCTGTCGCAGTTCGCATTCTTGCGCCGGCAACGAGGCGCGTACGACGCGGTCGTCGCCGTCGGCGATGCGTATTGCGCGGCTGCCTGCCTCTGGTTCGCGCGACTTCCGACAGTGGTCGTCGCCACCGCGAAGTCGGAGCGCGTCGCGCCGCATTCATGGATCGAGCGTCGCATCCTTAGCGGGGCTCGAGTGACGTTTGCACGCGATGAGCCGACCGCGCAGGCGCTGCGAGCCGGCGGCGTGCGCGCTCGATACGCGGGCAACGCGATGATGGATCAAGTCGCTTCGCCGGAGTTGGAGCTGCCGGTGGTCGCGGACGCTATCCACGTCGCGCTGTTGCCCGGCAGCCGTTCCGACGGTCCGCCGAACGCGCGAGCCGCAGCGCGCCGGCTGCTGCGGATCTCGGCGCTATCGGGAAAACGCGTCCAAGCGTTCCTCGCGCTGGCGCCCGCTGCGGAAACGGCGTCGATCACAGCCGCACTTGAAGGTGAGGGATTTGCCGTGACGCCTCGCGGCGTCCAAAGCGGAGTCGTCGCGACGGCCTCTCGCGACATGGTGGAGATCGCGCTCGTCCGCGATGGTCTTGCGGCGTCGCTCGGCGCAGCGGAGGTCGTCCTCGGTCAGGCGGGCACTGGCAACGAACAAGCCGCGGGTCTTGGCAAGCCGGTCATCGCGGCGGCTGCACCAGGTGAGTCGCCGCAATCGGTCGGCTGGTATCGCATGCGGCAGCAGAAACTGCTCGGCGCCGCTCTCGTCGTGCTCGAAGAAGACGACGATGCGTTCGCGCGCGATGTCCTCGTGCTGCTCTCCGACCGCGACCGGGTCGCTGCGATGAGCGCCGCCGGACGCGAACGTATGGGTTTGCCCGGTGCGTCCGAGGCGATCGCGCAGGCCGTTCTCGACGTCGCGAAGGAGACGCGCGGGTGACGCAGCCTCGCGCCGTCTCGATGTTGTCGCTCGCGCTGCCGTATGGCTACGCGTTGCTGATGCCGCTATTGCCGCTGCTCATCGAGCTTGCGGATGTGCTCCCGCGCGGCGTCGCGGTCGTCGGCGAGGGATTTGCCACGGCGCTTGCGGCGATCGTCGTCGTCATCTGCGTCTTAGGCATTTTCGGAAGCATCGGGTCTTCGGGATGGCGCGAGCTCATACGGATGCCGGTGATGTGGGCGCTCGGCGCGCTCATCGCGACGGCGATCATCGCCACAATCGTCGGATTGTCATGGCACGCGGGCATCTTCGAGATCGGATGTGAGATCGGTGACGCGCTCGGCTTTTGCGTGATGTGGCTGACGTTACGAGATGAGCGCGTGCGCCGCACGTTCTTGTCGCTTTTCTTCGTGTCCGGCATCTGCGCATGCGCATTCGCGATCGCATTGACGCTCTCGCGCCATCCCCCCGCGGCGTTCGCCTACGAACACGGCCGCGCCGCCGGAACGTTTCTCCAGCCGAACGAGTTCGCGGGCTATCTGCTGTTCTTGATACCGATCGGCGCGGCGCAATTCGCATCGACGCCCTGGCTCAAACGGCTTGGCATCGGAGCCGCTGCGATCGGAACCGTCGCGATCGCGATGTCCGCGTCGCGTGCGGCGATCTTAGGATTGCTCATCGCATTGCCGATCCTCGCGCGCCGTTTCGGGAAACGGACGCTCCTCGTCTATTGCATCGGCGCCGTCATCGCGCTCGGGCTCGGGCTGACCGTGCTGCGCAACGTCGCGCACGACCCGAGCGAGAACGCATCGCGGATCGCAGTATGGCGCGGCGCCGCGCGCATGGCGGAGCGGTTCGCATTGACGGGGGTCGGCCCCGTGGCGTTCAACGTGGCGTATCCTTATTATAAGATGCCTGACGCGCAGATCGACGAGGTCCATGCCCATGACCTTCCGCTCAATGTGCTCATCGAAAATGGCGTTCTTGGTCTGGGGGCGTTGATATTCTGTGTTGTCGCCTGTGTCAGCGCGGCGCGAAAAGGGGCAAAGAATATAGCACCACCGGACGACGAAAGAGGTCTGCTCTTTGCGGCGCTCACCACATCTTTCGTCGCATCGGCAGTCCAAAACAGCGTCGATCTGGTCACGACATTCGTTTTCCTCATGTGGTGGCCGATGATGGGATTAATGCTCGGAATGACGCGTGAACCCTGACATGACGATTCGCCGATGGGGCCCAAACGCGGGGCGTATTTTTCAGCGAGAGCCGAAAAATTCGAGCGGCGGTAGGCAAGTCTGCCCCGATTCGAGCCGCGTCCCCGCGTGGGCCCCATGGCGAATCGTAACGGCGGTACTCGCATTAGCACTGACGGCATGCTCGCATACCGCGACGCCGCAAACAACACAAAGCCCAACACCGGGTCCGAGTCCGACGAAGGCCGACTATTTCATCCACGGAAGCTCGGCGAACGGCGCACCGGTGAAAGTGCAGGACACAGTCAAAGGCCAGCCGGTGTACGTCCTCAAGGCGACGGATGTCTACTACTCGACGTCGAGCTCGAAAGGACGCTTCCTGAACGACACGATCTACTTCTATAAAGGAAGCGCGGTGCGATTGACGCTGACGGCGCAGGTCGCCGACGTCAACCGTTTGACGTACGACTTCGTTCTCCACGGCGATTCAGGAGTCAAAGCGAAAAGCGCGACCGGCGTGACGATGACCTGCGACGTCATGTCGTACAACGGCAACACGAAATTACTCACGGCGACGGGTTCGGTGCGCGCGATCGACGCCCAAGGCGATGTGCTGACCGGCGACAAAGCGGTCGCTGACCTCGATTTACAACAGATCCACATGTCAGGACACGTCGGCATCGGCCGGCGTCGCTGAGAGGAATGGTTTTGGACGACAAGCGGCTGCCAACGAAGATCGACGTCCGCGGGCTGACGAAGCGCTACGGCGCGCGCACTGTCGTCGACCACGTCCACGTCGATGTCAATGTCGGAGAAGTCGTCGGCCTGCTCGGGCCGAACGGCGCCGGCAAGACGACGACGTTCTACATGGTCGTCGGGCTCGTGAAGCCGAACGACGGCTCGGTGATCCTCGTCGACGACGAAGGCCGCGAAACCGACATCACGCACGAACCGATGCACTTGCGGGCACGCGAAGGACTCGGCTATCTCGCACAAGAGACGTCCGTCTTCCGCCGTCTCACCGTCGCCGATAATCTGCGGCTCATCTGGGAACAGCGCGGCGTCTCGCGTGCAGAACAAGACCGCCGCTTGCCGCCGCTGCTCGAGGAATTCGGACTGAGCGCGCTCGCGCACGACCGCGCGGAGACGCTTTCCGGCGGCGAACGGCGTCGTGTCGAAATCGCGCGCGCTATCGCGACCGATCCGGCATTCCTCTTGCTCGACGAGCCGTTCACCGGCATCGACCCGATCGCCGTCGCCGACATCCAAGAGATCATCAGGCTATTGAAGGCCAAGGGGCTCGGCGTTCTCATCACCGACCATTCGGTCCGCGAGACGCTCGCGATCGTCGATCGCGCGTACATCCTCAATCGCGGCCGGATCGAAGTCGCCGGCTCGGCGACGGAAGTCGCCGAATCGCCCGTCGCGCGCAAGTTCTACCTCGGAGAGAGCTTCCGGCTGTGAAGATCCTCGACCGGTACATGCTCAAGGAGCTGATCGGGCCGTTCGTCTTCGGTCTCGCAGCGTTCACGCTGCTCTTCGTCGCCGGAAACCTCCTTAATATCGCGCGGCTCGTCTCGGAAGAGCACGCGAGCGTGATTTCGGCCGCGAAATACTTCTTCTACACGCTTCCCGCGACGCTCGTCCTCACGTTCCCGATGTCGATGCTCCTCGCCGTCCTGCTCGCGATGAGCCGTATCTCGGGTGAATCGGAGTTGACGGCGATCCGCGCCGGCGGCGTCAGTCTGTACCGCATCGCCGCGCCGCTCTTCGCCGTCGGCCTCGCGGCGTCGATCATCGGCTTTTTGTTCCAAGAATACGTCGTGCCGTTCGCGAGCGCTCGCGCTGCCGATATACTCCGTAACGAGATACAATCCGGCGGGACCGGAGCGTTGGCCAATCAAACGGTCAGCACGATCCTTCCGAACGGAGATCAACAGGTGACGTTCGCGCAAGGTTTCGACCCGACGACGAACGAGCTCGAAGGGACCACCATCGAAGTCTTCCACGCGGGTTATCCGATCTCGATGCTCTACTCGCCGCGCGCGACGTACTCGGGCGAGCGCTGGCAGTTCCGCGACGCGGTGCTCTTCGGGCTCCAGCAGCCGTGCTGCAAGGTGAGCAACTATCCGATGCTCGAGATCGATATCGGCGCCGATCCGACTCAGATCGTCGAGCAGACGAAGTCGCCCGAAGACATGAGCCGTGCCGAGATCGCCAAACTCATGCAGACGGGCATCAAGCAGAGCGACACCTCGCGCTACGCACTCCTCAAGGTGACCTTCGACAGCAAGCTCGCGCGGCCGTTCGCAGCGCTCGTCTTCACGATGCTCGCGATGCCGCTCGGCATCCGTCCGCAGCGATCCTCGTCGGGCGCAGGCTTCGGGATCAGCATTCTCATCGTATTCGCGTTCTACGTCGTGAGCACGGTCTGTCTTGCCATCGGCCGATCGAATCCGAACCTCAGCCTCGCCATGGCGTGGCTACCGAACGTCGCGTTCGGTGGCGCCGCGATCTGGCTGATCCGTGAGGCGGCGAAAGTATGATCGCAGTCGCCGTCCTCTTCGCGGAGATCGCATGGGGACCGATATTCATCATCCTCGCGAGCGTCATCGTCGCGGGTGCGATCGCGTACATCGGCGATCGCGTCGGCCATCTCGTCGGACGGCGGCGGATGACGATCTTCGGCCTGCGGCCCAAGTACACGAGCACGATCTTCGCGGTCGGATTCGGCATGCTCATCGCGATGGCGGTCATCGCGGTCGGCCTCTCGATCTCGTACGACGCGCGACTCGCGCTCTTCTCGCTCAATAAATTGAACGATCAGATCTCGGCGCTGACGCGCGAGCGCGATCGCGAGCTGCAAGACCCGGTCGTCTATTTCTCGGGTCAGCCGCTCACGCAGCCGGTCATCATCAATTCGTCGGGAACGCAAGCGAGCATCGAAGGGCAGCTCTCGGCGCTGTTCGTCGACGTCGCGAATCTCTATCGTTCGGTGCCGGGCGTGCGTCCGTATCCGAAAGATCCGCTCAGCCCCGAGGTCAAAGAGTCGATCTCACGCGCCGCGGAAGGCATCAAAGCGCTCAATCCGGTCCCCGCGATCGTCGTGCCGGTCGCCGGCCAGAATATCTTCCGCGACACCGCGATGAGCATCTCGTTCGCGGTCTTCAGAGACGTCCTCATCTATCGAAAGGGCGAGCTCATGGGGTCGGTGCCGGTGAGCAGCGGCAAGGACACCGGCAAAGACCAAGCCGCGCTCATACAACTTGAGACGAGCCTGCAGCGCAACGCTGAAGATCACGGTATGCCCAACATGATCGCGGACAACTTGACGACGACCGAGGAAGAGTCGGCGGCGAGCCTGCGCCAGCTGACGTCGATCGATGGGCCGGCGCTCATCAAAGCTGTCGCTCCGTCGGATATCTACGCACACGGCCCGCTCGTCACGATGATCGTCGTATCGCCGCTCGCGCGATGAGCGAGGGCGCCCAAAGCCGCACCGTTCTCATCGGTATCGATCCCGGCCGCTCGAAATGCGGACTCGCCGTCATCTACGATGACGGAACGCGCAAGACGTTGGCAGTCGTGCCGACGCCGGAGATCGCCGACCGGGTCGATGAGGAGGTCCGCGCGTCCGACGTCCGCGCGATTTGCATCGGTCACGCGACGGGTTCCGACGCGATCGTCGCGCTATGCGTGAGCCGTTGGCCGTCTATCGAACGGCGCGTCGTCGACGAGACGAACACGACGCTCGAGGCGCGCCGGCTTTACTATATCGACCACCCGCCGAAGGGCTTGTGGCGCTTCATCCCCCGAGGACTGCTCGTGCCCAAAGAACCGCTCGACGCCTATGCCGCGCAACTCATAGTAAACCGGTCAGAGGCCGAAATCGCAGTCGAAAAAGGGGTCAAAAAGGGGTAGCGGGACAGCGAGCATCCGAGGGCAGGAAAGGGACGAAATCCGGGCCAAAGCAGGTCCCCGAGGCGTTCACCCGGTGGAATGTCTTTGTTCAGTTTCGGCCGGGTATCTAATGGAACGTCGGGACAAACGGGACCGTCAGGAAACGTGGAGTTCTGCGGTCGAGCCGGAGTGCCCGAAGGTCCATATGAAGTACGCCTCCGACTTAGGAGGACCGCTTTGAAGACGAGTGCCGGCCTAGCTGCGTGCGCGCTGGCGGCCTTGGTCCTGTTCGCGTCGCCGTCCACGTCGGCCGCGTCGCCATTTTCCGACGTTCCTCGTACCCATTGGGCGATCGACTACATCCGCGCACTCGCTGCCGACGGTATCATCCAAGGCTACCCGCAAGGCAAGTTCGACGGCAGCAAAGACATGACGCGCTACGAGATGGCGGCGATCATCGCACGCGCGGTCTCGTATGTCCAAGCGAACGGTGCGAGCGCCGAGGACACGGCGAAACTTCAAAAGCTCATGGACGCCTACAAAGACGAGCTCGACGCGCTCGGCGTCCGCGTATCGACGGTTGAAGACCGGCTGAACACGATCGATAAGTCGACGCAGTTCGCTCAACGCTTCTCCGTCCACGGCACTCTTTCGTCGCAGTTCTCCGAGCGCGAGCGCACGACGTCGCCGATGCTCGTCGATGGACACACGATCGCTGCGAACGATCCTGTCTTCAAATTCACGGATGCGTTCATCGAGACCGACATCACGAACGATCCGTACTACGGCCGCGACAGCCCGGGCGTGCTGCTGCCGCGCGAGCAGTGGGAGTTCACCGCGCAGTATGCTGTGACGCCGAACCTTATCGTGTCGCTGCCGGTCAAGGTGTGGGATTACTCGTTCGGCGGTTATCGCCAGCAGCAGACGGGCGTCGGCATCAACCCGACGATCGACCTCACCGCGCCGGACATCACGAACCTCAAGGGGTTGGAGATGCGCATCGGCATGCTCAACAACTTGCACGGTTCGCTCACCGGCCTGACGTATAGCCCGCCCGACGACTTCCGGATCGGCTTCAAAGACCCGTTCCGTCCGTACCCGATGGGCGTCGATATCCAAGGCACGGCGTTCAACTGGCTCGACTTCCAAACGTACGGGTTCCGCATCGATCCGGTGATGATCAACACCGGCGCGTTCCCGGCGAACGACGGATTCGGCGCGGTGGGTTACCTTTCGCCGTATTACCCGCAGCAGTCGACGAGCACGTACAGCTCGTCGCTGACGACCGACACGTTCCCGAACGGCGGCCCGAGCCAAGAGATCATCACGAACGTCTATCTCTCGCTGCTCGCGCAACCAGGCACGATCTACATCTCGTATCTGCTCGGACCCGGCTGCCCGACCGGCTGCACGTATTCAGGTCCGAATCAAGGACAGCCGTCGTTCACGTACGTGCAGACGGTGAACGAGGTCATCCTCGGATCGCCGCTGCCGGCCGGTTCGCAAGTCGCGTTCACGTATCAGGGCTACAGCACGAGCAATAACACGCTGCCGCAACGCTACGATGTCGGTGGCCGCGCGGTCTATCACGTGCCGGGCATCGGCAACGGCGCGGCGACGCTCGGTCTGTCGTTCAACCGCATCTTCGACATCCCGAACGACAACGTCTTATTCTCGGGTTACCCGGGATCGCCGAACACGCCTGGCCTGGTCAGCGACACGGTCTTCGGTCTCGACTTCGTACTGCCGATCGCCTATGCGATCGGACCTGTGCAGACGCCCGCGATCTTTGGTGAAGTGTCGTCGAGCAAATACAGCGGCGATTACCAGCATGTGCCGGCGCAGAGCGACACGGCCGGCGTCATCGGCTTGAAGTTCAAGATCCTCGGCGGCGATCAGACGATCGTCTTCCAGAACGTCGGGCCGAACTGGATCGACGGCGCGCAGTTCCAGTATTCCGGTCAGGCACCGGCGATATTCAGCTTCTACAACTTCCCGTACTTGCCGGCGCCGTTCGGCATCGGCAACGACCTGGCGTTGAACGCTGAAGTCGATCGCGCCGCAGCGGCAGCAGGCTTCCTCGGTCCGTTCCTCTCGTCGAACACGACGTTCCCGTACGGCTCGTTCGCCTTCCCGCTCTTCAATCAGTTCAAGGCGCAAGGACCGTACTACTATAGCAACTTCACGCCGAACACCACCGGCGCGGCCGTGACGCTCAACTTCCCGCTGACGCTCGGCAACATCAGTGCGAAGCTGAACATCGGCGGCCAGTCGCTGCGAGAGATCCGGCCGAACTCGCTCGCGACCGACATCTTCGGACCGACGTTCGCGTCTTCGGTCAAGGCGAAGTACGATCAGCTCGGCGGCGGCGTCACGCTCGGCTTGCCGATATTCGATCGCACTGCGACCGTGACGCTGCAAGGCCTGTTCGAGCGGCTCCAGCGCAACGACCAGACGCCGTTCGTCTACGCGGCGGATCCGGCGCTCAACGTCTCGGCGTACAACCCGGTGGCGAGTGCGGAGCTGACGGGCACC
>Ga0126371_10005497_pt1 | contig 11255 bp, 9 predicted proteins | sample PanSoiMetaPlot_4_FD_110145 | JGI IMG/M metagenome (GOLD analysis project Ga0126371, IMG submission 110145) | Tropical forest soil microbial communities from Panama - MetaG Plot_4 | ecosystem: Environmental > Terrestrial > Soil > Tropical forest > Bulk soil | place: Panama | collected 2016-02-17
GATCGCCGCCCACTCGTTTGAACGGTCCGGCGTGGGATTCCCAGCTACGACGAAGACGTCGTCGTCGTCGGACGTGAGCAGCCAAATTTGAACTGATCCGACTGTTCTCCAATCGCCGGTACCGCCAATATCGAGATCTACGCCCCACCCTCTAACGATCAACCGTAGCCGTGACCAGAATGCTCGCGACCACGAGTCACGCCTCTCAACTGCTGCCTTTTCGCTAGCGCTGAGGAATACCGGGCGCGGCTCACCCCCAATACGCAGTTCTTTTGACAACGTATGGTAGCTGCAAATCACGCCCTCCCAAAAAGGAAAGGGTCTCGACATAGAGCCTTCGTCGGTGAGTAAAACGTCCTTTTGAATGTCTCGGCCAAGCAAAACCATGAAGTCCAACAACGAATCGATCGCCGGTCTTCCCTTGACCTGACGTGGATCGACATCGATTTCGATCTCGCTAGCGGTGAAGAAGTGGCAATTCAAGTCCATTCCAGCCAACTGAAAACTCATGAGTCGCGTTTGGCTGTCGGGGTTCGAGTCAAAGTACTCATTCGCCGACAGGGGCGGCGAAAGCGGATTGTCGCCCTCCCTATAAATCGTTGGCAATTGTTGCGCTCGGATGAGGTCGATGAGGCATTGCCAGTCATCAATGACCGTCTCTAGGACGACCAGGTCTCTCAGCGCGCCATCGGGCTTGAGCCGCATTTCAATTTCGGCATAGTCGTCCGGTGACAACGTGATGTGCATGCCGAGTCTCGCCTTGCCTCAACGTTCGATCGTTTTGCTGGGAGATTCCGGAATTCTCATCTACCGCCGCGGGCCTTACTTTGGCAAATGGCTCGCGCGATCGCCGTGCTTCTCGTGCTTCACCGGCTCATCCGGATCGCGCACGTCGAGTTCGGACAATCGGAAGAACACGATCTTGTCGTCGGGCGGGAACTTCACTTTGACGAGCGGATTCTCGCGCGGTACCGCGGCGACGATCGCGTGCACGATACCCGTCGCGCCGACGTGCTCGCGATGGACGTCGGTGTAATACGGCGGTTCATCGCCGGACGCGCGGACGAGTGCCGCCATACCGACGATCGATTTCGGTCGTTCGTTCATCTCGAATTCGGATCCGCAAAGGGCGGGGTGCGAGGAAAACGTATAGTTCGGTCATGACGGAGCCGAACCATGCGACGGTCGGATGCGCGTTCGCGAGCGACGATGCGATCGTCGCGGCGATGCGCAAGCTCTCCGACGACGGCATGGTCTCCGCCTGGCGCGTCGGGGCGGTCGACAAAGAGCGTGCGGCGCGCATCGCCCTCGCGGCGGGTGCAGCGAACGATCTCGACCCGCTCGATCCCTTCGCTGGCGTGCAGGGGGTCGCATCAGGACCCGATGCGACGTATGGCGTCAATCGCGGCGCAGTCGTCGGTGGCGTCGCCGGGGCGCTTGCCGGTTTGGCCGCCGGCCCGACGAGCGTCGGCGCGCTCATGCCCGTCGACCCGCAGTTACGCACACTCGCTGCGGCGCTGCTTTTCTTCGCCGTCGGCGTCGCAGCAGGCGGCGTGCTCGGAGGCGCATTCGGAAAGCGGCCGTCGACCCACGCCGGTTTTCAGCTCATCGATGCGATGGAGGCGGGCGGCGTCGCAGCGATCGGTTTGATCGAGCCGGCCCGGATCGACGATGTGCGACGTGTTCTCGGCGAAGGCGGCGCCGCCGAGATCGTCGTCATCTCGCACTGATCATGGAATGGCTTCGCTTCACCGACATCGAGCGTTTCTACGGCGCTCGACCGGTTCTCGAAGGCGCATCCGGCGTTCTCCGCGACGGCGACAAAGTCGCGCTCGTCGGCGCGAACGGGTCGGGAAAGTCGACGCTCGTTCGGATCCTCGCCGCCATCGATGCGCCCGACGGCGGATCGGTGACGCGGGCGCGCGATAGCCGGGCGGGCTACGTCGGTCAAGAAGCGCTCTCCGATCCCGACGCTCGACTGCGCGCGGTCATGGATTCGGCGTTTGCGATGGTGCGCGAAGAGGAGCGAGCCTTGCGCGCCCAAGAGGAACGTATCGCGGATGCGGCACAGCGCGGCGATACTGAGTCCGAATCGAAGCTCTTGAAGGCCTACTCCGAGGCACGAGAAGTGCACGAGCGGCACGGCGGCGCTGGTTTCGAGCGGCGCATGCGATCTATGCTGTCCGCGTTCGGCCTTGCTGAAGCGGATCTCGACCGGCCGATCGGCGAGCTCTCCGGTGGGCAGCGGACGCGGGCGGCCATCGCGCGCGCACTGCTCGAAGATCCGGACTACCTCATCCTTGACGAACCGACGAATCATCTCGATCTCGATGGGACTCGTTTCCTGGAAGAGCTTATCGTGCGCGATCGTCGGGCGGCGCTTGTCGTCTCCCACGACCGTTACTTCCTCGACCGCGTCGCTTCGGTCATTTGGGAACTCGAAGATGGGCGGATCACGGCGTACCCGCGGCCCGAAGGCAAGCCTGCGTATACGTCGTACGTCGACGCTCGCCGTCAACGCGACGAAGAAGCGCGCCGCCTTCACGACCTGTTCATCGCGGAGCGCGAGCGTCAGCGGGCGGCGATCGCCGAGCTGCGCACGCACGGTTCCCACAACTACGCGCAAGTGCGCAGCCGCGAGAAGATGTTCGCGCGGCTTGAGGATCCTGGAGCGCCGAAGGGCAAGCGCACGTCGGTCGGCCTGCAATTGTCGGCGTCACGCGAGGCGACCCGCGGCTTCGCGCTCGTCGCAGACGCCCTCGCGAAGTCGTATCGGGATCGACTCTTCGCCGATCTCGGATTCGAGGTCGCGCGCGGTGAGCGCATTGCAGTCGTCGGTCCGAACGGTTCCGGAAAGTCGACACTGTTGAAGATAGTCGCCGGCGTCGTGGAGCCGGATTCGGGTTCGGTGTCGTTCGCGTCGGGCGTGCAACCGGTCTATTTCTCCCAAGACTCAGCCGCAGAGCTTACGCCGGGCGCGCGTGCCGTTGACATCATCACAGATGGCGGTCGCGTGAAGCCCCAACAGGCCCGATCGTTGCTCGGCCGGATGGGCTTGGGGGGCGAACAGGCGGACAAGGTCGTCGACGAGTTCTCGGGCGGCGAAAGACGTCGCGTCATGATCGCGCGCCTGATGACGCGCGACTCGGATTGCCTGCTGCTCGACGAGCCGACGAACGATCTCGACATCGACAGCCGCGAGGCGCTCGAGAACGCGCTCGACGGATTCGGCGGCGCGATGCTCGTCGTCTCGCACGACCGCTACTTGCTTCGACGCCTCGCGGATCGCGTTCTCGCGCTTCGCGACGGCCGGTGGACGATGTTCGACGGCGGCTACGAAGCGTTCGAACAGTCCTTGCGAGCCGGCTCGAAGAAGCCGGTCGACGCGCTCGCGGTTTCGCGCGACGGTTCGCCGGACGACGACGTCGATCGTCCACTCATCGTATTGTCGAAGAACAAACGAGCATCGCTCGAGCGCGACCTCGCAGACCGCGAGGCGGAGATAGAACGCCTCGAACGGCGCTGCGAGGAGCTCGAGGCGGCCTACGCCGATCCCGAGCTCTACGTCGATCCTCGTCGCGTCAAAGAGGTGCGGTCGGAGTTGGAATCGGTGCGCGCGGCGACCGAGCGCGCGACGCGCGCGTGGGAGCATCTCGTCGAGACGCTCGGCGACGAATCTTCGTGATGCTCGAGAGCGCGATCGGAGCGAGCCCGTACGAAGCGCTCGACTCACCCGAGGGCGCGGCGCTTCTCGATGCCCTTGCCGGCTTTGATGAGGAACATGCCGCGGCAGCCGCCCAGCGTGCGCGGTCCCTCGCGACTCCCGACGTGGCTCGTGCGGCCCTAGCGACGACTTTCGCAAGACGCCGTGCGCGCGCGTCAGGGAAGTTCGCTGATCCGGATTCGATGTTCTTCACGCGCGCCGGCTACGAGCAGTCGACGTCAGAGGCGGTCGCGCGACATCGAGCCGGACGCTTCGCTGGCATGAGCGCGGTCGCGGAGCTATGCTGCGGCATCGGATCGGACACGATTGCGCTCGCCGAGCGCGTCGATCGCGTCCACGCTTGCGATCTTGATCCGGATGCTTTGGCATGCGCGTCCTACAACGTGCGCGCCCGCGGAATGGATCACAAGGTGAAGCTGACGCCCGGCGATGCATCGCAGGTTTCACTTGAAGGCATGTCGGCAGCCTTCGCCGACCCGTCGCGGCGGCCAAGAGATGAACGCGTTCGCGATGTCGAGGCGTATTCACCACCGCTGCAAGCGCTGCTTGCGCGCGCGCACGAGTTGCCCGGTGGCAGGCTTAGCGTCAAAGTCGCGCCCGGCATCGATCTTGCCGATCTTTCGATCACGGCGTCGTTGCGCGGGTTGCCGTTAGAAGCTGAATTCATCTCCGTACGAGGCACGTGCAAGGAAGCTGCACTTTGGTGCGGCGCGTTCGCGCGGGCCGACGACGCTCGGAGTGCGACCGCTATCGACGCGAGCGGCGTGCACGTAATCGACGGCGACCCGTCCATTGTGGGTGAAACGGGACCCATCCAAGATCATGTCGGCGAACCCGATCCGGCCGTTATCCGATCCGGTTTGCTCGGCGCGCTCTGCGCGAACCGGCACTGGCGCGTGCTCGATCGACGTGTCGCTTACGTGACCAACGACAAGCCGGTAGACGACACATTCGTTCATTGGTACCGCGTTCGCGATCTGATGACGTTCGGCATCAAACGTCTACGCGAATACTTGCGCGAACGCAACATCGGCGAGCTCGTCATCAAGACCCGCGCCTTCCCGCTCAAACCGGACGAACTGAGAATACTATTGAAGCCGCATGGCTCCAATAAAGCGACGCTCATCTGTACGACGATCCAAGGGAAGAAGACGGCGATCGTCTGCGACGCCGTTCAGCGTCCGAACGTAGCGGTCGAGCTTTAGCTCGACCGGAGGCGACCCCTCAATGTGAGATCGCGCCGGTCGAGATAAATCTCGACCGCTCCTAAAAGGTCGACCGCTCCCGAATCACCGAACGGCGAGGCGTGCTCGATGCAGTGATCACCGCAGGTGGACGCTTATCGCCCGACGCTGCGGCGCGTTTCGGTACCGATGTCAAGGCGCTCGTTCGCATAAACGGCAAGCCGATGATCGCGACCGTCGTCGAGGCGCTCCGCGGGATGCGAAACGTCGGCCGGCTCGTTGTCGTCGGCCCTCCGGCTGCGCGACAGGCGGTGAACGTCGATCGATGGATCGACGAATTCCCGACAGGAGAAGAGAACCTTATCGCAGCGATCAACGCCGCGTCGACGGAGCGCATGATACTGTCTGCGTCGGATCTCCCGTTCGTGACGCCCGCGAGCTACGAGGACCTCGTCGAGAAGACAGGCGACGACGTTGATGCGTGCTATCCGGTCTACAACCGCGATGAGTTCCTGCGCGCCTATCCGCAGGGCCGAAAGCATTTCGCGAAGCTGGCCGATGGCGAATGGACCGGCGCGAGCGCGTTCGTCCTCAATCGCTCGCCGCTTATCAAAGATGACAGCCTGATCCGCCGCGCGTTCGGCACGCGCAAGAGCTTATTCGCGCTTGCGTCGCTCCTCGGGCCCAACCTGCTCTTCAAATTCCTATTCAAGACGCTCACGATTCCCGATGTCGAGCGTCGCGCGGGTTCGCTCCTCAATGCAAAAGTGCGGGCAGTCTACGGCGCGGATCCGGCGCTCGCGATGGACTGCGACGATCCGATCGATTTGGAATACGCGCATGCGGAAGAAGTGAAGGTAGGCTGACAGATGGTCCAGGCGCTGAAACGTCTCGGAAATCAAGCGGTCCTTTCGGCCTTCTGGTTCGCATGGGAGGTGCATTGGGCGGCGCTCCTCGGAGCGGCGATGCAGGCGCAGACCGCGCGCTTCATCGCGCCGGGCGCGATCGGCACGGCGACCGCGATCCTCAGCGGCGCCGGCGCCGCGTGCTCGATCGTCGCGCAATATCTTGCCGGCCGTGCGTCCGATGCGGCACGGCGTCGAATCCCGTTCATCATCGCCGGCACGCTGCTCGATGTCGTAGCGCTCTTCGGCTTCGCTCTAGCGCCGTCGTTTATCGTCGTCGTCTTCGCCGTCTTCGCGGTGCAGATATCGCTCAACATCGCGGGCGGTCCATATCAAGCGCTCATCCCGGACAAGGTGCCGCCTTCGCGCCAAGGCGGCGCATCGGCGGTCATGGCGTTCTACCGGCTGCTCGGGAACGCGATCGGTTTGCTCGCGGCGAAAAAACTCGTCGTCCAGCCGGATCCGACCGTACCCGCAACATCCGTGACCCACGGACTCGTCATGCTCGCGGTCTTCCTTTCCATCGTCCTCCTCTTCGCGTTGGCGGTGACGATCATCGGCGTCCGCGACGAACGGGTGGCGAAACAAGACGAGCAGGTCTCCAAACCCGGTTCGGACTGGCCCGAGCGGATCTCGTTCACGTGGCTCGTCGTATCGCGATCGCTCGTCAGCATGGGCCTCTATCTCATCCTGCCGTTCTTCGCGTTCTTCCTCAGATTCTCGCTGCACGTGCAGTCGTATATCCAGATGAGCCTCAACATGCTGCTCGCGATGGTCGGCTTCTCGCTCATCGGAACCATACCGGCGTACATATTGTCAGACCGCATATCAAAGAAGGCGGTCATGTTCGGCGCGCTTTTCGTACTTGCAGCCGGAGCTGCTGTGCTCTCGCAGTTGCCGACGACGCAATACGTCACCGCCGTCGCTATCGCGCTCGGTATCGGCTGGGGCGCTTACTATGCGGTCGACTGGGCGCTCGCGTGCAACCTCTTGCCGGCCGGACGTGCCGGGGCGCTCATGGCGATCTGGAACATCGGTGCGTCAGGGCCGCAAGTGTTGTCGCCCGCCATCGGCGGCGTGCTCGTCGACCGGATCGGCGCGGCAGCGAACGACCCGGGCGCCGGGTACCGGCTGCTGTTCGAACTGCTGGCAGTTTACGTGGTTTTGGGTGCGATCGCGCTCGGTTTTGTTCGAGAACCGGTGCGAGAGGGAAAGGAATAGGGAGACACTAACGCCCGCGCATCGGAAGGAGTAGTGCGCTGTGAAGAAATTCCTCGCGGTTTTGACCGTGGTACTCGCATCCGGCGCGATCGTCGCCGCGTGTTCCGGCAGCTCCAATTCTGGCAACTCGTCATCCTCATCATCCGCTACCGCAGCCGCGACCGAGATGTCGGCCGCGACGACAGCTCCAGCGACCAAGTCGGCGCTGCCGATCCCGCTCACCAAACTCAAGAGCTTGACCGTCGCAAAGGGCAACGTCGCCGCTGGAAAGGTCGTCTTCGACGCGAATTGCCAGAGCTGCCACGGCGCCGGCGCGAAGAACGATGGCGGCCCCGGTCCGACGCTCGCAGGCACGGGCATCAAAGCGGGGCAGGTCGCGTTCATGGTCCGCAACCCCGCCGCGATCGACCCGGATTCAGGTATGCCGAAGCTGTCGATAACCGACAAGCAGCTGGCTGACGTCGCAGCGTACGTCGCGTCGCTCAAGTAACCCGCATCGAAGCTCGACGAAACTATCAAGGCCGCCCGCCTCAACGCGGGCGGTCTGTTCGTATGCGCCGGTGTCGCAGGTTCGTTGCAGGCGTGATGCGCCGATGCCGGTGAAACGCAAGCAGAGATGACGGTCAGCATTCACTGGTTTCGACGCGACTTGCGTCTGCGCGACAATCCGTCGCTTACGGCGGCGAGCAATTCGTCGCAGCGGATCTACGGCGCTTACTCGCTCGAGGATTTCGACCCGCTCAACGAGCGCCAGCGCGCCTTTGCGGCGGGCTGCGTCAAGCAGCTGCGTGCGACACTCGACAAGCGAGATGCGAGCCTCACCGTCCTCGACGGCAGCGCTGCGACCGCGCTCGTCTCGATGGCGAAGCGTCTCGACGCGGCCGTCGTGCACGTCTCGCGCGCGTATTCTGGTCGCGAGCTCGCATTGCAGCAGACGGTGAGCGCCGCACTCGCGTCGGCGGGCATCGAACTCCAAGTCCATCGCGGGCACGCCGTCCACGAGCCGGAGACGATCGCCGAGAGAAAAGCCGGAGGATCCGCGGGCTACCGGGTGTTCCCGCCGTTCTACGATGTCTGGAAGTCGATCGGCGTCGATTTCACGGCCCCGGAAAGCGCGAGCAACTCGCGCGATCCATCGCCGGGCCCGCTGCCCGAGCCGCCGGCGTCGCTCTTCATGCCGCCTCCGGGAGAAGAAGCCGCGACGAATCAGCTGACGCGCTTTATCACCGCGCGTCTCGCCGACTATGCGGTCAACGGCGAGTATCCGGCGCGCAACGCGACATCTGGGTTGGGCGCGTATTTGCGATTCGGATGCCTCAGCACGAGAACCGTCTATCGCGCGGTCGCCGAACGGATGTCGCGATCGTGGACGCTCGCGCAAGAGCGTATGTCGATGGAGGCGTATTTCCGCCGCCTCGCGCTCGCCGATTTTTTCACGCACCTCGCGAGTTTCGATCGCACCTTACACGACGAAGCGCTCCAGGAGAAGATGCGCTCGTTCGGCTGGTCGACGGATGGGGCTAAGCTCGAAGCGTGGCTGTGCGGCCGCACTGGCTACCCGTTCGTCGATGCGGCGATGCGGCAACTAGGGAAAGAAGGGCACGTCCATCAGCGAGCCGGCATCGCTGCCGCCTCGTTTTGCTGTTTCGATCTCGGCCTGGATTGGCGACTTGGCCGCGATGCATGGATGCGTGCGTCGATCGAGGCCGACGAGGCGCTCTGCGACGGCAACTGGCAATGGATCGCCGGCGTCGGATCGGATCAGGCCGCGTATCCGAGGATCTACAACCCTGAAAAACAAGCGCGTCATTTCGACGCGCAAGCGATGTATGTGCGCCGCTACTGTCCGGAGCTGACGCGGCTGCCGACGCGAGCGGCGCTCGCTCCATGGCAGCTCGAGCGGACGCAGCAAGTCGAACTCGGATTCTTTTCGCCGGACGACTATCCGAAACCGATCGTCGATCACGACGAAGCGGCTCGCGATTTCCTCGCTCGATACGAAGCGCATCAAGCGAAGGCGGGCGGCTCTTGACGCCCCAGACGTAGGGCCTTGGATGGCGGGCGCGGTTCGCGGAGGGAGGCATGGCCGTCGCGAGCCGCGTCCGCCGATCGACCATGAAGTCGACCGCTCCAGTCCGAGGCGTCAACAGACGCCCGCGTTATGAGGGAAGGCGGCCGCTCCGAGTGCAGACCGCCTTCACTTGGGTCGCGTCAGGCTGCGTATTTCGAGGCGAGGTCTGCCGCGATCGGGACCTGGACGCTCTCGCCGCCGTACGCTTTGACGCCGAGATACAGGTCGATGAAGAACCAGATCGGCATCGCGAACGGAAGGACGAGCGCGCTTTGCCACCCGATGACGGGGAAGTGCGACGTCGCCGCGTAGATCGCATAGAGCCCGACGCCGAGCGCATTGACTGCGAGCGACTGCACGACGTTGAAGCGCAAGAACTTCGAGCGCTGCGACTGTAAGAAGAGGACGATCATCGCGATCGGCCAGAGCGGATAGCACAGCGCGGCGAGCAAGCGGTCTTCAGGCGACGGCGGCGCGTCGACGACCGTGGCGGTCGCACGCGTCGGCGGCGGCGCGGCTTGCGCGGTCGCGGTGAACGTCTGACGCGGGCCCGGCTGCGAGTACGCGCCATTGCCGTTGGAGCCGCCCTTGATCGCGGTGAGCACCGGCTGGCGTTGGGCGGCGCCCTTCATCGCTTGGCCGAGGCGGCAGCCCGGGCAAAGCGAATCGACGGCGCAGTGAGTGCAGATCTCGTGCCCGCATTCGCGACACAAAACGGCGGTTGGCACGGCGGGATGGTAATAGCAACCCATGGTCGTTGACGGCCTCCATCGACGCAAGCCCCGCCGCTGTTGCGGCATGATCGCTTGCGGTCGTGTGGCTCTACCGCGTGCATTCGCACTTTGTTACAGCGACAATCGCGCGGGATTTGGCGAGCCGCTGGGATAAAGTCAACGTCCCGTATGGTATTCCGTCGTCTCTTAGCGTACGCCCGGCCGCTCATGTTCAAGATGATCGTCGGGCTCGTCTTCGCCGGCATCGGTTCGGCGGCGACCATCGCCTACTACAAGGTCGGCATGGCGCTTGCGCAAGCCGTCCAGACCCGAAGCCTCACCGAGCTATTCCTGACCCTGCTCGCGTTCTTGGTGCTCAATCTATTGAAGAACGCGGCGTCGTATGCGGGCAGCTACACGATCACGTCGGTAGGCCAGCAGGCGGTCGCCAAAGTGCGCTCCGATCTTTTCGCCCGAATCCAATACCTGCCGCTCCAGATCTTCGACACGTGGCGCACCGGCGAGCTCATGTCGCGCTTCGACAACGACGTCAACCTCATGGTGGTCGGAGTCTCGTCGATGCCGCTGTTCGTCAGCGCCGCGCTGACGCTCGTCGGCTCGATCGGCACGATGCTCTACCTGAACTGGAAGCTGACGCTCGTGCTCGTCGCGGTGGCGCCGTTCGTCGCGCTCGCGGTATCGCGGTTCTCCGGGCTCTTGCGCAGGACGACTACAGCATCCCTCAAGCGCATCGCCGACGTCAACGCGGTTCTCCAGGAATCGCTCGAGTCGATGCGCGTCGTCAAGGCGTTCGCGCGCGAGCCGTACGAGATGACGCGCTTCACGAACCGCAACGATGCCTATCTCGGCGCATCGATGAAATCGTCGCAGATCGGCCTGACGCAGACGCCGGTCGTCGACTTCATCGTGACGCTCGGCGTCGCGATTCTCGCCGGCTACTCGTTCCACGAAGTCATCGTCGGCCATCTGACGATCGAGGCGTGGACCGGCTTCTTCACGCTCGCGATCGTCGCCGGCAATCCGGTGAATCAGATCGCGAACTACATAGGCGATCTCAACAAAGCGATGGTCGGCGCTCGGCGCATCTTCGAGATCCTCGACTTGCCGGTCGAAGTACGCGACGCGCCCGGCGCTCGGCCGCTCGCGGCGGTGCGTGGCGAGGTCGATCTCGACGACGTCCACTTCGCCTACGTCGGGCGCAACGAAGTGCTCAAGGGCATCACCGCGCATTTCGAACCGGGTGAGGTGGTCGCGCTCGTCGGACCTTCGGGCGCCGGCAAGACGACGCTCGTCAACCTCATCCCGCGCTTTTACCTGCCCACGGGCGGGCACGTCCTCGTCGACGGTCACGACATCGCGAACGTGACGCTCGAGTCGCTCCGGTCGGCGATCGCGATCGTGCCGCAAGATCCGCAA
>Ga0126371_10005498_pt1 | contig 11255 bp, 9 predicted proteins | sample PanSoiMetaPlot_4_FD_110145 | JGI IMG/M metagenome (GOLD analysis project Ga0126371, IMG submission 110145) | Tropical forest soil microbial communities from Panama - MetaG Plot_4 | ecosystem: Environmental > Terrestrial > Soil > Tropical forest > Bulk soil | place: Panama | collected 2016-02-17
GCCATAGGGGCTGGACCAGGTCACCGGCTGTCGTTCCCGGGCACGGCTTGACCGGCAGACTTAGGTCAGCGAGTCGAGCTCGGCCGGCTGCATCAGCTTGCGGGCGGCCTCGGTGACGCTGCCGGACAGCGACGGGTAGACCGAGAATGTCTGCGCGACGTGGTCGACGGTCAGGTGGCGCTCGACCGCCAGCGAGACGGCCAGGATCAGCTCGCTCGCACGCGGCGCGACGATGACACCGCCGAGCACGGTGCCGCTGCTGCGGCTGGCAATGAGCTTGACGAAGCCGTCGCGGAAACCCTGCATCTTGGCCCTGGCGTTCGTGGCCAGCGGCAGTTTGACCACGATGGCGTCCGGGACGGAACCCGAGGCGACGGCCTGCTCCGGAACGCCGACGGTGGCGATCTCCGGCTCGGTGAAGATGGTCGCGGCGACGTTGCGCAGCCGCAGTGGCTTCACCGCCTCGCCGAGCGCGTGCCACATGGCGATCCGGCCCTGCATGCCCGCGACCGAGGCGAGCATCAGCACCCCGGTGCAGTCGCCGGCTGCGTACACCCCCGGCGCCGAGGTGCGGGACACCCGGTCGACGTGGACAAAGCCGCGGTCATCCACCTCGACTCCGGCCTCGGCCAGGCCGAGGCCGGTGGTGCACGGCACCATGCCGACGGTCATCAGGCAGTGCGTGCCCCGCACCGTCCGGCCATCGCTCAGCGTCACGACCACGCCGTCGGCGGACCGGCTGACCCGCTCCGCCCTGGACCGGCCGAGCACCGTCATGCCGCGACGCCGGAACACGTCCTCGACCACCACGGCGGCGTCGGCATCCTCCTGGGGCAGCACCCGGTCGCGCGACGACACGAGCGTCACCTGCGACCCGAGCGCCTGATACGCGCTGGCGAACTCGGCCCCGGTGACCCCGGAACCCACCACGATCAGCTCAGCCGGCAGCTCGGTCAGGTCGTACAGCTGCCGCCAGGTCAGGATCCGCTCTCCGTCAGGTTCCGCGCCGGGGAGCACACGCGGCTCCGCGCCGGTCGCGATGAGCACCGCGTCGGCGTCGACCTGGACGTCGCCAGCCACGACCGTGTGCGGCCCGGCCAGCCGGGCAGTGCCGGAGATGACCTTCACGCCCTCGGCCGACAGCCTGGCTGCGACATCAGCCGACTGAGCCGTCGCGAGTGCCCGGACCCTCGCGTACAGGCGGGTGGCATCAACCCCGACGGCCCCGTTCCGTTCCGAGTCAATGAGCAGCCCGAGGCCCGGCGAGGCGTCGATGGCCGCCATCATCCCTGAGCTGGCAATGAGTGTCTTGGACGGCACGCAGTCGGTCAGCACACAAGCCCCGCCCAGGCCGTCGCGCTCGACGACGGTGACCTCGGCGCCGAGCTGGGCGGCGACCAGGGCGGCCTCGTACCCGCCCGGCCCGCCGCCGATAATCGCGATTCTCGCGCACGGCTGGCTCACTCATCCCATTCTGGCGCACCGGAGCGCACCGGACGACAGGGGTCACCGCGGCGGAGCAGCAGCGAGGTTGGGCCGCCCGGCCACCGTACGAACTCGTACGCTTATCAATCGTGTCGATCTATGCCGCGTACGCCGGGAACCTGGACCCAGCGCGGATGGCCCGGCGGTGCCCGCACTCACCGCAGCAGGGCACCGGCTGGCTCGAGGGCTGGCGGCTGACGTTCGGCGGCGAGGACCTGGGCTGGGAGGGTGCCCTGGCGACGGTCGTCGAGGACGCTGACCAGCGCGTATTCGTCGCGCTGTATGAGCTGTCTGAGCCGGACGAGGAGTCGCTGGACGAGTGGGACGGCGCGTCTCTCGGCTACTACCGCAAGGCCAGGGTGCGGGTCAGCACGCTGGACGGCGAGGTGCTGGCCTGGCTGTACGTACTGAATGACTACGAAGGCGGCCTGCCATCAGCCCGCTATCTCGGCATGATGGCCGATGCGGCCGAGTCTGCGGGCGCTCCTGCTGACTACGTGACGTGGCTGCGCAGCCGCCCGTGCGCGTCGGTCGACAGCTAGTCCGGTTACCGGCTTACCTGGCCAGCACCAGGCTCAGCAAGACTGCGGCAGGCAGCAGCAGTGCGGCGACCGGCCACCAGGCCCAGCTGCTCTGCAGGACCGCCGCGGGCGCGCCGCCGTCTCTGGCCGCCACCGACCGTCGCCTCAGTTCGGCTGCCATCAGCCCGACGGTGTCCGGCCGGGACGGCTCCCTGGCGCCTGCCGTAGCCTCGCGGGCGAAGCCAACGACCAGGCTCGGGCGCGATGAGGTGCGCATCCGGGCGCGCAGGCGGGCGCGACGGCTCGAATACAGCGCCCAGCAGTAGATGGTCTTGTCCTGGCGGGGCGCGGACCTGGCGCAGCTGAACTCGACCATGTCACCGATGTAGACGTCGCCGAGGCCGCCCCAGCCGACACGGTGATCGCGCAACGGGTTCTGGACACTCACGCCGTCGTCGTCAGCGAACACGCTCGGTCGCATGGCCGTGGCGTACACGAGGGCGGTCACGGCGGCGAGCCCGGCGGCGAGCTCGGCCGAGAAGTAGTTGTGGGCGGGAATCGCGACCAGGGCCAGAATGACGATGGCAAAGACGACCCAGGCCCACCAGATGACGATCGGGGACACAAGGCGGAAGACCGTCCGGCCGTCGTCGGCCAGTTTCCACGGCGTCTTGTCGCTTGCTGACCAGCCGGTGTCCTGCACCAGCCCACCCTATGCGCCGTCGCCAGCTGACGGGCACCAGCGGCGTCAGGCCGAGATCGCGCCTGCTACCTGATTTCTGGCGTTGGCACCCGGCAGTTCGTCCGGCGTGACCGGGCCGCTATCGCACAGCGCGGTGAGAGCCGTCGCGGCCATCAGGCGCACGCCGTGGCCGATCGCCCGCTCGTCGACGTCGAAGGCGGCCTGGTGGATGTCGAATTCCGCATCGGAGCCGGGGACCCGGGTCCCGAGCCTGGCGAGCGCGCCCGGAATCGAGTCCAGGTACCAGGCGAAATCCTCGCCGCCCAGGCTCTGCGGCGCCTCGGTGACGGCCTCCGGGCCGAGCACCCGGTCGGCCGCGGCCTCGAACATGGCGGTGCTGATCGCGTCGTTGACCGTCGGCGGCACGTCGCGCCGGTAGGTGATCTCCGGCACCACGCCATAGGCGGCAGCCACCGACTCCAGGAGCGCCTTGACGAGGTCTGGCGCCTCGTGCCAGGCGGCACCGTCCAGGCAGCGCACGGTGCCCTCGACGACGCCGTCGTCGGGAATCGCGTTCGCCGCCGAGCCGGCGCTGACCCGGCCCCAGACCAGGCTCAGGCTCGAGCGAGGATCGACCCGGCGCGACAGCGCGGCCGGCAGTTCGGTGATGATCTTGCCGAGCGCGAAGACCAGATCGGCTGTCAGGTGCGGCCTCGCGGTGTGCCCGCCCGGCCCGGAGACCTTCACCGTGAGGCGGTCGCACGCGGCGGTGATCGGGCCAACCCTCGTGCCGATCTTGCCGACATCCAGCCGCGGGTCGCAGTGCACAGCGAAGATCCGGTCAACCGAGGCGATCCCGCCGGCCGCCATCACGTCGATGGCGCCGCCTGGTACTTCCTCCGCCGGCTGGAAGATCAGCCTGACCGTGCCAGGCAGGCTGCGGACGGCAGCGGTCCTGGCGAGGAACAGCCCGGCTCCGAGCAAGACGGCCGTGTGCACGTCATGCCCGCAGGCGTGGCATACGCCGCGGTTGAGCGAGCGGTAGGGCACGTCCTTCTCGTCGTTAAGCGGCAGCGCGTCGATGTCGGCGCGCAGGGCGACCACTGGCCCGCCGGGCGCGCCGTCGCCAATGTCCACGATCAGGCCGGTGCCCTTGGGCAGGATCGCGGGCTTGAGGCCAGCCGCCTCGAGGCGCAGCGCGATCCTCCTGGTCGTCCGGTACTCGTGGTAGCCGGTCTCCGGGTGGGCGTGCAGGTCACGCCGGAACCTGATCAGCTCCGCCTCGTGTCCGGCCAGGAAGGCGTCAAGCTCCCCGTCAAGGTCCCGCTCAGGCATGCGCCGCCTCCCGGCAGGCAGCGCGGGTGGCAACTGCGCCACGACTGGCGACTCGTGTGCGCCGGTCGGCAACGGCGCTTGGCAGGGTATCCATCGACGTTCTGAACTAACTCCAGTCCGCTAGCAAGCGACGCTGGACCAGGACGTGACGCCCGTCGCGGCACGCGAGTCCCGGTACCAGCCCGGTCAAACTGCCCGCCCCAGAACTGTGCCGGCTCACCTCGCCGGAGAGTGCTACCGGGATTTCGATGGCAGCCGCGAAGTTACCAGCGTTGACCGCTATCAAACTACGCAGACGAGCCCGCGAAATCTCCGGGTCCTGCTCGCAAGCAATCCTCAGCTGCCCGACGAAACCCGCGGGACCGCCATTGCGGCCCGCCGCCCGTCATCAGCCGCTTACGAGATTCATTCGCTCTACTGGCCAGCATCGTACCGCTCCGCCCCGCAAACGCGCTGAGGATGCCCGATTGTCAGCAGGCGTCACTCTCCAGCACCCCTCAGCACCTCTCAGCGCGCCTCAGCACCGCGCGCTCGCCGGAGCCGGTCACCCGTGCGGGGTGATGTGCGGCGCCGGCCAGCACGCCCACACTGACCGCCAGGAGGAGAGTTGTCAGAACGTGATGGCGGTACGGCATCCGCTTCGCGCGGGCTGCCCCTGGGGCCGGATGAGCGGGCTGAGCTCGATCAGCTCCGGGCCGAGGTGCTGGAACTGCGAGGCCAGGCCAAGGTCCGTCGGCACCGCCGGCCGGGGTGGCGCGGCCCGGTAGCGACGCTGCTGATCGTGCTCGGCTGCCTGCTGGCGCCGGTTTCCGTGCTCGCAGTCTGGACGGCCACCCAGGTCTCGGACACCAGCCGCTACGTCGAGAACGTGACCCCGCTGGTGCACGACCCTGCGGTCCAGAATGCGCTGACCGACAAGGTCACCAGCGCGATAACGACGCAGCTCGATGTGACCGCCGCCGTGCACGACGCGGCGTCAGCCCTCGGCAGGCAGGGCCTGCCGCGCCTCGACACCCTGCTGAGTGGCGCCGCTCCCGCGATCAGCAGCGCGCTGGCCGGCTTCATCCATGACCAGGTGCACAAGGTCGTGACGGGCCCGGCCTTCGCCCGGTTGTGGATACAGGTCAACACCGTCGCGCATCAGCAGCTGGTGAAAGCCATGTCCGGGCAGGGCGGCGGCGCGATCAGCACCAGCAATGGTCAGGTCACCGTCAGCCTCGGGCCGTTTATCACGATCGTGAAGCAGAACCTGGCCGCCCGCGGACTGACGATCGTCAACTCGCTTCCGGCGATCAACCCGACGCTGACCCTGTTCTCGTCGAAGTACCTGGTGAAGGCCCAGACCCTCTACCGGCTCATCAACGATCTCAAGATCATCCTTCCGATCGCGGCGTTCGTCTTGCTGGCCGCCGGGGTCTACGTCGCCCGCAGCCATCGGCGGGCGCTGATCGGCGCTGGCCTGGGCCTCGCTGCGTCCATGCTCGTCCTGGCGATCGCGCTGCTGATTGGGCGCGGCATCTATCTCAACAGCGTGCCCGACAGCAAGCTGCCGGCGGACGCGGCCGCGGCCATGTTCGACACTTTCGTCCGGTTCATCAGGGACGCGCTTCGCGCGCTGTTCGCGCTGGGCTTGGTGGTCGCGGCTGGAGCCTTCATGAGTGGGCCGTCGGTTTCCGCTGTCCGTACCCGCTCGGCGATCTCGGGCAGCCTCGGCTGGCTCCGGCGGACCGGCGAGATGCACGGAGTCCGAACCGGACCAGTGGGTCAGTGGACTTACGAGCACCGCGTGCTGCTACGGGCCGGCGCCGTCGCCCTGGCAGCCGTGGTCTTCGTATTCTCAGGCCCGCCCAGCATCACCGGGGTCGTCCTCATCGTCGTCCTGCTGCTGGTGGCCCTCGGTCTCATCGAGCTCATCGGCAGACCGCCCGCCCTGCCAGCCGACCACCCTGAGCTCGCGGACTGACCTCGCGGCCTGGACTTACTGCATGACCTTCAGCAACTCACCGCACGCCTGCTCGCAGCGACGGCAAGCGTCCGCGCAGACCCGGCAGTGGGCGTGCATCGGCGCGTGCCGCTCACATTCGGCGCCGCAGCTGGCACAGATAGCCACGCACGCCTCGAGAAGCGGGCTGACGACGCGGCTATCCCAGCTAGCCGGGCGGCTGAGCACCGCCGCCGTCGCGGCGCAAATGTCCACGCAGTGCTGACACAGCCGGATGCAGGAGACCATGTCCGACAGATGCGGCTCGCTCAGGTCGGCATCATTGTCGGTAGCGCACGCCTGCGCGCAGTCGCCACTCGCTTCGATAGCTCGGGCCAGCACTCCGGCATCGGCACCGAGGGTGAAATCGCCTGGGTAGGAACCCAGCATCTGTCCTGCGTAGCTCATGCGGCTCATGCTCCTCTGGTGCGAGTGCGGCGCGGCTACCTCGGTATCGGCCCTGCTCGGGCGGTAACTAGGGCAGCACTCCATGCCCCCGACTTGAGCAGCTGTATCCCTCGCAGTTCGATACCCGGTGGCGTCCGGGCCAATCCGCGCACATGCCAGACCAGGCCGCGCGGACCTAGTAGATCTCGGGCGGCTGGTAAACGCCCCAGACCTCGCGCAGCGCATCGCACACCTCGCCGACGGTCGCGAGAGACCGGAGCGCCTCGCGCAGCGGATAGAGCAGGTTCTGCTCGCCAGCCGGCCGGGCCGCGACCCGCTTGATGTCGTCGAGTCGGCGCGCGACCTCCGCCCCGTCCCGACGCCCTCGCAGCGAGGCGAGCCGGGTCGCCTGCTCTTGCTCGATCGCCGGATCGACCCGCAGCGGCTCGTACGGCTCGTCCCGCTCGGTCACGAACGCGTTCACGCCCACGACCTTGCGCTCGCCCGAGTCCACCTCGCGTGCGACCCGGTAGGCAGAGCGCTCGATCTCAGCCTTCTGGTAGCCCTGCTCGATCGCCGCCACGGCGCCGCCGAGTGAGTCCACCTCCGCCATCAGCGCGCGCGCCTGCGCCTCGATCTCGTCGGTCAGCGACTCGATCGCGTATGAGCCCGCCAGCGGGTCCACGATCGCGGTCAGGTCGGTCTCGAATGCCAGCACCTGCTGGGTCCGCACCGCCAGGGTGGCGGCCTTCTGCGTGGGCAACGCGATCGCCTCGTCGTAGGCGTTGGTGTGCAGGGACTGGGTGCCGCCGAGGACCGCGGCGAGCGCCTGCAGAGTAACCCTGGCCAGGTTGACTTCCGGCTGCTGCGCGGTCAGCTGCACGCCCGCGGTCTGCGTGTGGAACCGCAGCGTCTGCGACTTCGGGTCCGTTGCGCCGAACTCGTCGCGCATGATGTGCGCCCACAGCCGCCTGGCCGCGCGGAACTTCGCGACCTCCTCCAGCAGCGTCGTCCGCGCCACGAAGAAGAACGAGAGCCGGGGCGCGAATTCGTCGACGGCGAGACCGGACTCGATCGCCGTGCGCACGTACTCGCGGGCATTCGCCAGCGTGAACGCGATCTCCTGAACGGGTGTCGCCCCGGCCTCAGCCATGTGATAGCCGGAGATCGAGATCGTGTTCCAGCGCGGAATCTCAGCCCGGCAGTAGGCAAAGGTGTCGGCAACGAGCCGGAGTGATGGCTGCGGCGGGTAGATGTAGGTGCCGCGAGCGATGTACTCCTTCAGGATGTCGTTCTGGATGGTGCCCGAGATCGCCGCCGGGCTGACGCCCTGCTCCTCGGCCACCAGCTCATACAGCAGGAGGAGGACCGCGGCCGGCGCATTGATGGTCATGGATGTCGACACCTGGTCCAGCCGGATGTCGTCAAGCAGCTGCCGCATGTCCTCCAGCGAGTCGATGGCGACCCCGACCTTGCCCACCTCGCCGCGAGCTTGCGGCGCGTCGGAGTCGTAGCCCATCTGCGTCGGCAAGTCGAAGGCTACGGACAGACCTGTCGTCCCCGCGGCGATCAGCTGGTGGTACCGACGGTTGGATTCGGCCGCCGTCGAGAACCCGGCGTACTGGCGCATCGTCCACGGCCGGGTCGTGTACATGGTCGGATAGATGCCCCGGGTGTAGGGGAAGCCGCCTGGCTCACCCAGCGCCGTCGCCGGGTCCAGGTCCACCACATCCTTGGGTTCGTACACGCCTTTGATCGGCGTGCCCGACTCCGATTTGCGGCTCATCCTCCAAGCCTACGGTGACGACGCCCAGGCGTTGCCTGTGAGCTGCGCCACCCGCGGGTGCCTGATGAGGCGGGAACGGGGTAGTTTCGCTCACGGCCGCAATCAGAAAACGTCAGCCACGCCTGGGCAAAATCTCTTCTCGCGGGCCCGCCCGCAGCAGCCCGGCCGGGAACGCCCGCTGACGGAGGGATTCGCGGCTGACGTCAGCGAGGAGGTGCAGGTGCGGCGCAGCGGCTGGCTCATGACGGCGGTCGCCGCGGCGGCAGCTGCGGGCGTCGTCGCGGCGACCGCGCCTGGCTGGATATCGGGCGGCAGGACCGCCGCGCGCACGCACCGGACCGCGGGTGCTGGCCGCCCGGTTCATCCCGCGTCCATACCTGCGCCGGGCAGCCCTGGCGCGCGGGCGGTCGGCGGGCCGCTCATGGCGAGCACCGGGATCGTCGTCGACCCCACGTCCGGCGCCGCATCGCCACTGCCCAGCGTGCCAGCGTCCGCGTGGGTGATCGCCAACGCCGACACCGGCCAGGTGCTGGCGGCCAGGGATCCGCACGGCGAGTACGGTCCGGCCAGCACACTCAAGGTACTGACCGCCATCGCGCTGATCCCGCGGCTCAACCCGGATGCCAGTATCGTCGCGAGCCAGCTGGCCACCTCGCAGCAGCCAACCAGCGCCGGGCTGGTCACTGGCCGGTCCTATGAGGTCGCCGACCTGTTCAGGGCGATGCTGATGATCTCGGCCAACGACGCGGCGGTCGCGCTGACGGAGGCCACCGGGTCGCTGGGCACCGGGATGGCCGTGATCAACGCCGAGGCGCGGCATCTGCAGGCCTACGACGTGGTGGCCAAGCTGCCGAACGGGCTGCCCGCCGACGGTCAGGTGGCGTCGGCTTACGACGAGGCGCTGATCGCCAGGCAGGCGCTGCGCATGCCGTCGTTCATGGCTTACGACCAGACGCTGACGAGCCGTCTCGAGGTCAAGCCGGGAGACTGGGAAACGCTGGTCAACCAGAACACCCTGCTGACGAAGTATCCGGGCGGCATCGGCGGCAAGATCGGGTGGACTGTCAGCTCCGGGGCCACTTATATCGGGCTCGCCAAGCGCAACGGGGTCACGCTCATCGTGACGGTGCTGCACTGCACGTCACTGCAGGAGATCACGTCGGCCGAAAAGCTGCTGGACTGGGGTTTCGCGATGAACGGCACGGTGAAGCCGGTCGGCACGCTCGTGGCGCCGCTGGCGCAGTCGAACGCAGCCGGCCATCCGGCGACCAAGACCAGCTTCGTCAGCCGCCCGCCCAGCCGGGGCGCACCGACGGTCTAGCCAGTGCGCCCCGCTTCGGACGCTGACCGCGGAGCGCCGCGCTAAAACTCCGCTGGGTCTCGGCTGCGACCGCGGAACACCGGCACCGGAACGATCCGCGCGATGCCGCGGCCCGCGCTGGCCGGCTCCAGCACGCGTGGTTCGGACTTGGGCTCCTCGAGCTCATCCCAGCTATCCAGCTCGTCCCTGGCACCGAGCACGGTGAGCCGTCCGAGCGCCACCGCCGCGACGAACACGATGACGACGCCGAGGCCGGTGAAGAAACCGAGCTGTTCCGACAGGAGCCGCGCAATGCTTGTGCCCGCCGGCTTACCCGCGGCCGGCAACGTTGTCCAGCGCGCCGCCACGAGGCTTCCCACGGCGAACCACGTGCCCGCCAGGGCGGCCAGCCACGCGCCGAGCAGCACGAGCAGGCGGAACCGGCTGATGATCATCAGGGCGCCGCTCACCAGGGCGACGGCGCCCGGCACGACTTCCAGCCACATCCGGCCCGCCGTCACTGCCCATGCGCGTTCAGGAGTGGGCGTGTAGGCGAAGTGGAAGTACGGGCCGACGAAGGGGATCAGCGCGCCCCACAAACCAAGCAGCATCAGGCAAGCGCCGCTGAGCGCGCCCTGGCTGCGGCGGACGCGTAGCATCCCAGCCATCTTGATCACTTCCTTCGGCAGGCTTCGGGGGTGGTGCCTGCCGGGGCGGAATTACCCCGGCGCACAGTGCGTATTCGTGGATGCGTATTCGTAGATCAGACCGGAACGATGTCGTTTGAGCCAGTGTCGCTGGTTATCTAACGGTCAGGTGCACTGCCCCGATTGTCAACCGAGTCGGGAGGATCGTCGTCAGCCGGCCGGCAGGAACCCGATATGGTCGCGCACTCGCGACATCGTGGCGACGGCCAGGCGACGCGCCCTGGTAGCGCCATCGGCCAGCAGCCGGTCGAGCTCTGCCTCGCTCGCGAGCAGTTTCTCGGTTCGCTCGCGGATCGGCGCGAACGCATCCACGACGACCTCGGCCAGGTCCTTCTTGAGCGTCCCGTAGCCAGCTCCGGCATACCGCCGCTCAATGCTGGCTACCGGTTCGTCGGCGAGCGCCGAGTAGATCCGCAGGAGGTTCGTGACACCAGGCTTTGCTTCCTCGTCGACCCGGACTTCACCGTCAGTGTCGGTGACGGCGCGCATGATCTTCCGGCGGATCGAGCCAGGCTCTTCGAGCACGTCGATGATCCCCTGCGGGGACGACGACGACTTGCTCATCTTGATCTCCGGATCCTGCAGATCGGTGATCTTGGCGACCTCCGGCAGGATGTACGGCCCCGGCACGACGAAGGTCTTGCCGAAGCGGTGATTGAACCGCTGCGCCAGATCACGGGTCAGCTCCAGGTGCTGCCGCTGATCCTCGCCCACCGGAACCTGGTCGGCGTCGTAGAGCAGGATGTCGGCCGCCTGCAGGATCGGGTAGGTGAACAGCCCGACGCTGGCGCTCTCCGCGCCGCTCTTGGCGGACTTGTCCTTGAACTGGGTCATCCGGCTGGCCTCGCCGAACCCGGTGATGCAGGAGAGCACCCACTCCAGCTCGGCATGCTCGGGCACCTGGCTCTGCACGAACACGATCGAGGCGTCGGGATCCAGCCCCGCCGCGAACAGCTGCGCGGCCGCTACCCTGATGCGCCGGCGCAGCTGGGCAGGGTTGTGCGGCATCGTGATCGCGTGCAGGTCGACGACGCAGTAAACGGTCTCGTGCGACTCCTGCAAGATCACCCA
>Ga0126371_10005499_pt1 | contig 11255 bp, 11 predicted proteins | sample PanSoiMetaPlot_4_FD_110145 | JGI IMG/M metagenome (GOLD analysis project Ga0126371, IMG submission 110145) | Tropical forest soil microbial communities from Panama - MetaG Plot_4 | ecosystem: Environmental > Terrestrial > Soil > Tropical forest > Bulk soil | place: Panama | collected 2016-02-17
CACGGCCGCTGCTAGCACGGCCAGACCCAAGGACCCTGTCAGCCCCGGCCCCTCACCACTGGCACAGCCTCAGTGCCGCGCGGCGGCCCGGCCGGGCCAGGCAAGCAACCAAACGGCGCGTGCACGTTCACCGCGCGTGCGTGCTTAGACGCGCCACCATGGCTGCCGGTGTACCCGCGTCCTTCACCACGGCAGCGGTTGCGGCCGTTCGCCTGGGTTGTGTCCATGGCCACCGGGAGACGGGGCCGACGTCCCTGTCGGCCAGCCCTTTCCGCGGCCAGGCTTAGAGATGCGCCGCAGGGTCGGCCCGGGAATGCGCTCAGCTGGCGCCTGAGCACGCTGCCTCCGGGAAGGGGACGAGCACATGTGTGACTACTGTGGCTGCCAGGCCCTGGGCACGATCGAGGAGCTGACCCAAGAACACGATCTGGTGATCAACCTGATGGGTGAGGTGCGAGCCGCCCACGCCCGCGCGGACACCGCACAAATGGCCGAACTGGCCCGGCAGATCGCCGCCATGCTCGGCCCGCATACCCAGGTGGAGGAGCAGGGGCTGTTCCCCGCCCTGACGCCCGAGTTCCCCGACCACATAGCCGGCCTGAGGGCCGAGCACCGGCGGGTGGAGGCGGCACTGAGCGAGGCGGCGGCGGGTACACCGGCGGATCCGGCCTGGCCGGCAAGGCTCGCGAAGACGCTGGCGCTGCTGCGTGACCACATCTTCAAAGAGCAAGACGGGGTCTTCCCGGCGGCGCTGGCAACCTTGGGCGCCGCCGACTGGGAGGCCGCCGAGGCGGTCCGCTCGAGGGTCGGCGCTTCGCTGTCCCGCCCGGTCGGCTGAGGCCCGCTACGGCGCCCTCCGGGAAGCTGGCCGTCACCGGGTCAGCTGCGAACCCGAGTGCTGCGAGCCTCGCATCTGCTGCTGCGGTCACCCCGGTGCCGACGCCGGCGGGCGTGACCGCTGATCAGGCCAGTTCCGGTACGGGGCCGGAACAGGGGGAGGGGCTACGATTCCGCGGCCGGCGCAGTTTGGCGCTCGCGGCCCTCGGCAACAGATAGGGCATGGCTGGCAAAGAGGTCGAAGGCAACGAGGAGCAGCGCCGGGCGGCGGCCAGGGAGGCCCGCCGGGAAGGCTCGACGCCCAGCGCGGAGAAGGTGACGACCGGCGCGTCGAAGCAGCCCAGCCACCTGTCCCGGCACGTGCCCCACCAGGAGAAGGTGGCCCGCCGGCACGAGGGCAAGCAGCAGTGGGCGGCGGCGTGGGAAGCGGCCGCCAGACAGCGACCCCGCGGCGATGCCGAGCCGCAGGTATCGCCGTTCGCCGGGCGGGGCAGGCCGGGCTACACCGTAGCGCATGAAAAGGTGTTCGGCGCGCTCACCGCGGCGCAGGCCGCCAACGGCGGCGACGCCGTGTACCTGGACGAGGTGGCCCGTGGCAGCGGCTTGCCGCCCGATCAGACCAGGGCCCTCCTGCATGACCTGGCCGAGGTGGACCACCTGGTTACGATCTTGCAGGGCTCCGGCACGCCCGACCCGAGGGAACGGTTCGAGGAGAAGCCGCGGCTGTAAGCGGGCACCGTACTTCGCGGGCGCGCGCCGCCGCTCTGCGCGGCATCAGCTGCTGGGCCGTTAGCCTGGCCCCACTGTGAAGTGGATGGCACGGATCCGGCGGCATGTCCTGGTGGACGTGTCGCCGCTGCGGCGATCCCGGGATCTGCGCTGCCTCGCGGCCGGCCAGCTGCTGTCCACGCTGGGGGCCCAGCTCACCATGGTCGCGGTGGCGTACCAGGTGTACGCGCTGACCCGCTCGTCACTCGCCGTCGGGCTGGTCTCGCTCGCGCAGTTGCTCCCGCTGATCGCCGGTGCCCTGCTGGGTGGCTCGCTGGCCGACGCGGCCGACCGCCGTCAGGTGCTGCTGGGTGCACAGTTGCTGGCGTTGCTGTGCAGCGCTGGCCTGGCGGTCAACGCGGACACCGGGCCAATGCTGTGGCCGCTCTTCGCACTGCCGGCGGTGGCGGCTGGCTTCAACGCCACGGCCGAGTCGGGAATGTCGGCGATCCTGCCGAACCTGGTACCCCGCTCCGAGGTGGCCACCGTCAACGCCATGTTCCAGGCGCTGTTCCAGATCGGCCAGGTGGCTGGCCCGGCTGTGGCGGGCCTGCTGCTGGCCGGAGCAGGCGTCCGCTTCGTCTACTGGATGGACGTGGCCACCATAGCGGCGGCGATCTTGGCGACCTTCCTGATCCGGCCCCAGCCGCCGCAGGCCGGCGCCAGCCAACGGCCCGGCCTGCGCTCGATCGTGACCGGCCTCAGCTACCTGCGCGGCCGGCCGGTCATCCAGGGCACGTACCTGATCGACATCAACGCCATGGTGTTCGGCATGCCGCGCGCCGTGTTTCCCGCCCTGGCCGCCACGGTGTTCGGCGGTGGCGCCAGCACACTCGGGTTCCTTTATGCGGCGCCCGGGGTCGGTGCCCTGCTCGGCGCGATTATCACCGGATGGGTCCACCGGGTCCGGCGGCAGGGCCGCGCGGTCATCATCGCTGTGGTGGTGTGGGGCGCGGCGATCACCTGCTTCGGCCTCGTGCGCTGGCTGCCCGCCGCGCTCGTGCTGCTGGCCGTGGCGGGCTGGGCCGACGTCATCTCGGCGGTGTTCCGCAGCACGATCCTCCAGCTCACCGTGCCCGACGCGCTCCGCGGGCGGCTGATGGGCCTGCAGATGGCGGTCGTCACCGGCGGGCCGCGGATCGGCGACGCGGAGTCGGGTGCGGTGGCGGCCGCCTTCAGCCCGGCCGCCTCGGTGGTCTCCGGCGGCCTGGCCTGTATCGGCGGCGCGCTTCTCCTGGCCCGCCTGCTCCCGGCATTCCGCCGCCAGGAGCTAGCGCCCGCCCCGGACGGGACGCAGCCCACCCCGGCGACAGAGGCCGCCTGAAGCGCTCAGCGGTCGTTGCCCGCGCGCAGCCAGGCGATGTAGTCGGCGGCCGCGCGTTCGGTGTCGTACACGGGCCGGTAGCCGGTGTCCTGCTGGATGCGGGTGATGTCCAGGTAGCTGCGCTGGCCTGTCCCACCGGTGGGCAGCTCGATCTGGGCGTCTGGCACCACCTTCTTGATCGCGGCGATGACCTCGGCGTTGGTCGTCGCGCGGCCGGAGGCGACGTTGTAGGTGGGGTGGCTGAGCCGGTCTGCGAGCTGCAGGAGCGCGATGGCCCGGCCGCAGTCCTTCACGTAGCACAGGTCGATCGAGTCTTCGGCGTACACGGGCAAACGCAGCGACGACAGGTCCGGTGCCGTGCCGCGGGCGGCGGCGTGGACGAGCTGAGGGGCGGCGAAGAACGGGCCAGCGGCCCGGCCGAGCGGGCCCCAGACGGCGGAGATGCGGTAACTGATGACATCGATGCCGGTGGCGCCGGCCAGATAGCCGGTGAGCAGCTCGCCGACCTTCTTGAAGGCCGGGATCACGTGGGCTGAGGTCATCGGCAATGGCATGTCCTCACCGAGCGGGCCCTCGGCGGTAACGCCGCCGTAGACGCCGATCGTGCTCGCGACACCCACGCGTTCCACGCCCCAGTCCTCGGCGGCCTGCAGGACGTTGAGCAGGCCGCCGATCGCCTTCCTCGCGCCCTCGATGGGCTGGCCGGAGCCGGGCGGCCAGGGCATGGACCCCGCGAGATGCACGACGCCGGTGATCTTGTGGCGGGCGCCGACGTCGAGCAGCGCCGTCAGATCGGTGATGTCGGCCTGCTCCACCGCCACCTGCGCGCCGGCGAGGCTGGCCGGCGCGGCGGCGGTCCGGCGCTGGACCAGTACGCAGCCCTCGCCCAGGTCGAGCAGTGCCCGCACGGTATGGGTGCCGATGAAGCCCAGACCTCCGGTAACCAAGATCATCGTATTGCCTTCTGTTGTCATGCTGATTATCAGTACTACTGACATTCAGCGTAACGATAGAATCGGCGGATGTCCAGCACCGACGGGCCGGGTCCCGAGCTGAGCAGGCGCCTGGGCTACCTGCTCAAGCACGCGCAACTTCGGATGGCCGAGCAGACGGCGAAGGCGCTGACGCCCTACGGCATCGACGGGCGCGAACTGGCGGTGCTGCTCGTCCTCGCCGACCGCGAGCCAGCGTCTCAGCAGCAGGCGGCGCAGCGGCTGGATATCGACCGCACGACGATGGTCGCGCTGCTCGACGCGCTCGAAGGCAAGGGCCTGCTCTCACGCCACCCGCACGCCGACGACCGGCGCCGCAACGTGGTCGAACTGACCGATGCCGGGCACGACATCCTCCGGCGGGCGGCCAGGGCAAGCGATGACGCCGAGCGGGAGTTCCTCGCGCCGCTCAGCCCGCGGGCCGCACAGCAGCTACGGGACTCACTGCAGACGATCGTGACCCGTCCCGGCGGCCAGAGCTCCTGAAGATCGATCTGGGCCCGGGCGGGTACCGCTCAGCCGCCGGCCGGCACCTTGTCCACGGAGGCGTCGAAGATCTGGCCGATCGAGGCGTCCAGCTGCGCGTGGAACTGCTCGGCGGTCTGCTGCTCGTACAGTCCCTCCAGCAGTGCCCGGGAGAAACTCGCGATCATGCACGGGTCCCTGGCCAGCAACGCGCACGCCTTGTCGCGGCTGTAGCCGCCGGACAAAGCGAGCACCCGGAGGACGCGCGGGTCGGCGGCGAGGCCGGCGTAGAGGCCCGGCCGGGTCGGGAGGGTCAGTTTGAGGATCACGGCCGCGTCGCCGGGCAGCGCCTCGATGTGCCTCTGCAACGCGTCCCGGAGCAGCATCTCCGCTTCTTCTTTGCGCGGGCTGTCGATGCTGACCTCGGGCTCCAGGATCGGGACGAGCCCGGCGGCCGAGATCCGCGCCCCGTACTCGAACTGCTGATCCACGATCGCGGCCACCCCGTCCTTGTCGGCATCGTTGATCACTGACCGCATCTTGGTGCCGAAGATCCGGTGCCGGTTCGCCTGCTCGAGCAAGTCGCCGAGCGTGTCGATCGGCTTCATCAACCGCACGCCGTTTTGCTCGACGGCGAGCCCTTTGTCCACCTTGAGGAACGGGACGACCTGCTTCTCGGCCCACAGGTACCGCGCCGTCGGGACGCCCTGCATGTCCCGCTCCATGGTCTGCACGAACAAGATGGCCGCCAGGATGCGGGAGCCGTCGAACGCCGGGTCGGTGATCACCCGTGTCCGCATCGCGTGGACGAGATCGAACATCTCCGCCTCGGAGGAATACCGGCTCTGGTCGATGCCGTACTCGGCCAGCGCCTTCGGGGTGCTGCCGCCGCTCTGGTCGAGCGCCGCGAAGAACCCGCGACCCGAGCGGATCTTCTCCAGTTGCGTCGCGTCCATGCTTGCCATCCTTGCAGCAGGCAGAGGAGCGTGCGCAGGGCGGTGGGCGAACAGCAGGACGCCGCGAACGGCTGCCCGGCGTTCGCGGCAAGCAGCCAGATGAGGACGTTAGGCCCTGCAGCTTCCGTGGTCCCCGGATCATCCTGGTTATGGCTGAGGATCACCGTGCCCGGAAACCGGCCGATCTGGGACCGGCCAGCACAGCAGCCGCCGCTGCCAGGCAGACTCCCAGGTGAGCGAAACGCCTGGCCGCACGGGAGGGGGAGATGACGCGTGCCGAAGGTCATCACGGCAATGGCCGGCCTGCTGCTCGCGGCCGCGGTGACCGTCACCGGCTGTGGCGGCGCGCCCCACGACCCGCCCGGCCCGGTGACGCTGACCTGCCGCACCACGATCAGCCCCGGCGTCACCACCGCGCGGTGGATCGACACGATCGCCGCTGACCAGGCCGGCCAGAACAAGGCCGGGACACAGAACTGGATCAACCCGGCCGGCGGCCGGCCCACCGGCGACGACGGGTCGGACCTGCAGCAGCTGGCCGGCTACCTGGCCCCCGGCGTCCACAAGGACAGATGGGCGCACGGCGGCCGCTACGCGGTGCGCGGCAACAGCCCGCTGGTGATCGACGCGGGCGTGTTTTTCCAGGACGCGGCGACCCTGATCTACACCTCCCAGGCGATGGGCGGCTGGGTGCCGCAAGACCTTGGCATCTACCGCGCCATCCGGGCCGACATCTTCCTGCTGCGGGAAGACTGCCCCGGCTAGCGGGCTTACCCGAACAGGCGCAGCCCTTGCCAGGCAGGCCGCTGCCCGAAGTCGAAGTACCGCGTTCGCTGGACGACCACAGGGCCCGGGCCGAGCAGTGCGCCGCCGATGATGCCCTGGTGGAGGCGCACCACGAGGTAGTGACGCGGCGCGCTCGCGACCGCCGCGGCGTGCACGCGGTCACGGTGCCACTCCGACGGGACCTCGCGCGTTGCGAAGAGCACCAGGTTGCCGTGCAGAGCCGGGGCGATCTCGGCGTCGTAGTAGCCAAGCAGCCCTACGGGCCCGTAGCGCCCCAGCCGCGCCACCACGTCAGCCTCTAGCTGATATATCGCGGAGTGGTCCATACCGGGGCGCTGGTCACCGAAAAACCCAACCACCGTGACGTCTTCCGCATCGCCCAGGGCGGGCGCGTCGGGCACCACCAGCCAGTGGCGGCAGCCGGCGCGCGTGTGCTCGAGCACCTCGACCGACGTCCGCGAGCTTGGCCAGGCCCGGGCCTGACGCCGCAGACGCTGGAGCATGCGGTTCATGACGGCCGCATCAGTCAGCGTGCGCTCGGGATCGGTGAAAGGACGGGCAGGCAGCCGTTCCTGGCCCTCGAGCAGCTCATAGCGCGGCACGGACCGACCGTACGACGGGGACGCCAGGCAGACAACATCCCCCCGCGACCTGCGGGCCGGCCTAGGAGGCGCGCCTGCGTGACTTCGGCCGGATCGGTGCGGCGAGGGAATTTAGCCGAGGCCGCCCGACTGGGTGAATTTGATGTCGCTGCCGGTGGCGTGGACGAGCACACCCTGGCTGGTGACCCTCACGCTCTGGATGGTCAGGTGCAGCGGGAGCCTGGGGATGTGGATGGTGAAGTCGGTCGGGATGGGCAGCGATACCGGGATCCCGCTCGGCTGGTTGAGGTGCACTTTGAGGGTGTCCGGGCCGGCCTGCTCGATGGTGCCGGTCATGGATACGTTGAAGCCCGCTATGTTCACGCTCACCTTCACGTCGTTCCCGCCGGCCGACGAGATCGTGAGGCCGTTCCCGCCGCCTCCGCCGAACGCCGAGGCCACGCTCGAGAACGGGATCACGCCGGTCCCGGTGACGTGGCTGATAGTGCCGCTCTGGAAGCCGGGGTTGAGCAGGACGTCGGTCGCGTCGGCCGCGAAGCTGAACTTGACCGGCCCGGCCGGCACGTTGCTGGCGGTGATGTGGACGTCGTTGAGGTGCCTGGCGGCCACCTGGGTGAGGAACGGGAACCCCTTGATGGTCACGTCCGGCTTGGCGGGGAACCCCTGGCTCTGCATCTGCTTGGCGGCCTGGTTCTCCGCATAGGCGACGGCGACCCGGTCGAGGACGACAAGGAGCACCGCCAGCACGAGCACGATTCCCAGGACGACCCACGGCCACCTGCGGCGCCGGCGCCGCGGCGGTGCCGGGGCCCCGGGGGTCGGCATCCTCAGGGTCGAGCCGTCGCTCATGGCACCGCCACCCCCGCTTGTGTCCGCACTGATGGGGCAGATGTTATGGCATTCGCGGGCTGCTTTGTGGCCGCTGGTGCCGGGCCATCAGGGGAGCTGGCCAACGTTGACCGCCTCTACCTGCCCGGAATCGGTGTTGGTGACCAGCAGTGTCTTCCCGTTCGGCTCCAGGGCGAACTGGCGCGGGGCCAGGCCGCTCTTGATAGTGCCGAGCACGGCCGGCTTGCCGGCCAGGGCCTTGGCCACGTCGATCACGGCGAGATCCGCCGCTGCGGAGCTGATGCCTTCGCGGTTGGAGTCGGCCACCACCATGCGCGTGCCGTTGCTGACCAGCACCATCCCGAGCGGGATCTCGCCCACGGCGACCCGGGCGATCAGGGCGTGCTTGGGGTCGCTGAGGAGCTTGCCAGCGGAGAACGCCTCCAGGGTGTTCCCGCCGCCGGCGGTCACCCACACGTCCTTGCCGTCGGGGGAGCTGATGACCCGGGCCGGGCCGCACCCGGCGTCGTCGGTCTTGATCACCGAAGATACGGGGGTGGTCTCCGCCTTGTGCAGATCCACAACCGCCAGCGACCCCATGCCGGACTGGACAGCGGCGTTGGCCAGCCCGCTGACCACGTACAGGTAGCGGCCGTCCGGGGAGGCGGCGATCCCGGTCGGGTCCGACCGGGTGGGGATCATCCCGACGAAGTCGTTCGGCCCGAACCCGGCGGTCAGAGCCTTGCGCAGGTTGAACACCGCGATGTTGTTGCTGTTCTGGTTGACGACGAAGGCGAACTTGTCGTCCGGTGAGGTCACCACCTGGAGCGGGGTCCGCGCGCCGGGGGCGGTCAGCGAGCCGACCGGGGCGGTCAGCCCCGACTCCAGGTCACTGACCCGGAACACCGTCAACCCGTTGCCCGTGGAGACCAGCAGATAATGCTGGTTGTGGGTGAAGGCCTCGCCCGCGGGGTTCGTGGCGGGAACCGACTGGACGGTGGTGGGCACGAACGCGGACGTGTTCATGACCAGCAGCGGGAAGCCCTTGCGCAAGGACACGAAGCCGAAATGGTTGCGGGTCACCACCACATCGAACGGTTTCCCGCCCACCTGGGCGAAGGCGGTGTGGATGTGGTGCAGCCGCGCCGCGTGCACGGCTGTCGTGGTGCATCCCGGCAGTGGCAGGACGCGGGCGGTGGTGCCGGTGCTGGTATGGCCGCTGCCGGCTCCGCCGCCGAGCAGGAGGTACGCCCCGCCGCCGAGCAGCACGACTCCCGCCGCCACGGCCGCGGCGAGCCCGCGCCGGGACCTGCGGCGGGACGGCACCGTGGCCGGCCCCCGCAGCGGCTCGGCCACTGGTGCCCGCGGCGGCTCGGCCACCGGTGCCCGCGGCGGCTCCGGCCGGGGCCGGTACAGCTGATCAAAGTCCCCCACCGGGTCGGTCCGCCCCGCTTTGGCTGGTCCCACGCCCTGGACGCGGGCCACCTGGGTGGGCGGGCCGCCGGCCGGTTCGGCCCTGGGCATGCTGCTTGGGCCCTGCCCGGCGCCGGGCGCGCTGACCGGGGCCGCCCCGGTCTCCGCCGCGCTGGCGGGGGGCACACTTGTCTCGGCCGCGCTGGCGGGGGGCACACTGGTCTCGGCCGTGGCGGCCGGAGGCACACTAGTCTCGGCCGCGCTGGCCGGGACCACCTCGGGCTCGGGCGGGCCAGCCGGGGCCACCTCGGGCTCGGCCGTGATGGCGGGGGCCACCTCGGGCTCGGGCGGGCCGGCCGGAGCCATCCCGGCGCCTGGCGCGCTGGTGTCGACTATGCGAGTGCCGGTCGGGCCCGTGTCGGCCGGGCTGAGCGGCTGACCCGGCTGGTCCGGCGGGCCGCCCGACGCGCTGGCGGCGGCGGCCGCGCTGGCGGCGGCGAGCTCATCCGGCCGAACCGCGCGGGTCGCGCCGCGGCCGGGGGTGACCGGGCCCTGGTCGGTCGCTCCCGACCGGACGCCGCAGGCCCGTCGCAGGGCATCGGCGAACTCCAGGCAGGTGGCGTAGCGGTCATCGGGTGCCTTAGCGAGCGCCTTGGTCATAACCCTGTCGGCCGCCGCGGGCAGCCCCGGGCGCATGCCGCTGACCGAAGGCGGCGTGCTGGACAGCTGAGCCCACATGATCGCGAGGCTCTCGTTGCGCTGGAACGGGGGCTCGCTAGCGAGCATCTCGAACGCGGAGCAGGCCAGCGCGTACTCGTCGGCCCGCCCATCCACTGTGCGGCCCTCGATCTGCTCTGGGGCGACGTAGTTCAGCGTGCCGAGGAACTGGCCCTGTGAGGTGAGCGCCGCGCTGGTGGCGAGCGCGTGCTTGCTGAGCCCGAAGTCGGACAGGTACACGTGGTCGGGCTGGGCCCGCCCGGACGTCGCGTCGCGCAGCATGTTGCCCGGCTTGACGTCTCGGTGCACGAGGCCGTGCGCGTGCGCGGAGTCGAGCGCCGCGGCCACCTGGGTGACGATGTCACAGACCCGCGCGATCGGCAGCGGGTGCAGGTCGTCGATGAGCCGCTGCACGTCCCGCCCGTCGACGAACCGCATCGCGATGAACAGGACGCCGTCGGCTTCACCGGCCTCGTAGATCGGGATGATGTTGGGGTGGTCGACCGCGGCCGCCGCCCGCGACTCCCTGATGAACCGCAGCCGGAACTCCTCGTCACTGGCGAGCTCGGGGGCGAGGATCTTCAGCGCGACGCGCCGTTCCAGGCGGGCGTCGAAGGCGCGGTAGACGACGGCCATGCCACCCCGGCCGATCTGCTCGTCCAGCCGGTAGCCGGCGACATGGGACCCCAGGCCGAACTCGTCAGGCGCCGGGGGGGTCTGCTCGCTCACCGTGCCTCCGCTTTCAGCTTCAAATGATTGGTGCCCGAAGGTTGGTGCCGTTATAGGACTTGACCGAAACTGGCCGCGACAAGATCACGACGGAAGCCTGGGCCGGTGCCGGACTCGCGAGGAGAGGTACCGGTATCGCGGGAGTCACCAAGTATGGTGCCCCGCGCCGCGGCTGTCAGCCACCGCCGCCCGGCCTGAGGGTTCACTGCCGCCCCGCCCGCGGGTTCACCGCCCGGTCACATGGCCACCGAAGTGCGTAGCCGATGATCATCAAAGCATGTTCTGCTCGGGGCAAAATCGCTCTACAGTTGGCTGGTGGGGGTCGATAAACCTATTTCCGCCGACACGGCGCCACTCGCCGTGCGCACCCAGGGGTCTGACCGCACGCTGGCGGCAGGCCCTTCATACACGATCGGCCGCGACCCGCAGTCCGACATCGTCATCAGCGAGGACAGGGTGTCGTGGCAGCATGCGGTCCTCAAGGTCGACAACGGCGCCTGGGTCCTGGAGGACACCGGGAGCACCAACGGCACCTATGTCGGGCACCAGCGGGTGACCCGGGTCGCGCTTGACGGGGAGACCACGATCCGCCTCGGGCACCCGTTGGACGGGGCGACCATGACCTGCTCCGCCGGGAAGCCAGCGCGGCCCGCCACCGTCATCGCGGCCAAGCCGGTCATGCCCGCCGGCGAGGCGGTTGCGGGCGCAGCACCGGCCAGCCCAGCCGCAGCACCAGCCAGACCAGCCGCAGCACCAGACAGCCCAGCCGCAGCACCGGCCAGACCAGCCGCAGCACCAGACAGGCCGGCGGTAGTACCGGACCGGCCCGCGCCAGCAC
>Ga0126371_10005500_pt1 | contig 11254 bp, 9 predicted proteins | sample PanSoiMetaPlot_4_FD_110145 | JGI IMG/M metagenome (GOLD analysis project Ga0126371, IMG submission 110145) | Tropical forest soil microbial communities from Panama - MetaG Plot_4 | ecosystem: Environmental > Terrestrial > Soil > Tropical forest > Bulk soil | place: Panama | collected 2016-02-17
CGTAATGATCACCGTTGGCGCCACGATTCTGGCGCTCTTCCCGCTCGCGGTTCACGGAGGCCCGCTCTGGCAGCCTTTGTGCTACGCGCAAATCGGCGGACTCGGTGTCGCGACATTCATCACTCTGCTGCTGGTGCCCGTGCTTTACTCCATTTTCGTGCTGGACCTGAGGATTGTGACCTGGGGCAAAATCGGGGAACACGCGCCTCCTGGCTTCACACTGCAACCAAAAGAGGAAACTCCGTGACCCAAGATCGCTTTCCGTTGTTCCAGTTATTGATTCCCAATCGCACGATGATCGCTGCAGTTCTACTTGTGCTCAGCGCGGCGCATGCGAGAGGACAAATGCAATCGCCTGCGGCCGAAAAAACCGCGGACATCCTTCATCAAATGAGCGGTTCCTTTGAAACCCTTGCGAAGCGCGTCTCTCCTGCGGTTGTTGAAGTGCTCGTTACCGGATTCGGCATACCCGAGGAAGAAGACGACGCTTCGGGAGCAAGCTCGATTGGGCGGGAGCGCAGCCTCGGCTCGGGCGTGATCGTCGATTCCGATGGCTACATCGTCACGAACTATCATGTGGTGAAAGGAGCGGACCGGGTACGCGTGGTTCTGACACCCACAGGAACGCAGGATTCGCAGCCTGTTTCATTGATGAAATCTCGCGGCCGTATTCTTCCCGCGCACATTGTCGGCTATAGCAAACTAATTGATCTCGCGGTGCTGAAAGTGGAAGCGACTGGCCTTCCGACGCTCCCCATCGGCCGCTACGACCGCATTCGCAAGGGACAGATCGTGTTGGCGTTCGGCAGTCCGGAAGGACTCGAAAACTCTGTTACGTTAGGACTTGTGAGCTCTGTCCTGCGGCAACCTGATCCCGACGATCCGATGGTCTACATTCAGACCGACGCAGCGATCAATCCGGGTAACAGCGGTGGACCGCTCGTAGACGTCGACGGAAATGTAGTCGGCATCGACACCTTCATCTACACCAAGTCTGGCGGCAACGAAGGCATCGGCTTCGCCATTCCCAGCGGAATCGTGCGCTACGCGTATGAACAGATTCGCAAATATGGCCGCGTACGAAGACGCTCGATCGGCGCGGACCTGCAAACGGTCACGCCCGACTTGTCGCAAGGCTTAGGACTCGGAACGGATGCTGGGGTTATCGTCTCGGACATTGTCCCGGGAAGCCCTGCGGAACGGGCTGGCTTAAAAACGCAGGACGTGATCGTGTCGCTTGACGGTTTTGCCGTGGACAATGTGCCGATCTTCACGCTCGCGCTGTACTTGATGAATCAGAGCGATTCGACGAAGCTTGGCGTTTTGCGGGGAGACAAGAAACTCGACTTGCGGGTTCCGATTTATGAACCGCACAATGATCCAAGCCGCCTTTCTGATCTCGGCGATCCCAAGAAGGATTTGATTCCGCAATTGGGCATTGTTGGAGTCACAGTCACACCGGACATCGCGGACATTTTAGGCGAACCGCGCATTCCTTCAGGAGTGCTTGTGACCGCGATCGTCGCGAATCGCCTAGCTGTCGATTCCGGGTTGCAGGAGGGCGATATCGTTCATTCGCTGAATCGCGCGGCGATCAAAACGGTCGATGATCTGCGGGCGGCGTTTGGCAAACTGCAGCCGGGGGAGCCGGCGGCAATGCTTGTGGAACGCAGCGGTAAACTCACTTATGTCACCTTCGAGATGGAGTAGTTCTTCTCTTCGATGACAACTCCAGCTATTTTTCCCACGTCGTCGTCGTGTATTGCTTTACATCGAATATGGCGGCGTCCAGCTTCGCATCTTTCTTGATGTTCGAGTACTCCTCACTGAACACCTTCTGGCCGTCGTCATACACCTCGACTAGCGCAGCGATCCATCCCTGGCCCAGCGGGCGGTAATCGGCAAAACGGACGTCCTGCGTTTTGTTGGCGTCGCCTGGATTGGGCTCGATGAGGCGCACGAAAAGCAGGCGCTCTTTTTCGACCCAGAATTGTTTGGATTTCAGGTCGCCCTTGCCGGCTCCGAATACGTAGACTGGTTTTCCTTCCCAGGTATCTTCGTGGAATTTGGCAGCGTCGAAGCCCTCGCCGTTGCAGATGGCCAGCGTCGTCTCAGGCGACTGCCCGTAAACGTCGAAGCCCAGCACCAGCAGCATATTTTGTTGCGCGCGTGTGAACTTGACTTGGCCTTCCTTAAATACGGTGACGTTTCCGTCCACCAGCAGATAGCCGTTACCGTCTTTTGCTGAACCGATATCAATGCGCAATTTGCCGGGGAGCAGCAGCGCCTCATACCAGGTCTCGACCTTCGTGGTGCCATCGGGATTGTAGGTGGTGCTCTTTTGGGTGAAGGTCACCGACTTGTACCACGACCCTGCATAACGATCGTGCATCGCACGGAGCAGTGCCTCGCCGCTGTGCACCTGCGCTGCACTGCATGTTGCCGCCGCTAACAGCATTGGGACCAAAAGCGCACTCGCAAGTTTCATGGATTCCCTTCTGCCCGACTATCCAAGCGTTTCCCGGGCGTCGAAAAAAAGAAAAGCGATGCCATGAACTATTTGGGAGGGTTCAGACTGCCGTCGAGGCGGTGGGCTTCGACGAATTCTGATTGGGCGGACTTGGCATCGTTTAGTCGGAGCAGCGCCATTCCCAGATTGTAGTGAGCGTGCGCGAGATTCGGATTGAGGCGCACCGCTTCACGATAGCTCGCGGCGGCTTCCTGATATTTGCCCGCATTGAACAGGGCGGTGCCGAAATTGAAGCGGACGTTGGCGTCGTCGGGCTTCATGGGCACGAGTTTGTCGTAGGTGGCCATGGCTTCCGCGAATTTGTTGGCAGCCAGCTGGCTGGCGCCCAGGCCGACAAGCGATTCCGGATAATCGGGTTTCTGGGCGTAGGCCTTTTCGTAAAAGGAAGCCGCCTTGGCGTAGTCTTTTTGCGCGTAGTAAGCATTGGCCAGGTTGTAGGTTGCATAGAACTCGTCGGGCTTAAGCGCGAGGCACCTCTCGAAAGATTGAATAGCTTCGGCCTGCTTACCTTGTTCGCTCTGCGTCTGGCCCAGTGCCAGCAAGACTTGCGGCTGGTCCGGCTTGAGCGAAAGGCTCTTCTGGAATGCTGCAGCGGCCTTATCGTAGCTTTTCGATTTGTAATACTGATGACCGAGATGCTCCCAAGGGCCGGGTTGATCGGGGTGCTTCGTGGTGAGCTTGTGATAGGCGGCGATCGCTTCGTGTGTCTGGCCAGTGTGGTCGAGCGTCGCGGCGTAATTTTCAAGCACCTCCGGCGAGTCCGGACGCAGCGAGTTGGCCTTGCGCAAAAACGGCAGCGCTTCCTGAGCTTTGTCCTCGGTGAGCAGTGCGGCGCCGAGGTTTCCGAGCGCATCGGCGTTTTTGGGATTGCTGGCAATCGCGGCGCGGAACGAAGCGATGGCTTCGTCGTGTTTACCCAGATGGAGGAGTGCCGCTCCCAACCCGTTTTGCGCTTCGGAAAAATCCTTGTGGTGGTCGAGGGCTTGCCGATAGGACGCGGCCGCCTCTTCGTACTTCCCCTGGTGGAACAGGGCCAAACCCTTGTCAGCGTAGGCCGCCGCGTTTTCCGGCGCAATCTTGATGGCCTTGTCGAAATCGGCGACAGCTTCCGAGTCTTTGCCGGTAGCTTCGAGAGCCTTGCCAAGATTGTCGAGGGCGTCGGGATATTCAGGATGGATCTTCAGCGCCTCCCGAAAACTTTCGATGGCCTGGTCATATTCTTTTTTGTGGAGTTGCTCGAGGCCTCGGTGATTGAGCTTTGTGGCTTCGCGGGAGATCTCGGCTCCAGTATCCCCGCCGGGAAACGCAGGGATGGCAAAGCTGAGCGCGGCCGCAATCCCTGCTGTCCTGAGAAAGAAGGGGAGTTTCATGATCGTAGGTTGCTGCAAATACTCCTCTCTGATGGAGATGCGATTCTACTGAAAGAAATACCAGATGGGAACAGGACCTTACCCCGTCGTTGTACCTCTTCCCAGTTTCCACCACCGCAACCTGCGGGCACATCTTATTTATGTGAGAAATAGCCATCGGGATAGGCAAAAGCGGTCTTAATGGGAACACGACACCGGAACCGAGGTTGCCCAGAAGCCAACTTGGGGACACTCTTCTTCTCAGAACCACGGATAAGAAGGATCTTGCTGCAGCTTGGCGAGTCGCAGTGGCGGAACTGGCTTGGCTTTCGGAGCCGAGATGTCTTGCCGGTTATCAATAGCGAATAGCAGGTAGTCGCTGAAGGTGATTCGTTGGTGGAAACGCTTGCCTCTTCGTTCCGAGGTCAGTTCGACGGTTTGTGGCAGCCATATGTCGATCCCGCGACTCTTGAAGTGCACGGGTCCGTATTCTGCCGCGGTATGATCCATCGTGAGTTGGATCTCCGGGATTTTCCTGGCGAGGTCCGCTTCTAGACGGATGATTTGAAAGGTAGTGGCCGCGAACCACGCACGGCCCTCTAAATCCACGGGGTATGCGCCACCGCTGGTCCCCACGGCATACGATCGGATGCGGCTGGGTTTGTCGTTCCTCTGGCGAAAGCGAATTTGCCACGCGGCTTGGCCTTTCATGAATGTTGCACCTTCGCAACGCATTGTGAAATCCCCCGCAAAGAGGGGATGAAAAATGAGCAGCAGGGCCGGCAGCCCGCTGGTAACAATCTGCGGCGAAACGGCCGCCGAAGAAAGGCGGCTGTTCTGGTATTCACTCACATGAAGCATCGCAGGGGAGGATTCGCCGATGGAGACGGTGTAGTCATACGTCCGGCGTTCGGATCGAAGAACTTTGCCCTCTCCATTCAGCGCTTCGAACAACATTTCCTGAGTGGCTGTGAACTTCTGCACATTCTCAACGAATTCCTGAACTCTTCTTTCGACATGCGGCAAAACCTGGTGAAGATCGCACCCAGGCGGGCCATCCTCTTTCGCTTCCACTGTGCCGGTGGCCACATCACTGTTTTCGCCAGCGCTGACTCTTCCCGGGTCTGGACCAATCGCCGAGCCCTGGTCTTTTACGAATTGCGGCGCCGCCTCCCTTGCATCCAATTGATTAGGGCCCGCGGCGCCAGGACGGCCGGCCGACCGCTCCAGTTCTGTCAAGAATTTTCTGATTTCCGCCGCGTTGCTCACATCGTTCGCAAAAGTCAGATACAGTCGCAGCTGGGCAATCTCGCCGGCCGTGTCGCCTTCCGCTTCGTAAATCTGCGCCAGCAGGAAATGGACCCGGGGATCCTTGTTGTCCTTATCGATTTCCGCAGCGCGCAGAGCGCTTCTCTCCGCTTCTTCCAGCCGATTGGTTTTCAAATTTGCGTCGGCATTGTATTCATAGGGAATCGGCGTAGTGACCGGATCGAGTTGAATGGCCCGGGAACTGTATTGAAGTACATCGCTCCAGGCTTTTCCCCACGTGGCAATTTCTGCCAGGCACAAATAGGCAGGCACGTAGTTGGGCTCGATTGTGGAAGCCTCGAAGCACGCGCCCCGTGCTTCTGCGGTATGGTTCTCCGAGGTGAGTAACTGGCCCAGGGTCACCCAGGCAGCGGGATATCGCGTGTAGATCTGCAAGGCTTTGCGCAGATGCTTCTCGGCACTGTCGTTCTTCCCTTTCCTCAGAGCCGCGCAGGCTTCGAAATATTCATTCTTCGACTTGACGGGAACTGCAAGCGCAGCCGTCGAAATGACCGGGCTGCGCATGCCGGAGAGAGGAGGCAACAAGCAAGTCTCGTTTTCGGGGGCGGATTTTTGTTCGACAAGTTGATCCTTGCGGAGATCGCGAATGCGCACACGGTCCATCGTTTCATCAATGGACCGTGGAAGATTGCTGATGTCCGAAGAGGGCGCGCCCATCTGTGGCGTGGGCTGCTGCGCAGGCAAAGCCGCCCCAAGAAGAGAACTCAGCAGAGCACAGCACGCCAGCGCATGCTTCGGCCAATCGGGCAAACCTAACTGCCGCGGGGGAACTGCGAGAGTTCCACCGCCCGAATACTCTGAATGGGCAAGGGTGGTCATTGCCTATTGCTTGACTCGGATAGTATCGCCGTTTCGCTCGCTTTCCAAGGCCGCCGGTCGCAAGACCGGCTATCGACGATGCGCACAGAACGAGCGCGGCTGGACAGCCTGAACCTTCTTTTGCCCCTACGTTTCATGGATAATGAGACTCGCCAAACAGCCCGAGACGCGTATAAGCAGCCGGTGGCGCTAGCTGAGTGGCATTCGAGTCCCGGCACAACAAACCATGGGAGACGCAAGAAGCTTCGCAACGGGCAAACTCACGCGCAGAAGGATGCTCCAGGGCGCAGCTCTGCCGCTAGCCGGCGCATTCGCGCTTCCTTCTCTGGCAGCAGCGATACAGGAGTTGAGCGCGCCCTATCAACGGCCACGATTGAAAATCACCGACGTTCGGACAGCTCGCGTGCGTGTGCATGGACTCCAGACGCATGTGCGCGTTTACACCGATCAGGGTCTTTATGGGCAAGGTGAGTCGACCGACGCCGCTGTGGGAACCGATGCGCTGGTGGACCAGCTTCGCCGCTCTCTTGTGGGTCAGGACCCGCTAAACGTAGATGCACTATGGGAGCGGCTACGAGTGTCTGGGATCTTTGCCGGCGCGCAGGGCGGCCAATACGTGACGGCGCTGAGCGGAATCGAGATCGCGCTGTGGGATTTGGCTGGGAAGGCGCTCGGACTGCCCGTCTATCGCCTTCTCGGCGGCAAATTCCGCGACAAGGTGCGCATCTATTGCGACTCGGACATGGACAATCCTACCGGTCCGGAGTCTGATCGCAAACTGCCGTGGATTCATGAACAAGGCTTCACGGCAATGAAGATTGACTTGGACGATGCAACCGATCCGCACCGCTTCGACAAGGTCAATTGGACCGCCAGCAACGGCGAGATCGACCGCATGGTCAGCTGGGCCAGGCATGTGCGCGAATCGATACCGAAAGAGATTGATCTTGCCTGCGACATGCACGGCCGCTACGACGTGGGCACCGGAAAGCGTGTGGCAATCGAACTCGAGCCGTTCCGTCTACTCTGGCTGGAAGAGCCCGTGCCGGCAGAAAACGTTGAAGCGATGGCCGACATTCGCCACTCCACCAAAACGCCGATTGCCTGTGGAGAAAATCTTTACATGCGCTGGGGCTACCGGGAACTGCTCGAGAAACATGGTATCGACATCATCCAGCCGGACATTCAAAAGGTGGGCGGCCTCTCCGAAGGCCGCAAAGTAGCAAATTTGGCGCAGACCTACTACGTTCCGGTTGCGCCGCACTGCGTTGTATCGCCTATCGGGACGATGTCCACCGCGCATGTCTGTGTCACGATCCCCAACTTTTTGGTCTGCGAGTGGCACTGGATCAATCACCCGGACCTTTGGAAAAACTGGGTCAAGGAAGGCGAGATCATCCAAAAAGGGTACGTCACGCCCACGGACAATCCGGGCCTGGGGGTTGAGATGAATGAAGAGGTCGCACGCAGAGCGCAGGTGCCCGGAACGAGTTGGTTTCAACCCAACCCGGCTTAGCGTAAGGGGGCAAGGCGAGATGAGAAAACGATGCGTCGTTACGGGCCTTCTAATCGCGACAATTGCGGCGTCATGGGGCTCTTGTGCCGCCGCGCAACAGGGATTTTTCACTGCCCAGGACGTCATCAAGTACACTCCAGAGTGGCGCGGCGAACGTTTCGCCGACGGACGGCCGAAAGTCTCAGATGACGTCCTCGATCGCATGAAGACCGTCACCCTGGAAGAAGCCTGGGCCGTCTTGCAGCAGAATGGCTTCATGCACCAGTACGAAGACGGCTGGCTGTCCATTCATCCCGACAAGGTCTTGGTCGGCCGCGCGCTCACTGCCACTTGGATGCCGGGGCGTCCTGACGTACAGAAGCTACTCGAGGCGGAAGGGAACGAAGCGCAGCGGAAAGGTGCAATGAACGCGTGGCCCGTGGACATGCTTCAGAAGCGCGACGTGTATGTTTGCGATCACTTCGGACTGAAGGAGGCAGGTCCTTCCATCGGCGACAACGTTGGCAACGCTATTTATGCCCGGTCCGGGAATGGCATCGTCTATGACGGCGCTGTACGCGACATCAACGGGCTCGAAGAGCTGCCGGACTTTGTGGCCTTTGTCCGTTATTACGTGCCGTCGCACCACTATGGATCGCTGAAATCGGGCAAACTTCTGAACTCGACGATGGTCAGCATCAACGCTCCCACCAGAATTGGCCACGTCATGGTGATGCCTGGCGACGTCATCCTCGGGCGCAACGGGGGAGTTATCTTCATCCCCCCGCAACTAGCCGAGCAGGTCGTGAAGTCCTCAGAAGCAACACACCTGCGGGACCTTTTCGGACACTTGCGTCTGCAACAAGGCAAGTACACCGCCGGTCAGATTGACACCCGCTGGACCGAAGCCATCGAACAGGATTACCGAGAGTGGCTAAAGCAGAACGAAGATCACCTGCCGGTCCCGAAATCGCGGGTCGAGGAGATCCTTAGGGATCACGAGTGACCGCAGTGATTAAAGTGGCGCGCCCAAGGGGACGATCTTAGAACTTTTCTGGCCGATTTTGTGGCCGCCCTGGCAGAGAATCATCTCGATCACCGGTTAGGCCTGTCGCATAGTCGAGAATCTTAAGACCAATCGAAAGCGTAAGCTGTCAATTGAGCTTGAGGCGAACAACCTTAGCAAGAGCTCGCTGCCGCTTGTCGAAACTGAAAAGGCACTCGACGCCCAGCTCTAGCGCCGCGGCTACGTGGAGCAGGTCAGCCGTGCGAGTGCCCAGTTTGGCCGCTGTTCGGCGTGACAGTTCTCGGGCACGGTCAAAGACCGGGTCAGGTAGTGCCCGCAATTGGAATACCCCGTCGTGCAAATCTTTCTCGAAGTCATTCAATGATGATCGGGCCTGGGCCGTCGTAATCTCATTTCGAAATACTCGCAATCCCAGGGCATTGAACACCTCAAGCTCACCAAGAATGCTTATGAAACGCTCCCCGCCAAAAGCTCCCATGGCACGGGCTGCGGCGGCGGAGTTGCCGTCGAGGCTGTATAAGGAAAGCAGGAAACTGGTATCAGCGTAAATCCTCAATAGCGGTTCCGATCTTCAGCTACCAGCTCAGCACCGGTAACGGGCAGGAGCTTCTCGCCATAGATCGATCGCAATCGCGCCAGAAAGTCGGGTAACTGCCCGCCTTCTACAGTCCCCTCAGGGACCAATCGGGCGATTACGCGCCGGCGCTTGGTGATTTGGATCTCTTCACCCTGGTGCAAAAGGCGTTCTATCTTCCTAAACCCATAACGCAGATCTCGAACCGAAGCCTTCTTCATGTGATACATACTAGCATCACATCTCTGAGATTGCAATCAAAATGTTTCGGTGGGCTGTCGAGGGAAATCAAGAAATCACGGACCCATGTGCCCGGGTGAGAGCCACAAAAGAATGGCGCGCCCGGCGTGATTCGAACACGCGACCTCTTGCTCCGGAGGCAAGCGCTCTATCCAGCTGAGCTACGGGCGCACAGGAAGGGTGAATCCGGAGATTATAGTTTAGCTTGTCCTAGGGTTGAGCGCCACAGCGGCTGTTACTTCCTCGTGATAGAAACACCGCCCTTCTACCAAGTCGTAGCTGCTTGCCCGGACAGACTTTTCGAGTTGGCACGCCTGCGCGGATAACGGTGCCTGTGCCACAGGAGCTAACCTTTCGAGCGGTTTTTGATATCGCGGGCGAGCTTCTCGATTTCTTCGGCCTTGCGGACGAGGTTGAGGCTCAAGACTTTGCTCGAGTCGGTTTTTTCCACTTCGGTCTTCAATTCCGTGGCTAGCTCGTAGAGCTTCTCCACCTTTTTTTTGATGTCCTTTTCGTTTTCTTCAAGGATGCGTTTGTCCGCCGGAGGCGTAGGTGTCTCGGGAGCCACATCGCCGGGCGGGCGCCGGTCCGGAGGGATGGGGTTGTTGGGAGTTGGGTTTTGCCCGGAAGGCAGTTTGCCTGCAAGACCAGTGGCTACTCCGGCGGTCACTAAGTCACCCAAAAACGTTCGCCTCGATTTCACAGCATGCCCTCCGGACGCGGGCCCGGGACTCTCGCTCACCACGCCACCAATGCTATACTCGCCCGTCAACCAATATTATGTCCAGTCTCCTCTCTCATTTGCCGGATTTCACGGCCGCAAATTTTCTTCACCTGGTGGTCATCCTTGTCGTGGCATCACTGCTAAACCGCCTGCTGCGCTTGGTGACGAATCTTGCGATCAAGCCTGCGACCTCCGAGGCGCGTGCGGCCAAGGCACGCGAGCAGCAGACGCGCACGGTTGCATCTGTGCTTTACAGTGCAGGCAGCAGAATCGTGTGGGCGGTGGCGCTGCTGACCGCGGGCACGGAGTTCGGAATCAACGTGACGCCGCTAGTGGCCGTCTTGGGGCTCGCCGCCCTTGCGCTGGGATTTGGCGCACAGAATCTGGTTCGCGACATCATCACTGGCTTTTACATCATTCTGGAAGATCAGTACGTAATCGGCGACACGATTCAAATCGGCGACACACTGGGCCGTGTGGAGCACATCACGCTGCGGCGCACCGTGGTGCGAGACGCTCGCGGAGCTCTGGTTACCGTTTCGAACGGCGACATTCGCACCGTGGCAAACTTGAGCCGCGACTGGTCGCAGACATTCGTGGACGTGGCACTCTCGCCGCAGGTGCCGCAGGAAACCGCACTGCAGGCGTTGGACAGCGCGGCAGCGGAGCTCCGCGGCGATCCGGCCTGGTCGCAGACAATTGTGGACGGGCCGCGGATCCTGGGCTTGCAGGGCTTCGACCAGAATTCGTCCACCGTTAGGCTCCAGGTACGCACCGCTCCTTCGCGCCAAGACGATGTAGCGCGGGAACTGCGCCGGCGCATCCAATTAGAATTCCAGCGCAGGGCCATTCCCGTAACTGGCGTACAGCGCGTAGAGGTCAAATCGACGGCCGCCTCCGGAGAGAACGCCCCGTCTCCCGCAGCCTAAGTTTCCAGAGGAGCATTGAAGGAGAGCAAGTGATGTCTCAGATCTCTTACGACGAAGTGAATTTGATGTTGCGGCTTTATGATCTTCGGCGCGAGCCGCGACTCCGCGAAGCGCGCGCCTGGTTCGTGGACCATTTCCACGCCGGCACGCCGGAGGAAGTGATGCAGAAGTATCCGCAGGGCAGCCAAGAAAATACCTACATTCGGATGGTTATCAGCTACTGGGAGATGGTCGCCAG
>Ga0126371_10005501_pt1 | contig 11253 bp, 15 predicted proteins | sample PanSoiMetaPlot_4_FD_110145 | JGI IMG/M metagenome (GOLD analysis project Ga0126371, IMG submission 110145) | Tropical forest soil microbial communities from Panama - MetaG Plot_4 | ecosystem: Environmental > Terrestrial > Soil > Tropical forest > Bulk soil | place: Panama | collected 2016-02-17
TAGGTCGCGCGCCGCTCCGGGCCGAGCGTCGGCAGGATGATCTCCATCACCCGGTCGTAGGCGGCGAGCATCGCGAGCAGCGTGGCATCGAACCGGCCCGCCGTGTAGTAGTCGGTCGAGCTGGCGAACTCGTAGTCGAAGCCGAAATTGTCGAGAAACTTGCGCAGCCGCGCGTTGTTGGCGGCCCCGAACGAGGGATGCTCGTTGGAGAACGGGTCGGGGATCCGGGTCAGCGGCTTGCCGAGATGGCGCGCCATCATCTCGCGGTTCGGCACGTTGTCGGGCACCTTGCGCAGCCCGTCCATGTCGTCCGAGAAGGCGATCAGCCGCGTCTTGATCCTGTCGTCGGTCAGTACCCGGAAGGCGTGTCGCACCATGGTGGTGCGCGCGACCTCGCCGAAGGTGCCGATGTGGGGCAGCCCGGACGGGCCGTAGCCGGTCTCGAAGATCACCTCGTCCTTCGGCGTCTTCTTCAGCCGCGTCACGATCTTGCGCGCCTCCTCGAACGGCCAGGCGTTCGATTGCTCGGCGAACTCGCGCAGTGACGATGCGGCAGGTGCGGCGTCCGTGGACATGGGGTCAGCTCCGGGCGCGGACACTAGGGAGGCGAGGTTGTGGCGTCAACGCGCTGGCCACGCTGCCTGCGCCCCCTCGCCCCGCGAACGGGGAGAGGTGAGCCTCAATACGGATTGATCGGGAAATAGCGCAGCCACAGGTCGGTGAAGCGGCCCTTCTCCCACAGGCGAAACAGGGCCCAGTTGATGGCGAGCCGCAGCGTGTCGTTGCCGCGCTTGACCGCCACGCCGACGCCCTCGCCGAAGTAGCGGCCCTCGATGAACGGCCCGCCCGCGAACGCGCAGCAGCCGCCCGAATCCGTCCCGTTGAGCCAGAACGAGAGCGCGAAGCCGTCGCCGAACACGAGGTCGACCTCGCCCTTCCGCAGCGCCTCATGCGCCAGCTCGGCGGTCTTGTACGGGCGCACCTCGGCCTCGGTGAACAGGGTCTTGAGGTACTGCTCGTGCGCGGTCCCGGCCACCACCGCGATCTTCTTGCCCTCGATGCGCTCCGGCCGCACGTCGTCGATCTTGGCGTCGCGGCGCACCGCGAAGCGCGCGATCGGCCGGTAATAGGGATCGCTGAAGTCGGCGCGGGCGCGCGAGTCGGGCGTGACCGAGATCGAGGCGATCGCGGCGTCGCCCCGGTTGTCGTTGAGCGCGTCGAACAGGGTGTCGAAGCGGCGCATCTGCACCGTGCAGGTGACGTGCAGCTCCTCGCACAGCGCGCGCGCGAGCTCGACGTTGAAGCCGGTCGGATTCCCGTCCGGGCCCGCATAGTCGAACGGCGGATAGTCGACCTCGGTCATGAAACGGATGATCGAGATGCGTCCGATGTCGGGCCGCTCCGGCCGCCGGCGCGGATCCCAGAAGCCCGGCACCCTGGCGGACGGCGCCTGTGCGGTCGGCGGCGCCTGCGCGGCAGCCGGTGTCGGTGCAAGCGCGGGCAGTGCGACAACTAGCCCCAGCAAGCCGATGGCCACGACCAAAGCGCCCAATCCAGGGCGGGCCGCGCCTTGGACTGGGCGAAGGGTTGCCGTAGGGGCAAGTGATGGTGCTCTCGGTCTCATCGGCATCCGGGTGGCAGGAGATGGCCCCGCTTATAGCGCATGTCCCGGGGCAAAAGAGACTTGAGAATCAGGCGAATCGACGTTTGCGGAACATCGCTGGCGTGTCAGCCCGGGCGCGCCTGCGCCGCAGCTGTTGCGACGGTGGCTCGGACCTGAAACGAAGATCCGAAAGAACGGACTGGTGGTGGGGTTTCGGGGTTAATCACCGAGGGGCGATCAGGTTGCCGGTGTCCGGTTCCCGGATCGAGATCCCGCCAAATCAAGGCGGTGCGCGGACCTGGAGTTGCGCATGACAAGCGACGCGCGAACGAGAATGCTCGCAGGATTGCGAGCCGATATCGATCTTCCCGAATCTGACATTGAGGCGATCCTGGACCTGCTCGGATCGGCGCAGCTGTCGGTGGAGAGCCACGGCGACAACTTCTGCGCCGGCCTGCTGCAGCAATGTGCCGCGCATCTGCGCGAGCGCCACGGATTTTCCGGCTCCCGGCAGAACGGCGATCCGGTCTGGACGGAAAGCAGCCTGCCGGCCGTGGTCCATCTCTTGATCTATGTCCAGGCCGAAGTGGAGGACAAGCTGCGCGATCGCGCATGCGTGGAAGTCCTTGACCAATGCATCGACTGTCTGCTGCAGACCCATCGGCCGCAGCCTGAGGAACTGCGCATCGTCACGGCGCATTAGCCCGTGTCGCGACGAGGTTGGCACCTGGCGGCCGGTGGCTATCAATCGGCATCTTGACGGACGTCTCGCGCCGCCCACACCAACGGGTCCTCCCCGCCCACCATACGGATTGCATTCCGCATTCCGGGCAAGCGATAATTGCCGCTGGCGCGCTTTCATGGTTTACGGACAAGAGCGCGCGACCGCGAGCTTGAAGAGGTTTCCCAGACGAGCCGGATGTGCTCTGGACTTGCTCTGGACAAGCCAGGCCTTTGCCAGGGGGGTGGCAATGGTGCGTTTCGAGGACTTCGTGGAGTCCAGCCGGCGCAGCACGACAACCGAGGAGCTTGTGCGGTTGTACGCCGATGCGATTGGCGAGGAGGGCTACGAGAACTGCATTCTAACGTCGTTGCGCGGGCGCAAGCTCGGGCACATCGCCTGGTTTCGCTTCCCCGCGGGTTATGTGGACGCCTACGTGCAAAACCGTTGGGAGAAGATCGACCCGGTGCTTGCCTGCACGTTGCGCGCCACCCGCCCGTTCTTCTGGAGCGAAGTCGAGAAGACGCGTCTGTCCGACGAACAGATCCACTTCATCTCCGCATGCCGGGAGCTGAACGTGCATTCGGGCGTGATGTTTCCGTTCCACGGTCCGCATCAGCGGCTCGATGTTATCAGCATCAGCCGGCGCGTCGCCGACGCGCCAAACCCGGAGTGCATCGACTTTTTACAGGCGATCGCCACCCAAGCGTGGGGCCGCTATCAGCAGCTGAGCGAAGAGTGCTTGTTCGTCGACCCGGAGCCCCTGCTCACCCCGCGCGAGCTCGAGATCCTCAAGCGCTGCAAGGATGGCAAGACTCGCCCGGAGATCGGCAAGATTCTGTCGATTTCCCCGAAGACCGTCGAATTCCACCTGCGCGGCATCATGGACAAGCTCGGCGCCAGCAACCAGATCTCGGCCGTCGTTATTGCGCTTCAGCGCGGGTTCCTCGAGCTCTGATCCCACGCACCTAGGCAGAAGCCTAGTACGTCGTTCCCCGCTGCTGTGCTGATCTCCGGAACGCAGAGGTCCGGAGACGCCCGTGGTCGAAGCGATTTTGCTCAACACCACGCGCCATTTCGGCGATGCGTTGGCATCGCAGGTGCGCTTGCCCGGTCTTCGCCGCGTCTGCAGCGCAGGCCCGACGCAGGACGTACGCGACTCGCGCCACGCGATGGAGCATTGACGTGGGGAGCAAGCGCGCAGGCCCGATGGATGCGGCCGTAGGTCGTTCCATCCGTGCGCTCCGTCTGTCCAAAGGCATTTCGCAGGGCGCGCTCGGACGGCGGCTGGGCGTGTCGTTTCAGCAAATCCAGAAATACGAGAACGGCACGAATCGGGTCGGCGCCGGACGGCTCGCCGAGATCGCAGTGGCGCTTGACGTTCGGATGGAGGTGCTCCTGCAGGGCGTGCGGACGATCAAGCGCAAGACGCAGCAGGAAGACGATCCGCTCGCGCTGCTGTCAAGCAGCCAGGCGCTGCGGCTGGCGCGGGCGTTTTCAAAGATCGCGAATAGCCGCATTCGCATCGCGCTGGTGGGCCTCGCGGAGGGGATCGCTTCGCGAGGGCGATGACGCCGGCACGCTCGGCGGGACTGCGGCCGCTGCGGCGGATCGGTACGCTGGCGGACGAAGCCCGTTAGGCGCGCAGGCCGCCGCGGGCATCGGAACCGCGGGGCAGACGCTCGCTCGCCGCCTTGACGTAAGGACGGCGTCACAGTTCCCGCAGATGGGGCATGCAAGGGTGTCCAAGTGCGTCGGGGCCGCTTGCAGGACGCTTGCGTCGCGGTCATTTCGCAATCTTGAGGCGCATCGCCCTGTGCCGACACCCGCTGATAGTTGCCCGCTATGGACAACCTTGTTTCACGACTTAGACTGTGCGTTGTACGATCGGGTCGGCTGGGCAAAGCGGGTGGCGACCGGTGAGCTTTGACGGCGACGAATACAGCAAGCGTACCCTCGACTTCGTGCAGCGCCTGCAGCGGCTCACGAAATACGACGAGATTTGCCGCGAGATCACGACCGAGCTCGAATGGTTCGGCTTCAGCTGTGTGACGAGCTGGTCGCTGCCCGGGCCCGGAGGAAACCCCGCCGATGGCGTCATGTTCAATACGCGCCCGCAGGAATTCATCGAACGCTACTGCGAAAAGAACTATGTGATGCTCGATCCGACAGTTTCGGAGCTCCGCCGCACCCTCAATCCGTTCTCCTGGGGCGACGTTCTTAGGCGCCGCGACCTCACCAAAAGCCAAAAGACGATCTTCGACGAGGCGAGGGAGTTCGGTGCGCGCGACGGATTCATCGTCCCGATCGTCACCCTCTCGGGTTCCATGGCACTGTTCGCCCCATGCGGGCTCGAGCCGAATCTGTCCGACCGTGCGCGCGCGGCGATCGAGATCATGGGCGTGTATTGCCATCACGCGCTGCGGCGCGCGCTCCTGCAGAATCAACGCGAGGAGGCGGTCCACACGCCGCTCACGCCGCGCGAGCGCGAGGTCATGCAATGGGTCGCGATCGGCAAGACGGACGAGGAGATCGCCGACATCCTATCGATCGGCACCACGACGGTCACCAGCCATGTCGAGAACGCCAAGCAGAAGCTCGACGCGTTCCGGCGCACCTATGCGGTCGTCCAGGCGATCCGGTTCGGTGAAATCACCTTGTAGCGGACCGCCGCCGGCAACGTCTCTCCTAAGAACCTAGGATACCGCTGGACCGGCCGGCAGCGGCAATCTCCCGTCACTTTGACGGGAGAGATGTGATGGTCATCGTCCTCGAAGGAAGCGAACGCCGCCGCCAACACAAGTATTTCAATCAACTGTTCCGGCTTCGTCACCAGATCTTCGTCAAGGGCCGGGGCTGGTCGTTGCCGTCGGTGAACGACTGCGAGATCGATCAATACGACGTGGACGACGCGGTCTACCTGCTCGACCTCAACGACGAGGACGTCATCCAGGGCAGCGTGCGGATGACGCCGTCGGAGCGGTGCTCGCTGCTCGCCGACTACTTCCCGCACTTGGTGGAGAACGGGGAATCGCCGCGTTCTCCGCTGGTCTACGAGTGCACACGCTACATCGTGCTGCCGGCTCAGAAGAGTCGCGAGGCCAATCGGGCCGCGAAGGCGCGCCTACTCGGCGCCGCGGTCGAATGGAGCCTCAGCCGCGGGCTCGCCTATCTGCAGACCGTCATCGACTCGGTGACGCTGTCGAGCTTCGTCGAGATGACGCCGCAGACGATTCCGCTCGGCCTGTCACATCCGTATGGGGGCGGGCGCAAGACGCCGGGAGGCGGCGAATGCATGGCGATCCGCTGGCCGATCTCGCAGCAGGTGCTCGACGACATCCACGCCTATGGCGGGGTCGATCGACGAATCCGCGAAATTTCCGATTTCAATCCCGCTGACCGCCGCGCGCCGGTCCAACTCGTCCACTGATTCACGCGAACGCTCTCCACATGGGAGATGTCCATGAGCAAGCTCGTTCGATCCATCACCAAGGATGAAATCGCCGCCTACCGCATCGCCGGTGTCGTGCTGCTGCGCGGCATTCTCGATCTTGGCGCCGTCAACACCCTGCGCCGCTGCATCGACGAGGCGCTTCGTACCATGGGGGACAGCCCGAGCGGCTATGATCTCAGCGCCCTGACCCAGGCGATCGAAGCGAGCGATCAGCAGACCCTCCGGTCGAGCAGGGAGGGGCAGCACGACGTGGCCGGCATCGTCGAATACATACGGGCGAGCGGAAAGCCGCTGCTGTTCGACCAGGCGACCGCAGCCAAGGGCAGCTTCCTGCTCGATGCCGGCATCGCGGCGCGGCTGCGCGACTTTCGCCGCTTCTGTACCCACGGCGTGGTGCCGGAGATCGCCGGCGCGCTGCTCGAGTCCGAGCAGGTCAAATTCTTCGGCGACCAGATCTTCGTCAAGGAGCCGCAGACGCGCGAGCGCACCGCGTTCCACCAGGACGCCACCTATTTCGAGATCGACGGCAACCAGTGCTGCGTCATGTGGATCCCGGTGGATCCGGTGACGCTGGAGGGTGGCGTCATGCAGTACGTGCGCGGCTCCCACCGCGACGGCAGGCGCTATCAGCCCAACGTGTTCGTCTCGCAGACGCCGCTGCCGGGCGCGCAGGGCGAGCCGCTGCCCGACATCGAAGGCCACATGGACGACTACGACATCGTGCATTTCGACGTCGAGCCGGGTGACGTGATCGTCCATCACTATCGAACGGTCCACGGCGCCGGTGGCAATCACACGCGCTATCAGGTCCGGCGCGCCGCCTCGCTGCGCTACTGCGGCGACGACATCCGATTCTGCGCCCGGCCGTGGGCGCCGCGTCAGTTGCATCACACCCATCAACTCAAGGACGGCGATCCGCTCAGCGGTCCCGATTTCCCGGTGGTGTGGACGCGCCGGCGCGAGCAGGAAGCAGCCTAGAGCATGATCACGCAGACAAACCGACCGGCGCCATCACAGGAGCGGAACAGGGGCATGGGCAGGCGAGCAAAGGACGCGGAGAGCCGCAATTCGCACGAGGTGCGCTCCCTCGAGATGATGCTCGACTACGCGATCGTCGAGGGTGCGGCGCTGCGGCTGCCCCTTTTCGTCCTGCTGTTGCGCGCCGCGCAGCTCGAGCTGGCGGCCGGTATCGCGGCGCGCGCCGGGCCGGGCCGTCGTCGAATTGAAACGAAGATCAGGGACTGCTTGGCGGCCTACGGTGTTGAATCCGTCGGGACCCCGGGCGAACGGCCGCAAGGCTCGATGGACCTTGTTCAGGACCGGTGATCGTCATGGCAAATCCGCACCCCGTCGACCCGCAAGCGGCCGAGCCCATTCCTGAGCGCGATATTGTCGCCATGCTCGTCATGATCGACTACCTGATCGCGGAAGTCAGCCGAATCGACCTGATGTCGGCCCAATGCCTGATGCTGGCGCGGAAGTCGCTCACCGAGACGGTGGGGGATGCGCTCGTCAAGGCGCACTGAGCGTTCGCTTTGACGCATGTCCCATCTCCGGGGTCGGCTCGGGGATCATGTTGGAATGAAGTGTATGGGGATTCCGATGGAAGAGCAGAGTTGCCCTGAGTCGCTTGAGCAGGAACCAATCGCCGAGCGCGACATCCTCTCGCTGATCGCCATGCTCGACTATCTGGCCTGCGAGATCGCCAAGGTCGACGCCATGTCGGCCAGTTGCCTGTTGCTGGCGCGCAAGTCCCTGCTCGAGGCAGTGGCCGACGCGCTCGTCAAGATGCATTGAGCGTGCGGCCTGATCGCTGCCTGCTCGTCGGCTCACGGCGTCTTCGCGAACTTCTCTGCCAGCTGGACCAGCGAGCGCCGCACCGCGGTGTCGGTGATCTTGGAGAAGGCGCGGATCAGCCGCACCGACTGCGGCTCGGCCAGGAGGTCGAGCAGCCCGGACTCGGCCGGCCGCTCGCGCTCGGTCGTCTCGCCGCCCTTGAAGAACGTGCTGACATGGATGCCGAGAACTGCGGCGATCTGGTAGAGCCGGCCGCTGCCCACGCGGTTGGTGCCGTTCTCGTACTTCTGCACCTGCTGGAAGCTCACGCCGAGCTGGTCTCCCAGCTCGGTCTGCGACATTTTTTTCGCCAGTCGATGGATGCGAATGTTGCGGCCGATGACCTTGTCGATCTTCTGTGCGCGTTTCTGCAGCATGAATTGGTCCCCCTGTCCCGGCCGCCCCCTGCGCCGTAGCCCACACATCAATTCACGATTAGAGCATGATCCCGAAAAGTGGATACCGGTTTTCGGACAAGATCATGCTCCAAGCATTAGAGCATGATCCCGAAAAAGTCGCTCCCAACAAAGGTGCTTACAGGTATTTCCGCAGTTCGGTCGCCGAGGCGTCCGGCTTTCGCTTGACGTTGAAAGGCGACACGAAGCGTCCGTCCTTGTCCATCAGGTAGACGATCGCCGTGTGATCCATGGTGTAGTCACCGCCGTCGAGCGGGACCTTCTTGTAGTAGACGCGATACTCCTTGGCGACCGCGGCGAGCGCGTCGGCGTCGCCGGTCAGCCCGCGCAAGTGCGGGTCGAAGCTCCCGAGATAGTCCTTGAGCGCGGCCGCGGTGTCGCGCTCGGGGTCGACCGTGATGAACAGCGCGGCCGTGCGGTCGGCATCGGGTCCGAGGCTGCGCAGCACTTCCGACACGTCGAACAGCGTGGTCGGGCAGACATCGGGGCAATGGGTGAAGCCGAAGAACACCAGGAAGGGTTTGCCCTTGAGGTCCTGGTCGCTGACCGCCTTGCCGTTCTGGTCGGTGAGGTGGAACGAGCCGCCGATCGCCACCGGCTGCAGCGCTTTGCTGGAAATGTTCATACCGCCGAGCAACGCGATGAGGCCGAGGCACAGCCCGAGCCCGGCCGCAAAGGCCGCGCACACGAGCACCAGGCGCGACTGCCGCGCAGTCATGCGGGCGACCCCGTCAGGTTCAGAAGCATGCGTTGATCCCCGCCTGGATCATTTCATAGAAGACCGCGGTCCCGTAATGCGCCCACAGCGCGGCCGTCGCCGCCGCCACTATCCCGGCGCCCGCCGCAACGGCGAGCCACACGGGACGCGCGACGACCCGCGCCATGCCTGAGCTGTGATCTGACATTGTCGGTATCACGGTCATCGCCCCTCTCTTGAAATAAGCCGTAACCGTGTTGCCGGCAACCCCGGGTTGGGGTCCGCCAAATTCTTCCGGTGCAAAGCTGATCTGCCGTAACGTCAGGGACGCGCGGCGTCATTGCGCACAACCCACAACCTCGATGCGGCGCACGTCCGAACTTCAATGCTTGGTCATCAGCGCCTTCATGTAGGCCGCGACCGCCGGCGGCGCCTGCGCCAGCCGCTCGATGCCGCGCGCCAGGCCGCCGGCGTCGACCGGGCTGATGTCGAGCCCCATGCGCGCCGCCTCGGCGAGGAACTGCGGATCGCGATGCGTGGCGGCGAACGCCACCTGCAGCGCCGTGGCGCGGTCGGCCGGCACGCCCGCTGGCGCCGCGAACGGCCGCGCCATGGTCAGCAGCGGGGTCTCGGCGAATGCGATCAGCGCGCGTCCCTGGTCGTCGCGCGCGAGCTCGCGCGCGGTCGGCACGTCGGCGAGCTCGGGGTGGCGGGTCTCGCGCGCGAACTGCAGCAGCACGTTGAAGCGGCTGCCCGGCGCGAACCAGGCGGGCCGGTTCTGCCTGATCCATGAGAAATCGAACATCCGGCCCTCGATCTCGCCGCGCTCGACCGCGAGCAGCAGCGACGGCGAGTCGGGATAGCCGAGCACCTGCTTGATGCCGAGCCCGAGCGCGTCGTGCAGGATCTTCGGCACGTCGGCGTCGCGCGCGCCTTCGCCCGTCCCGCCGAGCAGGATCGGCGCGCTGTCCGTCTGCCGCGCCGCCGCGATCGTCGGCGACCTGGCATCGGCCCGCACGACCAGCACATAGGCGTCGGTGCCGAAGCTCGACGACGAGCCGAGCCAGGTGAATTTGCGCGGGTCGAGCTGGACGCTCGCGTTGGTGCCGAGCAGCGCGATCATCGCGATGTCGCTGCCGAACAGCCCGACGGTGCCGCCGTCCTTGGGCGCGGCGCCGAACAGCCAGTTGGCGGCGCGCAGGCTGCCGGCCCCCGGCATGTTCTGCACCACCACCGACGGATGGCCCGGAATGAATCGCCCCATGTGGCGCGACAGCAGCCGCGCCGTCAGGTCGTATCCCCCGCCAGGACCGTAGCCGACCACGAGGTTGATCTGCCGCCCCTGGTAGAACGCTTCGACGGGATCCTGGGCGCGTGCGGGGCAAAGGATCGCCGCAAGCGCGAGTGCTGCTAAGCCGCCTGCTCGGTGCCTGCGCCAGAACAAGAGCATCCCCACAGCAATCAGGCCGCGAGATTGCCGAATCGCTGCAGGTTCTGCCGCTGCTTGTCGTTGCGTGGCGGAAGCCTGAACAGCCGCGCCGCGGTGCCGCCGAGGATGTTGTGCTTGGCCTTCTCGGACAGGAAGGACAGGTCCCAGATCGTGCTCGGCAGGTCGAAGTCCCAGTGCGGGTAGTCCGACGCGTACATGAGCTGCGTCTCCGCATTGATCATGCGGAAGGTGCATTCGAGCGCGGCGGCGTCGACCCGCTCCATCGGCTGCGACGCGTAGAACATGTCGCGCATGTAGTCGCCCGGCTTCTTCTTGAGCAGCGGATATTCCGACGAGCGCAGCATGAACTCGTGGTCGAGCCGCTGCATCAGGAACGGGATCCAGGCGAGCCCGCCCTCGATCCAGATCACCGGCAGTTTTGGAAAGCGCTCGCCGAGCCCGTTGGTCACCCAGTTGGTGAGATGCAGGATGTTGTAGAACGGAAAGCCGAGCGCATGCACCGAGGCGAAGCGGTTGAGGCTCTTGAACACCGGCTCGCCCATGTTGATCGCCGAATGGAAGCACAGCGCGAGCGAGCGCTCCTCCATCGCGCGGTAGACCTTCATGTAGGCGTTGTGGTGCACCGGCAGGCTGCGCACCGACGTGATCATGAAGCCGGTCACGTGCTTGCGGTCGCCGAACGTCTCGACGTGGCGCAGCGCCTCGTCGGGATCGCTGAACGGCAGGCACAGCATCGAGTAGAAGCGGCCGTCGGCCTCGTGAAGGGCCTTTTCGGTGAGCCAGCGGTTGTAGGCCCAGGTGAGCTCGATCTCCATCTCGGTCGACGGATGCAGCCCGATCGCCAGCAGCATGGTGGGAAACAGGCAGGCGTAATCGACGCTCATCGCGTCCATCCAGCGGTGGCCGAGCTCGACGTCGCGCAGCTTGCCGGCGGCGGTCTTCTCGGTCGCGCGCATGGGATAGCGCGTAATGCGCCCGCCCATGTCCTGGAAGCTCACCTGCGTCGGCATCAGCGTCTGCCGCCCCTTGGCGCGGCCGGCGAGCACGAGCTGGCGCAGCACCTCGTTCTCGATGAA
>Ga0126371_10005502_pt1 | contig 11250 bp, 8 predicted proteins | sample PanSoiMetaPlot_4_FD_110145 | JGI IMG/M metagenome (GOLD analysis project Ga0126371, IMG submission 110145) | Tropical forest soil microbial communities from Panama - MetaG Plot_4 | ecosystem: Environmental > Terrestrial > Soil > Tropical forest > Bulk soil | place: Panama | collected 2016-02-17
AATCTTCAGATCGGGGTGCAAGCCGCCTTGCATCAATACCCCGGTGCCACCCAACTCGACCGTCTCCCGGATCTTCTCGTCGATGGTCTCGAAATCCAAAACATAGCCCTTAGAGCGCCCCGGACCTTTGATCGGAGCATAAAAGGCACAAAACGTGCAGTACTCGGTGCAGAAATTCGTGTAATTAATGTTTCGGTCGATAATGTAAGTGGCTACGCCTTCCGGATGCAGTTTGCGCCGCACCGCGTCCGCCTCCATGCCGATCCCGATCAAATCGTCGGAGCGGAACATCTCCAAGGCCTGGGCTTTGGTTAGGGACATGTACATTCAATTCTACCGAAAGGGCGGCAGGGCAGGTCAACCTGAGGGACGGGAGGTACCCCCAGGGACCATAGTGGGACATTAACGCCACCCGCCGAACCACCGATGCCGAAGATTCCCTGCCTACGCCGCCTTGACAGGCCTGTCCTTCGTCTTTGGTATGACCCGCTTGCGTTTCCAAACCCACCACAGGGTGAGTAGTCCGCCGGTTACCGCCAGGCCAATGAGCGTCCACAATACCGGCGTGTAGTACTCGTGAAAAAAACCAAAAATGTGCTTGCTGTAAAGCGATCCCAGATAGGCCAGGGCGAAGTAACGGACGCCGCGTCCTGCCGCGACCGCAATCAGGAACTTCTTACGCGAATACTTCATGGCGCCGGCGGCGATCGGAAATGGAGAAAAAGGGAACGGAGGCGGCAACAGCGCGGGAACGATGATGCTCCAGAAGCCATAGCGATCGAATATTCTGCGAATCTTGTCTGCTTTTTGACGAGGAAGTCTTTTTTCGAGGGCGTCCTCTTCGCCCTCCCGCCCCAAGGCGAAGGCCAGGTAGGCGCCCAGGACGCCGCCCACGGTTGCCATAGCGGCATAGTATGGCCACCACGCCCGTTGGTGCGCGGCGAGGATGATTGTCAACGCGTCCATACTGCCCGGCACCGGAACTGGAGAGTTATCCAGTATGCCAAGAAGGATCAGCCCCAGACCGCCTAGCCGCTCCAGCCAGCCCCAGAGTGTGCCATACAAGATAAACCAGGTCATCGACATTTGATTTGATGCCTGAAGGCGGCTCGGGCTGTGGAGCACGCCGGTATAGAAGGCTGATCGCCGGAGATGTGTGAGCTCCAGTCCCCTCCGGTGGTCAGGGGTGCGACGCTAACCGGGGCTGCTCTAGGAAGGTGAGGTCGGGCGCCGGGGGCAAGACCTTCATTTCCGCGGCGTAGCGGTAGAACAGACGCAGGCCTTCAAGGTTCTCCTGGTCAAGCGAATAATCCACATTCTCGGCCAGATAATCGGCTACCAGCTTCTCCGGGAGCGCGAGCCGTGGCGCCCACGCCGAAACGATTTCCCCAATGTGCTCTAAGCCATGATCGCGCGATTGCTGAAAGACGCGCGCGAGATGAATCTCGGGCGGCGCCTCCGTGAGCGCCGCCTTGCGGAGGGCCCAGAAGGCGAACACGAACGGGCGGCCTGTCCAACGGCGCCACTGCTCGGCCAGATCGTAGACAAAGTACCCTTCAGTACGGGCTTGAAGCGCCGGGTCGCCGATGACGAGAGCGGCGTCATGCCACTTCAACATCTCCTCGAGCGCGGGCCGCTGCCGGGTGAAACCGGGCTCGATGCCAACGAACTTGCGCAGAAAGATCTCCACCAGGGCCGCCGAGGTGCGCGACGAATCGTCGGTAGCCACGTTACGGATTTTCTCGACCGGCACCTTGCTGATCAAAAGAATCGAACGCACCGCGTTCTTTGCGGCAATTGCCACATCCGGAATCACCATAAGATCGGGGATGGTCGCGTATGCAGCAACCGGAATGATGCCTATGTCGACACTGCCGGCCCGGAGTTGCTCCGCGCATTGCGAAGGAAGAGTGTAGCTGAGCTCAAAATGACGGCGCAGCTCGCCTCGGGCCTCGCCGTTTTCGAAATCCCAAATCAGGGGAGCGGTGTTCAGGAAACTGATGACTGAGACTCGAAGATGCTGCATGTGATTTTCATTTTAGCAGGCGGTAAATTCGGCTGAACCGCCTTTGATTCGCATGCCGAGCCTGACTCCCCATTTACGGCCCATCCGGCCAATCCTTATCGGGAGCAACCGGCAGGGGTTGATCCGGACCGAGATTCGAAGCATCGATGTCGGCGAAAACGAAATTCTCTGGCGGCACCGGGCTACCGGCGAGCCGCCTGAGCATCGCCAGTTGTCCGGCATGTGTCATCGCATCGGAAAACGGCCCCTGTAGGAGATTTTCTTCGGTAACGCCTCTCAGTTCGGTTCCGATCCGGAGGTGGTGCGCCACGTCGGCCAGGGTTTCATGAAAGTGGACGATCGCAGAAGCGAAGTCGGGGAACATGGGTGGCTGATAGCTGCCTCCGGTAAACCAGGTCCGCGAATATCCCAACACGCTGTCCATGTGGCGTATCAACTCGTGCGGGGTACGGACGCGGGGAGCGGGTCGAAAGTCTCCGAACTCCTCCGGCGCTCGGCGAAGCGCCTTCTGCGTCCGATAGGCAAGAGCCGCCAAAAAATGCGTGAGGAGCGCTCGCTTTTCATTCATCGGATCGGTTTTCTCCAGCGTTTCAAAATGGGAAGCCGTTATCCGCAGTATACTTCGCACGCGAAAACCGCATTATCACCGGGCGAGCGCCGGGAGCCGAAATCGCCCGAGATATAGAGTCCAGAAGCCGGCCGCGCCGCTTGGGCGGGCCGCGCAACGGAATTTTGAGGTCCAAACGCTCACGGAACGGGAGCCGGGCTAACTGCAACATAACAAGGACATTTGCGTGGAGCGGTCGGCCAACGGCGAGCACCGCCTTGAATCCGAACCAAGCCGGGATGCATCAGACCAGAGGCCGCAAGCATCCAGCCTCTTTGACGAACAGGTCACGTCATGCGAACGGAAAGCATGGGGTTGCTCAATCAGGACCTGCCGACGCCCATCGACGAAATTATCGAGCGGCTGCAGTCGGCCGCTTCTTCGTCGAAGGCAAATTGTGGAGCCTTTCGAGCTGGAGCTCAGAGCGCGAGAGATTGTCGGTTGGAGCTCTGGGGGCTAAGGCACACAAACTTAAACTTCGGGGCCGATGATTTTAGAGAGTTACCTCAGGAGCTTACCCGGATCGGAAAGATGCCTGCGTCGCTTGTTTCGACGCTAGAATCGGAATCAAGATGAGAGTTCGAGGAGCAAGAAATCGCTGAATCAGGTTCGGCGTCGAAGACTCGAAACGCCAAGAGCCCCAAGCACAGGAGGCGGTCGAATTTGTCGCCGCCACCAAGTTCGTGTTAGTTTTCGAATAAATCGAACAGGAACCGAGAATTGTCAAAATCCCTTGTCATCGTCGAATCGCCCGCCAAGGCCAAGACCATCAACAAGTACCTGGGCAAGGACTATGAAGTCGAGGCGTCGCTTGGCCATATCAAGGACCTGCCCAAAAGCAAGTTGGGTGTGGATCTGGATGGCGACTTCAGCACCGAATACATCGTCATTCCGGGAAAAGAAAAGGTTGTTGCCAAGCTGAAGAAGCTCGCCAAGGGTGCGCCGGCTATTTACCTTGCGCCCGATCCGGACCGCGAAGGCGAGGCCATCGCCGCGCACCTCGCCGAGGAGCTCACTGACGGCTTCACCAAAAAGAAAAAGGGCGGAACGCCCGTGCGCCGCGTGACCTTTAACGAGATCACCAAGAAGGCCGTCCAGGACGCCTTCGATCATCCCCGTGATATCGATCGTAACCTGGTGGACGCGCAGCAAACACGCCGGGTGTTGGACCGGATCGTCGGCTACCAGGTCTCGCCGCTGCTTTGGGACAAGGTGCGCCGCGGTCTTTCGGCCGGACGCGTGCAAACAGTAGCCTTGCGTCTTATCGTGGAACGCGAGCGCGAGATCAAGGCCTTCGACAAGAAGGAATACTGGACCATCGACGCGCACCTGGCCGCGGCAAAGCCGCCCGCCTTCGACGCTCGCTTCGTCGGCCGTGGCGATGAGAAGACTGAAGTTCCGAATGAAGAGGAATCAAAGAAGCTCGTTGCTGAGTTGGAACACGCCACATGGTCGGTGCGCAACATCGAAAAGAAAGAACGCCGTCGCAGTCCGGCGCCGCCTTTCACCACCAGCAAGCTCCAGCAGGATGCCGCGCGCAAGCTGCGTTTCAGCGTGAAGCGCACCATGATCATCGCCCAGCGTCTCTATGAAGGCGTAGAGCTTGGTGACGAGGGCTCGGTTGGCCTCATTACCTACATGCGCACCGATTCCGTCCAGGTCTCGAAAGATGCCATTGAAGAGGTGCGCGGCCTGGTCGATTCCGCCTATGGGAAGGGTTTCCTGCCGGAGTCGCCCAACACCTACAAATCGAAGAAGGCCGCCCAGGAAGCGCATGAGGCCATCCGGCCGACCTCGGTGGCGCGCCACCCCGATGAGATCAAGAAGTATCTACAGGAAGACGAATACAAAGTCTACAAGCTTATCTGGCAGCGCTTTGTCGCGTCGCAGATGACGCCGGCGGTATTCGATCAGACGGGCGTCGATATCGAGGCCAAAACCTCGTCCGAGTCGTTCACCTTCCGCGTGACCGGGTCGGTGCTGAAGTTCGACGGCTTCTTGAAGGTCTACGAAGAATCCAAGGAAGGCAAAGACGAAGAAGACGAGGCGCTCAAACACAAGCTTCCACCGCTTGAGATCGGCCAGAAACTCACGCTGCGCGAGCTGAAACCGGAGCAGCACTTCACCGAGCCGCCCCCCCGGTACAACGAAGCCTCGCTGGTCAAAGAACTGGAGGAGCGCGGCATCGGCCGGCCGTCCACCTATGCGACGATTCTCTCCACCATCCAGGAGCGCCAGTACGTGCAGAAGCTCGGTGGCAAGTTTGTGCCCACCGAGATCGGCCTGGTCGTCACCGATCTGCTGGTGGAAAACTTCGCCGATATCTTTGATCCCCAGTACACCGCCCGCCTCGAAGAGGAGCTGGACGAGATAGAAGAAGGCAAAGAAAAGTGGACAGATGCGCTGGGCGACTTTTACAAGAAGTTCGCCAAGGATCTCCGATACGCCCAGAAGCATATGGAAAACATCAAGCGGATGGAGAAACCCACGGAGGAGAAGTGTGAACGCTGTGGTTCCCCGCTGGTGCTCAAATGGGGCAAACACGGGTCCTTCTTTGCCTGCAGCACCTATCAGAAGGACGATCCCAACAGTTGCACTTTCACCAAAGAGAATCCCATCAATCTGCCCGACCTCGACACGGCGGAGATGCCGGAGACTTCGCAGGAGGAATACTGCGAGAACTGTGGGCGGGTCATGGTTCTGAAGCGAGGCCGCTTCGGGCAGTTTATGGCTTGCACCGGATATCCGGACTGTAAGACCACGCGCCGGTTGGACCAGGGCAAGCGTGTCCCGGATGTGCCTCTGGAAGAAACCTGCCCGCAGTGCGGCCGCAACATGATTCTGCGCCACGGTCGCTACGGAGAGTTCATTTCCTGTAGCGGTTATCCGACCTGTAAGTACATCAAGCAGAATTTCATCGGCGTGAAGTGCCCCGAATGTAAAGAAGGCGAGCTGGTGGAGAAGAAGGCCCGCCGCCGCGGAAACGTTTTTTACGGCTGCTCCAACTATCCCAACTGCAAGTTCACTTCAGCCTACAAACCCCTGGCGGAGACGTGTCCCAAGTGCGGTAGCCCATATCTGGTCGAAAAGAACCTGAAATCAGGGGCCATCATTGCTTGCCCGAACAACAAGGCTCGCGCTTCGGAAGAGGATGAAGAGCCAAAGCCCAAGCGCCGGAAGAAAGCGAAAGCGGCCGAAGAAGCTGCGCCGGTGACGGCCAAATGCGATTACTCGCGGCCAGCCCCACAGCCTGAGGCCGTGGCCTAGAGCCCATCCCAGCCTAGGAAATGACTGTAACAGCCCCGTCGTAACTGCTCGACCTCAACCGAAAGGCGTGTAGTTCTTTCGACCCGCGTCCTCGTCCCGCATCCGCGGTGAATGGACCCTGTTTTGCCGGTCAGTTTAGAATGAGGTTCCCGACGGACAAGGAGACCTCATGGCCAAAGGAAAAGCCACACCCCAAGACGCCCAGACTCTGATCGAGCTTTATGATCTTCGCCGAGAGCCGGTGATGCGAGCGGCCCGCAAATTCATGGCTTTCGAATTCTGGCCGCAGAGCTACGAGGAGCTACGGGACCTGTTCAGGGAGCTGGGCAGCGAACGTAACTCCTGGGCCCGGCAGTGTCTCAGTTACTGGGACATGGCTGCCGCAATGGTGCTGCACGGGGCTATCCACGAGGATCTTTTCGTCGCTGCTAACGGCGAGCCTTATTTTCTTTTCGCGAAGTTCGGGCCCTACTTGCCGCAATTGAGAAAGGACTACCTTCACGATTTTCTGGTCAACCTAGAAGCGCTGGCCAACCGCCCCAAAGGCAAGCAGAAGGTTCAAGCGTTTCAGGCCCGGGTGGAAGCTCGCCGTGCGGCGGCGGCTGCCAAAGCAGCAGCCAAGCCAACCCAGTAGCATGTTGACCCCAAGACCGCCTCGGCCCTCAAGTCACATAGACATCCCCCCAGTCTGACGGGAACGACTGAACGTGGCTAGGAGATATATTCGCGAATATACGGATCCGGCACCTCCCCTAATTGCTGGGCGGTGCCGTCGAAGATCACCTTGCCTTCACGAAGAACCATGAAGCTGGTATGGACATCACGCATTGGTCTGCCGTCGACGGGCTCCATGCGGTTGGTCACTGGATCGTAATAGTGGCCGGCCAGCATGAAGCCATCCTGCAGTCGATGGCTCACCAGCAGGGCGCTGGTTTTGGAGACGTCGCGCTGCTTCATGATGAGTTCGATAATGGTCGTGGAAGTAATGGGGTCCAGGCCACCGGTGGGCGAGTCATACAGCAGCACCTCAGGATGAGTGATGATGGCGCGAGCGATGCCGACGCGCCGCCGCATGCCGCCGGATAGCTCGGCGGGGAACTTATCGATGGCGTCTTCCATTTCCACGAAGCTGAGGGCCTCGCGCACCCGCTGTTCGATCTCGTCCTCGGGCAGATGTTCCTCCACGAGACGAAAAGCCACATTCTCACGTACCGTGAGGGAGTCGAACAGCGCGCTCTCCTGGAACACAATGCCAAGGTGGCTGCGCAAAACGAACAACTCGTTTTCCGACATCCTGGTGATGTCGTGCCCAAGGACATAGATGCGGCCCGCGTCCGGCTTGATCAGTCCCAGGCAAAGCTTGAGGATAGTGCTCTTGCCGGAACCGGCGATGCCCAGAACGATCTTGGTTTCGCCTCGCTTCAATTCGAATGAGATGCCGTCGAGCACCACGAGATCTTCAAACGCGAGCGCCACGTTTTCGAAGATGATGGTTTTATGGATGGTGTCGAGTTGCTGATCCTCGAGTTCGTCCATGGCAGTATTCATCTCAAAATCAGCAGGAGTTGGGCCAAAACAGCGTCCACGGCCAGAATCAACACTGAGGATGTGACCATCGCCTGCGTCGTCGAGCGTCCCACGCCCTGAGTACCGCCGGTGGTTGTCATGCCGTAATAACACCCGACGGTGGCAATGATAAACCCGAAGAAGACAGGCTTGATCAGACCCGTGATCACGTCGTTGTACGTCAGCGTCTGGTAGGCGCTGTTCCAGTACTGATATGTATCCAGGCGAAGCACGGCAAAGGAATAAAGCCAGCCTCCGATCAAGCCGACAAGGTCGGAGATGATGGTCAGGAAGAAAAGCATGAAAACCGTGGCTACGACGCGCGGCGTCATCAGCTTCTTGGTCGGATCAGTGCCCAGAGCGCGCATGGCATCGATCTGCTCAGTCACCCTCATAGATCCGAGTTCGCTCGCCATTCCTGTGGCGTTACGACCTGCCATCATCAGGCTGGTGATCACCGGTCCGAGCTCGCGCACCATGGAAAGGGAGACCAGCTGTCCGGTGAGCGTAAGCGACCCAAAACGCTCGAGCGTAGGAGAGTAGTTAAGTGCGATTACCAGCCCGGTGAATCCTCCGGCCATGGCGACAATCGGCAGCGATCCCACGCCGATCAAATCGGCCTGCTGCAAGAAATCCGCGACATAGCGCGGACGCCGGAAGATGTTGGTGACCGCCTGGACGGAAAGCAGTGTGTATTCCTGCACCGCCAGCACCGAGCGCTTCGCGAAATCTGCCGGGGAAGTTAGTTCCATCCAATGGCCAATATAGCAGAGCCGGCCATGGCCCCCAAAAGGGCAATTCAAATTTGCGGGCACGGGCGTGGCCGCGATCTCACCGCCCGGGCGTTCACGAAGAGCAAGGCTAGTCGCGGCCTGCCATGGCTTTTTTTCTGATCTCGATGTTGAGGCGCTTGATCTTCTGATTCAGCGTGGAAAGCGGAACGTGGAAACGTTCGGCGGCTTCGGTTTGGTTCCAGTTGCACTTTTCCAGCATGTCGATGATCAAGCGGCGTTCACAGTCTTCGACGATCTCAAACAAAGACGCGTCCGAACGATGTTCGAGCATCCTCGCCGCAGAGCCGTGGCCCAGGATCGCGTCCGGGAGCAGGTCAATTCCGATCACCGGACCGCTCGAAAGCACCACGGCGCGCTCCATGACGTTTTCCAATTCGCGTACGTTGCCCGGCCAGCCGTAGTCCATCAACGGGCGCAGTGCCTCGGGCAGGACCTGGCGTACCGCCTTGTCGTTCTCCTCGGCGAATTTGGCTACGAAGTGGGCGACGAGCAGAGGAATGTCCTCGGTGCGGGCGCGCAAAGGGGGCAAGTCCACAGTGATGACGTTAAGACGGTAGAACAGGTCCTCGCGGAACTTGCCCTCCCGGGTCAGTACTCTCAGGTCGATGTTGGTGGCGGCAATGACACGAACGTCCACCTGGATTTCCTGAACGCCGCCCAAGTGCATGAACTTCTTATCCTGCAGCACGCGCAGGATCTTGGACTGCGTTTCCAGGCTCATGGTGCCGATCTCGTCCAGGAAGATCGTGCCCCCGTCGGCGACCTCAAACAGGCCTTTCTTGGACGCAATCGCGCTGGTGAACGCACCTTTCACGTGGCCGAACAGTGTTGACTCCAGCAAGTCGGTGGGCATGGAGCCGGTGTTGACGGGCACGAAGGGATGGTTCTTACGTGGCGAATTGGCGTGAATGGCCTTGGCGATCAACTCCTTGCCGGTGCCGCTCTCGCCCTGGATCAAAACCGTGGAGCGGCTGGCGGCAACTTGTCCGACGAGGTCGAAGATGCGCAGCATGGCATCGCTTTTGCCCACGATGTTTTCAAAGTTGTAGCGGCGTTTTAATGCTCGTTTGAGCTGCTCGTTCTCCTCCTCAGCCCGGCGGCGGGCTACGGCCGCCCGCACGTCCGCCAGGAGCTTCTCGTTGTCCCACGGTTTTTGAATAAAGTTAGTGGCGCCGCTTTGCATGGCACGGACGGCGTTGTCCACCGTGCCGTAGGCGGTGATCATGATGACCGCCAGTTGCGGGTCACGCGCGCGTATATCGGCCAGAATCTGCAGCCCATTGCGATCGGGCAGAGCGAAGTCCAGCAAAACCAGGTCAAAAGGATGTTCGGCCAGTTTAGCCAGTCCTTCCTCTCCGGTTTCGGCCGATTCCACCTGGTAACCTTCAAACTCCAGCAAAGTTTCCAGCGATTCACGGATGGCGGCTTCGTCATCGATAATGATGATTGAGCCTCCCCCGGTAGTGGCTGCGGGTTGTCGGCTTAAGACTGCTGCTTCAGACATTGACTGCCTTCCTGATCAAAGGAAATTCAAGGTGGAAGGTGGTGCCCCGGCCAGGGAGGCTCTCCACCCGGATTTTGCCTGCGTGCTCCTGGATGATCCCGTAGGTCACCGACAGGCCCAGCCCGGTGCCCCGCGATTGGCCTTCGCGCGGCGAAGTTTTGGTGGTGAAGAAGGGATCGTAAATCTTATTGATGTGTTCGGGCGCGATTCCCGGACCGGTATCGCTGACGCTCACCTGCACCCCGGTCCCGTTGCCGGTGGCGATGCGCAGGGTTCCGCTGCCTCCGGCCATCGCGTCTTTGGCGTTGACGAACAAGTTCAGAAAGACCTGCTGCAGTTTGCCGGCGTTGCCGTGGATGAGGGGCAGATCGCCATGAAAATCAGTCTCGACCTTGATGCGCGAAGTCTTGAACTGATGATCCAGCAGATTCAGTGTCTCCCCGATGATCTTATTGACGTTCACGTCGGTGAACTCGGTAGCACTGGTGCGGGAGAAGTTCAGCAGGTTGTTGACGATCTCCGATGCCCGGAACGTCTGCCGCGTGATCTTGTCCAGCAGATCGCCGACCTTGGGATCTCCATTGATGTGCTTGGTCAGCATCTGGGCGTAGCTGGATATGACAGCCAGGGGCGTGTTGACCTCGTGCGCTACCCCCGCAGCCAGCAGGCCGATCGATGACATTTTTTCGGCCTGCGACAACTGCGATTCCAGCTCCATGCGTTCGGTGATGTCGTCCACGATGATCAGCCGGCCGATCACGCTAAACTTTCGCGTCACCAGCGGCGCGATGGCCACATTCAGAATGCGCGTGTCCCCCGCCGGCGTAGTGAGGCGGAACTTGTAAAGGTTGTGAATGCCCGGATTCAAGCGCACCCGATAAAACTCTTCCATGAACGGCGCAGGGAAGACGCGGCTGAGTTTCTGTCCCAGCACCTGGGAACGGGGAAGGGCGTACATCACTTCCATCTGCGAGTTCCAGGACTCAATCTGGTCTTCCAAGTCCACCGCCAACACGCCTACGCTGATTGACTCCACGATGTTCTCGTTGAAATCCTTCAGGCGCTCGTACTCGCTTGCCTTCTGCTCGAGCGATGCGTACAGGCGAGCGTTCTGAATGGCAATACCGATATATCCGGCCAGCGTTTCCAACAACTCCACGTCTTCGCTGGATAGAAAGTCGCCAGCCACAGTCTTGCCGAGTCCCAGAACCGCGATGGTGCGGTTCTGCACCATGCACGGAATGTAGTAATTCAAGTTCAGCTTGGCGATGGTCTCGCGGGCGGCGACGCTCTCCTCGAGAGCCTTGCGGGTGTTGTCAAAGAAGATATGCCCCGCGTAGTGCTCGGGACGCTCCACCACCAGGAAGCCGAGGTCCAGCGGGCCCGAGTACGAGATACCGAACGACTTCACCATTGTGAACTTTTCGCCGGAGGCGCCGGCGAGGAAAATCGCGATGCGGTCCACCACCAAGGTGCGCGAGAGGCG
>Ga0126371_10005503_pt1 | contig 11250 bp, 11 predicted proteins | sample PanSoiMetaPlot_4_FD_110145 | JGI IMG/M metagenome (GOLD analysis project Ga0126371, IMG submission 110145) | Tropical forest soil microbial communities from Panama - MetaG Plot_4 | ecosystem: Environmental > Terrestrial > Soil > Tropical forest > Bulk soil | place: Panama | collected 2016-02-17
CAACCCGGATCCCGATCAGTGGGTCGGATATGGGGATCGCACGGTCGACGAAATGGCGCACGCCTGGGTGAATGTCACCTATGTGAGCGACGAAGACTACAAAGAGTGGGCCGCGAAGCACAAAACAGCTCGCGCCACCGCTAGCCTGAATCAGTAACTTGCCGTAATGAAAATAAGAAACTTGTGGCCGGGGGTAGTTTGCGCAGCCGCCGGTCTGCTGCACGCACAATCGCTGCCTTTTGAGCCCGCGCTAGAAGCGGGGCAAAGTATCACGGGCGCATATGAGGGCTGGTTCGCCAATCCGGACGGAAGCTTCAGCATGCTGGTTGGTTATTTCAATCGAAATACCAAGCAGGCGATGGACATCCCGCTCGGCCCGAACAATCACATCGATCCGGGTGGTCCCGACTACGGCCAGCCCACTCATTTTCTGCCCGGACGCGGCTGGGGAATCTTTACCGTCAAGGTTCCGAAGGATTTCGGCGAGAAGAAACTAACCTGGACCATTATCGCGAATGGAAAACCGACCGCCATTAAACTCTGGCTGAATCGCGATTACGAGATTTCACCATTCAGCGCCGCTGCCGACGTCGGCCCCGACGCCGATACACCGCCCACGCTGCGATTCCAGGATTTCAAGGCTGAGGGCGCGGTCGTGCAAGGCCCTCAAGGGCTTTCTACGCAACGGACTGCTACGGTCGGACAACCTCTTCCACTCGTTGTCTGGGTGTCCGATGACGCCAAGTGGTTTTCCAACTCTGGCGCGAAGCCGCGCAATCTCAGCCCGATTCCGGTGACTGTCACATGGTCGAAGTATCGCGGTCCGGGTGAGGTCATTTTCTCGAAGGAGAAACCTGCGGTAGAAAAGCTGGATGGCGGCGACACGAAGTTTGTGTTCAACGGCAAGTCGGCCACAACGGCCGAATTCAGCGAGCCTGGCGAGTACGTCCTTCACGTCACCATTAACGACTACTCCGGCGAAGGCGGCGGTAGTGGATTCCAGTGCTGCTGGACCAACGGTTCGGTGAACGTCACCGTTAAGAAGTAAGAGCCAGCCTCGAAACCTGCTACGCCTTCGTTAGAAGCGCGCCTTCGAATCTTATATACTGTCCGTGATTCAAGGAAGGCATACCATGAAACGTCACCTCTACATTGGAGCGATGTTTTTCGCGGCATTGATCGTGCTCGCGATCGGTTCTCATCTCCTCGGCAAGAAGGCCGTTGTCCACGCTAACGGAGCACAAGCCCCGAGATTCGAAGTGGATCCCATGTGGCCTAAGCCGCTGCCGAATCACTGGCTGATGGGGAACGTGATCGGCGTCTCGGTCGACTCGAAAGATCACATCTGGATCATCCACCGCCAAGGATCGCTCGAGCCCAAGGAAGTCTACGCCCAGGGCTGGCCGAACAAGGGTGACCATCCTGGTTCCGAGTGTTGCTACGCCGCGCCGCCCGTGCTCGAATTCGACGAGGCCGGCAATCTGCTTGCAAGCTGGGGCGGTAAAGATGGCGACGGCTACCTCTGGCCGGAATCGAATCACGGCATCACGGTCGACTACAAGGGCAACGTCTGGATCGGTGGCAACGGCGCCACTCCTCCTGGAGGCGGTGGCCGGGGGCGCGGCCGAGGCGCGGCTGCACCGGAAGATCAATCCGGCCCGGCACGTGGCCGTGGACCGGCCGGTCCCCCACATTACCACGACAGCATGATCATGAAGTTCACACAGGAAGGCAAATTCCTGATGCAGATCGGCAAGGCGTACGGAAGCGGCGGCAGCAACGACACTGAAAACGTCGGGCGGCCTGCGAAGATTTTCGTCGATCCCAAGACGAATGAAGTCTACGTCGCCGACGGCTACGGCAACAAGCGCGTGATCGTCTTCGACGCCGACAGCGGCAAGTTCAAACGCTACTGGGGCGCATATGGCCACAAGCCCGACGACACGAACCTCGGCAACTACAATCCCGAAGACCCTCCCGCGCAGCAGTTCCGCAACCCGGTGCATTGCGCCGATCTCTCGAACGACGGCCTGCTCTACGTCTGCGATCGTCCCAACGACCGCATCCAAGTCTTCAAACCCGATGGCACTTTCGTCAAGGAGAAGATCCTCTACAAGAACACGCTCGGCGACGGTTCGGTCTGGGATATCGCCTTTTCGAAAGATCCGCAACAGAAATACTTGTATCTCGCCGACGGTGCGAACGAGAAGGTCCACATTCTGGATCGCGATACGCTCGACGTGCTCACCAGCTTCGGCGACGGCGGACGCCAGCCCGGCGCCTTCTACGCCGTGCATAGCATCGCGACGGACTCGAAGGGCAACATCTTCACCACGGAGACTTATCGCGGCCAGCGCGTTCAGAAGTTCGCGTTCAAAGGCGTCGGGCCCGTGGTGAGAGAAGACCAGGGCGTGCTCTGGCCGAAGAACGCCAAGAGCCCGTTCTAGCTTCTGGCGCGACTGGCCAGGACAGGTCGCCTTACGACTTCGTTAGGAGCGCGCCCTTCTTCGCGTCCTGAATGATGTGCTCGGCAGCGCGAAACGCCAGCGCCTCGATGGTGAGCGTGGGATGATTGCGGCCTCCCGTGACGAAGCTGCTGCCGTCCACAACGAACAAATTCGCCACGTCGTGCGTCCTGTGATACTTGTCGACGACGGATTTCTTAGGATCGTTCCCCATCCGGCAAGTACCGCGGTTATGCGCGCCATTCCTGCTCGCCGCCACCTGCGGCGCCCAAATCTTCTTGGCTCCAGCCGCCTCCAGGATTTCGATGGACTTCTTGCGGAAGAATTCCATGTTCTTGATGTCATCCGGATGTGCGCTGGAAGTAATCCGCATGGCCGGCAAGCCCCACTCGTCCTTCACGTCCGGATCGAGGTCAATGCGATTCGTCTCCAACGGCAATTGGGTTACGAAGCAATTGATCGTCATCCTGTGATTTGCTTCTTCCTCGAGCGCCTTCTTGTAGCCGGCGCCCCAGCGAGGAGTCCCCGGCGACAATCCGCCCAAGCCCAGCTCGAACGGGGTCAGATAACCGCGCGCTGTCATGCGCCCGCCGCCGTAGAAGCCTCGCTTCGGATCCGACGGAACATAGTCGACAATTCCTGCGCCCGAAATGACGCCTTTATATTCGTTCAGCGGGTGCTCGAAGAGCCCGCTCGCGCCGGCGCCGTTACCGAACATTACATATTTCCCGACCAGACCGCTCGAGTTCGCGAGGCCATCCGGGAAGCGGCTTGATTTGGAGAGCAAGAGCAACCGCGCAGATTCTCCTGCGTTCGCCGATAGAATGACGGACTTGGCTCTTTGCCGCTGCTCGCGCTTTTGCGCATCGAAATAGATGACGCCATTCACCCGCCCGCTATTGTCCAACGTGATCTCGCGCACGTAGCTCTTCACACGGATCTCGCAGCGGCCGGTCTTTTCAGCGATTGGGAACATCGTGACTGCCGAGCTCGATCGCGCGCGTACCTGGCAGCCGTAGCCGGAACAAATCCCGCAATTCACGCAGGCTCCGCGTCCCATGTACGGCTGCGAAATGATCGCCAGAGGCCCGGGAACAACGGTTAGCCCCATCTTGGCCGCCGCGGTTTTCATCAGCGCCCCCGAACTTTTCAGAGGCATGGGCGGAACCGGGTAGTCCTTCGACATCGGCGCTAGGAAGGGCGAGTCGACGCGCAGACCCGACACACCGGTTTCCCATTCTGCTTGCGTATAGTAACGTTCAAGCTCCTCGTAGGTAACCGGCCAGTCCGCCATGCCGGTACCAGAAGGAATTGTCGGGTCGTGCGACGCCTCGCGAAATTCGTATGGCAAGTGCCGCCAGTTGCTGCCGCCGTAGGTAACTGTGCCTCCGCCGACCACGCAGCCGTAGCTATGATTGCCCGGTACCGCTTTCACCTTGTCGTTCGGGCGAAACGTATTGCGCTGACGCGATGGGTCGCTCATCAACCGATCGTCGTCGCTCAGGTTGCGATTCAGCCATTCGTCTTTGTTGTATTCGTGCTCGCGGCCGTACTTGCCCCACCCACCTTGCTCCAGGACCACAACCGAAAAGCCGGCCACCGACAACTGCTTGGCCATGATGCCGCCTGCCGCTCCCGCCCCGATGACAACGAAGTCGACTTCAGTGGAATTCGAATATTTTTTCATATCGGCTTCTCCATTCCAGCTAACTTTGCGCCTGCGCGTCATAATAACCAAATGGCGGCTTGTGGTTCAGAGAATCATCGTAGCCGATCAGCTTCCAGCCAACCTTCTCGTGGTTGCCGCCGTGCTCCGGGCGAGACAGGAATCCAATAATCGTGTGCACGCGGACCGTTTCGAAGAACGGTGTCTTCTCGATCTCGGTGAGTGTTTTGATCTGTTGTTCAGATGTGAGCGCCGAGAACTTCTGGGCATCTGGGTAGAGCTGGCGCGTCTTAGTGTCCAGCTCCTGCAGTCCTTGGACGTAAGCCTGTTGTTTGTCGCGCGCGAAAGTAGCCAAAGCCCGGTCGATGAAGTGCACGCAGCGAGCCTCTCGCGCCCCCGGTGTTGAGTCCGTAGGGATGATCTGAGCTGTCATGGCCTCGACCTCCACGGCCTGCGACTCAGTCAGGACGGCCAGCCGCGGGGTTTGTCCGGCTTCCACAGACTTTCGGACGTAGTTCTGAGCCGCAAGAATGCCGGGATAGTTGGCGGCCACCCATGCCGCGTTCAAGCCCGTGAGGGATTCCACCAGGAATGACCTTCGCGATCTGCCTTTCGTGCTCATGCTTCCTCCATTTCGTTCGCCCACGTCTGCCGAAAACGCTGCAATTAACGTTCCGGCAGACCGCCAAAACGTGTTTCGATGATACTCCAAAAGAAGGACGATGGCGACCCCTCCCCGGTGGAACGGCCCGCTTGCCGTCATTTTGAAAAGAATCGCGCAGATACGTTTACGGAGCTTGAGGCTCGCGCCAAAGTATCAGAAGGTGCAGGGCGCTTAAAGTCCCCCTGTCGAGAGCAAGCAGTGCAGATGGAGTCAGACCATTAAGTCGCCAGTTTCAGAGCGCACAGTAAAGGCAAGCTTGGACTCGGTCGCCACAATGTCGCCGGAAAATTTGGGCCGTCCATTCAAGAATGCAGTCGCCTGCCGCTCCAATGGATAATCCAGCAACAACACCTGACCGGGCGCCAGCTTGACCAAGTCTTCCGTGGAGATCGTGCAGCCATCCAATTGGACTTCCAGTTTCAGATTGATCTCTTGAAGCAGTTCTGCCATGTGGGCTTCGTCTTTTAACTTCGACTCGGCCCGATGGACCCGGCGCAGCCTCTCAAACATGTGCCGCAGCCGCTAGATGAAGATAGAAGGAATCGCGAAATTGATCAATCCCGCGGTCTGCCCAGCCTTCACGTCGATCGCAAACGCGACCACGGCTTCCGTGGGCGCGAGAACGTGAAGCGTCTGCGGCTCGTCAGCGAGCGATTGCAGCGAGAACCGAATGTCAGTAACACCCTTCCACGCTTCGCCTAAATCCTGAAGAAGGCATCGATCCCGCAGTTTGCAAGATCGTCCGGATGGATTAACCCCTCCCAGTTGCGCACTCCGCGGAGTTCACTCGGTTGCGCGCCGGTGATTGCGGCAACCACAGGGCTGACGTAAGTGAGTCGCGAGCCGTCGGCGGAAGCGATCCAGAACGCGGCTCGCGAGCACTGCGCAAACGCCTCGAATCGCTGGCGCGCTTCCGTCAGTTGATGCTCGGTGCGTTTGCGAAGCGAGATATCGTGAACCAACCAGAAGTAACTCGCCTCGGATGACTCCTTCACGAGAAACACGATGGCTTCGCCGCTGAGATCTCCCCGCCCCGGAGAGGAAAGGTCGAACTCGCACCGGATGTATCCCACCTCTTGCGCGGTACGCAGGATGGCTTCGAATTTGCCGCTTGTGCCGCTAAGCTCGTCCAGGTTTATCCCGAGCGCCTCTTCTCGCGACCGGCCAAAGAATCGAACGGCACCCGGGTTCCAAGCCTGTACCGTGCCGTCCCGGCCGGTAAGTACGACGGCATCCAGTGTCACTTCGAAACCGGACCGGAAGACCTGCGCGTAGTCCTGTACTTGCCGGTGCTGCTGCCGAGCTTCTATAAACGTTGTGCAGCAATCCAGGATTGGTTGAATTCTCTCTAAAAGCAGTTGGTCATATCCTTCGGGCCGGCCGGCGAGCCATACAACGCGGGTCAGACGGTCTCCTGTGCCTAACGGAACACCCAGAAATGACTCGGCAGCCGGCTCGCTCGCCAATTGGCGGCTGCCACCGCACGAATTCAAACGTCCCGTCATCACTCTCTCTCGCTGTTCGACGACGTAAGCGATCAACCCGTCCAGTCGGTGTGGATTAAGGGAAAGTGGATCGCATTGAGTGGCTTCGGCACCGTCGGGGAGTCCCTAAACCGCCCCGAGTTGCGAGTGGATCGATGAACGGGCGGTCACGCCGATAATGGATCTCTCCCAGGAACCCACGTGCACTCCCGCTCAGAGATAACAATACGGACAGGACTTCCTCGAAAACCGCCTTATCGTTCGAGTGCGTGATGAAAAGGTTTTGTAGCCGTTGGACGATCGCCTGCAGCTGTACAACCGCCGCGTGGGGTGCCCTGGCCTGAATTGCGATGAAATCTTCACCTTGCTCTGGATCTTGAATTGCCCACGCAGAACACGAAATCGAAATCGTCGTGTCTCTCTTGCGGTGAAACTTCAGGTGGAGTTCTTTGCGGTTGCTGGGTTCTGAGCCGGTACCGAACCCGAGGCCCCGATTCAGGATGTGGACTTCTGAGACGACGAGATTGGCAGCTTGGCCGACGACCTCATCCGAAGTAAAACCGGTTACGTTGCAGTAGGCGGCATTCACGTACCGAATCCGAGCCTCCATCGTGTCTTCCGATACGGCGTCAATCACAAACCAGAGGTTCGGGGCAGCGGCCGAACACCAGCTTGAGCGTTAGCGTTAGTGCCGACGTCTAGCGCGCTTCGCGCAGAGAACCGCGTCGGCCGCCTCAGAGGCCGCTTTGACCAGCGGGCCCATTTTCGGATGATTGGGTACGATGTCGGCCGGAAGTCCGTAACTTTGTAGAGTTGCGGTCATGACCGGACCAACCGAGGCGATTGCGATGTCGTCACGAAGGGCTTCGAGCACGTCGTCCTCGATGCCCAAGTCGCGAGCAACTTCGAGCAAGTGATCCAGTTGAATGGAAGAGGTGAAGATGACGACATCGAAGCGCCGCCCCACGAGCCGTCTGGCCGCTTCGCGCAACGGCTCGCGATCGTCCGGCAGCTCCCACCGGTAGATGGCTATCGACGTAACCTGCGCGCCGAGTCGTTCGAGAGCGGCGTTCATCTCCAAGTTCGGGCGGCCGTATTCCTGGACAGCAATACGTCGCTCGGAACGGGCGGCGACAGCCTCCACAATTTCTTTCCAGGTGTTCGGCTCGGGGACCACGACATGAATCGGCACGCTCAGCGCGCGCAATAAAGGCACTGGCTTCGGACCGCGCGAAACAATAGCGACCCGCCGCAGTGCAGCGGCCAACCGTTCCACCGGCATGCGCGCGGCAACGATGTCGCGCAAAAAGGCAAGGCCAGCCCCAGTCATGCAGATCACGAGGTCGAATTCATCCGACTCAAGACGCTCCACAAACCGGACCGCATCACGATGGTCTTCGAGCGCGCGCTCTTGGACCGATGGAGCCACGAAGGCATCTCCTTCCAGACGGCGAATCATCGCCTCGATCTCCCTGGCTCGGCGGCTTTCCAGGCTCAGAACGCGCAACCCCGCGAACGACATTTAGGACAGTGTGGTCCTCCTGAATCGAGTATTGCGCATCGTCAGAATTTGTAGAACAGTTCAAGATATCCGAAACGGCCGTCTTTATCGTGGGGATAAATCTGCTTTATCGCAGCCAGGCCTTGTGTGTAGGCGAGGTACGCCGCGAACGTGATACTACGGTTCGCCCGATATTCCACGCTGGTGTCATAGAGATTTCCCAAAGATCGCCGGCCGGAAGTGGAACGCCCGGTATATCCGAACGTCCACGGCTGGTAAACACCGCCCCCGCTATACCAAAGGTCGTTTGGGTTAGTCAGCCGAAGCGAATGAAACTCGCTCGAAACGGTCACCTTGGCGTGAGGGCGAAGGATCATAGTTCCCATCAGGTCTTCGGTGTTCATCATGTTGAAGAACGGAAACCGGGCGTAGGGACGAGGCGTCGGGAGCACCTGGAAAAATGTCCCATGCGTGTCGTCTTTCGGATTGCCGTCGCCGGATCCTTCGGTGAAGGCGGCACGCAGCCAGGGCTTCACGCTGGCGAGGATCTTCGGTTGCCATCCGCCTTCAAAGTCGAACCCGTAGGCGCGCTGGCGCTGGGCGGCCCAACGGCCAGTTTGGACCGCGCCCCATGCGACCAGATCGATGGTTCCGCTTGCTGTCGTAATGGCGTGAATGCTGTGCCCACCGAAAGTATCGATACGGATGTTTTCGGTATCGCCGCTGCGCACTGCGAGCGGACGATTGTCTGTTTTGAGAACGGGCCGCCCGTCGTCGTATTCAAGAACGAAAAAGCGTGTATCGGCGGAGTGACGGCCGCTTCCCCATTCATGTGTATAAGCTCCATATCCAAAGCCGACGTCGTTCCACCCCCAGCCGTCAACTTGGAAAACGCCGCGAGTTGGAGCGGCGCCGACAAATGTGAAGTTGTTCGATGCCGTTGAAAGGGAATAGTGCACGCCGTCGAAGCTACGCCCGACATCGGACCAGCCGAAATCACCGAGCAATCGCTGGCTTATCCGATCGCGTTTGACGGTAGCAAGCGTCGCATCCTTCGGCTTAAGTTCGCTGCCGTCCAGAAAAGTGAAACGCCCCAACTGGAGCGATTGGCCTTCTTGTCCTCCCAGCCCGTCGAAACGCAAATAAAGCTGCTTAGGGAAAATCATCGCCGCATTCTGCTGGCCGCCATTCGCACCAAAGTAGTTCGACCCGAGGCCAAGCGCACCTTGCGGCGCTGCATCGGTGGCTTTCGAAGGAAGCCCGAGCAGGACCGGTACGGCGAACTCAGCGTCCCAATCCCAACTATTCAACCTCTCGGAAAAGTTCAGCCGCAAAATGTTTCCGGAATATTCATATTGATTCTGGCCGGTGGCCGGCTGGAACCAATCCCACACGTAGAGCCGCGACCGTAACGTCCCCGTGAAGGTGACATCGCCGAGCTTGATCGGATCGGGGGCGGTCTGCCCCCAAATCGATGGAGAGTTACATGCGAGTGCCACGGCAAAAAGATATTTCCGCATGGATCAATCTCCTGTCACCGCAATGGCGGCAGCCCACTGCCCGGCGAGCCGCGCGTCCGTTTCCTCGCGCATCGACCGCTCTTCGACTTCGGAAAAACGAACGAAAACGACCAGCGACGAGCAGCAAGTTACCACCGCGCCTAAGATCAGAAGGGCCTGCGGCCAGGTCAGGCTCGCGGTCTTGAAGAGGAACCCAGCCAAGACCGCGCCGACATTGCCTCCCGCGCCGACCATACCGGCTACAGTTCCGAGCGCTCGCTTATTGATGAACGGAACAATCGAGTAGGTGGCGCCGTTGGACATTTTCACGAATAGGCCCGCAAGCATCATCGAGCCGATGGCAAGCGGCAGCCAGCGCATTCGCGAAAACAACATCAGGCCGATTCCCTCGGCGCAGATGGTGCAGCCGAGCAACGCGACGCGGCCTCGCAGCCCCCAGCGGCTGTACCAACGATCGCTCACGATTCCGCCGAGAGGGCGCGCGAACAGGTTCATCATGCCGAACGACGCCGCAACAAATCCCGCTGTGGTCAAAGCGAGATGGAAGTAGTCGGCGAAGTAGAGCGCCGCGATGTTGTCGATGGTCAGCTCCATTCCGAAGCAGCAGCCGTAGAGCAGGAACAGCGCATACACGCGGGGATCACGAAAGACCTTGGCGAGATTGCCGCCTTCACGGGACTTCTCAGGGATTTGTCCCTTGGCGCGGAGTTCGCTGAAGTTTCCATCGGGAGTGTCCTTGGTGAGCGCGATGTACGCGATACCGCAGAGAAACATCGCCACGCCGGGGACCAACATTGCCAGGCGCCAGCCCCACCAGGCGCCAACGCCCAGGCTCAGGAGCGCTACGAACAACAGTGGCATTACGAATTGCGTCACGCCGCCCCCGAGGTTTCCCCATCCCGCCGCGGCCGCATTCGCTGACCCCACCACGTTCGGGGCGAACATTACGGAAGTGTGATACTGCGTGACTACGAACGACGCGCCGATCATTCCGATCGCGAGTCGAAATATCAGGAAGGACGTGTAGTCGTGAGAAAGACCAATGCACATTACCGGCAGCGAACCGAGGATCAGTAACCCCGCGTGGGCCTTGCGCGGCCCGATGCGATCGCACAACCAGCCGAGCAGCAGCCGGCCAAAAACGGCCAGCGCCACCGAAGCGATGATCGAATTGCCGGTCTGCGCCTTGGTCAGGTGAAATTCCTGGCGGATGACCGGCATCAATGGCGCGACGCCGAACCAGCTAAAGAAGCACAGAAAGAAAGCGATCCACGATATGTGAAACGCCCGCATGGGCGCTGTCGAAAAATCCGCGAGGCGAATGCGAGTGGCTTTGTTGCGAATGTCCATTTAGAGTCGAGCTCCTTCGTTAATCAAAGTGAACGCTGACCTTCTACAGAGGAGACATCCGCGGCGCTGGGATACCCGTTCGCATCCGCTCAGCCCGCGATGGTTGCCTCGAAACGTTGAGGCTGATGAAACTGCGCCGTTACGCGACGGCTTTCTGTCCATTGGAATCGGCTGCGCCGCCGAGATCCACCAGAATGATTCCGTTTTCCACGCGCGTAGGGAACGTCGCGACGCAGGCTGGCAGCGACGCGCGAATCGCCAGCCCCGTGTTCAGATCGAATCTCCAGCCATGCAGCGGGCAAACCACTGTGGTGCCCGATACGATGCCGTCGCACAAAGGACCCCCTTTGTGCGGACACTCGTTTTCGATGGTTGCGAACCGGTCACCCAGGTTGAAAATGGCCAGCGCTTTTTCTCCAACGATGACCGATCGCCCTTCTTGAGGCGGAATCGCGCCCGTTGTTGCGATGCGTGTCCAGCGGCACTCGGAACTCATGCGAATGTGTTCTCCATCGGATGGATTTGAACAAATTGCGTGCGATTCACGGGACTCTGCCCCTCCAGCCAAGCGTCCTTGGCCATGGCCTTCGAACGTTGCAG
>Ga0126371_10005504_pt1 | contig 11250 bp, 8 predicted proteins | sample PanSoiMetaPlot_4_FD_110145 | JGI IMG/M metagenome (GOLD analysis project Ga0126371, IMG submission 110145) | Tropical forest soil microbial communities from Panama - MetaG Plot_4 | ecosystem: Environmental > Terrestrial > Soil > Tropical forest > Bulk soil | place: Panama | collected 2016-02-17
GCGGTTCCTTCGATGACCTGATGCATCTGGCCGACCTCGCGCGCGAGCGGAAAGCACATTTTGAAGCGCGCGCGTATCTGAAAGCGGCGATGGCCCGCGCTTTTAATCGCGCCGAGCCTTATTACTGGTTAGGTCATTTATCCGAGGAGGAAGGCGACGAAAGACGCGCCGTGCAATATTACTATATGGCCGTAAGTGCCGATCGCACGTACGAGTCGGCGGTTGACGCGCTCAAGCGCTTGGGAAAGATCCACTGACATTAAAACCTCTGTTCAAGATTCAACGTTCAAACGGGGGAGCGGGCATCATACGTTGAACCTGCAACGCTGGGCTCTCCGCGCTGCGCGCGGCTTAACCCTCGTACTTTTTTCGTTTGCGCCAGAGTGTTGACGCATCGATACCAAGGATCGCCGCAGCATCTTCAAGCGTCGCTGTTCTCGCCACCACGCGCGTGATGTGTTCCCGCTCAATTGCATCCAAAGAAAAATTGCCGCCTAGCTGAAGGGATTCCGTTTTAGCATGAGCAGAGATGTGCGCCGGAAATGCTTCCGGTTCGATGACCTGGGCAGGCCAGAGAATGACGGCTCTTTCGATGGCGTTTCTAAGCTCGCGGATATTTCCCGGCCAAGAATACGAAAGAAGCGCCCGTTCGGTAACTTGCGAGAGTTGTGGAGGATGGCGACGGGCTGCCTTGGCGAAGAAGAGCAAAAAACGCCGCGCCAAGCGCAGAATATCTTCAGGCCGCTCCCGAAGCGGTGGCAGTCGCAAGTCGATTACATTGAGGCGGTAAAGGAGATCTTCACGGAAGAGCCCTTTACGCACGTGGTCTTCGAGATCTCGGTTGGTGGCGGCAAGCATGCGCACGTTGGCGTGGCGGGTTTTGTTTTCGCCTACGCGCTCGAACTCCTTCGCTTCCAGAAAGCGCAACAGCTTGGCCTGGAGAGAGGGCGAGACCTCTCCGATCTCATCTAAGAAAAGCGTCCCTCCTTCGGCGGTTTCCACCCGGCCCGCCTGGTCGCGGATTGCTCCCGTGAAGGCGCCCTTGGCGTGGCCAAAAAGCTCGCTTGCGAGGAGCTCCTCCGATAGCGTCGGGCAATTGACCACCACGAAGGGTTGCCTCGCGCGCGGACTCATGGAGTGAATGGCGCGAGCCAAAACGCTCTTCCCCGTGCCGCTCTCTCCGCGCAAAAGCACCGGGACGTCCGACGCAGCTGCTCTAGCGGCAATGTCCAAGACGGCGCGAATCTTTGGTGAGTCGGAATCCAACTCAACCTCAGGAGTGGCCTCCCGCAGACGTCCCTCCAGTTCCACGACCTGTCTTTTGAGGTCGCGCTGGTGCATGCACTGATCGACGACATGCCGGATTTGGGCTGGCGTGAAAGGTTTGGGCAAATAGTCGGCAGCTCCGCGCTTGATCGCCTCAACAGCGCTATCGATCGTCGCGTAGGCAGTTACGACCACCACGAGCAAGTTCGAGTTTTCCGCGAGCAATTTGGGAATGAGGTTGAGACCGTCCGATGAACCCAGGCGAAGATCGAGAAACGCCAAGTCGAAAGACTGTCGTGCTAGCGCCGCGAGCGCAGAATCGGCCGAGCCGACAGCCGTGACCTCGCAGCCTATCTGTTCCAGGCACAAAGATAAGGTTGTTCGAATGTTCTTCTCGTCATCAATGACAAGCACTCGGAGATTTATCGCGGTCCCGGTCGTAGTAAGATTTTCTTCCATGACTCTGTGCGTTGATATAAGTGGGTGAGAATTTGGCTTCGTACCACTAAGCGAATTGTGGTTCTCCAACGATCGGCCTTTTCTCGGGCGATAAGAAAACTCGAATTGGCAGAATCATCATATCGAGTCCGTAAAAATAGAGCTTTCGCTGCAGAGCAAAAGGCGTCTGGTTATGGAGCACAGGGTTGAACCACGATTCGTTTTCAAAAACCAGCGATCCAGCGAAAAACACCGAACGCGGAAAATCCTTGACGATCGCTCTACAGATTTCCTCGAGTTCGTCGAGAAGATCGACTCCTAGAGAGTAACGATACTCCGCATACCAACCAAGACAGTTGGCATACTCCACCAAGCTCTTGAGATCTTCTTCCTTCGAACGACGCAGGTTTTCTATTTCCCTTAATCCTTTGAACTGACCAGAATTAATAACGCCGATAGAAACGAAGACGATGTTTTTAAAATGGTTTGGAAAAATGCGTTGAATATTAAGAAGAGAATGGATCGCAATGCCATCAAACGCTCTTACAACAAGCACCGCAGCGGGAGCCTGTGGACTTTTCGCTGGTGTCGGGTTGAGGTTTGGTTCAAAGGGAATATCAATCAACGTTTCATCGAGGCTTTTCAATGCCCGTTGTACGCGGTCATAATGGGAACGGATGGCGTAACAGAGCCCAATAAAACTGGCAGTAATCACTATGGTAATCCAGCCGCCCTCCGCGAATTTTTCGATGATCATGATCACGAGGATCGAGAGGCAAAGGATCAACCCCGTGATATGAATGGTAATGTGCCGCCGCCAATCGGGGTACTCTTTGCGGTGGCGGACCCAGTAGCGCACCATGCCCGACTCGGAAAGAGAAAAAGTAAGAAACACGTTGATCGAGTACATCAGGACTAAGGTGGTGGTTTCGCCACGGGTGTACATCAGGGTGGACGCCGCGGCAAGAGAAATCAGAATGACCCCGTTCTGCACCGTCAGACGTTCCGAAAGATGGGCGAACCGATGAGGAAGCCAAGAATCGACCGCCATATTGGCCATGACGCGCGGTCCATCAATCAACCCGGTCTGCGCCGCAATTAACAGGATCGCCGCCTCGCTTGCTAAAAAGAGAATAATAAACCAGTTGCCGAGCGGCAGTCCGGCCCAAGTAAAGCCGCTAGCGAAATTCTCGACCAGGACGGCATTCATCGTCTTGCCTTCCAGGGGTTGGGCGTGGATGAGCAAGTAGCAAAGCAGGATGCCGCCGGCGGTGACGGCGAGCGAGGTCGCCATGTAAAGCATCGTCTTCTTGCCGGTCTGAACCGTGGGCTCGCGCATGATCTGAAGTCCATTCGAAACCGCCTCGATCCCGGTATACGTGCCGGCGCCACGCGTATAGGCATGCAGGAAAAGTGCTGCAAGCCCTCCCCAACCGAGCGTGCCAAGCCCAGTCTGAAAGCCGGCGTGCACTTCCCGAGTCACCTGTGGAATTTCGCTTCCATAGAGTGAGATGATGCCGAGGATGGCTATGGCGTGAGTCAAGATGAAAAGTAAGAAAACGGGCGCTATCGTTGCGACCGATTCCTTCACGCCACGAAGATTCATGATCATGAAAAGACCAATGGCGAGGAATTCGACGATGAGCTTCCAGCTATGCCAATCCCTCGGCAGGAAGCTGAAAATTGCGTCCGAAGCGGCAGCGATTGAGACCGAGATGGTCAAAATATAATCCACGACAAGCGCTGAACCCGAGACAACACCAAAGCCGGCGCCTAGCAGATTGGTTGCAACAATGTAGCCGCCGCCGCCGAATGGGAAGTGCTCGATGATCCGCGAATAGGCATAGGAGATCACAAAGATGGTGAGGGCCGTAGCGAACACAAGCGCGACGGCGAGATAGTGATGCTCTCCGAGTCCGCGGAATGCTTCCTCTGGGCCGTAGGCGGAGGAAGACAAGCCGTCGGAACCGAGACCAACCCATGCGAGAAACGCCGCCAATGAGACTCGATGAAAGACAGTTGGGTCTAGGGGGTCTTTGGGTTTCCCCAATAACATACCTTTTATGGACGAGCTCAGCTTCTCCTGCTTCATAATCTGTGCACTCTAATGCGAGGCTAATGAAGAATCAAATAGCAGATACTTTTAGTGGCCATGCAAACCATCTCAGTTGATGATCCGTTTGTAACGATCGTAACGGGAGTGTGGCCTTACCGAAGCTCTCGAATTCATATCCGGTGTCGGCCAATTTTCTGAGGCTTTGAAGGAGTTAAAACCCGGATTGGCAAAACCATCATATCCAAACCCTCGAACTGAAGCTGCTGCTGCAGTGTTGCCGGTGTTTGGTTATGAAGTATGCGCGCGAGAAAATTCTCCTTTTCAAAAACGAGCTTACCAGAGAAAAAAATCGCTCTGGGGAAATCTTTGGCTATCGATTTGCAGAGCTTCTGCAATTCTTCTATCAAATCAACCCCAAGTGAATAGCGATATTCCGCATACCAGCCTAGACAGTTGGCAAACTCCGCAAAACTTTTAAGATCTTCTTCTTTCGACCGGCGTAAATTCTCGATCTCGGTGACTCCCTTAAATCGCCCTGAATCAATCAATCCAACCGAAGCAAACAAGATGTTTTTGAAATGATTTGGGAATAGCCGGGTGAGGTTGAGCAAGGAATGGACTGCGAGCCCATCGAAATCCCGTACGATGAGAACCGCGGTCGGCGCATTTGGATCTTTAGACGGGGTGGGATTTTTGAGATCGGGCTGAAAGGGAATGTTCATCAGCGTATCATCGAGGCTTTTCAGCGCGCTTCGGACGCGATCATAATGCCATCGGACCACATAGCAAAGAAGCACAAAACCGGATGTCACTACGAGCGTCACCCAACCGCCTTCCGCAAACTTGATGACAACTGTGACGACGAGAATCGTCGCCGTAAACGATAAGCCAAGACCGTTTACAAAGAGCTTTCTCAGCCAATGGCCCTCAGCTTTCCTTACTTCCCACCAATGGCGGCACATGCCGAGCTGGGACAAGCTGAACGTCAAGAAAACATTGATACTGTACATCACGACTAACAACCTCACGTCGCCGCCCGTATAAAGGAGAAACGCGAGTGATGCCAGACCCATGAACCAGACGCCATATTGAGTGACCAAATGATCGCTTAAATGCGAGAAGCGATGTGGAACCCAGGAATCGATCGCCATATTCGAAAGAACCCTTGGACCATCAATAAATCCTGTCTGGGCTGCTACGAGTAGAATGGCTGCCTCGGTGATGAGAGTAAAAATCACGAGAGCGTAGGCCAAATCGGGTGAAAAGAAAGCAGCATAAATTATTTCAAACAGGCTGGCGTTCAACGTTTTACCGGGTTGGTGAACGACTTGATTAAGTAGGTAACAGAGCAGAAGACCGCTTGCCGTAAAGGCGAGCGAGGTGGCCATATAAAGCATGGTTTTTTTCCCAGTCTCGACTCTGGGCTCCCGCAACGCCTGAAGTCCGTTACTGACAGCCTCAATGCCTGTGTAGGTGCCGCCTCCCAAACTGTACGCGTGCAAAATGAGAAAAACGGTCGTCCACAGTCCCATGCCATGAATATCACCAAGCGTCTTTTGGTAAGTGGCTGAGGCAAGCGACGGGATCTCCGCCGCTTTGGGAGCCACGCCCAGGCTGATGGCAAAGATATGTGCCACCACAAACAGAAGAAAAATCGGCAACAGAAAGATAACCGATTCTTTGGTACCGCGGAGATTCAGATAAATTAAAAAGAAAATGAGTGCTAACTCGACACCGAACTTGATTCCATGCATCGAGACGGGCAGGAAGCTAAAGATCTGATCGCCGGCGCTTGCGACAGAAATGGTAATCGTGAGCATGTAATCGACGATCAGAGCGGAGCCGGAAATAAGCCCGGTCCTTGGTCCCAGAAGTTTGGTGGCAACTAAATATCCTCCGCCGCCCGTGGGGAATAGTTCGATGATATGACTATAGCTTGCTGAGATGACGAAGACCGTTACGGCCATCAGGATCGCCAGCACGAGGGCAAGGAAAGTATGTTCCCCCAATGCCAGGTACGCCTCTTCGGGTCCGTAGGCCGAGGAGCTCAAGCCATCGGCGCCGAGTCCAACCCATGCGAGAAATGCGATGAGGGAGATGTGATGGAAGACCCGGGGATCCAAAGGATCTTTGGGTTTCCCGAGTAAGACGTCTTTAATCGATGAGCTGAGCTTCTTGTCGTCCATGTTTGAATTCATTTGTATAATGCGCAGACGAGAAAGAATCAAACCACGCCGGTCACTTTTAGTTTCAACGGATACAATGGCGTACAATGACGTATCAGATGAGGAACGAACGGGTCCAAAGTTGTAACCACTAATCTGCTATTATCAGTTTTTTGCCGTGCCGCCGGAATAGTAGATACACTTTCCTTCTACGATGCCGAAGGGAGGTAGCTCGTGCACATGGCAGCCGTCGTCCAGTATGTGGCGGACGATCCACCCTCGCACGATAAATGCATCGGCCAATAGCTGGCGGTGACAGCGCCAAGGAACGGCTTCGGCGCACGTCAACGCGATCCGTTTCTCTTTGGCTATTTTTTCCATCTGGTCCATGATGCGCTGGAATTCAACTGTCAGCATGAAATCGGCATAGGCGCGAAAGGCTCCGACTTTCCAAGCGGTGTTCGGCGAGTCCGGCGAGGGTTTGCGAAAACCGCCGAGATCGCCGCGCCAAAGGTATTCCATACCGACCGCCGCCAACGCCTTGCCAAGCGCCTCCCGGCGAAAATGAGGAAAACGCCGCGACGCCGGCCAACGCCGGACGTCGACCACCAATTCAATAGCATGCGCTTTCAACAGCGCCACGAAATCATCGATGCTTCGCGTCGAGTGGCCGATGGTATGAATTGTTCGAAGACTGTTACAATCCATAGCGCGCTGGCTAGCAGGTTGGGCTTGACATGGTTCAGGCCTTTAAAGCCGTTCAATCGTTCAAGTCGTAGAAAACCGGCTGTTGCTCCGACATTTCTCTCATTACTCTAGAGCCTAGCGAAAGCCGAGACTTTCAGTTCCCCACTACCAAATAAAATATCTCACCGTCGGCTGATCGCAATGCCAAGGGATGTTAAGATCGGCCATGTGGCTTTCGGTTCCTCTCACCCTTTTTTGGTTTGTGTACATGGGGTCGGTGGGAATTTTTTTTCCTTACTTCAGCCTCTACTTGAAGGAAAATGCCGGTCTCTCCGGCATCGACCTCGGCTGGATTTTGGCGATCTTGCCGCTTGTGAGCATCGTAGGACAACCCTTCTGGGGACATGTGGCCGACCGCACCGGTGCCAGAAGCCATATTGTGGCGTTCCTATCTTTGGGTTCCGTCTTCGGATATTTATGGCTCGCCGTCGCGAATGGTTTTGTCGCTATCCTCCTTGCCACCGCGACGCTCGCGGTTTTTTCCAGCGCCATTCTGCCTATTATTATTTCAGTGAGTCTTGCCACCCTCAGGAATGCGGGCTCCCATGCGTTTGGCTTCGTCAGGGTCTGGGGAACGGTCGGGTACTTTCTCTTGATCGTGACCTTTCCCTGGATTCTCACCCGCTACCAGGCGGCTCACGGACTGGTAGCGAAAAGCGGCGGAGTTTCCGAACCAGGATTGGAAATCATGTTCGTCGTCGCCGCCGGCCTCGTCCTCGTGTCCGCTCTGTTCGGCTTATTCCTACCGCGTGGCGGCGTAGTATCTTTGCGCGCGGAACGTGGCGCCTGGAAATTGCTCCTGAGCAATACAAGCTATATCCGGTTACTGATCTTTTCATCCAGCGCGATTCTTTTGTCGAATGGGCCGATGTGGCTGTTTCCGATTTTTGTGCGCTCTCGCGGCGGCGATGTCGAAACCATCCGTAGTATGTGGGTTTACATGCTCGTCATCGAGATACCCCTTATCCTGGCCACAGGGAGTGGCCTCAAACGCTTGGGAGCGCGCGGGCTGCTCGGTGTCGGGGTTTTCGTGGGCGGCCTGCGATGGATCCTATGCGCTCTCACGACCGACCTTCAGTTGCTCTTCATCGTGCAGATGCTTCACGGCGCAACTGTGGTGGGGTTGTTGATGGGCGCGCCGCTTTACCTCGATATCATAGCGCCAGAGAGACTTCGTTCCACGGCCCAGGCCGTCCTCTCTATGGTCGGTGTCGGCATCGCCGGAATCATCTCGAATCTCGGCTCGGGCTGGTTGTTGGACCATGCCGGCATCGACCTTTTGTACGGAGTGATGGGAATGGCTTCCGCAGTCCTGGGAACGCTTGTCTGGTGGATTCTGCCGCCGCCTGAGCGCGCACAAGAATGATACGACCATTCAAACCGTTGAAACGCTGCGCTCAGTTCAAGCCGTTCAAGACGTTTTCGGCAGGACTGGGAACAATTTGAACGACTTGAACGGCTGGAACGATTTGAACGGCGTCTTTGACAATTTGATTATCAGATGGATAACGATCGATTTTTCTCTCCCGACATGATGTTCTGGCAGGTGGACCGCGAGATCGTTTTACTTCTCGCCGGCGGACGCGCGCTTTTGATGCAGCTCGCTCATCCAAAAATAGCGGCTGGCGTGGCCGATCACAGTCATTTCAAACAAGACCCGCTTGGCCGTTTGTACCGCACCATGAGCACGATGTGGTCTATAACCTTCGGTGACATATCCGAAGCCCGTCTGGCGCTCAATCGAGTGAAAAACGTCCATCGACAAGTTCACGGCGAGATCAAGCCAGCCGAGCCGTTGCCGGCTGGAACTCCATACGATGCGTTCGATGAGGAACTTCTCCTCTGGGTGCACGCGACGTTGATCGATTCTGCGATGGTTGGGTATGATCTTTTTGTCCGTCCTCTGACCGAGCTTGAAAAATCACGCTACTACGAAGACAGCAAAAAGCTCGCCGAGCTCTTTGAAATTCGCTCAGCGATCGTCCCTTCCTCGTTGGACGAGTTTAACGATTATGTAGAAGGCATGCTGGCGGGGAGTGCCATCGCTGCGGGACCCACCGCGCGCTCGCTGGCCAATGAAATTGTTCGCCCCAGACCATGGATATTGAGGCCGGGTGCTCCCTGGTTCCGTTTAGTCACGGCAGGTTCGTTGCCGGAAGGACTGCGCACCGCCTACGGCATGAACTGGAGCGAACGGGAAGAGAGAAAGTTTCGTTTGGTGACGCGCGCGATCCGGTTTTTTCTGCCGCTGGTCCCGAAACCTTTGCGCATCGTGCCCAACGCGCGGCGGGCGGAGAGGCAAATGCGTGACGCGGGCCATTAACCTAAATTCCAGGCTCCTTAGCCGGTAGGGGAGGCGCGGCGATGTTTTTAGCAATTTCGTCAACGTCCCACAGGTTGGAAAACTTGAGCGCGCGCGGGCAGTGGCTGTAGGATTCTTCGACGTCCAGCAATAAACCTTGAAGGACTTCAGCTTTTTCATCCGGGTTGTTGACTTCAAGTTGCACGTCCGCTAGCTCACATCGATCCATGACTCTAACTCTACCATTGACGCGCACGGTGTTGTTATGTCCGGGGATAAAAAATATCAATCCGGCTTTTGGATTGCTCTCGATGTTGCCATAGCCGTGGAACAGCTTGTTCCCCGCAACATCGGGGATGAACAACTGTTTGTCGTTCAGCACCTTAACAAATCCCGGCTTGCCGCCTTTAGGCGAAGCGTCACAGTCGCCACTGGCGTTGCTCGTCGCCAGCACACAAAAAGGTGAACGGCGGATGAAGTCCTGTATCCATGCGGCCATGACGGGCTTCACTTTGCCCTTGGTCCGCTCAGCGGGGTAGCCAAATTTATTTTGGTATTTGTTTTCCATTTGTGACTCGAGTGAGCGTACGACGCGCCTCCCGACTGCTCTAATGCTGGGACTGGCCGCGACGCGTTACAGGAAACTGCGTCGTCGGATCCAGTCCCGTTTGTGGTTACTTGTCTTAGATAGACTCGATGCTACGACTTCAACGTCTTGTTAAAGTGGTCGATGGTCCGTTGCCAAGCGAGCTTGGCGGCGGCTTCGTCGAAACGCGGCGTCGTGTCGTTATGGAAGCCATGATTCGTTTTTGGATAGATATACGCCTCATACCTGATGCCATTGGCCTTGAGAGCGGCTTCGTAATCGGGCCACCTGCCGTTGATGTTGGGATCCTGCTCGGCAAAGTTAAGCAGCAGCGCGGCCTTGATCTTTGGCACGTCCGCAGTTGCCGGCGCGGCGCCGTAGAAAGGCACACCGGCCGCGAGCTGCGGCAGCCGGACCGCCAACTGATTGACCATACCGCCACCGAAGCAAAAGCCCACAGCGCCAAGCTTGCCGGTGGATTGTGGATGCTTCAGCGAGAACTCGGCGGCCGCGAGGAAGTCTTCGGTGATTTTCGCGCTGTCCAGCTGTTTTTGCATCGCCAGAGCCTTTTCATCGGCTTCGGCTCCGTACTTGTCAACGCTGGGATAGCCGCCCAGAGGCCAGATGGCATCCGGTCCCAAAGCCATAAAACCCACGACGGCGAGACGCCGCACAACATCTTCTATATATGGATTTAGCCCGCGGTTTTCATGAACCACCACTACGACGGGAAATTTATCGCCGGTGGCGGGCCGGGCGAGCAATCCCCGCATCATTCCATTGGACGAATTGCCCTTCGGCGAGGGGTACATCGTATATTCGGCCTTGATTCGCTTGTCGTCTTTGGGGACTTGTTGCGCGAGAGCGTAATTGGGGCGCAGCATTTCCCACAATGCATTCGCCGTCAGACCGCCCACAGCGAATTTGGCAGCCCCATCTAAAAACTCCCGCCGGCTGATGCCGCCGTGGACGTACCTGTGAAAAAGACCAAGCAGCTGCGGATCGAAATCACTCGCCTTTTTTCTCTCCATACGATTGCCTTCCTGAAGGTTTTTTTAAGGTCGGGATGCAAGCTATCCGAATCGGCCCCTGAGATCAATACTTGCGGGAGCAGAGAAAAAGGGGCATCGTCAGAATTTTTCATCGTCGACGGTCGGTGGAGCGCCTATCCGAGGCGCGGCTACCGTCTCATCATCCGTGAGTTCTTCCCAGGTGACGCCGTAGGGAAAGCCTCCCTCTGTTCGCCCGGCAATATAGGCAAAGTTGTCGTCCCGATCCACACCGTAGCTAGTTGACTGGGTTTGTTCGACTGTTTTCGGGCCGCGTGTCCTGCGCGCAGCAAAAGTTGTCTTCAGCTGCGCAACGTACTGCGGATCGACGCTGACACCGAGGAGAGAAAGTTCTTTGACTGCGCAAAGCAAGTCAACGCCGAACCATTTTGCATAAGAGCGCACGACATTTTTGCCGGAAAATTTCGCGAGCCAGATCCGAGCCGACGTAAGCCGGCCCTGTCTCTTCATGCGCTTGCGGCGTGGCGGCAGGACTTTTCGTTTTCGCTTTTTAGACATGCAGTTGCACCCTCGTAGGCGCGGCGAAGGAGCTTGTTCTTTGAAAAAATGTAGTTCTTGAAAACGAAGAATTCCTTTGCTCGAAGATTTGAAATCCGGCGCTTTACCTACAGCTTCAACGC
>Ga0126371_10005505_pt1 | contig 11247 bp, 12 predicted proteins | sample PanSoiMetaPlot_4_FD_110145 | JGI IMG/M metagenome (GOLD analysis project Ga0126371, IMG submission 110145) | Tropical forest soil microbial communities from Panama - MetaG Plot_4 | ecosystem: Environmental > Terrestrial > Soil > Tropical forest > Bulk soil | place: Panama | collected 2016-02-17
AGCGGGTGCCCGACGGCCGCCGCGACTATGGTAGGCGCAATTCCAGGATTCACCGCGAATCGCTGCTGGCGCAACTCCACGGTGCGGTTCTCGACCACCGTCTCGTGGATCACGCTCGTGTATTCGCGCTCCGGAAGGATGATCGTGGAGATCCGCGGCGCCGTGAAATCGTGTATGCGGACGAAGACCCAGGCCTCTGGCCGCTCGCGCACCTCGACTTCGATCCGCTCGTCCGGCGGCAGCGGCGCCCAGCCGACATCTTGGTTGCCGCGACGCCACTCGACCCAGGCCGGGCCCCACTCCTCGCCCGGCACCCATACCCATCCGAGATCGGCATCGAGCACCCAGCGGCCGTAGTGGTACACGATCCAGCCCCAGGCATCTTCCTCCTCATCTGACGCCCAGTACCAGCCCCAATCATCCGTATAGGCCCAGCGCCCGACCGTGTAGGGACGCCAGTTGCGCGGCCGATTCTCCGGCACCCAGACGTCGCCCCAACGCGAATGACGCTCCCACCTGCCATAAGGCTGCAACGCGTTGCGGAATTCGACAGAAACATTCACCTGCGCCAACACCGGCGCATTGGCGCCATCAACGATTGGCCACGTCGCCAGCGCTCCTCCTGCAAGCAATGTTGCCAGCAAAGGCTGCGACAGAAGAAGAATTCTGGATCGGCTTGAGCTTGAGGATGTGTTCATATTCCGCTCCTCATGTCATTAATGTCAAGCTTGGGCTGTCAACTCTCTCGCATAACGCGAGCGAAGCTCTCGTAAAACGCATAGCGAAGCGGCATCGTTCCTGAAATTTGATATTTGGTTCCTGTATTTTATATTTGGTTCATTGATATTTTTTTCTGATATTTGACGCAGGCCAAGTGGCGCCGCCCGCGCCACTCAGCGCGATCGCGACGATCTCACGACATGATCCTCGCCGCGCGGCGAGCGTTCAACCAGACGATCGCCGCTCGCGCGTGGCCGCAGCTTTCTTGGCCGAGCGCGAGCGTGCAGCCGCCGGCCGGCGCGCGGAGGCGCGGCCGCCGAGCCGTCCACCCTTGAGCGATGGCGAATGGTCCTCGGGTTGTCCGCGCCCCGAGCCGCTTTTCCTGCCGCCGTGTGTTTCCTTGTTCACAGTCGCCCACGCGCGGCGTGCAGCCTCATCGCTCGAAACTCCGCGCTGTTCGTAACCCTCCTCGATGTGCTCGGCTTGGCGCTTCTGCTTTTCGGTGTAGCTCGATTTGTCGCCGCGCGGCATGATCTACTCCTGGGATGGAAAGAGTTTGCGGAAGGGCCTGTCGAACCGCGCTGGCGTCACGCGAGAGCACAAGCTCGCGGCCATCTGGCGTGTATCTTGTGAACGCGCGAGCGATGAGCCAGTTCCAAGCCGGCGGCGGATGTGCTGCCGCAGCGTGGTTCACGCGGTTGGTCCGCTTGGTTCGTTCGAGCGACTTCATCAAGTACGCGAAACGATACGACGATATATTGGTGCGTGGACCCGGGCCCAGACGAATTTACACGTCGCAACTGTCAATTTGCTCGACAATGAACGCGTCCCGATCTTGCTTTTGCCTCAAACGGGCGGTGATACAGGGTGGCGGTCTGGAGGCCGAAGGGTAAGAGGGGAACGGGTTGATCCGAATTGTCTTGGGCGGGCTCATGCTCGCCACGACCGGTCTGCCGGCGATTGCGGGCAGCGCCGAGAACCATAGCGCCCCATCGATGCGCTTCGAGTGGCATCGCGAAGGTCCTGCGGCGCTTTGCGGCGATACGTGCCGCACATGGATTTCCGCAGTTGGGCCGATCACCGACCAGACGCCGGCGGACTTCGAGGCTTTTGCCGGCGGCAAGGACCTGCACGCCGCCACCATGGCGCTCGATTCGGAAGGTGGCGCGGTCGTCGAGACCATTGAATTCGGCCGCACCCTGCGCCGCCTCGGCATCACCACGACCGTGGGCAAGACGCTGACGTCCCCGGTTGCGGACGGCAGCCTCAGGACCACGCTGTCGGGCACCGCGTCTTGCGAATCGATGTGCGTCTTCCTCCTGCTCGGCGGCGAGCGCCGCTACGTTCCGGCGGAGGCGCATGTGCTCATTCATCAAATCTGGCTCACCAAGAAGAGCAAGGGCGCCGAAAAGGCAAGCTACTCGGCCGATGACGTCGTTGTCGTCGAGCGCGACATCGGTCGTCTCGCGCATTACACAATCGAGATGGGCGGCGGCATTGAGCTCCTGGAGAAGGCCCTGCAGGTCCCCCCCTGGGAGCCACTCTATCGCCTGTCGAGCGACGAGGTCAGGAACATGGGCCTCAGCAACGCGGAGCAGTTATTCACCCCGGAGCTGCGGAACGCGGCCGCTGCGCCGGCTGCACTTCCATATCTTGCGAGGACACTGCCGGCCCACCACGCGCCGGATTAAGACCGCAGTGCTAGCGCCCGTCCGACGACAGATCGTCAAGCGCCACCGATGTACGATCTGCTGGTCAGGAATGCTCCATACGTCCTCGGCAGCTCGCACTTGCGCGCAAGCGAAACGAGCCGTGCCGGCGATAGAAGCCGATCGCCCAGTCGGCGGCCACCCAGGTGCCCAGTTCGCGGGTGCCAGCAGTCAGCCGGGGTCACACCCTTGGTCTCCGCGGCGGCTTTGACGACCGGAGGATGGCCGCCCGCTCATCACGGCAGATACGGGCGCATGACGATTCATCCAGGCTTCGGGATCCAGCGCCACGCGCAAAATAAAACAGCCCGGTGGATCAAGCTCGAGCCTCCCGATCCACGGGCTTGATCCGATCGCGGGGGGACAGGGCATTCTCAAGGGAGTATTGCTGCTGCCCGCGGGACTTGGTCCGCTGTCCGGCCCGAATGTCGCTGCCTCAAACCGAGAGGGAATCGCGGATGGGCTCCTGCGCCGCCACGCCGTCCGCAGGCAATTGCAGGACGGTCGCCCGTTGGCCTTGTGCCAGGCGCGTCAACAGGACGAGCTCGCCATCAGGAAGCTCGAGCGCGTCGTGATGAACGTAGCGCTTGTCCATGTCGATCTGACGAAAGCGGGCGACTCTGACGCCCCGTTTGGTCTCGACTACCCAAGCTCCCAGTCGTGACCCTACCTCGAAGGCGATGTCATTTTCGAACGCGAGCTCCGTTCCGGGGCGCAGGCACACGGCCACGTTTGGCTCTCCTATCCGGGAGAACCCACTGGTGAACGAGCCCGCGATTCTTCCGGTCAGAACCTCGTCCCCGACTTGCGCCGGGCGGGTAGCAACGCTCTCGAGACTGTAGTCACACATGGCGATGACCTCCAGGTTTGCCCCCGGAGAACCAATGGCAGGTCGCAATCTTGGTTCCCGCAGCTCGTCGCGAATTTCCGCGCCGCAGCGGCCCACGGCGACGGCACCGCCCATCAGCTGAACTTCGGACGAGCTTCCTCGTTATCGAGCGGTGGGGGCGTGTCGAACAGGAGTTTCCTATGTGCGACTATAGTCTGCATGGGGTGCCGTCGCGCCCCGCGAGTGTCGGCGACAGATTGATGACGCGGCAGTTTTGGAATACGACGACGCGCGGCTTTGCCGCGGTCAAGGAGCCGAACGTGGCGGTGTGGCTGCTTCCCGGCACCGAGGTGGGCTTTGAACGCGAGGTCGAGCGAGAGCTGACCGGCTTCCAGCTCGCCTCTTTCTGGCGACGAAAAGGGCCGATCCACCACACGGTCGCGCGCTTCAGGCAGATCAATATCGAGAACCAGTGCACGCACCATGATGCGCTCGAGTTTCCCGATGGCGAGATCGTGCTGCTCACGCACCTTCGCGCCGGCCAGCAGGCGACAGTGTTGCAGCTCCCGGCGCAAGCGCGGACGCCCGCGGCCGCACCGGCAAAGGAGAACCCGGTAAAAGTCCTTTAGGCCGGCACCATCCGCACGACGCTGTTTAACGACCGGACTTTCGCTGATCCTCGGCGGCCCTGGCGAGACGGAGCGCACGCAGGCGCGCCGTCTTTTCTTCTGTGGCACGCAGTGCTGCTTGATGCTCGCGCCACGCAATGGCGCCCTCCCGCGCCCGCTCCTCTTTCTTAAACGCAGCCTCCGCACGCCTGCGAGCCTGTTCGGCAGTCACGCAAATTCTCCTCTAAGCCAACGAATTTAACCGCCATTGTACCTACGGCATATAGGAACGATTTTCTTTGAGAAAAGACCTACATCAACAAGGCGGAGGAACCCTGTTCACTTATCCTTCGTTGTTGTTAGGCTGCCGGACGAATTGCCATCGGGCACGTCCAAAGTCGGAGAGTGAACGATGCCTGAATCTCGTCATCACACCCTGATCATTGGTCGCAGCCGTGCTCGGATTCGGCGGGATTGCCGGTGCTGCCCTCGGGCCTCACCAAGATCACATTTTTCGTCGCGCTCGTGCTCCTGATCCTGTTATTGTTATTTGGAGGGTTCCGCCGGCCGCTATGGTGACGGTGCGCGCTGTGGTATGGGGAGGCCGGCGCTCACGCGCAGGTCGGATAGAGCGCGGTCAGCTCCTGTCCGCGCAGGATGATAATCTTTGAGGTCAGGCCTCCGTGCTGCTCGATCCAGCTACGGACTGCCGTGGGATAGGTGGCGGTGAGCACCTGTGTGGCATCCGGCGCGGCGTACTTTCTGCTGCTGCGCCTATCGAGCAGCTGGGCGGCGTGGAACCCAAGAACCGCCCGCCGCGTGACACAGATGCGCTCCCGCGGAATCGAGCTCAGCACCAGCGTGCAGGCGGAAAAGCAGGGCCCATCGAGTATGACACGCTCCCCCGACCGCTCGAGCAGCGAAAAGAACGCCAGATAAGCCAGCACGTCGCCGCCGTTGCTGGCCTTGATGCGCACATCCGCGGTCGCCGACACTGGACCGACCAGAAGCAAGGCCGCGGCAACAATTGCGCGACACACTATGGCAGCTTGCATGGAACCCTCATTGCCTGCGAGTGGAATGGGCTGTGATCAAATGAGCCGTGATCAACAGCCTCGGCAGATCTTCAAGTCCTTGTCGATCGCATTTTGCCGACTTTGTCGATCGTCATCTTGTTGAGGCTTGCTGGCCTCGCCGGATTCCTTTTGCGCCAAATCCGGCGGCAAATCATTCATCTTGGGCTGGCGCCGACGGGCGCCTGCGGCCGCGCCATGCCCGGGGTGGCGGCATTTGACGGTGGCAGCGGTCGTTGTTGCGCTGCGACCGTCGAGACCGTCAAGGTTGACGCAAGGACAACCTGAAGCACGAGAAGCATAACCTGGGGCGGAAGAAGCATAACACGCATTGCGCAGGACTATCCCGGTCTCACCGACGCTATCTCAACGTCTGCCCGGCATGGCCGGTTCCAGCCCAGGGGCCCGGGCAGCCCGGAACCCCCCTCTGGGAAGGGCGTTAGCCCCGCAAGGCAGACCCTTGCAGCGCGTGGTCCGCCTTCGAGTAGCTCGAGGGTCTTCGGCAGAAGGGCCTGGTGAGCAGGCGCCGCGTGACCTGAACTCTCGAAACAGGAGGCCCCGATGGCCCAGTCAGCCAAGGCCCCGATGTCCCAGTCAGGCACCGGAGTGCATTACACGCGGACGACGCGCAGCGCCGTCGCGGTTGTGGCCAGTGGTACCGCGCTGATCGGGGTCGCCGGTGTAGGCACGGCTGCGCCGCATCTTGCCTGGACTCGTGACGAGGCCGCGCTTCATGCGGTCGCGCAATCGAACCGTGATGTGCTCTCGAGCTTTCCGGAAATCGTTGATCACGTGAAATCCTCAGTGCTCGGCGTGCGGACGAGAGTCATGGCAAACGCCGGCGACTCGCGCCGGCTGCCGTCGCCGGAAAACCCGCCGCCGGATCGGCTGCGCCCGTTCGGGGGTCCCGATAATACGCCGCATGACCGGAATGCACCTGACCTGCAGATGTTTCGGATGACCCAGGGTTCCGGATTCTTCATCTCGGATGACGGCTATGCCGTGACCAACAGACACGTGGTCGGCGAGAACGGGACGGCCGAGGTCGAGACTGAGGACGGGAAGACCTACACAGCCAAGGTTGTTGGCACCGATCCAATAAGCGACCTCGCGCTCATCAAGGTCGAGGATGGGCACGGCTTCACTCCCGCAAAGCTCGCCGATAAAACCCCGCGCGTGGGCGAGTGGGTGCTGGCCATCGGAAATCCCTTTGGGCTTGGCGGCACGGTGACGGCCGGAATCGTGTCGGCGCTCAATCGCAATGTAGGAAATTCCTACCAAGACCTCGTCCAGATCGACGCGCCGGTGAACCAGGGCAATTCTGGCGCACCGACCTTCGACCTCGATGGCAATGTGATCGGCGTCAACACCATGATCGTGTCGCCTTCCGGCGGGTCGATCGGTATAGCCTTTGCCATACCGATCGAGACGCTGAAGAGCGTAATTCCGCAGCTCAAGGACAAGGGCTACGTGGCGCGTGGTTGGCTTGGCGTGCACATTGCACCCGCCACCCCAGAGGCGGCGGAAAACCCGGAAAGGGTACGCGGCGCGACGATAGCAGAAGCTCAGGCGAACGGTCCCGCCGCCAAGGCCGGACTGACGGGCGGTGATGTCGTCACATCGATCGATGGCGAGCCCGTCGAAAACGCGCACGACCTCGCCAAGAAGATCGCCAAGATGAGCCCAGGCGCCGCGGTCAAGCTCGACGTGCGGCGCAACGGTGAGCGCATCGTGGTCGTGGCGACGCTTGGCGAATTGCCGGTCCAGCGGCCGCCGCGCTCGGGCATGCGCGAGCCGGATCAGAAGGCGGCGAGCGCAGGCGCCGGACGATAGCGACTTGGCCCGGGATCGTCGCGCAAGCCCTCGGATAACCGGAAGAGGAGAAGCATGATGCGAGTCAAGGATGCAATGAGCGCTCACGTGAAGATTGCCAATCCGAGTCAGTCAATCCGCGAGGCCGCGCGCCTGATGGCCGAGCTCGACTGCGGGTGCCTGCCGGTGGGTGAAGAGGACCGACTCGTAGGCATGGTTACGGATCGCGACATCGCGGTTCGTGCGGTGGCCGAGGGAATGTCCTTGAAGACCCCCATCCGCGAAATCATGAGCCTCGAGGTCAAATACTGCTTCGAGGATGCCGAGCTCGATGAAGTCGCGCAGAACATGGCCGACATCAAGGTGCGGAGGTTGCCTGTGGTCAATCGCGACAAGCGCCTGGTCGGCATCCTATCGCTGGGCGACCTCGCCTTGACCGAGGATGCGGGCTACGCCGCAAGCGCGCTGAGCGGGATTTCGTCTCCGGGCGGCGAGCATTCGCAATCCGCGGAGGCTTGAGAAGAGGAGGGGCAGGGCCCTTCTAGGCCGAAATTGTACAGGATTTGAATGCTCGCCTCGGGCTGAGGCATCGCCTCGTCGACGGCATCCTGGAACAAGTTCCTCTGCCTGGCGTTTCTTTTCTGAAGGCATCTTTCAGATGGAGCAAACGAATGGATTGGAATCGCGTTGAAGGAAATTGGAAGAAGGTCAGGGGGAAGGTGAAGGAGAAGTGGGGCCAGCTCACGGATGACGATCTTAACACGATCAATGGCCGCCGTGAGCAGCTTGAAGGCAAGCTCCAGGAGCGATACGGCTTGGCGAAAGATCAAGTCCGAAGAGACGTTGACGATTGGTATGCGTCGCAGCACTGGTAACAACAAGATCCGCTCAACTGTTAACAACAAAGATGCGCTCACTACGAAACTTCGCCCTGGCAAGTAGCCAGGGCTCGTTCTATTCGGCGTGATCTCTAGGCCGGGACCGGGCGCCCGCGCCGTTTTGCGTTGGGCTCAAAGAACATGGCCTGACTGACCACGGCGGACACGGTTGCGGGTTGGAAAGGCTTGGTGATCAAGAATACCGGTTCGGGCCGCTGCCCCGTGAGAAACGTCTCCGGATAGGCGGTGATGAAGATTACCGGTACCTGGAAGCGCTCCAACAACTCATTTACAGCGTCGAGGCCGGAACTGCCGTCGGCAAGCCGGATATCGGACAGAATCAGCCCCGGCCGCTGGTTCTTCATCGCGGCGATTGCTCCCGCGTGAGTCTTCGCCACACCGATGACACGGTGACCAAGACGTTCGACCAGCTCTGTGAGCTCGATGGCAATGAAGGCTTCGTCCTCGATGATCAGCACGTCCGTCGCCATCTGGTCTGCGAGCTCCATACCGCAGTCATCGATCAGCTCGCGCAAGGTCACCACATCGATGTCGAGAATTCGCGCCGCCTCAAGCTCGTCGAATCCTTCAAGGCTGGTCAGCAGGAAGGCCTGGCGCGGCAACGGCGTGACATTGGCAAGCTTTCGCTCGCCCGGGTCGAGGAGCTCCGCATCATGATCCGCTCCCTCGATCGACAGCGAGTTCCATGTTTTGGTGAATAGGCGATAGAGCGCCACCCGCGGACCGGCGTCATCGTCAAGAGCCGTCCCATCGGCGATAGCTTCCAGCGTGGCCGCAACAAAAGCGTCGCCGAAGGCCTGGCTGCCGCTGAGCGCACGGGCGTACCGCCGTAGGAGCGGCACATATTGGGAAATCGTTTGTGAAGCCGGCACGTCGCGCCTCCCGTTCGAATACTTTGTCGAGTTCAAGGCAACGCCATGGCGGGAAGAGAGTTCCATCGCATGACGAGTGATCCCCGCAGGAAGCTGAGATGCCACGAGCGGCGGTCCCCGCTTCATCCGATCGTCGTCACGCACATTCCGACGGCAGCTGCAGCCATCGCCGCCGTCGCCGTCCAACCGATCGTCCTGAGGCGCCCCACAACCTTGAATTTGCCCATGATCCTCCGATTTGCCGTCATGAGCATCATCACGATCATGACCGGCACGGCCACCAGCCCATTGATCACGGCGCTCCAATAGAGCGCCCGGATTGGATTGACGGGTGAGAAATTGATCGCCACTCCAAGCAAAGTGGCAAAGACCAAAGTTGCGTAAAATGCTCTTGCCTCCAAGGGGAGGCGCGCAAGCCCGATGGGCCACCGCCGGGCCTCACCCAGCGCATAGGCCGCCGACCCGGCCAGCACCGGCACCGACAAGAGACCTGTCCCTACGATGCCCAAAGTGAAGAGGGTGAACGCGAAAGAGCCTGCGATCGGTTTCAGCGCCTCGGCTGCCTGGCTCGACGTCTCGATCGTGGTTACGCCGGCAGCGTGCAGCGTGGCCGCAGTCGTGACCATGATTGCAAGGCCGACCAGGTTCGAGAGCGCCATACCGGCCAGGGTATCGATATGGATACGCGCCAATGCATCCGGTCCCTGTCGCGGTCTCAGAACGAGCGGCTCCCGCTCCGGGACGGCGTTGATGTCCTCCACTTCCTGCGAAGCCTGCCAGAAGAACATATAGGGACTGATGGTCGTACCCAGAATAGCGACTACCGTCGTCCAAAATGCACCGTCGGAAGAGAACGTCGGAAGAAGAATTCCCCATGCAACCGTGCCCCAAGGTACGCGGACCACCATCAAGGTCCCGAAATAGGCGAATAAGGCAAGCGTCAGCCACTTCAACATTGAGACATAGCGGGTGTACTGCATGACAACCTGGAGGCCGGCGCAGAAGGTGCCGAAGAAGGCCACGTATGCGAGGTGCGGTCCGCCGATAAGAAGGCCGGCAGCATCGCCCATCGCGCCGAGATCGGCGCCGATGTTGATCGTGTTGGCAATGAATATCAGAAGAACGACGAGCTGCAGTAGCCGGTTCGGGTAGTATTCGCGGAGGTTGCCGGCAATGCCGCGCCCCGTGGTCCGCCCGATGCGGCCGCTGATCTCCTGGATCGCGACCATCAAGGGATAGCTGAACAGCATCGTCCAACCGACGTCGAACCCCAGTTGTGCGCCAGCTTGAGAGTAGGTGGCGATGCCGCTCGGGTCGTCGTCCGACGCGCCGGTGACAAGGCCGGGGCCGAGCAGGCCGAGCCAGCGCGGCTTGCTCGGACCGACGCTCGGGCTGTCTTTGGCTGCTGTCGTCGTCACCGGCCGCACCGCTTTCGTCCTCGGCATGATTGCCAAGAATGCCTGATCCAACAGCGCGGCCGAGCCAAAGTTCCCTCGCGGGGAAGGGGACTGCAGAGCGTATTCCGATCCAATAGATCGCAATACGCTCCGCTTCTCTAGCATTGGCGCATGCTCATGTCGGAAAACCGGTATCCACTTTTCCGGGATATGCGCTAGTCAAAGGCCGCCACGGGGTGCCCTTTGTTCTTCGGCAGAAGGCCGAGCTCGTGCGCCTTCTGTCGGACTTCATCGACGTCGCGATTGATGAAATCGGCGATGATCTCGATGGACACGCCGATCTTCAAGCCGCGCCGTACATCGCTCAGCTCGATCTCCGACCATGGCCTGCGGAACATGATGTCCTTCCAATAAGCCTGCGGAGCAACGGCATCGAGCATCCTTACCGTATTCGATGCTCGGCCCGCTTTGGCCGCAACGGCACTACCCCGGCATCCCGATACAGGAGCGCCTGGATGAGCGCGCGCAGTTGCTCCTTGGTGAATGGCTTGGCAAGCATCGACGCCTCGCGGAACCCCTGCGGCAGTGCCTCACGCCCATATCCGGTCACGAACGCGAAGGGGAGATTTCGCTGCGTGAGCGCAACCGCAAGCTCATCAACCGGGCGGCCACCGAGATTGGCGTCGAGGAGGGCGGCATCATAGTCGGACCGGCGCACGAGCTCCTTGGCCTTCTCGACTGTTCCGGCCGGCCCTCTGATCTCGCAACCGACGTCCATCAAGCTGGCTTCAAGGTCCATCGCCAGAAGCGGCTCGTCCTCCACGATCAGGACCCGTTTGCCCTGAAGCGGTCGTCTGATGGATTCCTCTGGCGCGCGGCTGGCTCCCTGAGTGTTGCTGGTGGATGAACGGAGCATTGCCGGCGCAGACATGTTCTTTGGCAGGGGCAGCGTCATCTCGCAAGTCAAGCCATCCGCGTCGTAGTGAATGATGGCCTGGCCATCCAGCGCTCGCATGGTCTCCTCGATCAGGGTGGTACCGAACCCCCGCGTCGACGGGACGGCAACCCTCGGACCGCCACTTTCCCTCCAATCAAACAGGAGCTGGTGCCCTTGGTCTGATCGCGTGCTCCAATTGAGCGACAGCTGACCATTCGGCACCGACAAGGCACCGTATTTGCGCGCATTGGTGCCGAGCTCATGCAGAACGAGCGCAAGCTGCACTGCCGCTTGCGGATTCAGCACGATGGACGGTCCCGCCAAGGAGATGCGCTCGTCGCCCTCGGCGCGCAACAGCACCTGATCCCGTACAATCGCCCCGACATCAGCG
>Ga0126371_10005506_pt1 | contig 11246 bp, 10 predicted proteins | sample PanSoiMetaPlot_4_FD_110145 | JGI IMG/M metagenome (GOLD analysis project Ga0126371, IMG submission 110145) | Tropical forest soil microbial communities from Panama - MetaG Plot_4 | ecosystem: Environmental > Terrestrial > Soil > Tropical forest > Bulk soil | place: Panama | collected 2016-02-17
GTTAGCCGTCCACAGGAGCGCGGCGCGCAATTGCCTGCTGCGGTCGCCGCGGGCCAGCCAGTGCAGGAGCAATCCGGTGGCCGCAAACGCCGCGACGTTAATGACCGATAGAACGAAGACCGTAAGTCGCACCGACGTACCGCCGATCTTGGCGGCAAGTATCTGAGCCGCGGTTGCGAGCGCACCGTAGACCGACGGGGTCGACCGGAACTGATGCACGGAACGGGCGACCGGATCGCCTAGCCGTGCCAGCGCCGCAGGCGTGAAGGTGTACGGGTCGTGGCCGAGGGACGCGATGCGGCCGTATGCCGCGTAGCTCAGGTGATCAGCTGAGCCGATCGGCGGTATGAACGCGAGCAGCACAGCCACGCCGATACCGGCCAGAAGCAGCGCCGCCGGAGGAAACCGCCAGCCAATCCTGGCGGCCTGCATGGTCAGCGTCAGCCCGGCCGCGGCAGCGGCAACGGCGGCCGCGGCCAGTGCAATGACGAGATACGGGGATGGATGGACCGCCAATGACCATGGAGGCTGGCCGCTCGCGCCCGGCAGCGCTGGCTCGACAATCGAAGGCCCGAGAAGGGCGACCGTGAATGTCAGGAGCACACTGAGCGCGGACGCGGTGAGCCCGATGGTCGCCCGGTGTCGCCGGTGCGCCGCGTGTGCGCTAAGGCGGGCCGCCGTGGCGGGCCTGGCCACTGCGCTACCTGCCAGCCGGGCTCGGTTTGCCGTTACGAAGCCGCCTGGCGCCCAGCTCGCGCGCCGCGATTGCCCAAGCGACGTCGCGCAGCTGCCGTAGCCGGTGCAGCTGCGACCGCCAGTCGGTGCCCGTGGCCCGGTGCGACATCGGCACTTCGACCTCGACGATCCGCTTGCCCTGGCGCATGAGGTCGATGGTCATGCCGGTCTCGACGCCCCAGCCCGGCGCCAGCGGCAGCGCGGCGGAGAAGGCAGCCCTCGTTAGGCACCGCTGGCCATTCAGGGGCTGAGTCGGCCGCCAGCCGGTCGCCCGCTCAATGCCCGCACCTGCGGTTCGCGTGACCAAGCCGAAGCCGCCGAGGCGTACCGTCGCGGCGAAGACTGCCATGGCCATATCCGCAGCGCCGGACCTGACGGGCTCAATGAGCGGCCCGGCTTCGGCGGCGGTCACACCCAAGTCACCGTCCAGGAAGAGCAGGTCACGCGGCAACGTCCGGGTCGGTTCGCCAGACTCGATCAGGCGAATCGCTTCGGCGCCGGTCTCCATAGCGCTGGCCTTGCCGCGACCGCGCGCGTGACGGACAACCTGAGCGCCGGCGCTGGCTGCCTTGTCCCCGGTCTGGTCCGATGATCCATCGTCGACGACGACCACGAGGTCAACGCCGGCTAGACCAAGGGCGGCGGACACAGTGGCGCCGATTCGGTCAGCCTCGTTCCGCGCTGGAATGATCACGGCGACCTGGCCTGAGGACATAGACGCGATCCTAGTGGGCCGTTACCTCGCAGGGTTCCTGGTCAGCCGCGACGGCGAAGTGGGCTGGTTAGCTTCCAGTCAGCGGGACTGGCTCTTCCAGCACCGTGAACACGGTCTCGAGGCCGGTCACCTGCAGCACCTTGCGGGTGGCGGAGGCAGGACTGGCCAGCTGAAGGTCACCACCGCGCTCGCGCGCCTGGCGGTGCGCAGCCAGCAAGACGTTGATGCCGGTTGAATCGCAGAAGTCCACGCCCGACATGTCAACGATCAACTTGACCGAGCCTGGGCCGAGCGCCGACATCAGCTCTGACTGCAAGGTCGGGGCTGTGTAAAGGTCGATCTCGCCGGTCACCGACATGATGGTGTGATCGCCTTGAGCGCGGCTCGTGACCTTTAGCTCCACGTGGCGCACACTACCTGGTCCGCGTCGATCTCTGCTAGATGGAGGCCCTGCACGCCCTAATGAGCCGTTTCTAGCCGGACCCGCATAGCCAAATCAGTACATAGCCGCATACAGCTGCGAGAGCGGCGTCCGCCAGCCTGGGAATGACAGACCCGGCCCGCTCCACGTACCGTGTACTTATGCTCCGTGTGCTTATGCTGATCGCAGCCGTGATCGTGGTGTTCTGGGTAGCTGCCCTGATCCTGCACTTCCTCATGTCGGTCTTCGTGATCGGCTTGATCATCGTCGTCGCCGCGCTGCTGTTCGGGGCATTCCGCACCGGTCGGCGCTCGGCTCGACGGGTCAGATAAGGCGCAGTTCCCTAAGCTGGTCGAGGCCAGCTCTTCTTGCCTGCCCTGGTCCTGGCCGCCCGCCGCTTCGCGTCGGCTAGCCGGGACGGTTGCAGCAGCTGAGGCGGCCGCCTCGGCGAACTCCGGCAAGGTGCTCGTAGCCCGGTCGGTATCGGTGAGCACCAGATTCTCCCGGTACAACGGCGGCGCCTGATCGCCTGGGCCCGCCTCGACTGTGTCTAGCGGCATTACCGCTGCGTCGCGGCTGACCGGGCAGGACATGCATCGGGGCCCGCCGCGCAGGCTGCTCAACTCACTGCTCGGGACCTCGATGACCTGGACGCCCGCGTCCTGGAGGCGGGCATTGGTGTGTGAGCTGCGTTCGTGACAGATGGCCAGCCGCGATCCGATCGCCAGGACGTTACTGCCCTCGTCCCATTGATCACGCCACCCGACCACATCCGCTCCGGTATCGATGACACGCAGCCGCGAAATCCCCATGGCATGGGCTGCGGCCTCGAGGAATGGCTGCGGCCTCGACACCCGCATCCCGTCCGCCTGCGGCGTGATGGTGTGCGCCGTCATGGAGTACGCGGCAGCCGGGTGCATCACCACGGTGTCGTGGCCGATGACCGCGCAGACGGTGTCGAGGTAGCCGGATCGGCCTTGCTGGCTTAGGGGCACTGCCAGCACAGTGTGCGCGAGGCTGGTGTCAAACAGTCGGCGGGCAAGGCGCTCTGCGCCGGCGGGTGCGGTGCGCTCGCCCACCCCGACGGCGACGACACCCGGTGCCAGCAAGAGGACGTCGCCACCGTCCAGGTGCTCCAGTTCCGGCTGGTAGAGCCACTTCGCTCCAGCGAACCGCGGGTGGTGCCGGTATACGATCTTCGTCAGGCCCGCTTCCCGTCGCCGCTCCGCAACAAGGCTTGCGACCGCGACCTGGTCGCCTATCCAGAAACTCGAGTCCTTCGTGAAGACCAGGTTCGGCAGCGGATCAAGCACGAAGTCATGCCGATCCAGCAGCTCGAAGACAACTCCGCGACCAATCCTGAACTCCTGCGGGGTCATGCCCGCTATCAGCACCTGCGTCAGAGACTCGGGCCCAAGATTTTCCAGGTGCGATCTCAGCTGGCCACGCAGGTCGTCGCCGAGGCCGTCATTGGCCAGCGCCGCGCTGACCGCCTCGGCCCGCGCATCCTGGTACTCCAGGCAGTCTTGTAGCAGCTCAGTCAGGTACAGAACTTCCACTCCGTGATCGCGCAACACCTGGGCAAGCACGTCATGTTCCTGCTGGGCCCGGTTAACCCAGGGCAGTGTTGCGAAAAGCATCCGTTCTCGGTGTCGAGGGGTCAGTCGCTGAAGCTCAGGCCCTGGCCTGTGCATAAGTACTGTCCGAAGCTGCCCGACCTCGCTGTCGACGCCATTCGTCTGACCCACGTTCCCCCCTGGCACCGTCGCTTCCCCGCTAGCGCCGTCGTGCCCCCGCTGGCACTGTCGCGCCCCTTGCGACTGGTCCCGCTCCTGGCAAGTATCACCAGTTCACTGGCTGATTACGCACGGTCGTCGAGCTAGACATCGCGGCTATCCTGAGCCTGCGCCGACCGGCCTGTCGACCCGCAGGTCAGGCGGGGCGGGAAGCTCAGCCCAGACGGTCAGGCCTTCGTCGTCATTGCGCACACCCCACCTGCGGGCCAAGATCCCCACGACGTCCAGCCCACGGCCACCAAGGGCCGACAGCGATGCGTGGGTTTCCTGCGGCCTCGTGGCTGCGCCACCGTCGCTGACGGCCACCTCGACCCTGTCGTCGTCCACAGCCCACGCGACCTGCACGTTGGCGCCAGGCAGCGGCCGGGCGTGGCGGATCGCGTTGCTGAGCAGTTCGCTGACCACGAGCGCCGCGTCTCCGATCGCGGCGGTGAGTACGCCGGCCGCCACAAGATCGGCCGTGAGCCGCTGTCGGGCTACGCCCACGCTAGCGGGCGCATAGGGAAGGAGGACGGTACCCGTAGCTCTCACCCCCTGCGCAACCGCCTGATTGCCGCGTCGTCACAGTGGAAACCGATGCGACCGGAATGCCCGGCCTAGCCATACCGGAAACCGGACACAAGCATCGGGTGTCACAGTCGTGGCAGGTGACGTTTCGCCAGCTTTAGGGGGTTTCGCCGGTCCCGCCAAGCAACCCCTCGGCTACCAGCCCGCGCACGAGGCCGCGCAGTCCTGCCGACAGGCCCGCCCGCTCGTCATCTGACAGCGCAGCCAGGATTCGGGCCTGGCGGGAGGACCAGGCCTTCAGGACCCGCGTCGCGACAGCCCCGCCCTCGTGCGTCAGGTACAGCCGCACGTAGCGCTGGTTGCCCTGATCACGGCCACGCCGGATCCAGCCCTTGCGCTCCAAGCCCGACGCGAGCCTGCTCACGGTGCTCTTGTCCAGGCCAAGCAGTCCGGCCAGCTCCCCCTGGGCGATGCCGCGGGCGGACATGAGCTCGATGAGCGCCCGCGCCTCGGAACCAGATACCGAGGGCATCGCCGGCGCTACGTCGACTTTTACTGTGTCTCTGTGACCAGGGTGGCTGGCGCCAGTCGCCGCTCGGGCCGCGTACTCTTCGGATGAGGCAGCGGCGTCTGCCTGGTCAGGCTCAGTCCGACGCGATGCGCCACTGCTACGACTGGCTGCGCCGAGCACCGGGGACAATACCCGCAGCAATTGCGTGAGCAGTTGCTCGAGCTGCCTGTCGTCGGACGTACTGTTGACCACAGCAACAGTTGTACCGCACAACTGTTGCGGTGGTACAGTCTCGGGCGTGAAAGTTGCCCTGGACAACTCGAACGCTGGCAGGAGCGCAGGGTGAGCGACCCGAAGACCCCAGTACGTGGCCGGGCGTCTTCCGGCCTGCGTGCGCACGGCACGGGTCGCGTGGTAGCGCCTGGTCAACTGCAGTCCGGCGACATCGCGATCCTCGCGCCAGAAGCCGCTGGCGTTCCGCTGCGTGAGTTCGCAGTCGAGCACGGCCTACGACCTAGCGCCCAGCGCCCAACGGCGCTGGAGTACACGCGTGGGCTGTGGGGACGACGCCATTTCATCCTCGCGTTCGCCACCGCTCGCAACATCGCCATGTACACCGAGGCCAAGCTCGGCCAGCTCTGGCAGGTGCTGACTCCGCTTCTCAACGCCGGTGTCTATTTCCTGGTCTTCGGCCTGCTGCTTCACATCAATCGGGGCGTACCGAACTACCTCGCGTTCCTGGTCACCGGCGTGTTCGTCTTCAACTTCACGCAGCGGGCCTTCATCTCGACGTCCAATGTCATCACCGACAGCCTGCCGCTGATCCGCGCGCTGCAGTTTCCGCGCGCATCCCTGCCGCTCGCCTATGTGATGATCGAGCTGCAGCAGATGGTGCTGTCGATGGTAGTTCTGGTGGCCATCGTGCTGGCCACCGGTGAGCCGATCACCTGGTACTGGCTGCTAGCCATCCCGGCCTTGTTGCTGCAGACACTCTTCAATGTGGGTTTTGGGCTGCTGGCAGCCAGGATTGGCTCACAGGTCAACGACTTCTCGCAGCTGCTGCCGTTTCTCATGCGCACTTGGCTGTACGTCTCCGGCGTGATCTTCAGTATCTCGACGCTGGACATCAAGACACACCGGTGGGCGATCACGATCCTGGAACTCAACCCCGCCGCGCTGTACATCACCCTGGTACGCAACGCCCTGCTTCAGAGCCAGCGGCTCAGCGCGCCAGGCAGCAAGCCTTATAACCCGGCCTTGTGCCATGCGTGGAAGACCCTGGGGCATAAGGTCGGAGCTCCGGTCAAGTATCAGTACGACAGCGCCTACTGCCACTACTACGTCAACCCCAATCACTACTGGTACTTCGCGGCCGGCTGGGCGGTACTCGCGCTCGTCGCTGGCTTCTTCTTCTTCTGGCGAGCTGAGACGAGGTATGGCCGTGGCTGAGCCCATGGTGGTCGTTGACGACCTGCATATCGTCTACAAGGTCTACGGCGCAGGCGGTGATCGAGGCACGGCCGCGACGGTGCTGCTGCGGCTCCTTGGCCGCAAGACCAGGGGCTCGATCCGTGAGGTGCACGCGATTCGAGGCATGTCGTTTGTGGCCTATCGCGGTGATGCTGTCGGCATCATCGGCCGGAATGGGTCAGGAAAGTCCACGCTGTTGCGAGCAATAGCAGGCCTCCTGCCACCCGAACAGGGCAACGTGTATACCACCGGGGACGCATCCCTGCTCGGAGTCAACGCAGCTCTGCTCGACGACCTGACCGGAGAGCGCAATGTGGTGCTTGGCTGTCTGGCTATGGGCATGTCCAAGCAGGAAACGAGAGAGAAGTACCAGGGCATCGTGGACTTCTCCGGGGTAGGCGATTTCATCGACTTGCCAATGAAGACCTACTCGTCGGGCATGGGGTCCAGACTGCGGTTCGCGATCGCCGCCTCGAAGAACCAGGACATCCTGCTGATCGACGAGGCGCTCGCAACCGGCGATGCCGAGTTCCGGGTGAAGAGCCACGCGAGGATCCAGGCGCTGCGAGAAGAGGCCGGGACAGTATTTCTAGTCGCGCACAATCTGGAGGAAGTGGAACTGACCTGCAACAGGGTGATCTGGATGGAGCGAGGCCAGATCGTCAAGCAGGGCGACGATGTCATCGGCATCATCGATGAGTACATCGCGGCCGCAGGCGGCGCACCGGTACCGCGGGACCGCGAGTCCGGTGCCCGCGTCAAGGCGGAAAGCCTGGAAGCCGCGAAGCGCTAACCGAGTCCAGCAGACCGCAACGTGAGTCGCATGGCCGTGCCGCCGTTCCGGCCGTCGTGCGCCGCGATCTGGCCGTCTTGTGCGGCGGCGAGCTGACGGACGATATAAAGGCCGAGGCCTATGCCGCCAAAACGCCGCCGGTCGCCTGCTTCTGCCTGGACGAAGCGCTCGAATACTCGCTCCCGGTCCACCGGCCGGATACCAATGCCCTCGTCCTCGACGGTCACAACTATCCGCTCACCCTCGCCGCGCGCGCTGATTGTGACTGCGCCACCTTCCGGCGAGTACTTGAACGCGTTCTCGAGCAGCTGACCGATGATGATGTCGGTGGCCATGGGGTCACCGTGTGCCGGTGGCAGGTCTTCGGGCAGGTCGATCGAGAGCGTGTGCAGCTCGGACAGCGGCCTGAAGGCGACGGCAGACGCACGAAGCAAGGCCGCCAGGTCAAACGGGCCGTTAGTGACCTGCAGCTGGTCGGCGCCTGCGCGCGATCCGAGGAGCAGCTGCTCGACTAGCTTTGCCAGCGATCCCGCGCGGTCTGCGATGGTCTCCACGGCCGACCTTCGATCAGCGTCGGGAAGCTTGTCCCAGCGACTGGCGAGCGTGCTCGCGAACCCTTGCACGACTGTGATGGGCGTCCGCAGCTCGTGGCTGGTAGTAGCCAGGAACAGGTCCTTGGCTTCCTCCAGTTCCTTCGCCGCGGTCACGTCCCGGAAGTCAAGTACCTTCTCGTCCCTGCCGTCCAGGCCCGTGCACAGCAGGTCGATCCAGCGGCCGTTCGGCAGCTTGTGGGTGAGCTTGGCGCCCGGCTGGGGCAGCGGGAAGGGCGGACGGCGGCCAGCCGCCACCTCAGCGGGAAGCCCGGTAAGCCGGTGCGCGGCCGGATTCCACTGTCGCACCAGACCGTGGGCATCAAGCACCGCGATTCCGTCGGCGCTGGCGTCGATGACCGCGCGTTCATGTGCTCGCTGGCGCCTGACCTCCTCGAAGGCGGTCACGTTGGAAAGCGCCACACTGGCGTGCCCCGCAAGTAGCTCTAGCAGTTCGAGCTCGACGTGCCCGACCTTGCGCCGGCTGTAGAGCGCGTAGAGCGCGCCGTACGGTCGTCCCGCCACGTGCGACAAGCTGAGGGTGATGGTGTGCAGGCCGGGTAGGGCGGCCCAGATGAGGTCGTCGAAGCCACCCGAGTCACTCGTGGCCATCAGCACTGTCTTGCCGGAGCGCATCAGTCGCCCGACCATGCTGCTTTGCAAGTCCGCAGTGCGGCCGCGTAGCTCGGCTGGCAGGCCATCGAGGCTGACCAGGCGGAGCTTGTCGCCCTCGATGAGCACGAAACCGCCTGCGTCGGCCCTAGTCAGCTCCCGCAGGCTCGCCGAGATCCGGTCGAGTACAGCTTCGAGCTCGAGCTGAGCGTTCATGTCCGCGACCACGTCGCCGAGCCTGCGCACGACTCGGGCGCGCTCGGCCATGTAGTGCCTGACAGCCTCGTCGTCGACATTCTGATGGCACACGCACACCCAGCCGGACAGGATGCCCGCGGCATCCACCATCCTGCTGGCGTCGATCCGCAGGTCGACCATCGTGCCGTCTTTCTTCAGACGGCGGGTCGCGAAAGACACCTGGCCGCCACTGGCCACGCGCTCGAGGACCGCGTTGTGCTCGGCCCTCAGCTCTTCCGGCACAAACGGCGGCTCCAGCCCCACGACTTCGGCTGCACGCCAGCCAAACAGCCGCTCCGCCGCTGGATTCCACAGGCTGATGGTGCGATCTGGCCCGATCGCGAGAATGGCGTTGGCTGCGCACTCGATCACGGCGCGGGCGGTGCCATCAATCCGATCCCGATCCCGTTGCCCGACTGCGAGCCTCCAAGCCACTGGCCCATGGTGCCACTACCTGGCGTTCCTTGGTCAGCGAAAAGTAGCAACGGCACCGGTAGCGTAGGAAGTAGGCGGAACCGGCGAGGGAGGGGTGCACGTCCAATGGCAATGACGCCATTTACTCGCTCAGCACATCCTCAGTCCCGGATGCTACTGGTCCGCTGCGCGATGATCGCCGCGTGCGGAGCACTGGTTGCCGCCTGCGGTAGCGCTGCCGCTCCCGGCAGCAGCGCCGCCGGTAACACGCAGCCGAGCAGTGCGCACTCGAGCACGGGCACGCAATCCCCGGCCACCGCTGCGAAAGCATCGCTGGACATTACGCAGTTCGGCGCCGGCGGCAAGGTTCAACACTGGACGCTGCGGTGCGACCCGCCGGGCGGGACGCTGCGGGATCCAGCCGCTGCCTGCACCAGGATGGTTGGGGACAAGACGCTATTCGGCCCGCGCAGGCCTGGCATTATGTGCCCGATGATCATGACGAACGGCCGGCGATTCCTCATCATCGGTACGTGGTACGGCAAGAAGGTGCACGAGAACATCGTCGATGGCGGTTGTGATCTGGGCCACTGGGGCTTGCTGAACCACTTCTTCAATTAGCCTGGAGCGCTCGCCGGCAGGTTGTGGCCTGGCGACCGTATCTCGTACTACTTGAGCAACCGGGACATCCGCCTGTCGGCCAGTGGCTTGCCTCCGGTCTGGCAGGTCGCGCAGTACTGCAGGGCCGAATCGGCGAAGGACACCTCACGGACTGCATCACCGCAGACGGGACACGGCTGGCCGGTTCTGCCGTGGACGCGCATGCCCGCCTTCTTCTCTTTCTTCAGGTCGCTGGCAGCCAGCCCGTCGGAGCGCCCGATCGCCTCGGTGAGTGTGCCGACCATCACCCTGTACAGCGATTCCACCTCCTGCGCGGAAAGGCTGGAGGCGAGCCGGAATGGCGACATCTTGGCCGCGTGCAGCACCTCGTCGGAGTAGGCATTGCCGATTCCCGCGATCAGCTTCTGATCGCGGAGCACTCCCTTGATCTGGGTTCGACGGTCAGCCAGAATGCCGGCGAGCGTATCAGCCGTGAAGCGCGGATCGAGCGGTTCAGGGCCCAGTGAGGCGACGCCGGGGATGTCAGCGAGATCTCGCACCAGGTAAACCGCGAGTCGCTTACGCGTGCCTGCCTCGGTGAGATCAAAGCCCGCACCATCGGCGAACCGCAGCCGGAAGGCCAGCGGCCCCTTACCTGGACGGGGCGGCTGCTGAGGCAGCTCGTCCCGCCAGCGCAGCCAGCCGGCTCTGGCCAGGTGCGTCACCAGATGCAGCGGGGCTCCGCCATCGGCGGGCGAGCAGGACAGATCCAGGATCTTCCCCCGGCGCGCCGTCCCGCCCAGGGTCGCGCCGTGCAGCGCGGTCAGCGGCGGATCGTAGGTCTTCAGCACCGAGAACTCAGCGATGAATGCCTGATCAATGACGCGGCCGACCGCACGCTCGCGCAGATCGGCTGCGAGCGCCTCGACCTCGGGTAGTTCCGGCACAGTAACGATTCTGCCTGGCCGGGCCGAGCGGTCTGGCCAATTACCGGGCAGTTCTATCGGCAGCGCGACAGCAGGGCCAGGTTCATGCCGGCTGGGACGCGGCTAGCGCCTCGGTCAGGCACTGCTTGATCGCAGGCCGTGAGCCGAACACCATGAGGAACTGAGCTTCCCTGGCTAGCCGCTGCGGATGCTCACCCGCCAAGATGCCCCGGCTGCCAGCCGCTACGATCGCCGCCCCGGCCGCCCGGTAGACAAATTCGCTCGCGGCGGCCCTCGCCGCCGGGAGCTCGGGTGTGGTCGCCGTGTCCAGCCGCGCCCGCACCAGCGCTAGCTCATCGCCCAGCGGGCTGGGACCGATGAGGCGACAACAACGGCTGGCTACCCCAAGCGACAGCGAGCCGTTGGGCCGTAGCCCTTCCGCGTCCGTGGCGAGCCACTGCGAGTGCGGATAGACCGAGCAGACCAGCTCGTCCGGCACAAAGTGGCCGCTGAAGGTCAGGCCCACGGTCATGCTCGCGTTCACCGCCACCAGCTTGAGCCGCGTCGCGGAGAGCGTGGCGGCTGCCTGGGCCGGCAGCAGCGCCCCGACGAGCAGCCCGTCCTGGTCCCTGGCCAGGGTGTAGAGCACGTCGACCAGCCCCCAGCCGGTAACCCATGGCGAAGTTCCAGCCAGCAGATAGCCGCCAGGGACTCGGCGCGCCTGCAGCAGCGGCGGCCCTGGCCTGGCACCGCCGAGCGCGATCCCGGCGCGCTGCTGCCCGGCGCAGAGCGGCTTCAGCCAGGCCGAGCGCAAGTCCTCGTTCGGCGACGTCACGAGCGCGCGGACCACGCCGTGGTGCTGCAGCCACACGAAGGTAGTCGCCAGGCAGCCGCTGGCCATGATCTCGACGGCAGTGCA
>Ga0126371_10005508_pt1 | contig 11243 bp, 10 predicted proteins | sample PanSoiMetaPlot_4_FD_110145 | JGI IMG/M metagenome (GOLD analysis project Ga0126371, IMG submission 110145) | Tropical forest soil microbial communities from Panama - MetaG Plot_4 | ecosystem: Environmental > Terrestrial > Soil > Tropical forest > Bulk soil | place: Panama | collected 2016-02-17
AATCTCCGGCAATGGCACGCGGTGCGTCGCTGCATACATGGTGGCGAATGGAAGCCCCGGCAAGCTGGCCATTCGTACCGGCGCAGGAGTGAAGCACTGCGAACTGATCGCACGCAACGGAAACAGTTTTGAATTCGAGATGGACATGGGCGAGCCGCAGGTGGGTGATGATTTCTCCATCAAAGTAGCCTTCGGAGAAGAACATGGAACTCCGGTTTCGATGGGCAATCCGCACTTCGTGGTTTTCAAAAAAGATTTTCCGCCGGCGTGGCAGGCAGAAGCAGCGGAGATCGGCCGGCATCATGATTTCAAGCACGGAATCAATGTGGAGTTCGTGCGAGTGAAAAGTAAGAATGACATCGAGGTACGTTTCTACGAACGAGGCGTAGGCGAGACGCAGTCGTCAGGAACCGGCTCATGCGCATCGGCGGTGGCTGCAATCGCAGCGGGCCGCGCGAATTCGCCGTTGAATGTCCATGCTCCGGGCGGTTCCCAGGTAGTTCGCTGGGGTGGCCAGCGGGTCTTTCTGCGCGGAACGGCGCAACTCATCTGCCGTGGAGAATTCCTTGGCTAACCCGGGGATCATTAAACCGGCTGCTTTGCGCAAGGGCGACAAAATTGGAATCGCCGCGCCAGCCAGCAGCTTCAATCGCGACGCTTTTCTCGCCGGCTGCAATCGTCTGCGCGCGATGGGCTACGAGCCCGTGTACTCGGAAACGATATTCAATCGCGACTTTTATTTCGCAGGCAGCACCGAACGCCGGCTGCGCGAACTTGAAGACCTGATCGCTCGAGACGACATCGGTGCTGTCATCGGCGTGCGCGGCGGATACGGCAGCAACTATCTTCTGGAAGATCTCAACCTTGAGCTGTTCCGCGAGCACCCCAAGATTTTCCTTGGCTGCAGCGACCTCACTTCGCTGCTCACACTCATCACCGACCGCACCGGCCTGGTTACGTTTCATGGCCCGATGGTGGCCAAGGACATAGCGAACGGCACCTTCGACGAATCGAGCTGGCAGAATGCGTTTCGCGGCGCGAGTGCCTGGAGCATTCCTGCGGCTGGAGTGGAGACGCTCAGGACGGGCCGTGCCCGCGGCCGCCTCTATGGCGGATGCCTTTCGATCCTTGTCGCTTCTCTGGGTACGCCTTTCGAAGTTGAGACAGATGGAACGATCCTGTTTCTCGAAGACGTTGGTGAGAAGCCATACCAGATCGACCGCATGCTCATGCAGTTGCATCTCGCAGGGAAGCTGGAGCATGTGCGCGGATTTATTTTTGGGGAGATGCTCGATTGCGTCCAGCCCGGCCCACAGGATTACACTCTGCAGCAGGTGATTGCGCGCGTGCTGAAGCCGTACAGTGTGCCGATCGCGTTCGGGCTTAAGTCCGGCCACGTCTCCGGTGGAAACATCACTCTGCCGATCGGAGTGGAAGCAGAGCTGATCGCAGACACATCAGGCGTGCAACTGAAGATATTGGAAGCCGCCACAGTTATCCATTAATCTTGAATCGTGGAACAACAGCACGTACATATCATCGGAATCTGCGGGACTGCGATGGCGTCGCTGGCCGGACTGCTGAAGCAGCGCGGCTTCAAAGTCACTGGCTCTGACGCGGCGGCATATCCGCCGATGTCGGATTTTCTGGCGTCAATCTCCATTGCGTTGGCGCAGCCGTACGCCGAGAGCAACTTGAAGCCGCGTCCGGATTGGGTGGTGGTGGGAAACGCGATCTCGCGCGGCAATCCTGAGCTGGAGCACGTGCTCGACGAGCGCATCCAGCTGCGCTCGATGCCCGATGTCCTGTACGAATTCTTTTTGCGCACGCGTGAGCCGATCGTGGTTGCGGGCACTCACGGGAAAACCACGACTACTTCCATGCTGGCCTGGATTTTTCAAACTGCGGGCAAAGATCCTTCCTTTTTGATAGGCGGGATTGCCGAGAACTTCGGCAGCAGCTTCGCCCTTCGCCAGGGAAAACATTTCATCATCGAGGGCGATGAATACGATACGGCATTCTTCGACAAAGGGCCGAAGTTCCTGCACTATTTTCCGCACTCCATCATCCTCACCTCGGTCGAGTTCGATCACGCAGATATCTATAAGGACCTGGACGCGGTGAAAACTGCGTTCAAGCGCCTGGTCAATCTGGTCCCAAGAAAAGGGAAGATCATCGCCTACGATGCCAACGAGAACGTGGACGAGTGTATTTCGCGCGCCTTGGCTCCCGTGGAACGCTACGGCCTTCGCGAAGGATCCCACTGGCGGATTACTGACCTGCAGTTTGAAGCCGAGCGCACATCGTGGTCGGTGCTGCACGACGGCCGGCCCTGGGCGGAGTTCGAATTTCCGCTCGCCGGCGAATACAACGTGGTGAATGCCACTGCGGCAGCGGCGATGGCAGCGAACTACGGCATTGAGCCCGCGATCATCGCAGAAGCGTTAAAGACGTTCAAGAGCGTGAAGCGCCGGCTGGAGATCAAAGCGGAGATCGACGGGGTGACCATCATCGACGACTTTGCTCATCATCCCACGGCGATCGCTGCCACTCTGCAGGCGTTGCGCGGGCGTTATCCGTCGGCACGACTCTGGGCGATCTTTGAGCCCCGCTCCAACACTCTTCGCCGAAAGGTCCTGCAGAAAGATCTGATCGCCAGTTTGTCTCTGGCCGATCAGATCGTGATGGCCAGCATCTTCAAGCCGGAGGCCGTGCCTGAGAATGAACGCCTGACGACGTCATCGGTCATCAACGGTATCAAGCGGAACGGTAAACCCGCGCGCGAATTTCCTGACGCCGACGCTATTGTTGCCGCAATAGCGCCGGAACTGGAGAGCGGCGATGTGATCGCGATCCTCTCCAACGGCGGTTTCGGCGGCATCTATGAGAAGCTGCCGCGCAAGCTGGAGGAACTGCGCGGTGTGCAGCGAACATGATCATTGGATTTGTGCGCTCACTGCTGGCGCTGCTGTTCCTCATTCTCTTCGTGCCAACGGCTGCGCTGATCTGTTTCCCCTGGACGCTCCTGACTCGAAAGGTCGAATTTTTGTACCGCGTCGGCATGGGGCTGGCCTATACCAGTGCGCTGATCGCAGGGGCAAAGGTGAAACTGATCGGGCTGGACAAACTAGATTCCGCAAGCACCTACATTTTCATGTCGAACCATGTTTCGAATCTCGATCCGCCGATCCTCGCTCCGGTCATTCCGAAGCGAACTTCCATCCTTGCGAAGAAGGAACTCTGGCGTATTCCTATTCTGGGCAAAGCCCTCGATTTGGCAGAGATCGTGCCGGTGGAGCGAAGCGACCGCGAGTCGGCCATTCAGAGCATTCGCCGCGCCGGCGAGGTGATGCGGCACGGGATCAATATGATGATTTATCCCGAAGGAACGCGCTCCCGTGATGGACGCCTGCTCCCGTTCAAAAAGGGTCCATTCCATCTGGCCATAGAGACGGGATTTTCCGTGGTTCCGGTAACAATTCTGGGCACCTACGAGATGTGGCCGAAAGGTCAGTCGTTCATACGAGGCGGAACGGCGACTGTGGTTTTTCATCCTCCGATCGATCCAAAACCATTCACGTCGCGCGAAGAGCTGACCGAAGCGGTAAGAGCGGCGATCAACAGCGCGTTGCCGCCCGAACGACGTTAAAATTGGCCGCAGATTTGCGCTGATGAACGCTGATCAGAAGTGCTCATTGGGATTCGTCCCCGATCCGCGCGTATCTGCGTAATCTGCGGCTGTTTTCCTACACCACGGCGATCTTCTCCCTCAACTCTCCCGTGAACAGGTTCTTGGGGATCATCACATGCACGCCGCGCACGATGTCGACCACCTGAGTCACGCGGAAGCTGCACGCGACGCTCAGGAGACCGTAGGCGTCGAGATCGGTTATGCCGGCGCGGCTGCTGAGGAACTTGATGGCATTGCGCGCAGCTGCCTCCATAGCGACGTTCAAGTCCTTATCCATGCCGAGGACGATCCAGTGGGTCGTAGTCTCGGCGATGGGCCATGCGTGATTCTTCTGCTTGTGCAATAAGACCTGGATGCGCAACTCCTCGAAACGAGTCTCGAGAGCGGTGAGACAGATTTCACCATCGCCCTGGACGGCGTGAGCGTCGCCGGTGTAGATCAGCGCACCAGACTTCCAGACGGGAATGAAAAGCTTCGCGCCTTCGCAGAGCTCGCTCAGATCGACGTTGCCGGCGTGTGGGCCGGGCGGGACAGAACTGGTTACACCGGGGCTCAGCGGAGGGAAATAGTTATCGGGCGGAGCGACACCCAGTGTGCCCGGGAACGGCTTGAGCGGAACATGGATGTTGTCGCCGAATGGCGCGCTCATTTTTTTGAGGTCGAGAGTTACGTATTTGACCTGGCCTTCGGAAAAATCTCCTGGAAGCAGTCCGGTCTTCAGCGCGCCGGGGTTGTTGAAAGCGCCAGCCCAGTCCATCGGCTGAATGCGCTTGTAACGGACCTCGAGCACGTCGCCGGGCTCGGCGCCATTGACCGCAATCGGACCGATGATGGAGTGAGGTCCCTTTCCCGGATTGTCCTTGCGCATCTGTGCGAGCTTGTCGACGGGAACTCCTGGCTGCATCTCGTTGAGAAAGTGCGACCAGGTTTTCGGATAGCTGATGGTGTCGCCGGAATCGATCTTCACGATAGGCGGCAGATTGGTGTCGTAAACGCCGAGATGAACTGTCTCCTTGGTCGATTCCACCACGTGAACGTGACCTTCATCTTCCTTTTTGGAAGCTTTCTTGTTCTTCTGCACCGAAGGAGGTTCGGACGCCGTTCCGAGTTTGCTGAACCAGGGTCCCACCGCAGCCAGAGCGCCCATGAAGCTGCTGGCGCGCAGAAGCGAGCGGCGCGAATGTCCGCGCGCAGAGAGATAACCGTCGAAATTCTCCTGATGGACTTCGTCCATGTGCAGCAGACGGTCGGAGAGGCTGCGGGTGTAAGCGGTATCTTTGAGGTCTTCACGCAGAATGCCGGTGCCTTTTTCATCGCCGCATCCGAAGAGATTTCCGCAATCGTGATGATGATGGACTGGCTGGTCTGTGCTTTCGTGCTCGTGCTTTTTTGACATTCGGCTTCTCCTTTTCCTCTGCTAGATCCGAAACAAGGGGCTAAAGCTCGAATTTATGCGGATCTTCTCAAGGCACGTTGGCGTGCACTTAAGGTAAGTCGCATTACGATTCTTCTAACAGCTGACGGCGGGCAAATTGTAATCGTGCGGAGGCCGGTTTGTGGATAGAAAATTTCAATGGCTCGGAGCGCCGCTTTTCCCGAGATTGCCGTTATTGGCGCGGAGTGAATTGCGAAGTCGCATTGTCCTGCGAAAAGCGGACCTCAAGCGAGCCTTCATCGCCTTTGTGGACGGTATCGAGCGTTGAAGTGTGATTCTTTCCCTGGGCGTCAGCGAATTGCACCTTAATGGCGCCGGTGTCGAGCGGCTTGATGGTGTAGCCAAAAGTCTGGCCCGGTGCGAGATCGTTCACCCCGAAGGTAGCGCCGGGATAGTCGACCACGATGGTGGAAATGGGCTGCGAGCTATTGTTGAGCAGGGTGACATGAATCATGTGCGCGCGGCAGCCGCACAGACCAAGAGCAACCAGGATCAGGAAAAACGCGCGCAATCTCATTTTTTCTCAATGACCCGTGCGCTGAGCACCACGCCGTTGCGGTTGTCGTGCAGCTTGAGGGGAAAGACAAGGATGTTCCAGTTCCATCGGTCTTTTTTCCCGGGCAGATGCGGCAGACCGCGGAAGCTGCGGTCGACATAAGTCTCGCGCGTGTCGGCGACGGTGCGGATGATGTCCTTCCATTCCACGTCGAGCTCGGGAAATTCTTCGAACAGATTCTTGTTGGCGAACCAGGTCCGCTTCTTTTCATACAAGCGGGCGAAGTATTCGTTCACGTACTGCCAATTGCCCTCGCGGTCGAGAATTTCCAGAACCACGTCATCGCCCATGGCCATGGCGATGCGGGAATAGAAGAAATCACGTGCATCCACCACCACCGGTTTGCCGCGCCGCTTGGCTTCAAAGGAGCGAAGAGCGGCAAGCAGATCGTCAACCGAGCTGTAGCCTTTGAGCAGGTGCATGTCTTCCACGCCGCCGAATTTCCGCTCCAGAGTGGCGGAAAGAATGATGATGGGGACTTCCGGACGCTTGTCGCGCAGTGATTGCGCCACTTCGGTGCCGAATTTGCCGGCGCCGAGGTGGTAATCGAGGACTGCAATGTCGATTGTTCTGAGGTGGTGCTCCGCTTCTTCAACGGAAGCGGAGGTTACGGCTTCGTATCCATGGCTGCGCAGGATGGCTGCTCGCAGCACGAGATTGTCGTGCCGGTCGTCGAGCAGGAGCACGCGTATCGGTTTTCGGCCGTCAGACTTGCCTGTTTCCATGCGTCCTCAGGGTCATTGGTTCCAAGTAGGCTTCGATGCGGCAGGCGCCAACATGAAATTAACTCTTCTTCTCCGGTCTGGCTGCGCGAAACGCCTTGACGATATCCGGCAACTTACTGAAAGCGGCAACGCTGCGCATCCATTGCTTGTGATCGAATGCAGGCGAGCCGCTGATCATCACGCCGGGCGGGATATCTCCGTGCGTGCCGCTCTGCGCGGTGACAATTACGCCATCGCCGATCCGGCAGTGTCCCGCCACCCCGACCTGGCCGGCAAGGATCACGTTGCGCCCTACCTCGGTTGATCCAGCTAATCCGACCTGGGCGCAGAGCATGGAATTCTCCGAGACTGTGCAGTTGTGAGCCACGTGAACCAGGTTATCGATCTTTACCCCGCGCCCGATGCGCGTCTCGCCCAGACTGCCGCGTGAAATGCAGGAGCCTGCCTGGATTTCAACGTCGTCTTCGATCACAACGTTTCCGGTCTGCGGAATCTTGTACCAGTTGCCTGCGTTGTCTTTGGCGAAGCCGAAACCATCAGAGCCGATGACCACTCCATTATGAAGCAGCACGTTATTGCCGATCACCGAACCCTCGCGGATGGAGACATGGGAATGGGCGACAAAGTTCCTGCCGATCTTCACATCGCGATAGATCACCACCTGCGGCAGCAGAGTGCAGTTTTCGCCGATTTCCACTCCCGCATCGATGACGACGCAAGCGCCGATCGACGCATTGCGGCCGATCCGCGCCGAGGGGTCGACAACAGCCGTGGGGTGGACGCCCGGCGGGTACTGCGGCGCGCGATGAAAAAGCTCGACTGCCCGGGCGTAAGCATATTGAGGATTCCTGGTGCGCAGCGCCGGTCGATCCCGCAAGGCAAAATTCTCTTCCACGATGATGGCGCCTGCTTTGGTCGTGGCCGCCCCTGCAGCGTACTTGGGATTCGCGATGAATGTGATCTGGTCGTAGGCGGCCGATTCGATCGGCGCGACACCGCTGATTTCCGCGTCCGCCTCCGGCGGGTCAAGCCGCGCTTCGAGCCGGGCGGCAATTTCTCTTAGCTTCATGACAACCTTAGGTCCCCTGCGTCAAGCAGTCGTGAACCCGTGATTGTAAAGGCTGGAGATGGGGGATGTCAGACAAAAAGGTTACTGTTCGGTAAAGAGCTGTTCCTGGCCGACATCGACTGCGGGCTTCCGCCGCAGCTCCGGACGTCCGATTACGGCAAGAACATTCATCTGCTCCAGAGCCGACTTAGGCACAAATACACGCTGCGTGTTTCCCCGGGTATCGGGCGGCGTGATCAGATATCCCTCGGCGCTCATCTGCGTGAGATCGTTCGGCATCACTCCTTCGAGCACATCATTGTCAGTAAATTTCAGACGGACCCAGAGCCCTTCTGTCCGGGGCCGGCTGGTAAAAGTCTTCCGTCCGTGGGAGGAAGCCTCGGAAAATTCGCGGACGAAATCGACGCTTTTGATCTCAGAAAGATCGATCAGAACGACTTTGCCGGAGGGATTCAGCAATTCCAGCTTGCCTTCCACGATGAAGTTTGCCGGGGAAACGTAGCCGCTGATGGAATCGCGGCCCATCTTCCGCACGATCACCTTTTTGTGGGTGGAAGGCATAATCGTTTGATTCTCGCACCGATTCGAGGGGCATCAAAGGTGTCATCCGGCCGAATCGCACTGAGAGTAGCCAAAGGGTTAACCTTTATGATATCGTGTCGGGTTTGTGTGTGTCTCTGCGGTAAGCGTCTAAGTCTTGTATAACGTGCAACTTACGGATAACCCAGAACAGTGGTTGGGCAGCCTGGCAGGAGCCGGGCCGGCGAAAGTGTTTTTTGAGGACCGTGTAGGCCCGAATGGCTGATTTTATCTATCTGATGGAGACCCGGCTCACGCCGGACCAACAGCGTGCACTTACGCTGGTCACCGACGTGGCGCGAGCACATGAGATGAACGTGTTCCTCACCGGCGGCGCGGTGCGGGATATCATCAGCGGATTCATCATCCGCGACCTTGATTTTTCCGTGCAGGGCAATGCGCTCAAGCTGCAGAAGGATTTTGAGAAAGCGGGAGCCGTCATCGAAGCCACCGACGAAGCTACGCGCACCGTCATGCTTCTTCTCCCGGGAAACGTGCGGGCTGAGGTGACGAGCACGCGGTCGGAGCGATATGACAAGCCGGGCAAGCCGGCCGAGATCACGTCAGGGACCATCTACGACGACATGCGCCGCCGGGATTTCACCGTCAATGCCATGGCGCTTTCGCTGAACCCTGGATCGCGCGGCTTACTTACCGATCCCTACAACGGCGTGGCCGATATCGAAGCCAAGCTGCTGCGCGTCCTGCACAACTATGCTTTTTATGAAGATCCGTCCCGGCTGATTCGCGTCATCCGGCTGGCCACGCGCTTCCACTGGTCGCTGGAGGAGCGCACGCAGGCACGCTACGCCGCGGCCAAAGAGAACAACTACATCGAAAACATTTCTGATCGCGCGATGGGGCACGAGACTGAGCAGCTGGCCCACGAAGAGAATCCTCTGGACGTTCTCAAAGCGCTGGAAAGAGAAGAATGGCTGAAGGTGCTGGTGCCCCACCTTTCCGTAGCAAAGGTCGATGTTGCCGGGCTTACGCAGATGGCCAAGGTGAAACAGCAGCTGCAGGAGGTCGGTCTGAATCCTGATGCCAGCCCGATCGTAATGCATTTTCTTACGCGCAAACTCAACGACAAGGACGTCTCGACCATCCAGAAGCAGATTCCCAACCGCGGTTTTGTGGAACGCTGGCGCAAAGTGGAAGACGAAGCCAGGGATTTCGCCAAGCGGCTGGTGGCCAAAGATCTGGCCCAGCCTTCTGCGACATGGAAGTTTCTAATGCAGAGCAGGCCGGAAACAGTTCTGTTTACGGCCATCACTTCGCGACCGGCTGCGGTAGAGCAGAAACTCAAGAATTTCCTGACGAAGTGGCCGCAGCTGCGGCAGAAGCTGCCATTTCCGGAGATGGCCGAGATGCGCATCACGGCCGAGCATCCGGACTACAAAAAGATCCAGGATGAGGCTTTCCTGCTGCTGCTCGACGGCAGGCTCCGCTCACATAATGAGATCGTGAAGTTCCTGCAGCCTTATTCGCCGCCCGAGCCTCCGCCCCCGCCGCCCCCAACCAGGCGCGGCCGAGCAAAAAAAGAAGCTCAGCCTACGGGCGCACCGGGGGAGTCAGGACAGAAAAAGCGGGGACGAAAACCGAAAGGCGCGCCGGCCGAAACCCCGGCAGCAGCTCCAGCGCAGCAAGCCGCCACGGCGCCTGGGCCGGCTATTCCCGCAAAACCTGCCCCATCACCGGCGAAGCCGGCTGCTTCTGCCGGCAAGCAGCAGCCTGCACCGTCCAAGAAAAAGCCAGCGCCGGCAAAAGCTGCCCCAAAAGCGACTGCCGCGAAGCCTGCGAAGAAAAAACCTGCTGCGTCAGCCAAGAAGAAAGCCGGCAAGAAGCGCTAGGCTTCGACGCGTCCCTTTCGAACTCTGCCAGGAATTCAGGAGGGTTTACCGGCGCTCATTTGGTTCGCGCCAGTGGCCAGCATCGGGACGCCAACTCCTGGATCGATAAACTTCATCTGTTCCCAGTCGTAGGCGAATTGTTGCCCGCAGCGCAGGCACACGCAATAGGTGCCTGTGAGGCCTGCAATCCCAGTCCTTTCCTGGTCCGGGCGCAGAGTTATAAGTGGGCCGCGCTTCCTATGCCAGCAGCGCACAAAGGGAGACAACACCATTTTGAACAAGCCGACCATGGTGGGTGGTCCTCTTGGATGAATTTCAAGGCAGACTGAACTGCGACGGCATATTTTCGGAAGGGTTGTGCAAAATGATCAAGCTGGCTGCTTAGCACCGGATTGGAAACAGATTAAAAATCCTAATGTAGGTGGTGCGACCAAGCAATTGAGCTAACGAACGAGGGGTAAAAAGGATTATCGCTGCACAATACTGCAACATTTGCAGGAGGTCTTGCGCTCGTAAACGGCTTTTCTATACTCTGCTAGAAAGATCGTGCCCGGTTTATTGAGCCTGTAATGCGCGCTGCTGCTTATTCCGAAGGTACACGCTTTGGCCGGTACCAGATATCCGCTTTGCTCGGCGCGGGCGGGATGGGTGAGGTGTATCGCGCTCATGACACGCGTCTCTCACGGGACGTAGCGCTCAAAATCCTGCACCATGAAAATGGCGTGAGACCCGATGCGGCAACGCGCCGTTTTGAACGCGAAGCTCGCGCGGCCAGCGCGTTGAATCATCCCAATATCGTTTCCATCTTTGATATCGGCACCGAGGGCAACACTACCTACATCATCATGGAACTGATCAAGGGCTGCTCTTTGCGGCAGCGTCTGGAACGAGGGCCGCTCAGTTTCAAGGTTGCCGTCGACATCGCTGCTCAGATTGCGGATGGGCTTACGGCCGCTCACCTGTCCGGCATCACGCACCGCGACTTGAAGCCGGAAAACGTGATGATTACGGAGGAAGATAGAGCCAAGATCCTTGATTTCGGACTGGCCAAAGGTTTCCATGGTGAAGACGCCGGAGATGCGCTCACGCAGCCCGGCACGACGCCCGGCACGCTCAGCTACATGAGCCCGGAGCAGGCGCGAGAGCTTCCGTTGGATTTCCGGTCTGATCAGTTTTCCTTCGGCATTCTGCTATACGAAATGATCCTGGGGATACGGCCTTTTTCCCGCCCGTCGGCAGCGGAGACCCTCTCCGCCATCATGCTGGAACCCTGCCCACAATTGCCGGAATGGTTGCCGGAGCGGTTTCGCAACCTTCTGCAGCGGTGTCTGGCCAAGG
>Ga0126371_10005509_pt1 | contig 11241 bp, 11 predicted proteins | sample PanSoiMetaPlot_4_FD_110145 | JGI IMG/M metagenome (GOLD analysis project Ga0126371, IMG submission 110145) | Tropical forest soil microbial communities from Panama - MetaG Plot_4 | ecosystem: Environmental > Terrestrial > Soil > Tropical forest > Bulk soil | place: Panama | collected 2016-02-17
CCTGCGTTCAGGCTCAGCGAAGAAGCGCATTCCCCTGATTTCGCGCTTCTGATCGTGGCGACTCCAGCACAAAGGCACTATCGGTTGTGTCGTCGAGCGGTCAACGCGTTGTAAAGATTTCAGTTGCTGTTTTCGCAAGCGGCGCTGGCCCAGAATCGGTCACAGCAATCGAATGATTGGGGCCAATTTTCGGTGGCTATGTTGCAGTTCGTGATCGATCGGGGGTCGCTCGGTTGATGCCGTGTCGTGTGCGTTGACCTAGCATCAATCACGCTGTCGGCGGTTGATGCCAGTTCGGGAAAAACCACAGCTTTTGTGGATCCGTTCCTGCCTGACTTCGATCATCGTGGACACGGTGGTTTGTTATTCTTTAATTTCGTGTCAGTTCTTTCTCATAAATAAGGAGTCGTTTATGGCCAATAAGCGCGTAGGCATTCTTACCGGCGGGGGTGATGTCCCAGGGTTGAACTCTGTCATCAAATCGGTCGTTTATCGGGGCGCGGAGATCGGATGTGATGTGATTGGGATCCGGCGAGGATGGGAAGGATTGACCCACGTCAATCTGAACGATGCGGCGAGCAAGGCACGCTACATTCTGCCGCTGAACCGCGAAAACACGCGAACCATCGACCGCACGGGTGGAACGTTTCTGCACAGCTCGCGCACGAATCCCGCCAAGATGAAGAAGCTGCCTCCGGTTTTGCAAGGGCAAAAATTTGAAGCCAAAGAAACGACCAAGAAAGGGGTGACCAGCACGGTATTCGATGTGACGCCGGCTGTGCTCAAGAACATCCACACGCTCGGGCTTGACTATCTGATCGCGATCGGCGGCGATGACACTCTCAGTTATGCCTCGGAACTTGATCGGCAGGGGATGAAGGTGCTCGCGGTGCCGAAGACGATGGACAACGACGTCCGCAATACCGAATACTGCATCGGATTTTCGACGGCGATTACGCGCGCCATGGATGCGATCGACCGTCAGCGGACGACCGTCGGATCGCACGAGCGTATCGGCATCTTTCGTGTATTTGGCCGGGATGCAGGGTACACCGCGCTCTACACAGCGTACGTTACGGCTGTGCGTTGCTGCATTCCGGAGTACAAGGTCGATCTTAAGCACATGATCGAATTGCTCATCAACGACAAGCGCAACAATCCCAGTAACTACTCGCTCGTCGTTCTTTCCGAAGGCGCCGAGTGGCAGGGCTACGCGGTGAAAGAGTACGGCGAACCCGATGCGTTCGGGCATCGCAAAAAGATGAGCGTTGCGGAAGACCTGAGCGACGAGATCAAGCAGGCGACAGGTGAGGAGACCGTGGTGAGCGATCTGACTTACGATTTGCGCTCGGGAAGCCCTGATTTTGTGGATCGCATGGTGGCTTTTACTTTCGCGGGCATGGCGATGGATGCGCTCGAGGAAGGCAAGTCCGGATTGATGACGGCGATCAATGAAGGCCGCTACGCGATGGTGGCGATTCCCGATCCAAAGCTGGGCCCGCGCAAAGTGGATATTGCCTCGATGTACAACACGGAGCGCTATCGTCCGAAGTATGACCACAAGCTTGGCTTGCCGATCTTTTTGACGCGGCCGTAGGGCAGGAGTCGCGCAGGTCAAACCGGCGTCTGAGGAATGTTGAGCTGACTCTTGTTTACAATAGTTCGCCGACAAACACGCCTACGAGCAGACGCTATGAGCACACCTCTACGGTTTGTTTTCTATTTTGCAGTGAAGCCTGAGAAGCTTTGGGAGGGTTTGTTCTCTCCGGAGACGAACCGCATCATCTTTCTAGGAGCCGACTTTGAGGCGGACCTGAGACCTGGCGGTTCGATGAAGTGGATCGGGCCGGGGCCCGATGGCAAACCGACTACGTTGGTGCAGGGCGAAATCCTGCGGTCGGAACCACCCAAGCTGCTGCAGTACACATTTCAGCTCGGGCAAGGTCCATTGAAATCCCGCGTGACCGCGGAACTTGAGCCGGAGACCGAAGCCACCAAACTCACGATCACACAGGATCAGTGGGATGAAAAAGATCCGGCATATGCATTTTGTGCTGACGGATGGCCGCGCATTCTGTCCCGCTTGAAAACGCTGCTTGAAACCGGGAAAACATTTAAGCCGCATTGAGCGAGCGTCGGGCGATTCTCTATGCGTGGACAGGAAGACACACGGTATTCAACCTCTAACAGCCTGGTGGGCAAAAGGCTGTCCCGGTACTGCATCACAGCGAGAGCATTGTGGATTCGCTATTCTCGATCAAACACGCGGATTTCCGGCTTGGTTTGACCCGCTGACTGTATGGTCATTGTCAATACGTTGTGATCGGGAGAAATCTTGATCTCCTCAGTTCCCGCGACCTTGCCATTGACCTTGTCGGTTACAGTCAGAGTACGTTCGTCCACTCGGCGTATTGAAGATGCAAACTTCGCCTTCACATTTGGGCGTTCGTAGTCGTAGTCCTTCCCGTCAAAGTTCAAATTTTTCACTGTCCCTTCGCTGGGATTAATAAAGGCAAGACCATCGCTTTCGTAGGGCTGGATCTGAAGCTCAACCACAGACTTCACCGTTTCGCTCGTGCTTTCCCATGTCCCGTCGAATCCTGGCCCTCCTGCCGTTCGCTTGTACACGTAATACACATTGAATTTCGACCCGTTGGGCTGGAGGAAGTTGAAGTCGTCGTCGAGCTGATTGCCGTCCTCCGAGAGCTTCCAGTTCGCGGTGAGGAGTATTTTGCCGTCGGTTTTGCGGACCACTTTCCAGCTGTTGGGTTCTTCGACGGTGACGGAGAAAGTCGTCCCGACAATTCCCGGCTGATCTGTCCCGTCAGCGATAATCGTCTCTTCATAGTCGCCGCCTTCGAAAGCAAATGCATACTTATTTTCACCGATCTTCTTAACCTTCATCTCGTCGGGAAGTCTGCTTTTCGAGCTATTGAGCTTCCACTTGCCAACAAATGGGTTGTCAGCCGCCCATAAGAGAGTCGTGATCAGGGACGCAACCAGCAGAAATTGCACAGTGCGCTTCAGCATTTTCCACCTCTTAGGTTCCGTACAGTGGAACACGATTAATGGACGGCTGTTCTCGGGGTTTGGATAGCACCGTGTCAGTGCACCTGGCGTAATATCTCTATTACACGCAATATCAAAAGGCGCCTGGGTCGATCGCGTCAAGATTCCTGCCGGCAAACGTGTCCTCGCGCATATGCACGCGCAAGACGAAACGGTTACCGTCATCGAAGGAATCTGGTATCTGGGCGAGGGAACGAAATTCAATTCCACGAAGCTCAAAGGGTACCCCGTAGGTAGTTTCATTGTCATTCCGGCGGGCGTGCCGCATTTTGTTGCGGCGCAAGAAAGTACCGTAATCGTTCAGCTTAACGGCAATGGCGAATTTCAGACGGATTATATTGAGAAATAGGGGTGCTTAAGGGGCGCCAAGGTTTTCTGCCCGTTGCGCAGATCCATCCCTTATCCGGTTGCGTCACAACCTGAACGTCGGAAAAGCCCGCTTGAGCGAAAAGGCGCTGATGCTCATTAATGTCCAACATTTTCATTCCTGTTTTCGAGGCGTACTTTTCAGCCAGTTTGGCTACGGCGGTGTTCGCTCCCTTATAGACTTCTGCGATGATCATAAGTTTGCCACCCGTCTTCAGGGTTCTGCAGATTTCGTGCATATCGGTGGGTAGGTTGCGCCACCAAAAGTGAGTTTCAACGGCAGTGACCAAGTCAAACGTTCCTTCTGGAAAGGGGAGCTGCGAGACGGAACCGTGGTGAACCTCAACGCGCGCCTCACGAATCAGGTGGGCATTCGCTTTCTTGCTCACGGCGATGCTTTCCTCGGAATGATCAATCCCGTAGACCTTCCCCTGCGTAGCCAGCGCAGCTAACTTGCTGAGCGTCCTGCCTCCACCACAGCCGACGTCGAGAATCGTATCGTTGTTCGCGATGGAAACATGCCTCAGACCCCAGTCCGTCACCTTGGAATGCCGCGTGTTCATGTTCCACAAAGTCAGCTTGCCCAGCCATCCGGAGGGTTTCTGACACTGGCTTATGTGTTCGCCGCCACGATCCGCTGCTGTTTTCATTGGTTCAGTCTAGCGCCGATGCGGTCGAGCGCAAGAATGCAGAAGGCATAGTGGATCACTTCTGCGAGAGCAGGTAATGTCGCGACTCATGCAGTTGCCTCCTTGAGGGAAAGATCATTCGCGCACAAACGGAGTCTTTCCCTCAAGGTAAAGTGTCACGCTTCAGCCAATCTGCCTATCTTCTCTTCAGATTCTTGCCCACATCCTGCCCTATACTCCATTCAGCAGGGGCCGCTCTCTCATAATGCATTGGCACGAAAAATGGGCAAACAACGACGCAAGCTTGTGTAATCGCGTGATCTCAACACCTAGCTCGAAAAAGTTCGGGGGATCTGGGTTTTGCAAATCGCTTTGGATCCCAAATCGGAGATGCATATGGCGCAAATTGGCGCGTGTGGCTCGCTAAGAAAAGGGTTACGGTCAAAGTGCAGGGGTTGCATCCTGTTAAATGCCCGAACCCTACCCTCAGGTCCGCATCCTCGTAGTCGACGATTTCGAGCCGTTTAGACGCTTCGTTTATACGGCCCTGAAAGCGAGGCCGGAATGGCAGGTCATTGATGAAGCCGTCGACGGATTGCAGGCAGTTCAGAAGGCCGAGGAATTGAAGCCGGATCTGAATTCTGCTCGACATTGGGTTGCCTGTCCTGAACGGTATCGAAGCTGCCGTACGAATCTCAGCACTCGTTCCAGATACTTCGATACTCTTCGTGACTCAACAGAGTGATCCAGATGTCGTAGGCGTAGCACTGAACAACGGAGCGAAGGGATACGTTCTCAAGCTAAATGCAAGCTGGGAACTTCTGCCAGCGGTTGAAGCGGTTCTGAAAGGACGGCGGTTTGTCGGTTCGGATGTCACGCATCGTCGCGGGGGCCCAGGCAAGGGCGTTCAATGAGCAATGGCATGTTGCGAGATTGACTGCTAATGAGTGATCGCGTAACGCTGGGCTGGAACAGAGCAACTACGCTTGAGAGAGAACCCATGAGCGTAGGGGTCAAGACGGATGCTTCCCCAACATCCGTTGCTCTGTCCAGCTCCTTTAGACCCATAAGACGCTTCCGAGATTGGTACGACTGCTAATAGTCCTAGGGGGGTATGCAGGAAAATGCTGGTGTTCTACTCGCCGCACTGGGCTTTAAGGGAGACTCAGCAGTACTGGGCTGAACCGAGCAGTCATCATTCCGCAACTGCCGTCTCGACTCTCGGAAAGCTCAAATTCTACGAAGCCGCAATTCATACAGATGGTCAACTTTGGGGTGACCTATATCACAACTGCTCAGTTAGTGAAAAATCGCCTAGAACTCATTGGCACGACGTATGGCAAACAAGAAGCGCACCCTTGTGTAATCGACCCGTTTTCGCCAAATGGGTGTGGCATGAGATGAACGTAGGTCTGAGCAAGATGTGTTTTATCCTGCGATTGCTTTGGAATCGTCGTTGTGCTCGAGGCGTACTTGAGCACGGACAGTTGTGCCGCGAGCCAGTTCCGATTGGATAGACAATTCTCCATTCACCAAACGGAGCCGTTCACGCATGCTGATCAGGCCAAGCCCTCGACGATTGGTAGCATCCTGCCAATCGAAACCGATGCCTGAGTCACTCACCGTCAAACTGATTCCATCGTTTGTGCCGCGCATTTCCACAACGAAGTTTTGATCCCCGCTATGCTTTACAGCATTGTGCAATGCTTCCTGCAGCACGCGAAATATGCAAAGCGAGATTTCCTTCGGAATTGCGGCCGGTACTTCCGAATGCTTGAATTCAATTTGGACGTTGCGCTGCTCGGACAACTCACGGCAAAAGCTCTTTGCCGCGCCCACAAGACCCAGGTATTCAAGTTTCGAAGAATGCAGACGATGCGACAGCGTCTGAATGTCTCCCGCGAGGTCATTAAGGCGCCGGCAGACTTGCCGGACATGATTCTGTAACCCAGTCGTCACGTCGGCGGTCTGCTGAAGCTCAATCGTCAGTAATACGACTCGTTGAACGATGTCATCATGTAGTTCTCTGGCAATCCATGTACGTTCTTCTTCATGCGCCTCGATCAACCTGCGTCCCACGCTCGCGAGAGCTTCCTCGGCCAGCTTTCGATCGGTGATGTCCAGGCAAGATCCGATGTAGCCAGCAAAACTGCCATTTGCGTTGAATCTCGGCACACCGGTGTCCAAGATCCAACGGTACTCTCCATCATTGCGCCGGACGCGATACTCCATCGCAAACGATTGACGCTGGTCAAACGCCTCCGAGTAGACCTTTAGGCAACGCTTCAGATCCTCTTTGTGTACTCCCTCCACCCAGCCGTTTCCTAGTTCAGCTTCAACCGGTCGCCCGGTAAACTCCAGCCATGGCTGATTCACATAGGTGCATAGCCTGTCCGTTCCAGCCATCCAGATCATTACTGGCGCAGTGTTGGCAACCAGTCGAAAGCGGCCTTCGCTCTCACGGACTACATGCGCGGCCTCTTCATGCTGCTCGGCAAGGGCTGCCAGAACCATGAAAGGTATCGAAGCGAAAATAAGGAACATTTGTAGCGGTAACGGGTTGGTGAGAGGTACCAGGTGTGAAAACGGACCTCGGCCATAAACTGCGCCCCAAATCGAAAGAGAGGTCACCGCAATCAGGGAAGTGCTAATCCCCAACCATCCGAACCGCAATGCAGACCAAAGCAGAAAGGGAACCAGTGTATAGAACAGTGCAGGAGATCGGCTGTCCTCAGGAAGGTTGAACACGATGCCGCTGACAAGAACTAGCCCCACAATGAGCATCACTCCCTCACGGTGAACGGCACGCGTTCTTCGCATCCATACACGCCCTTGGCTTATCCAGCTCAACAGTGCAGGTGTCAGCGTGATGAAGGCAAGCACCTCGGACAAGAAAACAATCTTCCATCCCATCCAATAGTCGCGTGCAATCCCATGCGCACTAAGAAATGCTCCTGCGAACGGCGCAAGGACGACTGCAAAGAACGAATACTTGGCCAGTGCGCTGACGCTGTTGAGCTTAGGCACACCGTCGAAGCAATATCTAAGACCGATTGCCGAAATAAGCACTTCGACCGCATTGCCGGGAATGAACCAAGCGATCGAACTCAGAGGTACGCCTGCCCGCATGTCCGCAAGTGCAAACCCAAGAAAGGATACGGCGATCATCACTGGCCAGACGCTAACCCGTACCAACAACAACCCTGTCACCAGAATCGCGCAACCCGGCCAAAGTGGCCACACTGTCTTGGGATTCGAAACCAGCATCCCTACCAGAGTTGGAACGAGGTAGGACGATGCGATTGTGACGCACACCACAAGCAGTGTCGAACGGAAACCAAGATACGGTTGACTCTCCGGCAGGCGAGTATTGGCCATTGTCATGATAATGCCTCTGGCATCGCGAAGCTCGGTCGGGACCGTCGCCTATATTAGTTACGCGGGACTGCGAAGGTCCTCAAACGCAGAAACCACTTGAGAAAGTTGAGTGCAAATTTCGGCGTAAGGGGAGAGTGTCAACTCGTCCCGAAATGCATTGGCTGGATACGCGCAACAGAGGTAGAAGGAACTTGTTAAGGCAAGTTCATTCCACAGCTCCTCCAGTCGCATAGCAGCCTCGTACTTCTTTTGCGCCCATAACACGGCAACCCTTTCACGAATACAACGACGTCACTGTGTTTCGCTACAGTAGCTTGTAGCTTGCGCAGTATGTCTCCGAATTTCAAGAGAAAGCGCTCGCGACTTGGCCCGGCAGGCTCCATGAATTCGCTTAACGCTTGATTGGCATCGAGCAAACAAAGTCGTCCATTCTGTGTTGCTTCACTCACGTCTACACCTTGCGCAAGTAACCGCCCCTCCAAAGCACTTCGATGTGCACACGTCATTATCGCAGCGACCGATTGTCCTTTGCCGAGAGAGCCCCGAAACAATGCGGCAAGCTCGTCCAACAGAACGTCATCATCCACGTAAAACTGCACCACATGTCTCTGGTTTCGAACCAGGGCAGAATCTGGAGTTTTAGCGAAAGCATGACTCGCCAACGTACGACTCACAAATCTCTTGCCCATAATCACTGAGATCACAGCAGACAACAAGTCGCTTGCGGCATCAGACTTGACGAGATAGCTCCCAGCCCCAGCTCGCATAGCTGACTCGGCAACGTCGGGAGAAAGATTTTCGCTGAAAAACAGAATCTTTGCATTCGGCGACTGCTGTCGGATTTGCCGTGCAGCTTCAATCCCATTCATTGTGGGGAGACCGATGTCCAGAAGAATGAGATCTGGTTGTAGTTCTTGTGATTTCCGAACTGCTTCTAGTCCGTCAGAGGCTTCCCCCACAACCTGCAGCTCCGGCCATTTCTGGAGACTCGAAAATAAGATCATTGCAAATGGCAATAGCAGTGAATTGTACAAGCGTGTCCCGGAACTGCCTGCGAAGCCGGTGCCTCCGGAATGGAGCCAGTTCGTGGGAGAGTATGGTTGGGATTACAATGTTCTCTACATCATCGATCGAAACAATCAGCTTACGGCTTTGCTCGAGATGGACTATGCCCCGCTCACCAGAGTATCTGACGACGTTTGGGCATTTCCGGCAGACAGTTCCTATGGCCACGAAAGTCTGACATTCTTGTTGGACAAAAGTGGATGTCCGACGCAGGTGAAGGTCGGTGAAGTGATCTTTCCCAGACGGTCCACGTGCGAGCAGCACAGCTAGCCAAATGGAATGTATCCCTAGCATCTCGCTTGTGACGGGGCCGATAGTTGTCGTGAGATTGTCGGCGTCAATTGACGCAACATCCCTTTTTATAGAACTCATTGATTGCCATCGAGGGTGGATGCCGTGAGCGTATCGCCTGATTTGGCGTCGGCACGTATTAGTTCGAGGCAGAAAGTTTCGGCAGGAGCCCATCTTTCTCCATCCGTTTCGGAATCTCTTTCACCAGGCCATCAGCGACCTTCTTGGCAGATTTCGGATTAAACGAATCGCTGACCCCAGTCCACACCAAGTCCCCATCTGGCTTGCTAGCCGCATAAACGTTCGTCTCGACCGTTACAGTCGTGTCTTCGCGCGTGTACCCCGGATCGTAAACAACCGGATACACCGCGCTCAGGTAGCCGTAGAAAGAGTAGTAGTAAGGAAACGGGGCGACGTACGTCGAACTCGGTACGTAGGTCACTTTCTTGTCGACCTTCAGTAGGCGGGAGACCACAACGGCGTCGATGTGATTGCTGCTGATCTGCGCACGGAGGTAGGCGAGATCAGGTTTAGCCTTAGGGTCAGGTCGCAGGAGGATCTGATTGCCGGGAATTGTCTCGGTTCCGGGACGCGCAATCTCAGCGGCCATCTTGTCTTCAAAGTCGGCACGCACTTCCAGATCCTGAGCCACTCCGATGACAAGAATCTTGTGGAACCTTTGTCCTTGGTACTGGGGATTGAGCCAACTCATGACGACCTTGAAGGATTTGCCACTGGCGGCAGTAAAAGCTAACAGCAAGATGCTGAAAAGCGTTGAACGCGCAAACAGCTTCCGGAGGAGTCGGGCTACGCCATTTCGATTTGTGAACGCGAAATTCACGTCGCGAGCCATGGTCCGCGGTATCAAGCCAAAGAAAGGCTGGTGCTGCTGAGGGTATGGGCTCGACGTGGCGAAAATGCTAGTTCCGATCTCAACGAATGGCAAGATTTGTTGAAAGCGCCGGCTAGTTCCTAGCAGTTGGAGCTGTTGAAGTGGCTGGTAGTTTTTCGACCCGCACTACGGTGCACTTCACCTGTTTGCCGGACGCATTCTTGAGCTTTCCCTTTTGTTCATCTACTTCGTACGTCAGATTTGTGCCCACAACGAAATCTGTAGCCTTCAACTTGGTATCGTGGCTTGTGCGGCAGACATAACCCATCCCCGATGCATCGAAGGAAAAATCAAACTGCTGATTCTTGTTCTGCTTATCGGTGGTGCCCGCTGGCTGAACGTCTTTGAGAGTTGTAGTCCCTTTCTCTTTCTTGGCCATCGCAAACGGAACACACAAGAACAACAACAACACCGCATAGTATGCGTAGCGCATAGTGCTACTCCGCCTTCAACCGTCGAAGATCACCGTAGCAAAACCGTCGTTGCGGTGATGAGCGAGCAGTATGGGATCTCTGAGGAATGCAACAGCTATAACTTTTGAAAGCAATTGTTACCCGTACCCTGAGGGGTCATTTTTCCGAATCGGACGTGATGTTGTCAGCTGTCAGGGTTGCCAGTGGGGTTCGAAGACGCCGATATAGCACTTGGCGATAAATTCCCATTTCACTCCTTGACCCTCAAACGGCGAAGAAACAGCGCAAGCTGGTGTAGTCGCCTGATTTAGCCAACCATCGCTGTAGTGATGAGCCGTGCTGCTTGAGGTAGAGCGCTATACTGGTAGCGTGATTGAGAACTCGATTGCGTTGGGCATTGAATGCACGAGTTGCCACACCGTGATTTCATTGAACGACCCACGAACCAGGACAGGTTCTACTGCGCTTCCCAACAAAGGGCGCAATATCCACGCTCGCTGCTTCATAGGAAGCTAGATGCCATGAGTGGTTCGGCGTAGCAGAGAGAATTTGGAAGCTGCTCTGCATTTGCAGCGAACAGGTCTGCTTCAACAAAACGCAACTGAAGTGGTACTCAGCCTCCCGTGAAGCCTTGAAACGAGGCCGTGCCGGTCAAGGTGAGTGGAGAAAAGTAGACGGTCCTGTACGTCCAGTCGCGCTCTAGCCCAGGAAGCCTTTCCCCCTTGGATTGTGGGTGTAACGGTTGAAATTTCGCCATTACAGTCATTTGAGCTGGGCATAGTACTCTCTCACCATGCGCATTCGCAGAATACTCTGCCTCTCATTGGTCATCGCATGCGGTTTTTGTACGTCACTGGTCAAGGCTCAGCTTCAGTCTGCATCTGCACCGATCGTGATCACACACGTCACCATCATCAATCCCGGAACGTCATCCGTTCGGGCAAATCAAACGGTGGTGATTACAGACGATCGCATTACCGCGATTTCTGATTCAGAAACTACTGCTCCGAAAAGTGCGCGAGTAATCAATGGCACTGGGCAATACCTCATTCCAGGATTCTGGGACATGCATGTGCACTCCGCCTTTGGGGACTGGTTCCCCGGGGGCCGCGACATCATCTTGCCGCTTTTCGTGGCC
>Ga0126371_10005510_pt1 | contig 11241 bp, 4 predicted proteins | sample PanSoiMetaPlot_4_FD_110145 | JGI IMG/M metagenome (GOLD analysis project Ga0126371, IMG submission 110145) | Tropical forest soil microbial communities from Panama - MetaG Plot_4 | ecosystem: Environmental > Terrestrial > Soil > Tropical forest > Bulk soil | place: Panama | collected 2016-02-17
CAGACATGGGAAACCTCGCTTGGACAGCAGGGCCTTCGGGGAAGGGCTTGCCGCCGGGGAGTGGCACGGCCAAGCAAGGGTACCCGGTCTTCATCGGGAATTGCTCGATGTGCCACGGGACCGTGACACAGGGCGTGCCTTGGGCCCCCGCAAAACTTTCTCCGTTTTCAGGACCTCGTCTCTCCGGGGGCAAGGGCACGCAGGGCTGGGACGTGTGGGTCTTTCCGTTTCCGGAAGTGCTCTTCAACACGATTGCGGTGGAGATGCCGATGTATCGCCCAGGGACTCTGACGGTGGACCAGGTGTATGCCGTGACGGCGTTCATACTCTACAAGAACGGGTTGATTAAGGAAGACGATGTTATGAACAAGGAGACGCTGCCAAAGGTCAAGATGCCGAACTGGGAGTCGTTCCCGAAGAGCGACGAGCCTTATATGAACATGGATAAACGAGGCTGTTACAAGACGTACGGGTACTGCATGAAAGATTAACTATGACATCTCACCGCCAATAGCCACGTATGCTCGTCGCACCTCGAACGAAGCTGATAAGGGAATATCGGTAGCGAGGGGAACAGGTTGGGAGTGCGGACGTTCATCTAGTTTGCTCAGCAACTCCTGAGCTATTTGCTCTGAGAAAAACGCGGCGTAAGACTCTCCCATACCTGGGAACCCGATCTGTCCCGAAAAGGTTCTTAACTAGTAGTCCTTGATCTTCGATGACCGGGCCAGATAGGAATCGTCGCAGCCAACCGACGTAGCGCCGCGCTGTCCCGCCTTGAAGCGTGCAGCAAAGACTATCTGCATCGAATGCCTAGAATAGGCTTCAAACATTCGTTTAAAAATTGCACTTGGAAGCAGCCAAGACGACGTGTCGAGGCAATGCCTGATTAACGCGCTACTCGGAGATGTCCCGTCCTAGCCATTCCAGAGCGAGGCATTAGAGCACTAAAACTCCGCTGATGCTTGCGTTGCATAGCCGTCAGTTATATGTTGTTCGAGGGATGGAAGTTCCAATCATGGAAATCCCGGTTGAGGAGTTGGCCAATGAATCGATCCGGACAGGTTCGACGGTACTTCCTCTTAGGAGCGGCACTTCTAATGGCGTCAGTAACTTTGTTTGCCGCATCAAGCATCTACGACTTCACGCTGCCATCGATTGACGGCAAGCCGGCTCCACTCGCGAGTTACAAGGGGAAAGTGGTTCTTCTGGTGAACGTAGCCAGTCGGTGCGGATACACGCCGCAATACACAGCCCTCGAATCTGTTTACGAGAAATATAAAGACCGAGGTTTCGTGATCTTGGGATTCCCGGCCAATAACTTTGGAGGACAAGAACCGGGAACGAACCAGGAAATCAAGACGTTCTGTTCGGCGAATTACAGCGTCACATTTCCGCTCTATGGGAAGGTTTCTGTGGAGGGTAGCGACCAGACGCCTCTCTATCGCTATCTAACCAAGGAAGCAAATCCAGCCGTCGCGGGCGACGTCCAGTGGAACTTTACGAAATTTCTCGTGGACCGCAATGGCAAGGTAGTGCAGAGGTTCGAACCGCCCACAACACCTGATTCCCCCGAAGTGATCTCCGCGATAGAGAAGCTGCTTAAATAGCAGCGTGCACGGTAGCAGATTTACAGAGTCTGGAACTCGTGCCCCGAACTATAATTCGAGCGGCGGCGCAATCTGGCGGGTCGACGTAGCGAAAAAGCAAATCGAACCTCGGCTGAAAGATCCGGCCCTCGCGCCGACTGGCGCTTGCTTGGTCGGCGCAGACGGCATCAAGGCTTGTACCGGCGTTCGTTTTTGGAGTTTTGGCTGGGGCGAAAACCCGAGGCCGCGTCGGTACTGCGGATTCTCCAGAAAAAAGCCATGCCTGTCCGTGCTGGTGTTTTTCAGCCCGAAGGCAGGACCTAAAAGCTTGGCGAACCGACTGCGACGGTTTTCGCCATTGCGATCCCGAAGGTTAAAGGTTTTCGATTCCGTCACTCCATCCGCGAGCAGCCTGGAGGGTTCAGGTTCATCGCTCACGCATTCCTAAAAACTACCTCGCTAGAGGATCGGGCCGAACTTGGAACTTCACAACCTTTGGAGTGGCGCCCTTGCCACCCTCTACGTTCCAGGGCGAGATACTGGCATAGGTAGTCCATAAGCCCCGGCCCTTCCAGCCGGCGTTAGGATCATCGATTCTCCCGTCCATACCGCGTGAAAAGAACCCCAGGGGATATGGGACATGCATAACGACGAACTTCTTGCTGTCTGGCAGGAATGCGATCATTGAGTCAGAATTTGTTCCAGGCGCGAGAGGCACATTCTTCCCGAGACCCAACGTGTTGAACTGATCCACCCAGTCCAGATAATGCCAGTCGGCATTGATCGCATCTGTTACGTTCTGAAATTTTGGCCCGGGAATCGGATATGTCGTCCAACCTTCTGGGCAATGGTCTCCCGTAGCGCTAGGCCCGTTCAATACCTTGCACTTTCGTCGATCGAAACTGGCAAGCGTTCCACTCCCCGCAAAGGCGACCCACACCAATCCATTGCGGTCAACCCAAACCCCCTTCGGATTTGACGTGCCTGCAGGTGCATTATAGATCTCTGTCTTGCAGGTATAGGGCGGATTTGCTCCTGGATCAACTCGTATGATCGAACCGGGAGAACGATCCTGCCCCTCCCAGACCGATCCGTCAGCCGGATTTACCGCAATTCCATAGCTCCCATACAAAATCTGCTTGTCTTTGGTAGGATCGACAGCATCGGTCGGACCAACATAGGTGTCTACTTTCCCATTCCCGTTCGTATCTAAAATGTACGGGCACCAACCCTGTGCCTTTGCCGCATCACCTGTCTGCTCAAAAACTTTCGTCTTGACATAACCGACAACTGAATTGGCACCGCTGAACCAGACTGTGTTATCGGCGTCTTCTGCAAATGCCAAATGCATGGTCGCAAAACATGTGTCCACCATTGTAAACTGTCGTGTCTCAGGATCGTATACTTCGGCTTGTAGCCCAAATTCACCGCCGAACGAATTTAACGGAAAGAATTTCGCTGAAGCCAGATCAGACCCCTGCTTGCAATATCCCGGCTGGTCCGCGCCCTTGCGGAATTTTCCCGTGATCCATAACCTGCCATCCTGATCGAAGGCCGAGTTATGCAATCGCATCACGGCCGCCCGGACATTCTCTGATCCGTATTCTAACGGTGCCGCGGGTGCGATACCGTCTTTCCCCTTAACTCCATTCAGAAAATCGACATAATTCTGCTTCATATCGTGATCACGCATCGGCACCGGGAGGTCGCTCCAGCTGTTCGTCATGGGGTTCAGGATATCCATCTTATCCGCGCTGAACTGCTCAAGTCCGTAAACCAACCCGTTCGCATTACGGGCGGGATTCCGCGTATCACTTACGCTCACATCGTGAATGAACGATTTGTCGTTGCCCCAATCCCACTCCGTCACAACCACGTTTCGTTCGATTCCTTGGGGGCGCTGAGGCGCAGACGGGACCTCTCCAGCCGCGATCCGATCCGTCCAATCCGCATACATGTCGAGCGCGGTTGGTCCGAGTCGCCTAATACTCACGGGACCTTCTCCCGAATTAATCCAGGCATTCCATGCTTCTTTGGTTGAAGCAAACTTCCCGAGAGCTTCGGGAACCTCACGAGTTGCCTTGTCTCCCATTTGAAAGAATTGAACTGTGCCCTTCATGGCAGCGATCCACTGCAATTGGTTTTCAAAGCCCAGCTTCTCCATCGGGAACGAGCTCTTCGGTGGGACTTTAATGAGAGAAAACCAATAGTCAGCTGGGTAGTACTCAGCCGCTGCCCGGGCGCTGGGGGCGATAACCGCCGTCAGGCTTGCGCTCTTTCCAGGATTGGCCTGGATCGGTTTAGAATCAACCAACCCGTAGCCGCGTACCCACAGCTTATAGGTGGCCTTAGGCAAGTCTGGCACTACGTAACGGCCCTGGGCGTCCGTGACAACGATTTTTCGGAAACCTGTGGGCAAATCTTTGGTTTCAGCAATCACCCAAACTCCTGCCTCTGGGCCCTTTGTGCTCGTCACAACACCGCCGATATCACTGCTACCAATCGCAGGCGGAGGACCGGCAGCTGCCCTACTGCCGGCATGAATCCTTCTTACAGGCCCAGCAAGCAATATCGTCAGAACCGTAATAGCCAGTGTTAGCAGCAACTTGACGCTCGTCCTCATCTGATGACCTCCAGACATTTCAGTTCTAGGATCCCGGATTCGCACGGTAAGCTTAGTTGGCCGACGTGGGCGTTGTCAACTGCAGCAGGTCTGGCCTCAGCATCCCCAACTGACCATGTTCTGCCCCGGGACCCGCGAGTACGACTTGAGCGTTAGGTAGATCGCCATCGGGAACCTTTGTGCGACACGGGAAAACATAACTCAGTAAATATCTGTGCAAACAGGATGTGGCGCTGCAGAAAAGTACATGACGTGACTACCGATACGCGGAGAAAGAAGAAAAAGAAAGAAGTTGACAAAGTAGATCAATAGATATAGAAATCCGGAACAATTGGATCCAGAATTCATACGGCACAACTTTACAGTCATTTTTCGGCGAAGGGGAAAACGTATGCGCGCAACCTCAATCAGCGTTAATCGGTTTGCCGGTAATTTCCGAAATGGTGGAGGTACTTCGAAACAGTTCCTTTCATCCTTGGCGATCATGAGGAGCTTGAAACTCGTCGCAATTTTGTTTTGCGCCTTGGCCACAAGCGAGTTGGCTCTTGCTCAGTCTACGTCTACGTTCAACGGCCGAGTGGTGGATCCGGCTGGTGCAGTCGTGCCAGGCGCAACTGTTACTGCAGCTAATGTGAGTACCGCGGGTGCACGCAGCACGACGACTAACGGCGATGGCCTGTATTCAATAACGGCGCTGGAACCAGGTACCTATGACGTGAAGGTAGAACAGAGCGGATTCGCACCGTCGATAAAAAAGGGCGTTACGCTCGTGACCTCAACCACGCTTACCCTGGACTTCTCGCTTGCTGTTGCCGGTACAACTCAGGAGATATCGGTCTCAGGTGAAGCGGCGTTGGTCGAGACGACCCAGTCAGAAGTGGCCGGCAGTCTGCAGCAGAGCGAAGTTCAAAGCTTGCCGATGCTGAATCGGAACTTCACTGGCTTGGTCGAGCTTGTTCCCGGTGCGCGTCCCGCGCCCATCCTAAACACAACGAAGGCGGCCTTGGGGCCGGCGGCAATCTCTGTTGGTGGCGGAGCTGGTCAAAACGTTCATGTGAACGTCGACGGCGTGGATAACGAAGACAACATGATTGGCGGACCGCTGCAAAACTATTCGTTGGAAGGTATTCAGGAATTCAAACTGCTCGCTCACGACTACGGAGTCGAGTATGGGCGGACCAACGGCTCCACTTTGCAGCTGGTTACCAAGTCCGGCACGAATAATTTGCACGGCAGTCTATTTGCCTATGGCCGAAACGATGCCATGACGGCAATCGACTATTTGGCAAATCCGGCACACGGAGGCTTAGGTAAGCCCTCGTTCGAGAGGGTTCAAGCTGGAGCTTCGGTTGGCGGTCCCATTAAGAAAGACAAATTGTTTTATTTCGGGGCGTACGAACGCATCCAACAGCAGAGCTACTACATCATTAACCCCACGGCGTACAACCAAGCGGTGCTGTATGAGAATCAATTTTTAGCCAAACAAAACACGATCGCCCAAATTCACCCGACTAGTCAGATTAGCCAGCCACTCGAAGATAACCTGACGACCTTCAAAACAGATTACCAGGTCAATTCGAAACATTCACTTTTTATTCGCGTTGGATCGCAGGTGAATAGCGCTCCCAACGATCAATTTAGCTTTACCACTACGGTGCAGAAGCCGGATACAACTTATTCGAATGAGGATAAGAACAATATCTGGAGCGCTGTACTCGGCGAGACCTGGGTTATCAGCAGCCGTTCGGTAAACCAGTTTGCGTTCCAATTCAACGATTATCACGACAGCATTGCGGACCAACCTTTTGGCCCTGTTCCGTTAACGGCAACTTTGTCATTCCCGTCGTTTACGACCGGGCGCATCTCCGGCACGGACCAATTCTTCGTTCAAAAAAGAGCTCAGTTCAAAGACGATTTCTCGCACCAAATGGGTAACCACGCTTTGAAGTTTGGCGCGGACTTCGCATTTTATCCTGATATCTGCATCTGCACGAATATCTCGACGACCGACACCATGACATTCTTTAACGACCCGGCCCAAATATTGGCGAGCCAGGCGCAATGGGCAGCCACTCCAGCATCCTGTGGTGCGAAGGGGGCGGCGGTGTTTGGGGCTGGCAATACCGTCGATGCCAATCACTGTGGTCCCTACTTTAAAGGGTTTCTGACACCCGGCGCGAACAGCGCTATGACGTTGGGGACGTATAACTCAGGCAGAGGGATTGGTACAGGGCGGACGACTGGGATGAAACAATTTGGTGCCTACTTTGGCGACGACTGGAAAATTCGGCCCAACTTGACGCTGAACCTCGGTGTGCGCTATGACATCGAACTCAATTTCTACGATCAGCCAGAAGTGGCCAATAACAGGACCTATCAGGCTCTACAAGCGATTGGTAGTCCGTACGCAAAAATATTCAACACGCCCAAGACGGATTTCGGGCCGCGCGCCGGATTCGCGTGGGACATCACTGGTAATGGAAAGAATGTTGTTCGCGTCGGTGCTGGCATTTTCTGGAATGAGCCGTATGAGGAGAATACCTGGAGCACGGACCTTCAGAACAAGCCCGTCCTTTTTTATGCGATCAGTTACGCCAATTCCTTTGTTCCGCAAGCAAACCCGGCGAGCCCCCAGGCCGGCCTCGAGCAACTTGGCACGTACGTGTTTGGCGGACCTCTACCAGCTGCAGTTGTGCCCCCGCCAGCGAGTCCCACTTCGCTCACCCGCGGTGCCAGCGGCCTGTGGATTAACCCGAATATGAGCGATCCGTATAATGAACAACTTCACGCTGGCTATACCCATCAATTGACTGGGTCATCGGTGATCTCGGCGGACTATACTCACATACTGGGAATACACGAATTCCGGCCGATACAACTCAACCCGACGGAGGGTCCGTGGGATCCAACCGATGCCGACAAGCATACCCCCTGGGGAACCCGGCTTCTAACTCCTGCTCTCAATGCCGCCATTCCCCCTCCTGCTGGTGTAACCACGCCCTTTTTGCAGAGTATAACGATTAATGGTTCGGACAATCGGTCACAATATGACGAAATGATTGTCCATTACGAGCACCGTAGCCGACGCATAACTTTGCAAGCCACCTACACGCTTTCTAGGGCTTATGGCTTCGGCGGTGTTGCTTCAGGCATAACCAGTGGGGCGGGTGCTACTCCGGTTCCGCAAGTACCATTCCAACTTTTCGGACCGGGCGAATGGGGGCCCACGATCACAGATGAGCGGCATCGAGTTGTACTGTCGGGCGTGTTCAACTTGCCTTGGGGGATTCAGGCATCTCCTATCTTGGAGGCGGGATCTGCCCGACCATACAATCTCACCACTAACATAGACTGCAATGGTGATGGTACGGGGACAACGGATCGCCTTTTCGTCAATTCGACCGGTGGCTATCTGCAGTGCACAGCCTCTGGAGGGACGCCCAACGGTGCCGTAGCCGAGCTGCCGGTCAACTATAAGCGAGGCGATCCTTCTTATGATTTGGATGCCCGGTTTTCTAAGATTTTCAGGTTGCGCAGCGAATCGAGGAGCATAGCCGCCTTCGCAGAGATCTACAACCTTACGAATCACACTAACTTTGGAAATAACTTCGGTGGGAACTTCAGCGCAGCAAGCTTTGGGAAACCGACGGGCTATCTTGCTGGCTTACCGCCGTCTCGTGAATTGCAACTCGGCGCGCGGTTCACCTTCTAGTGGTCGCCGGATATGAAGACAGATCATCGGACAGTGAGAGGTTATTCGACTAAGCGACTTAAACCTATTGGCTATCCCAACGGTTAATAGATCTCCCCGATCCGGAATGCAGAATTCAGGTGATAGGGTTCGCGAGTGGCAGTGCACGGCTCGGAAGTGCGTCGACAGAGTATATGCGCAGCGTGTTCCAAAAGAATGGAATCCAAGGTTGAAATGGACAGGCGGCACGGTTTACGGTTTCCCGCGGCTTTCGGGAAAGTCCTTGTCTAGCCTCAGTACAACGGCACCGAACCGCCATGTAAGCTTCTATTCGGATGTAGCGACAGGATTATTGTAATCACCGACATTCTCACCGCGATTTTGACGATTGTGGATCAGGCTAAGTCCGAAGAAGGCTAAGATAACGACCAAATAAGGTGCAGCGATCAGGTAGAGCATGGATTTCATCGGAAGCTTCGCGGATAGGAGGTAACCCGTAATTGTCGGACCAAAAATTGCTGCGATTCTTCCCATACCGGTAGCGTAGCCGACGCCGCTGCCACGAATTTGAGTGGGATAAAAATAGCCGACAGTGGCGTTCAACGCATTGTGGGTACTACTGGAAAAGGAGTAAGCCAGCAGGGCAGTAATGATGATGGCAACCATACTGACCCCGGCATAGCTTAACGAAATGATCGACGCAATGGAGCACAAAGCGGTAAAAACGGCGGTGACCGGGCCGAGAGAGTCAAGTAGGCGCGAAACTAGAAGAATGCAGGCGATCGCACACAAAGCGGCGTAGGAATATGTAAGCGAAGCTTGACGCGGCGACAATCCGGCACTTTCGAGCAAAAAAGGAAGCCAGCTCGAAAGCGTCATGAATGTAAGCGCTTCGGCAAAATACCCAGTCCAGAGCAAGCTTGTGGCGGCCCAGTGATTGTCCGTGAAGAGCAAGCGAATAGAGAATTTGCTTTTAGCCTTTTCGAGCAAAAAGAAGTGGCTATTGGAGGAAAGACCAGAGTCCGGAGCCAGGCGCGAGACGATTTTTCGCAACTTCGGCGACTGCGGATCGGAGACAGCTAAGAAATGCGCCGATTCGGGCAGAAAAAAAGCAAGGAACATTCCCAGCGCAACGCCGGCCACGCCCGCGACAAGGAAAACGGAACTCCAGCCGAATCTTGGGATGAACCGCGCGGCAACCAGGCCGATTGTCGCGACGCCAGTGGAGTATCCGACGAAAGCGAACATTACGAAACTGGCCCGGAAACGGCGGGGAGCGGTTTCGACGAGTAAGGCAATAGTATTGGGAATCACGCCACCAATACCCAAACCAGCAAGGAAGCGCAGCGCAGAAAGCTGACCGAACGAAGATACGAATACCGTGACCACCCCGGGCAAACTGTAAGCCAATACACTGGCAATCGCGCCGAGCCTCCGGCCGAAGCGGTCCCCAATATAGCCAAAGATGACGCTGCCAATCAAAATCCCGAAGTATCCCCAGCCAAAGACCATACCCATAGCACTCTTTTCGGCGTGAAAAGCACGCAGAATGGCCGGAGCGGCGACATTGGCAGCACCAAAATCCATACCATCAACACAGAGGATGAGGAAGCATAGGGCGAGGATGAAGGCATGGAAAGCGTTCAGTGGCCGCGAGTCGATGAGGTCAGCAATTTGGATTTCCGCTTCTCGCATGTTAGAGCCGCTGAGCAGGTGTACCTCTCGGTTGATTGTCAAACCATTTCGCTTTGACCATCGCCTCGGCATCCGCCGCGTAGCATCCCGCGAATGTCAAGCAAAAACGACGCCGCTACCTTGAGCCGGTTTGCCTGCATCCCATCGGTCAACGTTAGTGCTTTATCAGACGTTTCATCTTCACCTAGGGAATGGAAGTACAGGCAGGAATTTCTGTGGACGTTCGATAAAGCCGTTTGAACGTAGCCGCTCGTGGTTGCGATAAACGCGGGCTCGATGACGATTCACCGTTGGGAGTCAAAAGACCAGCCCCAGCTATAGAAACCCTCGTTTCAATTGGCTCATTGCTTCTGTGGTGCCTCCGGAAGCTCGAAAACCGAGACGTTGGCACTGCGATTGGGCGGTGTCTTGATTTCCGGAACCAGGCCGGCTAATACTCTGGTGTGAATGCCGCCACTCCCTGCTATTACGGCGATGTATTGCTTGCCATTTACAGCATAGCTGATGGCGTTCGAGTTCGGAATATCAGTTAGGCGAGTTCGCCACAGCTCCTTCCCGGTCGCGTCGTCATAGGCAGCGAACCCGCGATCCATATAACCGGCAAACACCAAGCCACCAGCGGTGGCCAATGCACCAGTCATAGAGGGAGCGCGCTCACGGTGCACCCAAACTGATTTTCTGGTTTCCAGGTTGATTGCTTCCAACCGGCCATAATTGCCGTCGCTTCCAGCACGGGGACGAAACTCCAAACCTACGTTCGTGGTGAAAAGACCGCCGGTCGATACCGGGTAGTAATCCATGCAAGCTTCCACTAGCGGGACAAAAAGCAGCTTCGAATCCGGGTTAAAAGCGCCCGGAAGCCATTCCTTTCCCCCTTCGGCACTCGGACATAGCGACTTCGTGCGGCCATCCCCCGGTGTTATATTGTCGCGATCGATGGTCTTAAATCCTGTCTCGGGGTCGATCGATTTCACCAGATCCTGTAGGCCCAGGTCCATCGAGAATTGATACCTGCCGGTTTTGGCGTCGAGCACGTCATAGATGGCCTCCTTGCCGGCGGTGACGACGACTCTCTTGGTGGTCCCCTTTACATCGAGGTTAAAAATTTGCCGCTCAAAGCCCCAGTCTAGATCCCATTGATCATTCGGTAGGTGGGTGTAATACCAAACCAGCTTTCCCGTCTCAGGATCGATTGCAAGCGTGGTATTGGTGAAAAGGGCGTCATTGCTCACCTTGGGGTCTTGCACACGGTCACGAAGCGGCGCGGTATCGTAGGTTGGAGTCGGGCCGAAAAAAACCAAGTTTGTTTCGGGGTCATAGCTTCCCGGAGTCCAAATGGAGCCCCCCGTGCGCTTCTCAAGCGGCACACCGTTCCAACTGTCACCACCCAGGGTGCCAGGTTCTGGAATCGTTCTGAACCGCCAAGATTCCTTTCCACTTTCGGCATCCACCGCAACAATATAGTTGCCGCCAGCCGCTCTGCCCGCGGTTCCCACGATCACTTTATCCTTGGCTACCAGAGGGCCACCATCGAGTCTCAAACCTGGGACGTCCGCCGACGCGAGGGGTGTATCCCAAGTCATATCCCCGGTTCTTATGTCGAGCGCCACCAGATGAACATCCGAGGTGCCGACGTACAAGAG
>Ga0126371_10005511_pt1 | contig 11240 bp, 9 predicted proteins | sample PanSoiMetaPlot_4_FD_110145 | JGI IMG/M metagenome (GOLD analysis project Ga0126371, IMG submission 110145) | Tropical forest soil microbial communities from Panama - MetaG Plot_4 | ecosystem: Environmental > Terrestrial > Soil > Tropical forest > Bulk soil | place: Panama | collected 2016-02-17
GGGCTCCTAACCTGTGGGTCGTCATGGCCGGGATCGCCGTCTGGGGGCTGCACCTCGGCATGACTCAGGGGCTGCTCGCGGCGCTGGTGGCCGACGCCTGCCCGGTGCAACTGCGCGCCTCGGCGTTCGGCATCTTCAACTTCGCGAGCGGCGTGGCGCTGCTGATCGCCAGCGTACTGGCCGGCTTCCTCTGGGCGCACATTGGTCCATCCGCCACCTTCATCGCCGGCGCGTCCTTCACCGTTCTCGGTCTCTCGCTGCTCGTTCCGATGCGCTCACGTTAGAGCGCGGGCTATGTGTCTGCCCTGATGGTTCGACCGCCGTCGCCGTGGCAGCCGCAACTGAGCGGGAGTAACCTCGCAGGACGAGCCTTTGCCCCCGCAAGCACTTCCATGACACTGGCCTCCGCCGACGACCGAAACGCCGATCAGATCGCTTACTGGAACGGTCCCGCCGGACAACGTTGGGTCAGACGGCAGGAAGAGCAGGACGCGCTTCTCGCGCCGGTGGCCGAGCTGCTGCTGGAGCGCGCCGCGCCGCGCGCCGGAGAAGTCGTCCTCGACATCGGCTGCGGCTGGGGCGGCATCGCAATTGCGCTCGCCGCGCGCGTGGCCCCGGCCGGCCGGGTTCTCGGCGTCGACGTTTCGGAGCTCATGCTGGCGCGCGCGCGCCAGCTCGCGCCGCCGGGACTGCCCATCGAGTTCGTCCTCGGCGACGCCACGGTCTATCCCTTCGTGCCCGGCAAAGCGGACCTCCTGGTCTCCCGTTTCGGCGTCATGTTCTTCGCCGATCCGGCGCGCTCCTTCGCCAACATGCGCAAGGCTCTGCGCCCCGGAGCGCGCGTGGTGTTCGCGTGCTGGCGCGAGCCGCGCGAGAACCCCTGGCTGATGCTGCCGCTGCAGGAAGCCTACCGTCACGTACCGCGCCTTCCCGAGACCGGACCCGAGGATCCCGGCGCATTCTCTTTCGCGGTCGAAGCCCGGGTACGCGACATTCTCGGGAGCGCGGGCTTTGCCGCCGTGCAGCTCGAGCCCGTCGGACTCACTCTCGACATCGCCGTCGGCAGAGGGCTCGACGCCGCGGTCGCTACCGCCACCGGAATCGGTCCGACGAGCCGGGCGCTGGAAGGCCAGCCGCAAGCGCTGCAGGCGGCGGCCCTGCAGTCGATCCGCACCGCGCTCGAGCGGTATCGGACCGGTAACCGGGTAGCGCTCCCCGGCGCAATCTGGATCGTCACCGCGACCAATCCCTGAGGCCGCCGCCCCCCGCCACGTTCTGGTTGCCAATTCGCCCCTCCCCCCACTCATATACATACGAGGGGAGGACTGTCCTTGTCCGTCGCGGTCCATGCCTGACCCGAAACCATCACTGGTCGAGCGGCTGTTTGCCGAGCACCGGGGCGCGCTGCAGGCGTTTTTTCGCCGGCGGATCCGCTCCAAGATCGATGCGCCCGACCTGGCGCAGGAGGTGTATCTGCGCATGCTGCGCGTCAGTGACCAGGACGCGATCCGCAACCCGGTCCTCTACCTCTATACGGTCGCCAACAATCTGGTGAGAGAGCACGCGGTACTCGAGCGTCGCCGCGGGGGCAGCCTCGACATCGACGAGGCTGCTGAATATGAGCAGCTCGAGACGCTGCCCGGTTTCGATGCAACTGTCGACACCGAGCAGCGGCTCGCGCGACTGCGGGTGGTGCTGAAGCAGCTGCGCCCGAAGTGCCAGGCGGCGGTCGCACTGCGCTTCACCCACGGGCTGTCGTACCGCGAGGTTGCGATCCGCCTCGGAGTGTCTCCACAGATGGCCAAGAAGTATGTGGCGCAGGCGCTGAGTCACTGTCGACGCCGCATGGCGCGGCTAGGTTGAGCCCATGAACCCGAACGACGAGCAGGTCCGGGCCGCGTTCGCCACACAGGCGGGCGAGTGGTTCGTCACCAACGACGAGCGTCCGCTCGAGCCGCAGGAGTCCGCGGCTCTGATCGCATGGCTCAGGGCATCGCCGGCCCACGTGGAAGAGTTTCTCGGCGTCTCAGTGATCGCCCGCGACCTGAGCAAGGCCTGCGGGAGTTCCGAATTCTCCCTCGAGGCCCTCCTCGAGCGCGCGCGCGCGGATGACGATACCGCCTCGCCCTCGTTCTGGTCGGGGCTGCGCGAGAGCCTCGACGCCGTGCCCGACCGCCGCCGGCAGCGACTCGCGGCGTCGGCCGCGGCGATCGCCGTGCTGGCTCTCGGTGCCGTGCTTGCGTGGACCGTGTGGCCGGTCGTCAGGGCGCCGGGCCCCGCCGCCGCAACCGCCGTGCACTATGAGACCCGGCACGGCGAGCAGCAGGCCTACCGCCTGCCGGATGATTCGGTGATGCATCTGAACACCGACAGTGCAGCGACCGTGCGCTACGGCAGCAGCGAGCGCGTCATCGTGCTCGACTCCGGAGAGGCGTTCTTCGAAGCCACCCATGACGTGGGTCGTCCGTTTCGCGTCGTGGCTGGAGCCGCGGAAGCCGTCGACGTCGGAACCCGCTTCGACGTGCGCCTCAGGGATGACTCGACGGTCGTCACGGTGAGCGAGGGCGAGGTCGCGGTGGGCGCGCCGGCGGTGCCCCGGAGCCCGGGCAGCCGTCCGAGCGAGGATCGGCTCGCGGGCTTTGTCCGGGTGAGCGCCGGAGAGCAGATCGTGGTGGCCGCGGGCGAGAAGCCGACCGCCGCGGTGCCGGCAGATGTCGACCGCACCACGGCCTGGTTGCGTCGGCAGATCCTCTTCGACCACGAGCCCCTAGAGCTCGTGGCGGCCGAGTTCAACCGCTACTCGCGCCAGCCGATCGAGATCACGACCCCGGCGCTGCGCAGTCTGCGGGTGAGCGGTGTGTTCACCACCGATAACACCACGGCCTTCATCGCCTTCCTGCGCACGCTCGACGGCGTGCACGTCGAAGTGACTCCCACGCGCATCCTGGTCTCGAAGGACGGGAGCTCGCACTAAAGACCGCGAGGGCAGGGTCTTGGTTCCGCGGCGTTCCTCGCCTGAACCCACGCAGCTTTCCTGACCACCCAGTGGGCAGTCGCTTTGCTTTCTTTCGCCACGGCCACCCGTTTGCACGATGTCCGCTCACAGCCGCGCTCGCGCCTTCGCGCTGCTCCCTGCTCTCGCGTTGCTCGCGTTCCCGCAGCATGCGCGGGCCGTGCCGAGCTTCGCCCGCCAGACCGGCTTCCCCTGCTCGCAGTGCCATACGCTCTCCTTCGGCCCTGCGCTCACCGCCTACGGCCGGCAGTTCAAGCTCAATGGCTATACCTTTGGCGCGGGCGAGCATCCGCTGCCACTCGCTCTGATGGTGCAAGGCGGCCTCAGCCGCTCCGAGGAGCCGCAGCCCGCTCCTCCCGCGCCGCACTTCGGCAGCAACGACAATCTGTCGATCGATCAGGTGTCGCTGTTTCTCGCGACGCGCCTGAGTGATCACATCGGGATGTTCTCCCAGGCTACCTACAGCGGTGATGCCCGCCATCTGAACTGGGACAACACCGACATCCGCTGGGCGCGGCCGGTCTCCTGGCGCGGCACGCCCGCGGTCGTCGGCGTCTCGGTGAACAACAATCCGACCGTCCAGGACCTGTGGAACTCGACGCCCGCCTGGAGCTATCCGTACATCAGCTCGCCGCTCGTTCCCCAGCTGAGCGCGGGTCCCGTCATCAGCGGGACGCTCGCTCAACTCGTGATCGGCGCGACCGCCTACACGCTGATCGATGAGCATGTGTATCTCGAGGGGGGCGCTTACCGCGGTCTCTCCGATCGTTGGCTCGACAACGTCGGGCTGTACCCGGCCAACAACGCCCACGTGGTGGGCGGCGCCCCCTACTGGCGCGCCGCGTACCAGCTGACCAGGGACGATCACTACTTCTCCTTCGGCACGTTCGGGCTCGACGTCGAAATGCAGCCCGATCCCGCCCTGCCCGCCATCAATCGCTACACCGACACGGCTCTCGATGCCACCTGGCAGTACACCCCAAAGTCCCCCGGCGCGATCGCCGTGAATGCCTCGCTCATCCACGAGCGGCAGCAGCTCGGAGCGAGCTTCGCCTCCGGCGCGGCAAACAACCGGACGAATCATCTCGATGCGCTCGAGATCGATGGGTCGTACATCTGGCGGCAGACTTACAGTGCCGGCATCGGCCTCTTCGACGTGAGCGGCGGCCGTGACCTGGCCCTCTACGGGCCGGCGCCGCTCTCGGGAAGCCTCGCCGGCTCACCCGACACGCGCGGTGCGCGGCTGCAGCTGGAGTACGTTCCCTTCGGCAAGGTGGACTCCTGGATGCACCCGTGGGTCAACGTGCGGCTCGGATTGCAATACACCGTCTACGCACACTTCAACGGGGGAACGATCAACTACGACGGATTCGGCCGGTCGGCGAGCGGGAACAACTCGCTGTTCCTGTTCGCCTGGCTGGCGTTCTGATGATTCTCAAGGAGATGAGCCATGACCAGGATACGAGGGATCGCCGCCGTCACCGCCCTGCTGCTCGGCACGGGGGCCGCGCACGCTGACCCGTGCAAGGTGACGATCGAGAGCAACGATCAGATGCAGTACAGCGCGCATGAGCTCGCCATCCCTCCACAATGCAAGCAAGTGGAGGTGACGCTGCGCAACGTCGGCAAGCTCCCCGCCAAGGTCATGGCCCATGACTGGGTGCTGGCCAGGGAGAGCGACATGCCGGCCATCGTCAACGCCGGGCTCGCCGCGGGGCTCACCCATGGGTTCGTTCCCGAGCATGACCCGAGGGTCATCGCTGCCACCCACCTCGTGGGTGGCGGTGAGAGCGCGACGGTGCGATTCAGCACGGCGGCCCTGGCGCCCGGAGACCACTATTCTTTCTTCTGCACTTCGCCCGGGCATTCGACCGTCATGCGCGGCCGCTTCCTCTTCGGTGAGCCTGGAAGGGTTGCCCAGGCCGGGAAGTCGCGAACGAACCGACAATGACTCGGGAAGCGCCCGAGCTTCCCGGACGAGTCTGGCGAGCCCGCCGCGACTTCAGAAGGTCTTTCTCAATCCTACGTAAAAGCCGTGGGGAAGCACGCTCAGGACATAGGGTGTGTTGGGATTGCCGTGCATGAGCCAGCCGGCGCCGGCGCCGAGCGCAAATCCGGCGATCACGTCCGACTGCCAGTGGGCCTGCGCCTTCATGCGCGCGATCCCGTCGTAGACCGGCAGCAGCTCGAGCGCGTAGACCCACGGGTCATCGTGGCGGTACTCGAGCACGATCGGCGTGATGGCCGAGCTGACCAGCGTCACCTCGCCACTCGGGAAGCTCTCGTTGCCGTGACCCTTGAACCAGAGGTTGGGATCACCGCCGCTGTCGATCGGGCGCACGCGCGAAGTGGCGTACTTGAGCGCCAGGGCGACGACACCCGAGGCCGCCGAGGCGTCGACCGATTGCCACAGCGTGCGCCCGAAGCGCGTGTCGCCCCCTTCCCACAACGCGCCCCCGATCTCGAAGGCGATCACACCGTACTCGAGCACTTCCTGATTCGAGCGTGACCAGATGCCGCTGTTGTCGTAGCTCCACTCGTGGTCGATGCCGAACGGCCCGCCACCCGCGAAGCAGGCAGGCGCGCCAACGAGGAACAGAGTCAGCAGTAGTGCCCGGCGGCCTCGCATGGGAGCGAGCATAGAGCATTATGCGGCCAATGCCTTAAGCTCCCGCCTGTGATACCGACGGACCCGTTCGCGACCCACCACCGGCGCATCCTCGCTGAGCTCGCCTCTCTCACGGCGCGGGGCGCGGCGTTCACGCTGTGCGTGGTCGTACACTGCACGGGCTCGACCTACCGCAAACCGGGCGCCCTCGCCCTCGTGAGCGCCAGCTCACGCCTCGGCGTCATCTCGGGCGGGTGCCTCGAGTCGGACCTCGAGTCTGCGGCCCGCGCGGCGCTCACAGAGAACCTCCCGCGGGTCGCGCTGTTCGACACGCGCACCGACGATGACCTGGTGTTCGGCTCGGGCTCGGGTTGCCGCGGGCAGATGCAGGTGTTGCTGCTGCCCGTGACGGCCGGGAAGACGCTCCCGCTGGGCGAAGCGCTCCTGTCGGCCGAGCTCGCTCAGCGGTCGCTGAAAGCCGCGCTCCTCACGAGCGGTCCGCACATCGGTGCCGGCTTTCTCTGGTCGGAGAGCCTCGAGACGGAGCTCTCCCCGCGCATCGAGCCGGTGCGTGCGCTCAAAGGGCAGGCCGCGGGAGAGCACCGCCTCGACGGCGGCCTCACCTGCGCGGTCGTGGTGTTTCGCCCATCCCCGCGCATCATGCTGGTCGGCGCCGGTCCCGAAGCCCCCGCCCTCATCAACCTCGCCGGCCAGCTCGGCTGGCGCGTCATCGTCTCGGACCATCGCGAGGCGCTCCTCGCCCGCCACGGGGCGGGAGCCGAGCGCACTCTCTGCGCGCGTCCCGCCGAGGCGCTCGTCGCGGTGGGCGATCAGCGCCTCGATGCCTGCATCGTGATGACCCACACCGCGGCAAACGATCGCGAGGCGCTCGCCGCGCTCGCCCGGCGCGCCGATCCGTTCATCGGGCTGCTCGGGCCCCCGGCGCGGCGCGATGAGCTGCTCGCCGAGCTCGACCCCGCAGCGCGCGCCGTACTCATGCCGCGCCTGCATGCCCCCGTCGGGATCAGGCTCGGGGGCAACGGGCCCGAGATGCTGGCACTGTCGATCTGCGCCGAGCTGCAGCGCTTCCTCGCCGCCGAGCACGAGCTGCAGGGCTGAAACGCGGGCGCTCGCGCACGCGCCGGGCCGCGTGCAACAATGCGCGGCGTGCCGATCGTCAGAGGATTGCTCGACCGCGTGGTGCTGGTGTCCGCCGCCGTAGGCGGGGGACTGATTCCCGGCTTCATCGCGCAATATCGCCAGCGGCTCGGCGGCCGGCTCGATCAGGCCAAGCTCGATCTCGAGCCCTGGCAGAAGCTCGCCGACCAGTTCTATCACGGCGACATAGACAAGCTCATCCAGTACCACCTCACGAGCACCGACCCGACTTTCCACTCGGAAGGCGGAGTCATCCAGGGCCTGGTCGCGAGCGTGCATCAGCTGCAGAGCGCGGTGGACGCGCTGCACGGCAGCCTCGCGAGCCAGGCCGGGTATCTCGCCCTCCACGCCGACTTGAGCGTAACGCGCGCAACGCTCGGCGACTGGGTGCCGACCTTTGCCCTCTCCGCCGAGGGGCTGGTGTTCGCGGCGGTGTTCGCGGTGCTCGTGTGGCTGGTGTTTCATGCTCTGTGGTGGTCGCTCGGGCGTGGCCGCCGGCTGATCTTCGGTCAGCGCCACGGCCGCTCGTGGGAGCGGCGCGCCCGGGAGCTCGATTCGGGATCCTTCGAACAATAAGGAGAAGAGAATGCTCACCGGTCTCATGCGCGCCGGCGCCCTCGCCGCGTTGCTCCTCATTCCCTGTCTCGCGGCTTCCGGAGACGAGCCCGTGGGAACGCTGCTGCTGCGCCAGCCGACGCTGTCGCGCGAGCGACTCGCATTCGTCTACGGGGGCGATATCTGGGTCGCCGACCGGGACGGGGGACACGCGCAGCGGCTCACCGCGCACGCGAGCGCCTCCGGGCCACACTTCTCGCCGGACGGGCAGTGGATCGCCTACTCCGGCACCTACGCCGGAAACACCGACGTCTACGTGATTCCCGCGGCCGGGGGTCAGCCCCGCCGGCTCACCTGGCATCCCTCACGCGACGAGGTGGACGGCTGGAGCCCCGACGGTAAGCAGATCCTCTTCGCCTCGCCGCGAGCGGTTGCCAACAACCGCTCGAATCAACTCTATGAGGTTCCCCTCACCGGAGGTTTCGAGCACAAAGTGATGGAGGCCGTCGCCTGGGAAGCGGCCTGGTCGCCGGACGGGACACGCCTCGCCTACCGCCCCTACCGAACCGCCTACGAGCTTAGTTCCGGCTGGCGTCAGTATCGCGGCGGCACCACCACCCCCATCTGGATCCTGAATCCGACCAGCGGAGCGTGGCAGCAGGTCCCGCACGAGAACGCCACGGACCGCGCGCCGGCCTGGGCGGGCGATGAAGTGCTCTTCGTCTCCGACCGCAATGACGGCGCCGCCAATCTCTATGCCTACGACACCCGCGGCAAGGGCGTCCGTCAGCTGACCCACGAGAAGGTCTGGGACGTGCGCAACTTCGGCGTCCTCGGCCGCACCGCAGTCTACGAATCGGGCGGACGCCTGAAGGAGCTCGACCTCGACTCAGGCCAGGCGCGGCCGCTCACGATCACGTTGGCGACCGAGGCCACGCAGCGGCGCCCGCAGTGGAAGGATGCCAGCAAGACCATCACTTCGGCGTTCCTGTCGCCCACCGGCAAGCGCGTCGTAGTGTCCGCGCGCGGCGATGTCTTCACGGTGCCGGTCAGGGACGGCTCGATCCGCAATCTCACCCGCACTTCCGGCGTGCGCGAGCAGGATGCGCTGTGGAGCCCCGACGGGGCGCGCATCGCTTACCTCACCGATCTCGGGATGCAGCACGCGATCGTGGTGCGCGATCAGGCCGGGCTCGAGAAGCCGCACGTGTATCCGCTCCCCAACGGGACCTATTTCCACCTCACCGCCTGGTCCCCGGATGGCGCGACGCTGATCTACACGGACTATCACCGGCATCTCTACGCGTTCGCGCCCGAGAAGGCGGCGAGCGCGCTCATCGACCGATCCCTCGACCGCAACGCCGTCGCGGTGAGCTTCTCCCCCGACAGCCGCTGGCTCGCCTATACCGTACAGGGGGAAAACCACTTCACCCGCATTCGCCTGCACGATTTCAGGTCCGGCCAGAGCTTCGATCTCACCGACGGCCTGAGCGATGCCGACACCCCGGTATTCGCGCCGGGCGGCGACTACCTGTACTTCACCGCCTCGATCAATTCAGGCCCCGGCCAGGTCGGCCTCGACCTCTCGACCCAGGAGCGCGCGCTCCGCCGCGGCATCTTCGTGGCGGTGCTCCCCGCCGACGGCCGCTCGCCGCTGCTGCCCAAGGCGGGCGATGAGGACGCAGGCAAGGCGGACGCGGACGACAAGGGCGGTTGCAAGGGCCCGGGCAAACCCGACAAGGCCGGGGACGCCGCAGCAAGCGCAAAGAAGGAAAAGAAACCAGGCGACAAGTCCGATACCACGGCCGCCAGGGCGCCAAAGCCCGTCCGCATCGACTTCGACGGGCTGCAGAACCGCATCACCGGCTTCCCCATCGCCGAGCGGCGCTACGAATCGCTCGCGGTGGCCTGCGACGGCGCCCTGTTCTACGTCGAGCGCCGGCAGCCGGGCATCACGCACGAGCCGCCCGATGTCGAGCCGGGGAACGACGGCGAGCTCTATCGCTTCGATTTCACCGAGCGCAAGGCGAAATCCCTCAAACAGGGGATCGATGACATCTCGATGAGCGCCGACGGCAAGAAGCTGCTGCTCGTGTATGCCAGGGGCAAGCTCGAGATTGCCGACGCCAACGAGAAGCTCGAGGCCAAGCCGATCGATTTGAGCCAGCTCGGGATGTACGTGGACCCGTCCGCCGAGTGGGCGCAGATCTTCGACGAGGCATGGTGGATGGAGAAGGAATTCTTCTACGACCCCAACATGCACGGCCTCGACTGGAACGCCGTATATGCGCGCTACAAACCGCTCCTGAAGTTCGTGCAGCGCCGTGAGGACCTCACGGATCTCCTCATCGAGATGATCGGCGAGATGCAGGTCGGCCACAACCGCCTGAGCGGCGGCGACGTGCCCGGCGAGCCCGGCACCAAGACCGGCCTCCTCGGCGCCGACTTCACGGTCGAGAACAACCACTACCGCATCCGCAGGATCTACCGCGGCGACCGCTGGAATCCCTTCCTGCGTGCGCCGCTCGCTGTTCCTGGCGTCAACGTCCGGGAGGGGGACTATCTGCTCGCCGTAAACGGACGGCCGCTCGATGCCACGGAGAATCTCTACGCGTTCTTCGAGCAGACCGCCGACAGGCAGGTGACGCTCGGCATCGGCGCCGATCCGTCCGGGACCGGCGCACATAACATCGTGGTTCTGCCGATCGCCGATGAAACGCCCCTGCGTCAGTGGCAGTGGATCGAGCGCAACCGGGAGTACGTCGAGAAGAAGACCGGCGGCAGAGTCGCCTATGTCTATCTTCCCAACACCGCGTCCGACGGCTTCCAGTATTTCAACCGCATGTTCTTCGCCCAGATCGACAAGCCCGCGCTGATCGTCGACGAGCGCCGCAACAGTGGCGGCCAGGCGGCGAACTACATCATCGAGATCCTGAGCCGTCCGTACCTCGCGAGCTGGAAGGACCGCGACGCCCAGGTCTTCAGCACGCCGGGCGGCGGCATCTACGGGCCGAAGGTCATGCTCGCCGACCAGGACGCCGGCTCGGGCGGCGACTTCCTGCCCTGGGCGTTCAAGCACCAGAAGCTCGGCACGCTGATCGGCACGCGCACCTGGGGCGGGCTGATCGGCATTCAGGCCAACCCGCCGCTGATCGACGGCGCTCAGCTCTCCGTGCCGTTCTTCCGCTTCATCACGCCCGAGGGCGAGTGGCGGGTCGAGAACGAAGGCGTCGCGCCCGACGTCGAGGTGACGCTCGACCCCGCGGCCGTCAACCGCGGCGAGGATCCGCAGCTCGACGCCGCGATCACGACGGTGCTCGGTCAGCTCAAGGACTTCAAGCCTGTGCAGTTGAAGGGCGCCCCGCCCTACCCGGCGACGCTCGGGAAGTGAGCGCGCCGCGAGGGTGCGGTCGAGGTCTCAGGTAGCGCGCAGCGCCGTCGTCACCGGCACGCGCGCCGCGCGCAGCGCCGGCAGCAGTCCCCCGATGAGGCCCATCGCGAGTGCCCAGGCGATGCCGATCTCTGCGAGCCGCGGCGTGACGTCGAGCTTGAAGCTGAAGCCGAAAGGGCTCACCGCCATTCCGTGGAACAGGAGCCAGGCGAGCGCGGCCCCGATCAACGCGCCCGGCAGAGCGAGGAGGATCGACTCGACGAGCGTCGCGGTCACGATCGCCCCACCACGAAAGCCGATGGCGCGCAGCGTCGCGAGCTCGCGGCGCCGCGCATCCACGATCGAGTAGAGCGAATTCACGGCGCCGAAGGTCGCACCGACTGCCATGATCGCTCCGATGAAGTAGCTGACGAAGTTGAGGAGCCCGTTGAACTGCTTGAAATCGTCCTCGACCGACTTGCGCGAGGTCTTGGCCTCGAGCTTGAGGCTCGGGCTGGCCTCGAGGGCGCGGCTGA